>WNGE01011477.1_pt1 | contig 12358 bp, 7 predicted proteins | sample 5400651 | NCBI WGS metagenome assembly WNGE01 (sample SAMN13153370, study PRJNA577476) | soil metagenome | isolation source: 60 cm soil or saprolite under grassland replicate 2 | place: USA:California | collected 2016-06-15 | reverse complement strand
CAGACCTACGGCTTCAACGCGGGCGCCACCGGTCCGGTCGAGAAGGAAACGCCGCTCACGAATCTGTTTGGCCGGCTCGATTTCCAGATTTCCCCGGTCCACCGCTTCGTGATTCGGCAGATCATCAACCACGACGTCCAGGACGACTTCTCGCGCAACGTCAACAACTTCAACGCCGATCCGACGGTCCAGAATTCCGGCTTCCGACTCGGGACGAACGCGATCAAGCGCGACGCAAAGAACAACTCCACCACCGCCCAGCTGTACTCCAATTTCTCGAACGGGATGTCGAACGAGCTGATCGTCGGCTACAGCACGATCAAGGACGAGCGTATCGTTCCCGTAGATGCACCGGAAATTACCGTCGGCGTTCAGGTCGGCGCGTTGCGGCGCTCGGTCACCTTCGGCACCGAACAATTCTCCCCGGGCAATCTGCTCAAACAGTCGATCTTCGAGACCGTTGACAACTTCACGATCCCGAAGGGCGCGCACACGCTGACCTTCGGCGGCCGGCTCGACTTCACGCACATCTTCAACAACTTCGCGCAAGCATCGTTCGGTGTGTACAAGTTCTTCAACACCGACAGCCTGATCGCCGGCCGGGCGGCAGGCTACGCCGTCGGCTACGCTAACAGTCGGAACCCCGCCGACATTCCGGCGGACTTCCACGTCAAAGTGTTCAGCCTGTATGGCCAGGATCAGTGGGCAGTGAACGATCGCCTGACGATCACGGCCGGGCTGCGCGCCGACATTCCGAGTCTGCCCGACACACCTTCGCAGAACGACACGCTGCGCGTGAAGCTCGACTCGGCGTCGGGCGGGCAGTTCACCGTCAACACCAGTACGAAGCCGGGCAGCTCCATGCTGTTGTCGCCGCGCATCGGGTTCAACTACAACCCCGGTGGCTTGAGCCAGAACCAGATCCGCGGCGGCATCGGCGTATTCACCGGGCCCCCGCCCTACATTCTGCTGGGCAACGCCTATGCCAACACAGGCCTCGGTCTCGTACGACTAGCCTGCAACAACTCGTCGCCGACTACTCAGACGCCGGCATTCAAGCTGAACGTCGACTCACTGCCAACCGCGTGCGCTGGTCAGGTGGCCCCTGGACCCGGGCAGGCGGGCACACTCGGCGTGAACATCACCGATCCGAACTTCAAGTATCCGCAGTACCTGGGCCTGTCACTGGGGTTTGACCGTCAGCTGCCGTCAGGGTTCGTGCTCACCGTCGAGGGCATGTATCGCAAGGCCATCAACGGCGTGCTCGTCAAAGACGCGAACTTCAAGGGTCCACGGCTCGTTGGTGGCGCCGCATACACCGATCGCGACGGCCGCGTGCTCTACGCCGACACGATCAGTGCGACCGGTGCCGTCACCGACACGACGCAGCGGTGGCTCAGGTCGCTGCGCGGGGTAGGGTTCACCGAAGGCATCATCGAGGTGACGAACCAGTCGAAGGATTACAACTACTCGATCTCCAGCCAGCTCCACCGGCGCTTCTCCGACCACTTCGAGGCGACCGTCGCCTATACCTATATGAAGTCGATGGATGTGCAGAGTCTCACGTCGGACCGCGCGATCTCGAACTTCCGGAATGCGCGGCAGCTGTCGACCTCGCACGATGACCTCGAGGCCACGACGTCGGTGTTCTCGCGGCCGAGCCGGCTCCTCGCGTACGGCACCTACACCCTGCCGTGGAAGACCGACATCACGCTGTACTACGAGGGAACGTCGGGTGTGCCGCTCGTGTACGTCACCAACGGCGATTTAAACGGCGATCTCGTGAACGGCAACGACCCGATTTACGTGCCGCGCAACGCCACCGACCCGAGCGAGATCCTGATCGGGACGTACGTCGCCGCGACCGGCGTCTTCACGCAGAACGTCTCCCAGGCGCAGGCATTCGAGAACTTCATCAAGTCGCAGCCCTGCCTCGACCGCCAGCGCGGCCGGATCATGGGGCGGGACAGCTGCCGCTCGCCATTCCAGAACCGGCTCGATCTGTCGATTCGCCAGGCGATCCCGTCGGTGCGCGGTCAGGCGCTGTCGCTGCAGCTCGACATTTTCAACTTCCTGAACCTGCTCGACCCGAGCTGGGGCCAGATCAAGCTGCCGACGCTGAGCCCGGTGTTCAACAACCAGTCGGCGCTCAGTCAGACCGCGCGGACGGCCGGACCGCTGAGCACGTCGCAGCCGGTGTTCACGTTCGACTCAGCCGGTGTTCACGTTCGACTCGCGGTTGTATGACGCGACGACGTTGCAGCCGAAGGCCTTTATCGCCAGGTCGACGCTGGCGAGCAACTACCAGGTGCAGCTGACGCTGCGGTATTCCTTCTGATGGGCTGATGGGCGGATGGCCGGATGGGCAGTGCGGATGTCCTAGCCGACGGATACCTCGCGGCGGCGGCGGAACTGCTCCCACAGGATATACGCCGGCACGCCGCTCAGAATGATCCCAATATCGACGGCGAAGCTGGCCGTCTCGCGCACGAGATAATTCCCGAGCAGGAAGAGCGCGGCCACGAGAAACACGAGCGGCACGACCGGATAGCCCCACGTCAGGTAGGGACGCTCGAGTCCCGGCTTGGTGCGCCGCAGCACGAACACCCCCGCGACCGCCAGCGCGTAGAACGGCCAGATGCCGATGATGAACTGGTCGGCGAGCGCCGTGAAGGTACGCACCAAGATGAAGATCATCCCCATGACGGTCATCAGCACCACGGCGGCCGTCGGCGCGTGAGTTTTTGGATCGACCCGCGCGATCAGGCGGGGGAACAGGTTGTCCTCCGCCGCGGCAAAGAAGATCCGCGGCGCGGTCATCATCGTGCCGTTCAACGTCCCGAAGGTGCTGACCGCGATCGCCGCCGATACCACCACGACTCCCGCTGGACCGACCACCAGCTTCGCCACGTCCGCCGCGACCAGCTCGGCGTGCTTCATCTGCTCGATGGGAATGAGATAGAGGTACACGAGGTTGGCGCCGAGGTAGAGCACCACCACGGTGGCGGTGCCGAGCAGCAGCGCGCGCGGCAGAATCTTCTGCGGGTCGCGCACCTCGCCGCCCACGAACGCCAGATCGGCCCAGCCGTCGTAGGCCCAGAGAATCGCCACCATCGCGAGCAAGAACGGCGACAGCCCGACCGCGGCGCGCTGCGCGAAGATCCCGCCCTCGGGCAACGCCGTCGAGCGGGTGCCGAGGGCGAAGCCCAGCACGACGAGCAGCGCGAGCGCCCCGACCTTGAAGACGGTGCTCAGGTTCTGTAGCACGGCGCCACGATGGATCCCGAAGTAATTCCGAGGACGATGTATCCGGCGCCGAGCAGCTGCTCGGCGCGAATGTCAATCGGGCCGAGGGCCGCAACGATGGCGGCGGGATCGAGGCCGAATGTTCTGAGCGTGTAGGCCGATGCCGTGATGCCGATCGCGCCGTACGCACCCGGCCGGATCACCCACAGCTCGGCCCACGCGAACAAGAACGCCGGCAGCCGCCCGAACGACTCGCGCACGAACACGTACACGCCGCCCGAACGGGGGAAGGCCGCCGCGAGCTCCGAGTAGGTGAGCGCGCCGCACAGCACGACGACGGCACCCACCACCCACGCGAGCAGAAACAGGGGGACATCGTCGATGCGCTGCGCGACACTCGCCGGCGTGCGAAAGATGCCGCTGCCGATCGTCGAGCCCACCAGCACGGCGACGGCGCTCCACAGGCCGAGGCGGCGCGTCAAGCGCTCGCCCCAGCGGTCGGCGGGCATTATCGGTGCGGACATGAAGACGCAATATATGATGCGCAAACGCGGCTGAGGGCGGTCTTCCTTTCTTCTCCCCCTGCAAGCAAGGAGCGAGCATGTCATCCTGAGCGGAGCGCGCGGCACGCGCGCGTAGCGAAGGACCTGCTTTTGTGATGGGCCCCAAAAGCAGGTCCTTCGCGCCTTCGGCGCTCAGGATGACAAGCCGCGCTTCGTCTTTTTAAAGATGAAAAGACAGAGAAGGAGGAGCAGCGACGAAGCCAGGGCTCTCAGCTCCGGAATAAATCAACGCGCCCTCACACGGCGCACACAGCCCGGGTGCTTGACAGCGCCCGCCCTGGGGGCATACTGGAACAGTCGGACTCGGCTCCCCTGGAGGACTCTTCATGCCGCATTTCCGTTCGCTCCCGTGCCTCGCGGCAGTGTCTTTGCTCGCGTTGAGTTGCAAGACGTCACATGCCTATGACCGCACCAATGACCCCGGCGGCAGGCCGTTGTCCCGAACGACGACCGGCAGCTTGATCATCCAGGGCCGCGCACTCACCGCAGATCCGGGCCGCACCGTCCTCGACGCCATCCGACATGCCATGCCGCAGCTGCATCTCTCCGGGTGGACGCAGTACACCCGCTGCCCGATGCTCCAGCTGCGCGGCATGGACAGTCTCGAGGGCAATAACGATCCCGACGTGTACGTCGACGGCACCCGGACCACCGACACCTGTCCCCTCATCCAGATCCCTGCGGTGCAGACGGAGCGGATCGAGGTCTATCCGATGGGGATGACGTCGCGGGCCGGCTACCCGAGCAGCGGGCACGGCCTGATCCTCATCTTCCTTGCGCGCGCAGACGCGGCCGCCGACAGCACCTGAGAAACAGAAGCCCCCGGGGCCGCTTCTTGTCCCGGGGGCTTCTTGCGTCCTAAAACGAACTACTACGGACAGGGCGTCGGCGGTGGATACGTTACGCTTGTCGTCCGTCCCGTGAACCACAGCGGCTTCGCAATGTCATTACCGGCACTGAAGCCCTGCGCGGTCACAGCGGCATCGAGGTTCGACTTGTTCAACACCGCCTCGTTGTCATCGTAGGGCAGACGCTCGGGGATGTGCCGCATGAGTGCGCGGCACCCGGGGATCAGGCCCGGCATACCGGTACGGCGTACCTCGGTCCACGCCTCGGCTCCCTGCATGAACATCGAAACCCATTTCTGATAGGCGATCTGGTTGAGACCGGTTGCGCCTGGCACGTACGTCACGCGTGAGTCGGCGAGATACGCGGTGATGGCGCTGCCCGGAATGCCGTAGTGTTCCATCGACGCCCGGATCGCGTCGTTATACAAGGTTGCCGCGCTTCCCGCGATCCAGCCGCGCTGGGCCGCTTCGGCCTCGAGAAACAGCACCTCTGAGTACGTCAGGAGGTCCATCGGCGCGTTCGGCGTTTCGCGCCAGAACGCACCGATCCGCGAGATAAACAAGAGATCAGTGCCTTCGCCGTCGTTCAAGCCGTTCGGGAAGCCCTGATACGTTATCGCCAAGGTGTCCGTATCCGCGTTGAGTTGCGCGAAAATCGGCAAGCGCGGGTCGTTCCAACTCTTCAACGAGTCTACGAACGTCTTGCTCATGCCGTAGTCGTCTCGGCCCCGCGCGTCGTTGTATATCGGGTTGCGGTTGGGTGAAGACGCGAGATACATGAGCGACGCGTTATCGACGTTGCCGGTAAACACACCGGCGGTGACAGCGGCTGCCGCTTCACTCGCCGCTTTGGTCGGATCGACGTTCGACAGATGGATCGCCAGCCGAAGGCGCAGCGAGTTGGCGAACTTCCGCCACTGGCCCATGTCGCCGTCGTACATGATGTCACCATTGGGGAACCCGATTCCCGCCGGATCGCCCGCTGGCGCCGCGGCGGCAACATCGATTTCCGAGGTCGCCTGCGCCAAATCGGTGAACAGGGCGTTGTAGATCTGTTGCTGGGTATCGTACGCCGGCGCCAGAACCGTGTCGGCCTTCAACGCCTGGGAATAGGGCAGATCGCCCATGGCGTCGGTCATGACGCTGAACGTATACGACTTCAGGATGCGGCCCACGGCTGACCAGTTTGGGATGTTCGCCGCTTGACCCTTGACGATCATCCGCTGGACATCTTCCAGGATGCCGCTATAAAAGCCCCAGCCGCCGCTCGTCCCGGAGCGGACGATGTACTTGTCCTCGTCGCGGTACTGGATCTCCGCGTAGTACTGCGACCAAAGCCCGCCACCGCGTACGTTCAAACTGTTCACGCCGTTGACTCCGCCGACCACGTTCTGGAGAACATTGGCCAGGATCGACGGCGGCGGGACATCCAACGGCCCATTCGGGTTGTGATTGATTGACGTCAAATCGCCGCACGCCGTGAGCGCAGCCAGCGCGGCGATGACGCTCAGGATTCTGTATCGCATATGGTCTCTCTCCTGGGCGGCTACGGCCGCACGGACATGGTGAAGCCAATGCTGCGCGCGGTCGGCAGCTGGCCGTTCTCGACACCCTGGCGATTGCTCGTGTCGAAGGCGGTTTCGGGATCGATCGTCGGCTGCCTGGCGAAGAGCATCAGATTCTTCCCGACGATGGCGACGTTCGCATCCGAGAAACCAAGGAACTTTGCGACCGATGCCGGGAGCTGGTACCCCAAGCGTGCTTCACGCAGCTTGAAGTACGTCGCGTCGAAGATGCCCGGCTCCTGCGCGTAGAACGTGTTGTGCCAGTAGTCCTGCGCCAGCACCTTCGTGGTGTTCGGCTGTCCGTTCGAGTAGACCGAATTCGCCACCACCATGCTGTCATTCCAGTTGTTCTCGCGACCCAACAGGGTCGCCGCCAGCACGCCGGAGTACTGCCCGAACCACTTCGTGACCGAGTACACCTGGCCACCCATCTGGCCGTCGAACGAGAACGAGAAGCTGAACCGCTTGTAGCTGATCGTGTTGCTGATCCCGCCCACCCAGTCCGGGTTGTAGTTGCCCAGCACCTGCTGGGTTGGATCGCGGAGGGGCAGGCCGTCCGAGCCGACGACGGTGTGGCCCTGCGCGTCGCGCTGCCACTTGTAGCCCACCAGGTTGCCGTACGGCTGGCCGGAGTCGGCCGTCACGTTCACGTTCCAGTACGACCCGACGACGATGCGCGACACGCCGCCGTAGAGCGACATGACCTTGTTGCTGTTCTTCGACCAGTTCACCACCACGTTCCAGCGGAAGTCCGGCTTCTCGATCGGCGTCATCGTCGCCGCGATCTCCAAACCGCGGTTGCGCACTTCGCCGGAGTTCACGACCGCGCTGCCATAGCCTGTCGCAGCCGAGATCGAGACGGGCAGAATCTGATTCGTCGTGGCCTTCTGATAGATGGTCGCGTTCAGGATCAGCTTGTCGTGCAAGAAGCCGAGGTCGGCGCCGATCTCCTCACCGGTCGTCTGCTCGGGTTTCAACCTGGCGTTCGGCAGCCGGTCGGGCGCGGTGAAGCTGGGCTGTCCGGCCCACGCCGTTCCCGCACCATACACCGCCTCCAGCTGATAGGGATCGGTGTCGTTGCCCACGCGCGTCCAGCTGGCGCGCACCTTGCCGTACGACAGGAAACTGTTCTGCAGCTTGAGGGCGTCCGTGAAGACGAATGCCGCACCAATCGACGGATAGAACAGTGAGTTCGCGCCCTTGGGCAGCGTGGACGACCAGTCGTTCCGGCCCGTGATGTCGAGGTTGAGCCAGTCCTTGAAGTTGAAGTTGGCGGAGCCGTACAGCGAGTTCACCTTCTTGTGACTCACACCAAGAACGGTGTTCGGCTGACCGTTCGAGTTGGCGAGCGTGTAGACCCCGGGAATCACGAGCTCGCTCACCTGCCCGAGGTTCCCGTTGAAGTCGTTGATGCGCTGGTTGCCGCCGCCGTTCACCGTCAGGCTCAGCGTCGGAGTCAGCGACCGGTTTGCGGTGATGAGGAAGTCGTTGTTGGTCTCGCTCTTCGTCTCACCCACGTCCAGGAAACCGCCCTGACCATAGGGCGAGATGTCGTTCACCGGGTAGTTGGCGCGGAACTGGTTCTGATACCAGTCACGCCCCGTACGTCCGGTCACACTGATCCAGTCGTTCACCTTGTAGGTGACCGCTGCGTGGCCGAGCCCGCGGTTGCGCGAGTAGTCCGTCGTCTTGACGTTGGCCATCCAGTACGGACTCGGGTGATAGCTGTAGTTCCAGCTGTAGGGAAGCGGCGCGTCGGTCCGCAAGTAGGGAGAGCGTGTCGTCGTGCCCTTCAAGATCTGTTGGGTCAGCGCATTAGTTGGATCGCGATACAGGGACTGCTTCAGCAAGCGCGTATCGACCTGCCGGCCGAACCAGATGAAACCCTGCATCGGATCGATTTCTTCGTACGCCTGGGACGGCTGATTCTGCATGCCGTCGCGGATGTAGTTCACCGACGCCTCGGCGCTCCAGTGATCGGAAACCTGCGTCCCACCGGAGAGCGCGATGTCGGTACGGTTGTTCGTGTTGTTCGGGTACATGCCGCTTTCATTCGTGCGGCCGACCGACAGGCGCACGTTGCTCGTCGCGCTGCTGCGGGCCACCGCGACGTTCGCATTGATGATGAGGCCGTTGTTCCAGAAGTCGCGCACGTTGTTGGGGTGCGCCTGCCACGGGCCGGCACCGAAGAACTGATTGCACGGGTGCGTCGTGTTATAGCCCGCGGCGTAATTGGGGTTGCCAAGCGAATCGGTGACATAGATGCAGCCTGTCGTCCGGCCGTCCAGCTTGGGGCCCCAGCTTTCGTCCGCGCCATCGTTGACGCCGCTGAAGTTGCCGTCGACGAAGTCGAACTCACCGTAGAAGCCCTGGCCGTACTTGTTCTGATAGTCCGGGAGCCGCAGCGGCGTCTCCATATTCGCGCCAAACGTCCCGGTGACGCCGAAGCCCTGCTGTGGGGCGCCCTTGCCGCTCTTGGTCGTGTAGACGATCGCGCCGTTCGCAGCGCGCGAGCCGTACAGCGCTGCCGCGTTCGGGCCCTTCAGCACAGTCACAGATGCAATGTTGTCCGCGTTGAGGTCCGCGGCTGCGTTGCCGACGTCGTAGCCACCGAGCGAGCCCCCGCCGTAGCCATCGTTGGAAGCAGCAGAGTTATCGATGGGAATACCGTCGATGATGATGAGCGGCTGGTTCTGCCCCAGGATCGAGCTGGCGCCGCGGACGACGATGCGCGCCGAGCCGAACGGGTTCGCGGAATTCGTCACCTGGACGCCGGCGACGTTGCCCTGCAGCGCCGACACGACGTTCTGCGTCGGCACGTTGGTCAAGCGATCACCGGAAACAGTCTGCGCAGAGTACGAGAGGCTGCGCTGCTCACGCTCGATGCCGAGCGCCGTCACGACGACCTGCGTCAGCTCGATGGCACCTTCTTGCAGGGTGATGTCCTGCTCGACGGGTCCGCCCGAGACACTGACTTGCACCGAGGCGTTCTGATAACCGATGCGACGTGCGGTCAACGTCACCGGGCCGGTCGTGCCCGCCGGAACCACGAGCCGATATCGGCCCTCGTTGTCTGTCTGGACGGTTAGGCGCAGGGCGGGTGCGCTGATGATCACACCAACGAGCGGCGCGCCCCCTACGCTGGTCTTGACCTGACCGGACACCGTCGTCGCGTCCTGCGCACTTGCGACGGCCGGCATCAGTCCGAGCAGGACGAGTCCGAATATGAGGGTGATACGAACGAACCAACGATTGTCGGTCATGGACTTCCTCCTTCTGCTGCGGTTTTCAGGACCCACGGCGGGGCTGCGCGCTCGAGGTGACGGCCTACCTGCGCGCGGCCGGCGGGACCAGCCAGTTCCACTATGTCTACGAGATTTTGCCCCTCAGACGCTAGTCCCGCAAGGGGGCTCGTGTTAACGGTTTGCTCGCCTTGAAACACCGTTGTTTCCGTGCATATCCTACCATCCATGCCACGACGCTTCGTCACCCTCGCCTGGATCGCCGCCGCCTGCGCCTACCTCCTCATCGTCCTCGGCGCCATCGTGCGCATCAGCGGCTCCGGGATGGGCTGCGGCGACCATTGGCCGCTGTGCAACGGCCACCTCATTCCTTCCCTTAACGACATACCCACCGTGATCGAATGGAGTCACCGGCTCGTGGCTGGGGTCGTTTCAATCCTGGTGGTCGGCTTAGTGGTGCTCGACTGGCGCCGAGCCTGGCCCGCACTCGCATTGCTGATCGTTCAGATCATCCTCGGTGCCGTCACCGTGAAGACAGGCCTGACGCCAGCCATGGTGATCCTGCATCTCGCGACGGCGATGCTCCTGCTCGCGGCGCTGATTGTCGCGGCTCGAGGCCTTCCGGATTCCCCGGGCTTGCGCCCGGGGTCAGCCGTCCTCCTTGCCCTCACATTCGTTACTGTCGTCTTCGGCGCGCTGACGGCGAACCTAGGCGCCATCGCGTCGTGCGGCGGGTTCCCGTTGTGCAACGGGCAGATCATTCCGACCGCTGGTCCGCTCGCGTGGGTGCACTGGGTGCATCGGCTGCTCGCGTACAGCGTCGCCGGGTATGTGATCTGGTGGATGGCGCGCGATCAACGACGAGCTGGATGGGTGTTGGGAATCGTCCTGCTACAGATCACGATCGCGGCGACGATGATCGCGCTCGGCTTTCCTGGCGCGCTGCAGGCCGCGCACGCCGCTGTGGGAGCGGGCGTGTGGGGGGCGATTGTGATCGCGGCGGTCAACCCACGCAAAAGTGAATTAACAGAAGAAGAAGCAGGTCCTTCGCCCCTGCGGGGCTCAGGATGACATGCTCGCTCGCTAGCGTGGAGGAGAAAAAAATAGAGGGGAGGGGAGAGAAACTTCTTCCCATTCTTTTTAAGGGACGAGTCACGGCTTGTCATCCTGAGCGGAGCGCGCGGAACGCGCGCGACGCGAAGGACCTGCTTTTCGCGCGACAGCGCGCGTAGCGAACGACCTTCCACAGAAGAAGCAGGTCCTTCGCGCCTGCGGCGCTCAGGATGACATGCTGGCTCCCTTTGGAAGACTAAGAAGAGAAAGAAAACAGTTAAACCAGCAACAACTCCTGCTGCGGTTGTTTCGGCGTCACCTCTGGCCCCGATTCGCCCAGATACACATTGATCTCGCTGCGAATGCCAAAGCGGCCTGTGAGGTAGACACCGGGCTCGATCGAGAACCCGACGCCGGGAATGAGCGTCCGCTCATCCGCCGTCTCGAAATTGTCGAGATGCGGACCCGATCCATGCAGATCGCGATCGATGGAATGTCCGGTGCGATGCACGAAATAGTCCCCGAACCCCGCGGCGCGGATCACGCCGCGCGCCGCGTCGTCAAGTGCAGCGCCGGTCACGGCTTCCTTCTGCTTCCAGCGGTCCTGCAACAACCCGACCGCGGCGTCCCGCGCCCCGCGCACCGCGTCCCACACCTTGCGCACGTCCTCACTCGACTCTCGCCCCGCGAACCCCATCCAGGTTTGATCGGCAAACACGGTCCCGAGCGCCACGCCCGCCCAGAGGTCGAGCAGCAGTAAGTCGCCGGCAGCGAGAACGCGGTCGGCGCCCGGCTTCGGCTCATAATGCGGATTGGCGGCGTTCGCCTGGAAGCCGACGATGGGCGGATGATCGGTCACGAGGCCGGCGCGCGCGAACGACGCCATCACGCGGGACTGCACTGTCGTCTCGCGCACCTCAGCGCCGCGCGCCAGCTCACTCCCCGCCCAGCGCAACGCGTCGTGCGCGATCTCCCGGATCGCCTCGGCCGCGCGCCTGTGCCCCGCCAGCTCGCTCGCCGACCAGCGGGCGGCAAAGCGCGTGATCAACGCACCCGACGACACGACGCGGGCGCCAAACCCCTCGAGCAGCTGCACAACGCCGTGCGGCACGCGGTCGAGGTAGGGCACGGCGTCGGACGGCGAGACTTCCATCGCGACCGTCTTGCCGGCGACCAGCCCGCGCAGCTGGCCATGGAGCTCGGACCACGCCGCGTAGGGCCGCACCTCACCGGGGAATCCCTCGAACGACGCGAGCTCGATGCGGTGCGCGATCGCGACGGGCTTGCCGGCCCGGGGCAGCAACACAAAGAACCGGCGCGTCCCCATGCCGTGGATGCCGAGCACGCGTGTCGCCGAGGGATTGATGCCGTGAAAATCGTAGAGCAGCCAGCCGTCGGCGCCGAGCGTGCCGAGCAGCTCCCGCAGCGCAGCAAAATCGAAGTTTTCGAGGAGACTCATTGGTGCCGAGGGTCGGGGCCGGCGGCGCGCCACTCGCATCCCGCCCCGCCGCGCGCGCGGCAGGCGACGTGCAGCATCGCGCCCTCGTAGCCGACGAGCAGGCGCAGCAGCTCGACCAGGCCGGCGCCGTAGAACCCGCAGGCCGCGCCGTCCGGCGTCGCCTGAATCGCGATCGGATCGCTGACGCGCGCAACGGGGAGCCGCTGTTCCCAGCCCAGCTCGGCGCCGAGGACCGCGCGTGCCGCGCGCCGCGCCGCGGCATGACCGAACAGCCGCGACAGGGCGAACATCCGCTTCACCGCGCGGCGGGCGGCGCGCCTGCCCGCGTCGGCGAACACGAGATCGGCATCGGGCCGGCGTCCCACCAGCCGCAGCAGCGCTT
>WNGE01007042.1_pt1 | contig 12358 bp, 9 predicted proteins | sample 5400651 | NCBI WGS metagenome assembly WNGE01 (sample SAMN13153370, study PRJNA577476) | soil metagenome | isolation source: 60 cm soil or saprolite under grassland replicate 2 | place: USA:California | collected 2016-06-15 | reverse complement strand
CTCTTGGGAGAGCGTGAGCGCCCTGCGGCCACTGTGTATGCTGTCGTGTACCTGCCCAGCATGCACTTGTGCGAAAGCCAGGTTCGCCCAGCACAAGGCTTCTGACGCGCGATTCGTCAGGGGTTGGGTGGGCGGAGCGCCAATTGCAAAGGAGGGAAGTGAAAGCTCCTGCGAAGCGGCCTGCTCGGTACCAATGAGCGCATACAGCGTCAGAGACCCTTCCAGAGCGTGCATGGCCTCCTGAAAGTCTCCTATACGAATATGGATCCATCCAAGCAAGGAAAGACTTCTGGCTTCCAGTTCCTGGTTGTTACTCGCTCGTGCCAGTTCCAGCGCATGCTGTCCATGCGCCAAAGCCTGCTTCGTGTCCACCCACACGAGGGACGTGATCTGGGCCAGGTTCCACTCCGTTTCCACCAGCGCTCGCTGATCGTTACTGGTCTCTGCCATGCGCCAGGCTTCCTCCAGGAGCGCTCGCACCTGTGGCTTGTCGTGCGACTGTTGGACCGCCAGAATCGCCAGGCGGTTGAGGGTCATGCTGACCAGCCTGGGCAGCCGCTGGTGTTGCGCATAGGCGAGGAGCTCTTCATAGGCCTGTTGAGCCTGCTGCCAGGCGTTCTGGAAGGCATAGGCCCGCCCCAGGTAGACGTAGAGGTGTTCCACCTCCGAAACTTCTAGCACGTTCCGCAGTCGCTGCTCCTGGAGCAAGGTGCGCGCCTCTTCGTAGTGCCCGATTGCGTCTTCGACGGCAAAGACGGCCAGCGCCTCATCCCCGGCCTGCATGCTATAGCGAGAGGCTGCCTCGGCCTCTCCCGAGGCCCTCGCGTGATACGCCAGTTCGGCGGCAGTGGCTCCTTCTGTCTGCAACAGCGCCAAGACTCGCTGGTGCAAGACGTGCCGCCGCGCCGCGCCCAGCTCAGTATAGACCACATCTCGGATCAGGTCATGCGCGAGGCGATAGCTGCCCGGACGGCCCAGACCTGCTTCCTCCTCACGCAGGAGCCCACTGCCGACGGCCTCCTCCAGGCCTTCGACGCCTGCCTGCGATACCTGCCCCCCGGGTAGAGTGCCCATCTCGGCCAGTTGCCACAGGAGCTTCGCGGTCGCCTGGTTCCCCAGCACGGCACCGGCCCTCACCAGTTGGCGCGCGGGAGGCGCGAGTTTCGCCACGCGTGTCAGGATCATCGCTCGCACCGAGGGTGGTAACAGCTCACGCCGGGACTCCTTCTGCGCGAGAGCCATGGCCATCTCCACGGTCGCCTCCAGCCCCCAGGTACCATTCGCACTCAACCGAGGTACCAACCATTGCCGGTCGCGGAACAGCTTGAGCGTTTCCAGCAGGTACAACGGCTGCCCGCCTGTATGCGCAAACAGGAAGTCACCCAGCGCCGCCAGCGGCGTTTCCGGTGCGGGCGAAGGCTCGGCTCCTGACGTGTCGGGTACAGCTACGCCGTGCTCACCTCCACTGCGGGTTCCAGGTTTTGCCTCTCCTGTGATGGCCTGCAGGAGTTGCATGGTCTCCGCCTGGCTCAGTGTCTGCAACGCGATCCGCGTGACCGGCAGGTCGCGGCCCAGGTCGGAGAGCTGCGACTTCAGTTCCATCCCCTCACTGCGTATCGTGCCCAGCAGCAGCACCCGGCTGCTATGCCTGATCCAGTGGCGTCCCAGGTAGCGCAGCAGGTCTAGGGAGGCCTCATCGACCCACTGCAGATCATCCAGCAAGAGCACCAGTGGCGCATGCTGGTCCAGGGCGTCCATCAAGCGCGCTACCGCTTCAAACAGCCGCAACTTGGCAGTCAGCTCATCCTCAGTGGGAGCAGGCAGATCAGGGTAGCGCACCCGCAGTTCAGGCAGCAGACGCGACAGTTCGGCCAGCCAAAGGTCATCCAGCAAATCCTCCGGCGCGTTTTCCTGCTCCAGACGCTGGCGTACGGCCTCGACCAGTGGCTGATAGGGCAGGCGTCCCCCCATCTCAAAGGCTTGCCCACTTAGCACATCGGCGCCCTGGGCTCGGGCCCAGGTCCCAAAATCGTGGGCCAGCCGCGTTTTGCCGATGCCGGCCTCGCCCTCCACCAGCACGGCTTGCGACCGCCCCTGCCGCGCCTGCCGAAAGCTCCCGACCAACTGAGTGAAAGCCGTGGCCCGTCCGACCAGAGGGGCCACCAACTCGCTTGGTGGCCGACTCTCCACCATGGTGGGGGAGGAACGAGTAGGGCGACTCCCACGGCTGTCCGCCAAGGTGGCGTGAACGTGCTCAGCCAGGGCCACGGTCTCCGCCGAGGGTTTGGCCTGCAACTCCTCGACCAGGCGCGCCCGGAGGGTGGCATAGACCTGCAAGGCGGCGACTGCATCACTCCGCGCCAGATGTACCCGCATCAAGCGCCGAGAGGCCTCCTCCGAGAGCGGATCGAGCGCCAGCCAGCGGGTGAGGGTGGCTCGGGCCTGCTCCAGCTCGAAGGATTCCTCCTGCCAGGATGAGAGCCGATCGAAGAGCTGGAGCAGGCGCACCTGCCACTGGTGCTGCTGTTGCTGGACCCACTCGTCAAAGCCAGTCTCCTCACGCAGCCAGAAGCCGTCGAGGAAGGGGCCGCGCACTAAGTGGAGGGCGTGCTGGAACTGCCTGAGCAGGGCAGCGCGCTGGTGCTCAGTCTGGACTGCGGGGAGCCGCAGAGCATGGTAGGCCTGCTGCACCACGTTCAGGTCCAGCTCCAACGGGGCTTGCGGGTTCAGGCCGAGCAGCTCATGCTCATTGAGCAGATGGCTGTGCGGGGAAAGCGAGGCGTCGGAGTCAGCGAGCAGGCTACGTAGCAGTGTAAGAGCAGTGCGCAAGCCCGTCCGAGCAGCGTGGGGCTCACTGTCGGGCCACAGGAAGGCAGCTAGCTTGCTGCGGGAATGCATGCCTCCTTCGACCGCCAGGTAGAGCAGCAAGGCCTGCGCCTTGCGCAAGGAAAAGGTGAGGCGGCTGCCGTCATGAAACACTTCGGGGGCGCCGAGCACGGCCAGACGTAACAGGCTCATGGCATGTTCTCTTCATACATAGGATAACGGATGCGACGAACAGTTCCTCACAAGCTCAGCCTCGCCTCCATACACATACACATGTATGCGTTGCGGTCGTGCTGTCAGGCGATCAAGCGCTCTGCTAAGCAAGAGGAAAATCCATTGTTCACTGTTCCTGACCGCTGTAGAGGTATCGTACCATGTGAGATTGTTCCAGGTCAAACACAACCATTGCTTCACGAAACCTCTTGCTATGGCAGCAATTTGCCCTGCTGTGGAAGGGCTTCCCGTTCTTGACGCTGCTCTTCACGTTTTCTTGACGCTTCCTGGTCATACTAGCATCAGAGAGGACGAGAGGCAGCCGGTTGTGGAACGCGTCGAACCAGGCAGGATGGACGCAGAGAGCAAATAAAGGAATGTTGTTTTATGGCAGAGCTACAGATCGTCTACCTCCTGCGACCAGGAACCCAGGAACAGTGGCGACGCCTGTACCAGGAGATAGCGGAATCACGCAGAGGGGAGTTCGAAGCGTCCTGTCGACACATGGGGATTACCCAGGTGCAGGTCAGGCTGATGCAACTGATCCACGGTGACCTGATGCTCGTGACCCTACACACGCAGGAGCCGCAACAGACTCTGCAGCAACTGGCGACGGCAGAGCGTCCGTTGGAGCGCTGGCTGCGAGCACAGCTTCAGGGCTTGCTTGGATGGAATGTGCAGAATGTAGTGAGTGGGCTGACTGACCAACAAGGTGACCTGATCTTCACTTGGGTTCCATAGCTTTTGTTCATACGCTACCGATTGGCTATATGCTTGCAGAGTGAACTTGCTGAGCAACCATCACCGATTCGTGCTTCGGCCTGATGCGACAGTTGCCGTAGCCGTCTACTCGAGCGGCGCAATTGGCCGCCTCGTTGCAGCCGATACCATCAATTTTCTCAAGTATCTGCAGAAAGCGTAGTAACCAGCGTCGGAGGTGTTCACTTCCACGCAACAACATCTTGTCTTAGATCATTGTTCTTGATTGCACAAAGGAGGAACGCAAACAATGTCAGAAGCATTTGAGTACCTCTCCCATGCCCGGCTCCTGTATAAAGACGGCTACCGCAACGCCTATCTCGGTGAAGTAGCCACGCCCGTCGTGTACGGCGTCCAAGGGAAACTGCGCGAGTATTATGGGGCCAAAGAAGGTCCCCCCATCGCATCGACGTTAGATCACATCGTGGCTGCCGTCGCAGGCTGAATGTATGGCACGCTTGCCGGTGCCCTGTCAGGGCGCAAGATTCCTTTTGACCGTCAACTGTACACGGCCACCGTCGATGGGCGCATTGTTGGGATTGGCAAGACGATCCGCATCGAGTCGATCGCGGTCCACTACGACCTGACCGTCCCGCCAGACTCTCGTGCTGCGGCTGAACGTGCCCTGTACGTTCACCCCGAAGGGTGTCCTGCTCACCAGAGCGTGAAGGCAGCCATCAGGATCACGTGGGATGCGACACTGCATGCCGGTGAAGAGGTGATCCGCTTGAGTAGTGAGGCTCCCCTCGAATAAGATGTAACCCTGTAACGTTAGGTGCTTCGACGAGACTAAAAAGCGTGGACGTACATGCGTTGCAACGGACCAGTGAAAGTCCCCGCATTTCACGAAAGGCTAGGATGCTGATGACCACCAATTTACAGGTAAATGAGCAGTTCCCCGACATTGAACTGCCTAATCACCAGAGCGAGTTGACGCGACTCTCGCAGTTCACCCGACCCAGTCTCCTGGACACACATCTGGGGTTTCTGGACGGCTATCCGCTGATTCTGGTCTTCTATCGCGGGTTCTTCTGCCCGCGTGACCAGCAGCAGATGCGGCACTTGGTCGAGTTTCAGCGCGAACTGGCTGTGAATTACGGCAAGCTTGTGGCAGTGAGTGCAGACCCGCCGCTCGTCCAGGCGGCCTTCCGCGCTGGTCTGGGAGCGCAGTGGACGTTCTTGTCCGACGAGCAGCGGGCCGTCATCAAACATCTCAACATTCTTGACGAGACGGAGGGGGAGTACGCCTATCGTGCGCAGCCGTACACCTTTGTGCTTCGGCCCGACCTGCGCATTTACAAAATTTATAACGGCTGGTACTTTGTGGGTCGCCCAACTATTGAGGAACTGCGGCGCGACCTGCGCGCCATCATGGAAAGCCGATCTGATTACCGTTACGAAGCGTACACGACGCCAGACGTGCGACAGATTCGCATCCCCCAACAGGAATGGGCCGATGGCGCTCCATCAGTGGGTGCAAACGGCTTGCCCATCGCACAAGGAGTGGTGCGCTGGTTCGATCTCAATGCCGGTAGTGGCATGATTGCTAGAGATGGAACAGGCGACGAGGTGTTCTTCCACTTTACGGCGCTCCCTGGACAGGGCTACCGGGCCATTCGAGCTGGGACTGCCGTGAAGTTTGAGCTGGTTGAGAGCAGTCATGGGCTCACCGCTCGCAATGTTCAGCCGAAGTCTGTGCCATAAACGGTGTATAATGCATTAAAGGATGGCTGTTGACAAAAAGGAATAGGAGTAGAACTTGGCAAACAGCGAACAACAAGGGAACAGAAGTGCGCCGGTTCCTGGAGCACGGCGTAAAGCAGTGCCAATTGCAATGGCGACGGGTCCTCACGAATATACCCCAGGAGACCAGGAATACCCGGTGCAACTTACCAGCCTGGCCGACATGCTGCAATGGGCACAGAACTGGGCCCGCTCCAAATCAGTCTGGCCGCTGGGCTATGGACTGGCTTGTTGTGCTATTGAGATGATCGCATCGGCTTCTGCCCCACAGTATGATCTGTCGCGCTTTGGCTCGGAAGTGTTTCGTTCCAGTCCTCGTCAGGCCGATCTGATGATTGTGGCAGGCACGGTGTCGATTAAGATGGGGCCTCGTCTGCGCCTGCTGTGGGAGCAAATGCCAGAGCCGAAGTGGGTCATCAGCATGGGGCAGTGTGCCAATTCGGGTGGTGAATTTTATGATAGTTACTACACCGTGCAGGGTGTGGATACGATTGTCCCGGTCGATGTGTATGTGCCTGGCTGTCCTCCCCGTCCAGAGGCTTTCATTGAAGGGTTGCTTAAGCTGCGTGAGAAAATAGCGAAACAGGGGTTACAAGTGCGCAGTCGGAAGGAACTAGAGCGTCTCTAGTGCCGCTTCTTTAAGGCATTTTGCAGAGGAAAAGAGCCATGTTTGTCATAGCTCTTTTCTCTTCATGGGTCCGCGTAGCTTGCACTTCACCCACCGTTGTGGATAAGCAGGTAGGGAACTGACAGGTCCATCATGCAGCTCGTTTGCAGCCTTAGCATTGTTACGGTGTAGCAAATCTATCAGTGGCTCGATCAGATCAATCGGTAAAGGGAAGATGATCGTCGAGTTTTTCTCAACAGCGCTTTCCGTGAGTGTTTGCAGATAGCGCAGTTGTAGGGTAGCGGGCTGTGAACCAATGACTGCTGCTACTTACGCCAAATGGCTGGAAGCCTGTAACTCGCCTTCGGCATGAATAATCTTGGCGCGCTTTTCGCGTTCGGCTTCTGCCTGCTTGTCCATGGCACGGTGCATTGTCCCAGGTAACTCAACGTCCTTGATCTCCACCGCCGTCACCTTCACGCCCCAGCGCTCGGTATGTTCATCGATGATCGTCTGAAGTTCACGGTGGTGTAATTCCTTCCCTTCATCTCCCTGGGAACCCCCTAAACAGAATTACTGAGCAGTACCTGCGTCTGTAACCTTCTGCGAATCTATTAGCAGCACATCGGTGCTCTGTAGGGAGCCCCACAGATTATGTGCATCCGTTGTTCACGGAGCACTCGAACCTGGATCCATGTGCCTCTAGATAGACTCAACCACGATCAGGAGAAGATCATGGAACACAACGCGCAACAGGCGCAGAAAGAAGAAATCATGGAACACAACACGCAATCATCGAAAGATACTACCAGCCGCCGATCCTTTTTGCGCAAAGGACTCGTGGTAGGAGGAGCAGGACTCATCGGCACCGGGCTGTTGGCCAATGGGTTATCGTTACCAGCCTTCGCCGAAGAGGAAAGTGGGAGTCTCACCAAGGGAGACGTGGCCATTCTCAGATTCCTGGCTGCGGTCGAAATCCTCGAAAGCGATCTGTGGCAACAATACAACGAACTGGGAGGCATCCAGGACAGCGAAGTCCCAGGGGGGAGTGGGAGTGCAGCCTACATCAAGGCACTTCAAGTGCTGGATGGGGACATGTCCCAGTATATCCACGACAATACCGAGGATGAGTTCAGCCACATGGCGTTCATTAACGCGTACCTGGCTTCGCAGGGCGCGGATCCAGTCAATCTGGATAAGTTTCGCACGTTACCGAGCAGTAAAGCGACAGGCGCCCAGCACATCGGACGGCTCACCAACCTCATGCAGCTCACTATAGACACCAGTTGGTGGACGCGCTACCGCAGCCGCACGCAGAATCCCGATTTGGGTGGCACGTTCGCTCAAGCCATCCCGGGTTTGAGTGCTGGGAAATTTCCGGCGATTCCCAGACACGATGGCGACCTCGCCCCCGCTAACCACATCCAGGCGATCGCCAACACAGCGGGCTTCCACTTTGGGTATATCGAGCAAGGCGGCTCCAGCCTCTACCCAACGCTGGCCCAGGGGGTTACCAATCTGGAAGTGTTGCGCATCGTGCTCAGTATCGGCCCAACCGAGACAGCACACTTTCAGACCTGGCACGACAAGGCGGGCAATGCGCCTGCTCTGACTGACCCCACGAATGGATTGGTGTTTCCAGACCTCAATGCTTCTGGTGGGGAGGACACCCAAACCAACCTGATCATGCCCGAGCCCACCGTCTTCCTCAGCCGCAAGTTCCCGGTTGTTTCGATCATTCGCCCGACCCAGATAGCGGGGAGTGGAGGTGCAGTGGCCACAATCAAGTCCTTCACGGCCGACGGGCTGTTCATCGGTCAATCGCAGGAGTTCTTTGCAGTCCTAAACCAGCTGGCAGGGCAAGCAGATGCGGCCCGACGCGGGTGATACCGCGACGAGCGAGTGAGCCGCCCATGCACGCACGGACGAACGAGGATGACGGAGCAGGCCCTTGCCTCTGCTCGGAATGATTCTACGCCAAACGCGGGAGAAAGCCAGGCAGGACAGGCCCGCGGCATCCCGCCTGCCCGAACCTGTCTGACCGCACAACCGGCCGATGTCTTCTGGTTTTCCCTCTAGCTAAAAAGTGTCAGAGAGTGGAGGAAACTCTTTCGCCATTGTCAGGCGAGGTGATGCTCAATGGCATAACGCGTTGCCGTGCTGCGTGAGGTCACGCCTAGCTTGCTGTAGATGGAGCTGATATGGGCGTGGACGGTGCGAGGACTGAGAATCAGCTTTTCGGCTACCTGGACGTCGGTCAGGCCACCCGCCACCAGGCGCAGCACCTCCATCTCACGTGCCGTCAGTCCAGCAGGATAGGTTGGTGGGGCCGCTGTCGTAGTCGATGTTGGGGCTGCCTTTTGCCCCTGTGCACCCAGTGCTTGCTCTGGAGTCATGGCTCGTCCCTGGGCCCACGCGGCAGCAAACGCTCGCTCTCCCAATTGGACGCGCGCAGCCGTGAGCGCGCGCTCATAGTCAGCGAGTTCGAAGGGCGGGATAGGTACACCAAGAGCGTCGCGTAAGGCATCCGCTGCCCCCCAGAGCTGTGCCGCCCAGGCTAACTGGCGCTGTGCCGCAACCACTTCCCCCAATCCCAGCAGACATGTGGCGATTATCCATTTTGCATCCAACGCACCGCAGATTTCCAAACTATCCTCGTACTGACTACGTGCTGCCGCGTAGTCAGCTTCGGCAGCCAGCACTTTCCCAAAAGCGGAGAGAGACTCAGCGCTGCCATGCCGGTGCCCCATCTCCTTGTAGAGCACCACACTCTTCTCAGCGAGCGAGCGTGCCGTGACAAGATCTCCCTGCCCAAGCGCTACCTGTCCCGAGAGCCAGAACGAGGCGGCAATGCCCTCTTTGAAACCGATCTCCCTGGAGACTGCAAGGCATTCCTGAAGCAGAGAGGGCACCCTCGCCAGATCACGTTGTGAGACAATGAGCACCTGTGCCAGTTGAGAGAGCGCATGAGCGATACCCCTCTTGTTCTGCAGCCTCCGGTGTATCGCCAGGCTCTCCTCGAACAGGGCATGTGCCATGGCATATTCACCCTGGCTGCTCTCCAATAGTCCCTGGACAAAGACCGACCAGGCGGCGCGCTGCTCGTCGTCCACTGCTTTGGCGAGTGCCAGGGATTCCGCCAACAGGGAGCGCGCTGTTGCTGTGTTACCTCTCGTCCAGGCGACGATCCCGAGTAGATAGACTGAGAACGATATTCCTGGTTGGTCTTCAAGTTCCCTGTACAGCCGCAGGCTCTCCTGACTTAGCATCTCAGTGTGATCGTAGTCGCTCTGAATGAAAGCAAGATTCGCAGCAGCAATGAGCGCCTTCGCCTGCACAGATGCTTCAATCCCGCCGCTTGCCTCCAGAGCCCGCTCCAAGAAATTCCGCCCCTCGCTGATGTAGCCATGTATTCTCCAGAAATCCCGCAGCGCTCCTCCCAATCGCAAGGCCGTCTCCATGCTGCGCTCGTCGTCCGTGGCCTCCTCATTCTCAGCTTGCTCTAATGACCACAGCAGCGCCGCTCGCAGGTTATCATGTTCCCGCTCTAAGCGGTCCAACCATGCAGCTTGCTGTGGGCCACCGATCTCAGTCTCCGCATCCTCAGAAAGTCGCAGGTAGTAAACAGCATGCGCCCGCCGGGTGCTTGCCATCTCTCCACTGGCGGTCAGGGCCTCCAGCCCATACTCGCGGATGGTCGCCAGCATCAACAGTCGTGGCTCCTCGCCCTCTTGCTCCACCTGGCGCAGCAAGCTCTTATCCATGAGTGAGGCCACTCCGTCCAGTATGTCTGCCGATGTATCACCCAGAGTAGTAGAGAGACCCTCCACCGCTTCCAAGGTGCAGCCGCCCACAAAGACGGAGAGCCACCTGAAGAGGCGTTGCTCTTCGGCAGCGAGCAGATCATAGCTCCACGCCAGCGTGTTGCGCAGAGTTTGCTGGCGTACGGGGGCATCTTGTGCCCCACTCGTCAGCACCTGCAAGCGATGTCCCAGGCGTGTCAGGAGTGCTTGAGGAGAAAGGAGTTTGATACGAGGCGCGGCTAGTTCGATGGCCAGAGGCAACCCATCCAGGCGCACACAGATCTCCGCGATGGTACGGGTGTTGGCGGGAGTCAGTTGGAAGTCAGGCCTGGCAGCCTGCGCGCAGTGCAGGAAGAAGGCCACTGCTGCATACTGGGAGAGGCCTTCGCTCCCCGGAAAATGCGTAAGGTCGGGGAGCGCCAGCGGTGGGACGGGAAATTCGTGTTCACCACGAATGTGCAGTACAGCACGACTGGTCACCAGGATTTTGAGCTGAGGGCAGGTGGTCAGCAGGTTCGAAAGCCCCGGTACTGCTGGCAGCACCTGCTCGAAGTTGTCCAGCAGCAGCAGCAGGTGCTTGTCATGTACATAGGCTTGCAGAAGATCCGCTACTGATTCCTCTCCAGCTTCTTTGATCCCCAGAGCTTGAGCAATAGTAGGAACGACCAAATTGGGATCGCTAATGGGCGCCAATGAGACGAAGCAGACGCCGTTGGCAAAGTCATCGAGCAGGTCAGTCGCTACTTGCAAACCCAGGCGTGTTTTGCCGACACCGCCGGGACCCGTGAGGGTCACAAAGCGTACCTCAGATCGTTGCAAGAGTGTACTCACTGACTGCATCTCATGTTCGCGTCCGATCAGCCGGGTGAGCGGCCCAGGCTGGTTGTAGAACCGAACTTGCAACGGGTCCAATACTTGTTCAGCTTCTGCTGAGTGGTCCTCAGGGGAATCCGGGTCAAACACAAAGAGCGTCCGCCCAGAAGACTCTGTCTTGACAGTCTCTTCCAGGGCTCTGGAGAAAGCATGCACGTTGGCAAAGCGTTCAATTGGGTCTTTAGCCAGCGCCTTCAACACTACGTGCTCAACTGCGGCAGGTATGGCTGGTACTTTCTGATGCAATGGCGGAGGAGCAACAGACAGATGCTGGCTATGCAGCTCGGCAAACGTCCCGTGAAAGGGGCGGTCTCCACAGAGCCACTCATAGACGGCGATTCCTAACGCGTATTGATCACTGGCCGGGCTGGGCTTACCCCGAAGCTGCTCAGGTGCCATATAGGCGATAGTTCCAGCCGTATCCTGGGGATGCTGGGAGCGTGAACTCTGGATCATGATGGCTATGCCGAAGTCGCTCAGCAAGACCTCGTTGTTGCGTCCCAGCAGCATGTTCTCCGGCTTGATATCGCGATGGATCAGCTTTTCCTGGTGCGCATACTGCAAGGCCTCAGCCACCTGCATGACGTAGGAGATGATGGTATCGAGCGGGAGTTGCGTACCTTTGGGGTGGTGCTGGCGCAAGTTGCCATTGGGAGCGTAGTCCATGACGAGAAAGGGAGTTGTGCCCTCAACACCAAAGTCCAGGACCTGAATAATATGGGGATGCCGTAAATGAGCAAGGGTACGTGCCTCGGTGAGAAAGCTTTCCACATCATGACTCGCCAACTGTCCATGGAGCACTTTAATGGCGGCCTGAGTGTGCAGATGAATATGCTCGCCAAGGTAGACTTCAGAGAAGTTCCCCTGCCCTAGTAACTGAATAAGACGATAGTTGCCAAGTTGCTGTCGCACGTGCTCGGCCATGCTCGCACCTCCTGCTGGAAGCGGGCTGGCAAGTTCACCAACTCGCAGATACAAAACAAGTCCAGTAGACAAAAGGAGGGCTACTCTCAAAGGTGACGTTGATACTCTCTAGTGAATGCCGTCGCATGTACTATACGCTACTGTGGACGGATTTTCAACTCTGCAACCTGATTGATTGATTGGCCACGAAGACTGCGTGGCCGATACGTCACCTCGTGAAAGTATTTCCATGAATGGCTTCACAAGCCATTTCTCCGAAACCAATGAAGGAGTACTAATCCGATCTGCAAGTTCGTTTAGAGCGGGATCGAGAGGATGAAGGACTCAACATAACGAGTACACTGTAACCCTGTGCGAATCTATTTGAGAGCAAACACACGAACATCTCCTTTGAGTGTGACGCTGTGAGCGCTTATCACTCCAGTTCCATGAAGAAGAGAAATGTAAGGACATGAATAGAGATCATCTACGTAGTAATGGACATAGCGCTCAAGTCGAGAGGATACCGAAGCGGGTCGATTATCCCAGGCTGCTTGCGTTAGGGCGTGAGTTGCTACTCGCCATTGGGGAAGATCCTGATCGCGAAGGGCTCCGAGAGACGCCACGTCGG
>WNGE01007039.1_pt1 | contig 12364 bp, 9 predicted proteins | sample 5400651 | NCBI WGS metagenome assembly WNGE01 (sample SAMN13153370, study PRJNA577476) | soil metagenome | isolation source: 60 cm soil or saprolite under grassland replicate 2 | place: USA:California | collected 2016-06-15 | reverse complement strand
GATAGATCGTCAGGTCCGGGCAGGCGCCGCAGCCGTGAGTCCACCGCTCGCATGCGAACGAATGCGCGCAGTGGCCGCTGAGCAGCCAGGCATCGTGAAGGGTCAGGATGAGCGGCACACGACGGCTCAGCCAGGGGAGAGCCGTCAGATCGAAATAGTCGCCGTGCAGGTTGTGCGCGTGAGCGATATCGGGCGGTTCAGGCAGCAGGTCCAGCAGGCGCCAGGTGCCAGGGAACGCAAAATCCTCCTTGCCTTGCCAGGTCTCGAGCCAGTGACGCGGATGGCCGAGCCCCTGTTGCACGAAGGCCTGAAGCCTCTCACCCGTGCGGCGCTTCACCGCAAGCCGGGCGAGTGCCCCTGCCGCGCTCCCGCAGGCGCGCGCCCACGCCTGGGGGGGCGCGTCGTTCGGCAGCACCAGCGCGTCGTCGTCATGACCGCGTTTCTGGCCGACGGCTAGGTGAACGGTGTGACCGCGCATGCGGTAGCCGTCGGCCAGGTTGCTCACGATCCTGGCCGCGCCACCTCCGACATCTACGGTGTTGATGAGCAGGATTCTCATGGGTCCGACGCACGATCGACCGTGCAGTTCGCAAGGCTGTGATACTGCTTAGCCACTGAACCAGGCGTCCAATCGACGAGCAAACACATCGCCATCCCAGTCTCGCACCAGGAAGCGTGGGAGCTGATGCAGGTCCACACCTCGACTCACGACGTCGGGGATGTTGGCGCAGGCGCTGATGTACCCGACGTCGAGGACAGCGGTGACCGTCTCGGCCGTGTAGTGCGACGCGCCGCCGAACGGGTACGCGAAGGTCGTCACCGGGCGGCCCAGCAGATCCTCGAGGCGTGCCTTGCTCTCGCGGATCTCGTCACGTTGCGCTGACGGTGGCAGTGCCGAGAGCTGCGAATGGGTGACCGTGTGGGCGCCGATGTCGATCGCGCCGCTGTTCGCCAGACCGATTAGCTCGCCCTCCGACAGGGCGCGATGTGTCTCCCGTCCCTCCGCGCTAGCACCAGCCCACTCGGCGAGCTCACACAGTGCCCGCCGCCGCTCGTGGTCAGGTACGAGGCGCAGCCGATCGAAGAGTGATCGAAAGAGGCGCTGCCGCGGGCCTGGATCGGCTAGAGCCTCAAGGCTCCAATGGCGATCACGATGCTGGTCATCCAGGCTGTAACAGGCCGCTTCACCGAGCTCGGCCTCCCATGGCGCGCCGTCGAGGGTGAGTCGGAGCGTCGCGGGTAGCCTCCCCGGCTGCAAGAGGAGCCTATCCAGATCATCCCACCAGAATTCCCGCCGCCGGCCCACGAATCCGCTCGTCACGAACACGGTGGCAGGCACGCCGGCCCCTTCGAGCAGTGGAGTGGCGTGCGTCAGGTTGTCGACGTAGCCATCATCCAGCGTCACCACGACGGCCCGGTGCGGGATGTGGCCGGCGGCAACGCTCTGGCACAGATCCACCAGCCGCATCGGCCGGCCCCAACGCCGGATGACCTCAAGGTGTTCGGCGAAGTGAGCGGGCGTTACAGCCAGAAGATGAGGGTCCGATGGCAGGTCGACCACCCGGTGGTAGAGCAGGATGAGCGCTCGGTTGGCAAACCGCCGCCGGAACCGCCGAGCGACCTGTCGCCATCCGTGGATGCTGCCGATCACGGCAAGCTCTCCTCACCCGATCCGCGCTCGGGCAGCGCATGACAGTGACCGCGGGCCGGGCAGCCGTACATAACGTGAACGACGTAAACGTTAGCTCGCATAGTGGCCAGTCACCGGATTCCAGCGAGCAGGGCGCACAGGGGGCACCCACGGCTCGCGATAGTCAGGCTTCCGTGCCCGCCATTCCTGGGGCTTCACGGCGCGGACGCAGATGAGCAAGGGATGGCCCGGGTCCCTGAAGTCGAGCTCATCGCGAGTGAGCTCTTCGGCCGCCATATTCATCTGGTACGCGACCCGGGCGAAGAGATTCCCGGTGAGCTCGATGGTGTAGTCAGCGCTGTCCAGGCCGATACTGCGCAGCAGCGTCTCGACCTGAATTGGCGTAAACCACCAGTACACAAAGAGCGGCGTGCCCGTGCCCATGTCGAGCCCGGTCGGGAAATAGTAATCGACACACGGGAAGTTCGCGAGCAACACACCACCGGGTTTGAGCAGGCGGATCGAGTGGTAGAGGGCCGCCTCCACGTCGTAGATCAGATGCAGCGTGAACTGGTTGACGAAGGAGTCGTACTGGTCCCCTGGTACGCCGTCTGCTCGGCTCAGGTCCGCGACAACCGTCACCTCGGAGCTATGCGCGGCCATGTCGATCGCATCGGCCTGCGACAGGCCTGTTCCACCGTACCAACGAATGGTCGTGGTCGTGCCGACCTCCAGCGCCCGCCCGCGAATGTCTCGGCGATGCCTATCGAGAAACTCCGCCCAGTAGTGGCGGACGATGGCGGTGCCCTGCTGGCGACCGTTCCCGAGTGGCCGCAGCCGGCGCAGCTGGATGCAGCGGACCTGTCGGAGGACCGGCAAGCTGGGCACCCGAGCAAGTCGCGCGGCGACCGCCGGATACAGACTGTTGAGGCGCGCGCGCGCGGCTGGCGGCAGGTGCTCGCGCAGGCTCGCCCGAACCCGCTCGACACACCCCCTTGACGCCGCGGCCTGACCTTCAGCCCGCGGATCGGACGGCGCATCATGTCGTCCGTTAGCAGGTGCCAGCAGGCCGGCCGCATGCTCGGCGAGTCGCCATCCGTGTCGCCACACCGGACCGAGGTCCGGGACACGCAGCCGGAGCCGTTCACGTCGGACGGCCTTCCAGATCGCCGCATCCGTGACGCCTTGCTCAGATAGGTACCGGGCCAGCCAGCTCAGGTAGAACAGGCGCGCGTCGCGATATCCTCCCGCCTTGGCGACACGGGCCGTCGACGCCTCCGGATGCTGGCGATACCGATGCCAGCAGGCATTGGCGACGAAGACCGGTACGCGAAGAGCGATCTTCGCGTAGAAGGCCTGGTCTTCATAGATGTCGTACGTGCCGCGAAACACCTCTGGAAACGGTCCCGTCCGCTCGATGACGGCCCGTCTCACCAGAATGCTACTCGGGCAGGGGGAGACGCCCTCACGGCGTAGGAAGAGGCTCAACAGTGTCGGTGGCCGCACGATGGTATCTGGTTGGACGCCGAGCTCGGACACGAAGTCGCGCTGCTCGTCTGCTGGGTCGCCGGTCCAGCTAAACCAGTAGTGCGCCGGTCCGTAGGCCATGCCGACCTCGTGGTGCGCCTCAAGGATCGCGACCTGCTGCTCCAGCTTGCCTGGCAGCCACACATCGTCGGCATCCAGGAAGGCGACATACTGGCCGCGAGACTTACTGAGTCCGAGATTACGCGAGGACGTCTTTCCGCGATTCTGATGACCGTCGTGCTCGAGATAGAACACCTTGTCCGGCCATCTCTCAGAGTACGCTTTGGCCAGTTTCGTGCTGCCATCGTCTGACCCGTCGTCGATGAGCAGCAGCTCCCACGCATCCCAGGTCTGTGCCAGGACGCTCTCGATCGCCTCGCCGAGAAAGCTCCCGGCGTTGAGGAAAATAATGATGACTGAGACCAGCGGCCGGTCTGTCACGCCCGTCACCCCGATGTCTGTGAACGCGAGCCTAGCGCCACGGCCGCCAGTTTCCGGCGCACGGCTCGCGGCGCTCGCAAGCGCAGGGTTCTGCCCTTTGGCCCCACCCCTTCGTGGACGAGGCGCCCGCGGGCTACCTGAACCTGGCGCTCCGCGACCCAGATGAGGAACTCGGCCGTCGCCCTGATAGTTCGGCGGGAGCGACTGCTTCTCAGCGCCTCGCCGACGAGTCGCATCGCACTGTGCATGTCCCACTCTTCAATCAGCCGTCCCGCCGTCCACAGCGCGCTTCGAGCGACATTCTCTCGTGCCTCGCTGAACAGCAGGTCTGCCGTTGCGTCCGGGAACCGGCCATTCAGGTCCGACCGCGCTATCTCGAGCGCGCGGAGCAGGCCGCGACTCTCCTCACCGACGCGGGCGCTCTGCCGCCCGAGCGACGCGGAGCGGAAGCGGTGGAGCGCAAGCGGCTCCGTCTCATACCAGACGGGATAGCGATTGGCGATTCGAATCCACATCTCCCAATCGTTGCCGATGTCCAGGCGCCGGTCGAATCCACCAAGCTGCTCAAACACGTCGCGGCGAACGACCATGGCGACGAACTGAATACGTAGCTCGACGATGATGCGCTGCAACCAGTTCTTCAGAATTCCGCTCGTCTGCTCTTCGAGCCAGGTAATGGACTGCCAATGACTGTGCTCATCCATGATGATGTGTCGACAAAACGCAGCGCCGATCTCCGGATGCTCGGCGAACGGCTTCGCCAGTGTTTCATAGAAGCGTTCTCGGACGGCATCATCGTCGTGCAGGACGTGAACGAGCTCGCCGCGAGACCGCTGTAGGCAGGTATTGAAGTTGGCGATGTGGCCGACGTTCTCCGGCTGCCGGTAGAAGTCTACCCGGCCGCTGCCGATCTCCCTGACCAGGGCCTCGGTATTGGTCCGATCGGAGCAATTGTCGACCACTTCGATCTGCATCGTGTCCGGACCGGGATCCTGTTCCAGCACACTGGTCAACGCCTCGCGCAGATACTCCGGGCGGGCGTTGTAGGTGGGGACCATGACCGACCAGCGTGGACGGGCGTGCCCGTCAGACAGGGGCGGAATCGGATCTCGATACGGGTGTTCATTCGCCATGATCAACGTCCCTCGGTCCCGATCTCGATTGAGCAACGTTCCGGTCTGGATTTGCCATCTGCGGATCGCCAACGCTGAGCGCCACAGTATGCTGGGACCGTCCCGGCTGGGGCGACCGGGAAATGGAATGGGCAGCGAAAGGGCGAGTTTGACCGAACATGAATGCTCCCAGTTGTTCGCCAACTGCCTCCAGGGAAAAACAGGTCTCGATGCGGCGTCGGGCACGCTCTCCCAGTTCCTGCGCCCAGGCCCGATCGTCGAGCAGTTGGCCGAGCGCTAGTGCGAATGCCGCCGCGTCACCCCGCGGCACGACGATGCCACCCGAGGATGGGCCGTCCTCGAAAATATCGGGCACACCGGAGGCGTCGGTGGCGACCACCGGCAAGCCGCACGCCATTGCCTCCAGCGGAGAAACTGGAAGGCCCTCCACCCGTGACGGGAACGCGTACACGTCGCCGGCCGACAGGTACCTCCGGATGGCTGTGCGATCAGTGACGTGGTTGGCCACCCATTGGAGGCCGCGAGGCTGCCTCTCCGCGATCATTCGCTTCAACCTGTCGGCATCGCTGCCCATTCCAATCAGCAGCAGCCGCAAGTTACGCTCCGGGCGTTCGCGACAGATCAAGTCCCATGCATCGAGCAGAACGTCCAAGCCCTTGTCATAAAGCTCGACGCGTCCGTGCCGCACGACGACCTGCGCATCTCCGGGGATTCCGAGCGAAGCCCGAGCCTCGTCGCGATCCATGGGGCCCCAGACTGCAAGATCAATCGGGTTGAAAATCCTGGCCATCTTTGCCGGCGGAACGCCATAGCGGGAACGCACCCGCTGAACTTCGGCCTGAGGTGCAATGATGAATCCGGTGCACAGTCGGAGCGTTAGTCGATGCACGAGGCGCTCAAAGCGAGTGGCAAGAGGGTCCGCATACTCGCCCTGACAGGTTGCAAAGACAGGTAGCCGCATCAGCTTCGAAAGCAGCACGCAAAGCTGAAAGCGGGCCGTTTCGTAGCCCTCAGACAGCACCACGTCGCAGCCCTCGCGCCGCATCTCGCGAGCCAGCGCAACGATCGGTGTAGTCAGCCAGGGCCAAGCCGGTGCGAGCTTCATGAAGAATATATGGCGGACGCCACGGAAGGCGCGCCCAAAGGCATTGCTGACGCTCCATGGACCGGGATGTGATGTCAACGTCCGGGTAAGACCCCGATAGAGGCCCGGTGCCGGAAGCAAGCAGATCGTCGTGCCGGTCGGCTCGTGCGTGAAGCGCACCGGCTCATTGACACGAGCGGAAACGTAGAACAACACCGTCCGCACTCCGATCATTCGTAATGCGCCGCCATAGCCTACGAGCCAGCCAAATGGCAACGTCTCGCAGAACCTCTCCATCGAGAGCCCGACGGAGTCAGAGAACTCTTCGAGCAGAGGACACAGCGAGACGAGTGCAACGACCGATTCTGATCGCTTACGGCCAGGCGTGAATGTTTGTCGGATCATGACAGCATTACCATGGCGGCTCACTTGTCCGTGATGCTCTGAGGTATGGGCTGGCCGTACGGCCTCTTGAGGTTCCTGGCGGTCAGCACTATCTCCTCACCCGCGCCACGATGCACCAGCGCACGTGCACGCACCAACAGTTGGAATATGGTCGCAGCGCAAGTGCTGCCAATCGCGGGCCGACTCATATCTGCCATGCCGGTCTGCCGTATCTCGGCGCTGATGTCCCAGGTCGCCGCCGCGATGCGAACGGAGGTCCGCAGTGTTTCGATCGAAAACCCCGCCCGCTCTACAGCTGCCTGAAGACTGACAGGAGAGAAGAGCATCAAGTGCCGCGGCGGGTCGAGGTGAAGCCAACTGGACTGGAAGCGGTGATGCCCCCAACTCTCCGTGTTAGGAGTGAGCACGACCATGACGCCACCAGGCCTTAGCACACGCCCGCATTCCCGCAAGAGTCCGATGGGGTCGTGGACGTGCTCGACGACGTGGAACATGTACACAGCGTCGAAATAGCCATCCGGGTAAGCCTGCTCGGCTAACGTCCCTGTGCGAACACTGAGACCTCTTAAGCGGCAAGCTCGCACAGCAAGGGGGTCAAAGTCCACTCCCTCTACTTCCCAGCCAAATCCCTGCATGGACGCCAGTTGATCTCCGTTGCCGCAGCCAATCTCAAGACACCGCGCGCCTGCAGCAGGCGCAGGAAGGTAGCTCACGGTGTAGTCGAACCCGTCGAGCCCGGCCGGAAACAAGAAGGCAAGCGGCGCGAGGTAATGGTGCCAACGAGCACCGGATCCGCGAGTGTAGTTGTACGTACGTCGTAGATAGCCCTGCTCTATATGTCGGTACATCTGCCAATACCGGCAATAGAGCTGCCACTGCAGTGCCCGAGGTAACGCGCTGGGTAGGGTGGTCAGTGGTCGTGGCTCGCTGAGCAGGGAGCGTAGCGGCTTCGGTGCAGCAGCAGGGGTAGTGTCCACGACGCCTGTGTGGGTGTAATATCGCTTGTATGCCTTCCCGATATCTTCCTCGGCCGGCATGGGGTCTAGCCATACGAGTCTGCACTGCGCATTCGGGCATCGTTTGAGGTTCCATTGCCCTGATACACCGAACAGGCGGTCTCGAAGATCCCGGTAAAGGTCAAGCCCGGTGCTGCCGCAAAGATAGCAATCCGGACGCCGGAATGATCGGATCTCACCGCCGGCCTGCCCGTCCATCGTTGTTATTGGGTCTGGATCCGGTGGCCCTTGGCCGTACGGATCCCGGCTTGCTGCGCCAGGCGACATGCCGTAGCGTGGAACGACGCGCATCGATCTCACGGCCACCGAGCTACCCCCACTGGTCGGCGAGCATCGCGAGCTGAGGCCACCCGGCCCGGAGCCGGCGACGCAACGACACAGGCAGAGTGCGCACAGTGCGTCGCAGCACGACCGACCTCAGCTGCGCGCCGCGGGAGGTAGTCCGGACCCAGAGGTGGTACGACCTCGGATGGCGAAATGACCATCTGGCCGTACGTAGCGCCTGCCGGACCTCCGGCTCTTCACGTTCGCGCTCCGAGAGATACCGGGCCAGCCAATTCAGGTAGAACAGTCGAGCGGGTCGCTCTCGCCCTGCCTTCGTGAGGACGGCGACACACGAGCTCGGGTGCTGCCGATAGCGGTACCAGCACTCGCCCACGACGAAGATCGGCGCCAGGAGATTCACCTTGGCGTACAAGGGTTGATCCTCGAACAGCTGATTCGTCCCCGTGAAGTCCTCTTCGAATCCCCCGACTCGTTCAAGGACCTGACGCCGCACGAGGATCCCGGATGGGGCAGGCGCGGCATCGTTTCCGTTCCGCAAGAACAGCGTGAGCAACCTACGGGGCGGAATCAGCGTGTTCGGCTCGAAGCTCACTTCTTGCACGACGTCGCGGTGAGCGTCCTCCGTCCTCCCGCTCCAGCTGTGCCACATCTCACCGGGCCCATACACGAGTGCGGCATCAGGTTGGGATTCCAGGATCGCCACTTGTTGCTGGAGCTTCTGAGGTAGCCAGACATCATCCTGATCAAGGAAGGCGATGTACTCTCCTTTGGCGTGGCGGATGCCCAAATTGCGCGCTGCTCCTACACCCCGGTTGACGTGTCCCTCGTGCTCCAGATAGCGAACTCTGGCCGGCTCCTGCCGCGCATACCGGAGAGCTATCTCCGTAGTCGAGTCGGACGACCCGTCGTCCACGACCAACAGTTCCCAATGCTCATACGTCTGAGCGAAGACGCTGTCGATCGCCTCTGCGACGAACTCCTCCGCGTTGAAGAGGGCCATCACGACTGACACGAGCACCCTGCTACTCACGCATTGCCCAGGCGGCGTCTCACCGATGCTACGTCCACCTTTCGAACCTGTCGCACTCCCAACAACAGCCACCTGATCCTCCGGGTCTAAGGCGAGGCGCTATGAGCGCGTTTCCACGAGCTCGTGAAGACGTCGATAGGCGTTTCGGCCTGCTTCGGCCTGTCTCCTGGCCGCTTCCAAGAGCAGTGGCCGAACCCGTCTGGCCGACCTCCACGCCCGGTCGATGGCCGCTACTAACTTCTCCCCGACCTCAGCATCATCCAGGTAGAGGACCTCACAGCCGGCACCGAACTGATCTGCCAGGCCCAAGAGCTTGGCACCGTAATACGGCGATCGGACTAAGCCGATGACGGGTATCCCTTGCGCAAGCGCGAATACCCCGGCGTGGTAGGTCCCGGCAACGACAACGCGGCATCGCGAGACCTGCCGCAGCAGTTGCTCAAGGCTGCCAAGCCTCCCGACGCCGTCCGAGAACTCCGCGCCGTGGGACAGCACGTCGCCGACAGATGTGACGTCCGAACCCACGTCTCCCTGAAAAGTCGGCACGCCCACCAGCACGGCGCCGTGAAGCCGGGCCGCATCCCGCAGTGCCATTCCGACTACAGCAAGATCGTGTGCATTCAGTCCCGAATATGCGGAAACCCGAAGACCTACGCCAATTCCATTCCCCAGTTCAGCTGCCGAGAATCGATTCGCCAACTCGATTGCATCATCTCCAGTCACCATAATCCTGGTGGGTGATACGCCGATTGACTCCAAGATAGGGAGGGCCGTCCGCCGCTCTCGAATGGCGATCAGATCAACTGAAGGCAGGCACGTCCTAGCCTGGGCCAGCAGCTCACATGACCGCACCGGCCCGACACCCTGCCCAAACAACGCTGTAGGTTTTCTGAGTTGCGTAGCCACGCGCATGACACTAAGCATCCGTGTGGTAGCCTCCCCGAACACGTCGTTGAGATACCCTCCCCCGCACGCCACGACAAGATCGGCATCGCAGACCGCTCCGAAAAATGTCCTCAGTGCTGCGGTTTCGCGCTGCCTCGCCAACATTCGACGCTCAATCCATGATCGGAAGATGAGAGGATATTTCCAGCGATACGTATTCTGAAGCCTGGTAAACCATGGCGAGATCAAATACGAGAGCCAAATTTGACGTCCAATGAAATACTCTGGCACTACAACTTGAGAATCAGGGCAATATTTCGCGAGACGTTCTGGAGCTTCAGTGACGACTTGTAACACTGAATCAGGCCAGATCTCCAACAGACGGCCAAGAGTGGACTTCAACATGGCTACGTCGCCCATGTTGTCCAATGAATAGTCGCCACTCTCAATGAGGATGTTCACCTATTCTGTCTCCCGTACATGTCTTGGCATGTTATACTCAACTAGGACAATAGTTGATCTGTAGATTAGAGCAAACATCAGCGAGTAGACATTCAGGCATGTACCGGTCATAAGTTCATGAAGCTGTCGAATGCTTCGGTAACTATGATCCGCATGTTCTTCCACCTCCATATGCACGTCATTTTTCGGGATCATTTAGAGATATTCGTCATCGTAGTATGTGACCAAGCATGGTCAATCATACAAGTACAGTGATTGATATCAGGTGTTTTGCCAGAAGGATAGAATACGGAGCTCGTCACCTCAAAGAGTATGGCATTTGGGATATGATCGGCATTCTCGCCATTGATCTGAACGGCGATAGCAACTCGATACTGTCCGATAGGCAGGGGCAGCATTGAGATCTGGCAGGCGATAACACCCTCGTTGAGTAAGCCCTCGATCTCTCCCCTCGTTGATGCCATATCAAAGTGGGTAACAGCGACACCCAGATGGTTATATATCGTTAGGAGAATGTTGGCTCGCTTCACACCCGTCCGATTCTCGTAGCGGAAGGAGAGGTACGCGGGACGGCCGGCGACCAGATAGCGGGACGGCTGCCGAAGCTCGTCAAGCGCTTCGCCCCAGGTGAGGCGGACGGCCCCGCTGCCGCTCCGCTCCGGGTTGTTCGTGAACGCCCTGTCGGTGCCTGTGTTCAGCTGCGCGAGGTACTCACGCACGACGACATCAGTAGGACCGTCGTGCGCCAGGCGTCCCAGGCGAAGCAGGATGACACGTGGACACAGCGATTGCACTGAGGCCAGGTCGTGGCTGACGAACATGACGGTTCGCCCGGCGGTGGCGACGTCTTTCATCTTGCCCAGACACTTCCGTCGGAAGGCAAGATCCCCCACCGCCAGCACCTCGTCAGCGAAGAGGAGGTCGACGTCGAGGTGCGCCGCCACGGCGAACGCCAGCCGGATGTACATCCCGCTTGAGTAATGTTTCACCGGCGTGTCGATGAACTTTTCGATCTCGGCAAAGTCGACGATAGCGTCGAAGTCGCGTTGAATCTCGGTGCGATTCATCCCGAGAATCGCACCGTAGAGCCAGATGTTGTCACGACCGGTCAGCTCAGGATGAAATCCTGTCCCCACCTCTAAGAGGCTACCGATGCGGCCGTGCAGCTCGGCTCGACCGCGGGTTGGCTCAGTAATCCGGGAGAGAATCTTCAGGAGCGTGCTCTTGCCGGCGCCGTTGCGGCCGACGATACCGAGGATTTCACCGCGTTTGACCTCGAAGGACACGCCGTCGAGCGCCCAGATCGTGTCAGTCTGGTCGCTGGACGAGGCCCGCTGGCCGGTCGTGACCGGGTGAGAGCCGGGTATCAGATTGCCGCCTCGATGCCTACGGAAAAGCGACCGGGCTCGATGGGTCAGATGGTCGCGGATCGTGTCGTGACGATCGTGCGTCCGGCCGAGCCTGTACAGTTTGGAGAGATCTTCTACTCGGATGACTGTGTCGGTCATGAAGGCTCCGCGAAGGCGTGCGTTCGAGGCGTGCGCTGAGCGTGCTGGAGCGGTTCTCAGTCGCTAGATGACATCGGCGAAGCTGCGCTCCACCCGGCGGAAGTAGAGAAGGCCGGTCAGCAGGGTGATGAGGACAACGGCAGCCGAAATGGCCAGCATAGCCGCGCTAGGTTCGCCACGACCCACGACCGCCCACCGAAAGGTGTCGACGACGCTGGCCATCGGGTTCAAGCCGTAGAGCGGCCGATAGGCGGCCGGCACCAGGCTGGCGGGGTACACGACCGGCGTCGCGAACATCCACACCTGGATGGCGAACGGAATCGCTGCCCGAACGTCGCGATAACGGACGTCCAGGGCCGAGAGCCAGAGGCTTACGGCCAGCGCGTTCGCCATCGTGAGCGCCATCAGCAGCGGTACGAGCAGAAGCGACGGACGCAGCCCGACCTGGAAGACGATCAGGAGCACCAGCAGCAGTCCGAAGCCGATCGCGAAGTCCAGCAGTCCGGAGAGGACCGCCGCGATGGGGATGGCGAGGCGAGGGAAGTACACGCGCGCAACGAGCGCCGTGTTCGTTACCAGGCTCGTACTCGCGTTCGTCGTGGCGTTGGAAAAGTAGGTCCATGGGAGGAGTCCTAGATAGGCGAACAGCGGGTAGGGGATGCCGTCCGACGGGAGGCCTGCAAGGCTCCCCAGAAACAGCGTGAAGATGGCCATCGCCAGCACGGGCTGGATGAGGACCCAGGCAGCCCCGAGCGCCGTCTGCTTGTACTTCACCTTCACGTCGCGCGCGGCCAGGAAGTAGACCAACTCGCGGTAGCGCCATAGCTCGGCCAGATTCATGGACCCGGATCCACCCGGGGCAATGACGATCGTCGGCACGCCACTATCGAGCCCGCGCGCTGCGATGTGCTGGTCACCGCCGCCTGTAGCGACCCCGCGCTGCCGCTCGAGCAGTTGC
>WNGE01014658.1_pt1 | contig 12365 bp, 12 predicted proteins | sample 5400651 | NCBI WGS metagenome assembly WNGE01 (sample SAMN13153370, study PRJNA577476) | soil metagenome | isolation source: 60 cm soil or saprolite under grassland replicate 2 | place: USA:California | collected 2016-06-15 | reverse complement strand
TGGCAAACTGGCGTGTGGCTACGATCGCGACCCAAACAGTAGACGAATACGGCGTTCTTTTCCGGAATTTGTTTTCAATGGATAAGATCGAAGTTAAAGGAATTCACGGAATTGTGGTTTCCTCCGTTGTGCCTCCCCTTGATTCCACACTTCGGCAAGTCTGCGAACGGTATTTCAATACCAAGGCGCTGTTCATCGAGCCGGGGGTCAAGACTGGAATGCCCGTGCTGTATGAAAATCCCGCGGAAGTGGGCGCAGATCGCATCGTGAATTCGGTTGCTGCCTTTGAGAAGTACGGTGGGCCGTGCGTGGTGGTGGATTTCGGAACTGCGACGACCTTCGACTGTGTTTCGTCGAAAGGCGAGTACATGGGCGGCGTGATCTGCCCCGGCATCGGAATTTCGGCGGACGCGCTGTTCGAAAACACAGCGCGCTTGCCGCGAGTGGATATTCGCAAACCCACACGAGTGATCGGAACGACTACGGTCGGCAGCCTGCAATCTGGACTCTATTACGGATATTTGGGTCTGGTAGATGGGATTCTGGAGCGCCTATTGGAAGAAATGGGCGAAGAAACGAGGGTGGTGGCAACTGGCGGCTTAGCCGTGCTGATCGGCAAAGGATCAAGGCACATCAAGCAGGTGGATGATTTTTTGACGCTGGAGGGGTTGCGCATCATTTGGGAGCGGAACGCGAAGGCCGGGCGTGAGGCTCCGGCGGGGAAGTCCCAGCGCGCTGCTGCGATTCCAACCAATCCCTCAAAACCGTGGCCGCGAAACAAGCCACGGTCCCGCTGAGTCTTCGTGGAAAACTATTTCAACTACTTCACCGAAATTGAAGAACATTTTCAGCGCCGGCGAGGCGGGATCCTGCTGCTTTCGACCTTGGACTGGGCGCTGATCGAGACATGGAAAGATGCGGGCATTCCGCAAGAGGCCGTCTTGCGGGGGATTGATGCGGCTTTCGAACGGTACGATAAGAGGCCTTCTAGAAGTCGCAAAGTGAACAGTCTCGCCTATTGCGCGCAGGAGGTGCTGGCCGCAGCCGAGGAGATGAAGGAGGCGGCGGTAGGAGCACCTCGCGAGTCGAAAACTAAAGCCGGATTCGATTCTGCTGAAATCGTGCACTTTCTTCGGCGTAACGCGACGGAACTTGAATCCGCCAAGCTTCCGTCACGACCGGGGATTTTGCCCGAAGCAGTTGCGGGAGAGATTGCGGGCACACTCAGAGAAATGGCTGCTGAAATCGAAGGCAAATCTGTTCTGCCGAAGCTGGAGGATCTTGAGCTTAGGTTGACCGTGCAGGAGGAAAAGTTGTTTGCTGTGCTGCTCGCCGCTGTGATCGATGATGAGATTGTTTCTGTGCGCGCACAGGCTGATCGCGAATTGGCTCCATATCGCAGCAAGATGCCTGCCGCGCAGGTTGGACAATTACAGAAACAATATGTCTACAAGAAGCTGTTGGAAAAATACCGCGTGCCAAGGCTGAGTTTGTTCTACATGTGAGAGTGGCTCTTTATGCCCAGCTTCGGATTGCTCCTCTGTTGCGTTCCTCTCAGGAAGAAAATCGGGCTGCAGGTCGTCACGTTACTACTGTTACTGGCTGTGCACGCCGCCGCACAGCAGGAGCCTTCTTTCAACGTGCACGCCAACTTAGTGCCGGTTCCCACACTCGTGAAAGACGGCGACGGCAATATCGTCTATGGGTTACGCGCTCAGGATTTCATTATTGAGGATGAAGGTGCCGAACAGGCGGTTCATCTGGATGAACCGGACGAAGCGGAGCCGATCTCTATAGTGATTGCGATGCAATGTGGTCGGCGGGCAAAGCATGAGTTTTCCCGAATGCGCGGACTGGCCTCAATGCTCGACCCTATCTTGAGCCGGCCCAGTACCGAAGCTGCCTTGCTTCTTTTCGACAGCAAGCTAAGTCTCGTACGAGACTTCACAAACGACTCCGATGTTCTTGAAGAGGAGTTGAGAAACTTGAAGCCTGGGGACAGCGGCGCAGCGATTCTCGATGCGGTGGCCTACGCGGTCAGATTGCTCGACAAGAGGCCGAAAGAGGCTCAACGCGTGCTGCTGCTGATCAGCGAGACTCGTGACCACGGGAGTCATTTTGCAAAGTTCGACGATGTCATCAAGCTGATCGGAACTACGAACGCTTCAGTCTACGCGATCTCTTTCTCACCCTACGCGTCGGAACAGCTCGACGTGGTGCGCGGCACAAATAAGGACGAGTGGCAGCCAGGTGTAGACATCCTAGCGAAAATCGTAGCCGCTCGGCAGGCGATGAGAAAAAACACGCCCACGGCACTTGCGTCTATGACAGGCGGCGAGTATGAACTGTTCCCATCTCGTAAGGCCTTCGAAGCAGGTATGAGCAATTTTACGAATCATCTCCACAGCCGTTATCGCTTAAGCTTCGAACCAAAGGATCCACATCCTGGGCTGCACGCCATTCGAGTGCGATTGAGAGGCCAGGCGCCGAATGAGATTCTGTTGTTCCGGAGCAGCTATTGGGCTGAGGATCTCAGTAAGTGACGCACGTACTTCCGCATCAGATGTCATAGAATCCTTCCTTGCAACTCACTGTTGAAAAACTCGTCTATGGCGGCGACGGCCTCGCCCGCTTGCCTGCCGACGAACATGGGCCTGGCAAGGCCGTGTTTGTTCCTTTCGTTTTGACTGGTGAGGAGATTGAGGCTTCCTTGCTCGAACAAAAGCCCGGCTTTGGTCGAGCGCGGGCTGAGCAGATTCTTCAACCGTCGCGGTATCGTGTACCTCCGCCTTGCCCATATTTTCAGCGCTGCGGCGGATGCCATTATCAGCACGCCAGCTACGAGCATCAGCTCGAAATTAAGGCAGATATTCTGAAAGAGAACCTGCGGCGCATCGCCAACCTGGAATTGCCAATCGATTTGAGCATTCGCCCCTCACCTGCCTTGAATTATCGCAATCGCACTCGGCTGCGCGTGCAGACCTCTGAGTTTGCCCTGGGTTATTACAAGTTCGGCTCACATGAGTTGTTGCCGGTGGAGCAATGTCCAATTAGTTCTCCGCTGATCAATCGAGCAATTGGTGGTTTTTGGGAGCTAGGACGTGCTGGCAAGCTGCCGGCTGGCATTCAGGAGATTGAGTTTTTCGCCAATGCTGACGACAGCCAGCTTCTCGTGGAGGCGTATGTTGCGTCAGACGATGACAGCATCGCGCGCTGGGCCGGGGAAGTACGAGCGGGTTTCCCAGAGATTGCGGGCGTGGTGGTTTTCCGAAATGCAATGCGGGCGGGCATGGCCCCGGAACGGCTGACGGTCAGCGGGGCCGAAGAGATCAATTATCGGACTGCGCGAGCGAACTATCGCGTAAGTGCAGGATCGTTCTTTCAAACCAACAGGCATTTGACCGACGAGCTAGTTGAGATTGTGACGCAAGGACGGTCTGGACGGACCGCCTTGGATCTCTACGCCGGGGTAGGCCTGTTTTCCTCAGTTCTAAATCGGGAATTTGAGCGCGTAATTGCGGTTGAGTCGTCACCGACTTCCCATGCCGATCTGCTATACAATTCGCCCTCGAATGTGAAGGCGGTGCGAGCCACGACGGAGCAGTATTTGAATAAGTTCGGCGGAAAATTGAAGATTGATCTGGTAGTGGTCGATCCACCGCGGAGTGGGTTGGGCGAGGGCGTTATTCGCGGGCTGGTCGCGTTGGGTGCGCCGAGAATAACGTATGTTTCGTGTGATCCGGCGACGCTGGCGCGCGACTTGAGAGCGCTCACCAGCGGAGGATACCGGCTAGAGAAGGCACACTTAGTCGATCTGTTCCCGCAGACTTATCACTTGGAAAGCGTGTTCCAGTTGGTGAAATGAAGCGTTGTCATTCTGCGGCGCTTTCACATTCCATGCCGTATCTGTGAATCAGACATCCAGCGCGGGATCTTCCCAGCTTTCGCGATCTTGCGGACGGCAGCCGCTGTTATGGGCGGCGCTGGCTTATGCTGCCGGCCTCGTGATTGGCGTTTATGCCTGGCGGCCTCCGCTCTGGTGGATGGTCGCGTTCATCGTATTCAGTAGTTCAGCAATATATTTTCTGCGCCGCCGAGCCGAAATTGCGGTCGTGCTTGGGCTGGCCGCGATTTTTATTACGGGAGCCCTTGGCGTCCAGGTGAGGAACTCGGGCGGCGCTTGCGGCACCAACTCCTTGCAATTCGGGAATGACGAAGTTCTGGTCACGGCGCACGTCACTGCCGAAGGAAATCTGCGCGATGACGGAATTGGAGGTTTGCGGCAACGCCTCGACGTCGAAACTGAACAGATCACTGCCGGCGATCAGCCAGCGACAGCTCATTTCGGAGTTCGCGTCAGCATTTATCAGAAGGAAAGTACGAACAGCAAAGAAGCTGCTCCGATGAGGCTGTTTGGTTATGGGGAGCGGCTTCGGTTTCCGGCAAAGCTGGTTGCGCCGCGAAACTTTGGCAATCCCGGAGCATTTGATTATCGCGAATATCTTGCCGAGCACGGCATTGCAGCGCTCGCTTCCACCAAGGCTGAGAACATTGAAGCGCTGCCCGGTTTTGTGGGGAGCCGGCCGGAGTTTTGGCGTAGCCGGGTTCATCGCAGCGTCATCAAGAAAGTTCATGCGCTTTGGCCTCGAGATACCGGGCTGATGGATGCCATGGTCATTGGGGAAGATGCGTTCATCGACCGCTCAACTCGCGTGGATTTCCAGCGCTCTGGTACCTACCACGTGTTGGTGGTTTCGGGGATGAACGTGAGCATCCTGGCGATGGTCACGTTTTGGACTCTGCGACGCCTGCGGTTGGGGGAATTGGTCGCGGGCATTGCCACGATCGTACTTACGGTTTCATACGCTGTGCTGACCAACGTCGGGCCTCCCATCTGGCGGGCCACACTGATGCTGGTCGTGTACCTGTGTGCGCGATGGCTGTATCGTGAGAAATCCATGCTAAACGCCATAGGAGCGGCTGCTTTGGCGTTGATGGTGGCCGATCCGCGCGTGCTGTTCGGCGCCAGCTTCGAGCTTACGTTCTTGTGCGTGTGGCTGGTGGCAGCCGTTGGGATTCCGCTGCTGGAGAGAACGCTAGAGCCGATCCGGAGAGGTTTGCGATATCTGGATTCAACCGGCTATGACTACGCCCTAGCGCCGAAGATTGTACAGTTCCGGCTAGACCTGCGGATGATCGCGGGGCGAATCGGGAACTTTCTCGGACGACGGATACCATTGCCGCTGCTTGCGCTTGCAGCTCGAGTGATTATCGGAACCTGCGAGCTCCTTGCTATTTCGCTGGTAATGCAAGTTGGTCTTGCGCTGCCCATGGCCTACTACTTTCATCGGGCCACGGTTGTGGCCCTGCCCGCCAACATGCTGGTGGTGCCGCTGACTGAAGTGCTGATGCCCAGTGCGGTCCTGGCGCTGGTCCTCGGATATGTTTCGCTCCTACTCGCGAAAATCCCTGCTCTGGTCGCGGGTGCAGCGCTCGAGGGGATTGCGGGCACAGTGCATTGGCTGGGTGGGCTGCGAATTGCGGATACTCGCGTGCCTACCCCGGGAACATTCGTCATAGTGACGGCAGCATCGACTCTGGCCCTGGCAATGCTTTTGATCAGGCGAAGGGCGATATTGGCGGGGGTTGGGTTAGCGGCGTTGGCCTTCAGCGCATTTTGGATTTGTGCTGGTCCGGTGCATCCGCAGGTCCAAGCCGGAGCGCTGGAGGTGACGACGATTGATGTTAGCCAGGGAGACTCAATTCTGTTGGTCTCGCCTAGCGGCCAAACGCTATTGGTGGATGCGGGCGGGCTGCCACGCTGGGCGCATTCAGAATTGGATATTGGCGAAGATGTGGTTTCACCCTATCTATGGTGGCGCGGCTTCCGCAAGCTCGATGCTGTGGCGATCACGCATGCCCATGCGGATCACATGGGCGGCATGACGGCAGTGCTGGCAAACTTTCGTCCGAGGGAGATGTGGTTAGGCTCAGATGAGGCGAACGCAGAGATGAAGACCGTCGTAGAGAGAGCCCGAGAACTGGGCGTGCGCGTGGTTCAGCACAGGGCAGGAGAAAGCTTTGAATTCGGCGGTGCTGCGGTGCGAATCCTGGCACCGGATGCGCAGGATGAGAGTGTCAAGAAAAATGATGAATCCCTGGTCATGAAACTGACTTGGCGTAATACCTCAGCTCTGTTGGAAGGTGACGCGGAGCGTCCTACAGAGCAGCGCCTGATTGAGGAGCACCCGGAAGCGGATTTGCTCAAGGTAGCCCACCACGGCAGTGCGACTTCAACGCGAGCTGATCTGCTTGCTGCTGTACATCCGAAATTTGCCGTCATTTCCGTCGGGGCACAGAACGTGTACGGGCATCCGCGGCACGAGGTCTTGAGCAGACTGCAGGAATCGAACATTAAGACTTATCGTACGGACTTGGATGGTGCCGTTAGCTTTTATCTGGACGGGAAAGTCGTCAGCCCTCGTGTGGCGAGTCTTCGTTGACGTTGAATTCGGCGGTTTCATCGTCTTCCACTGACGTAGGCGCGCGGCGGTATTCCTCGATAACACGGCGAGCTTCTTCCGCATCGTCTTCGCGCACGAGAATGATAGTTCCGCCGACCCCCGGCAGAATATCCTGCTGTGCATCGAGAGATGTGACATCGCACTCAATACCGGCAGATTCAAGCAAGCCGCGTACGACGAGTGCCTCCGATTCCTGTTCGGTGTCGAACACGCGAACTAATTTCTCATTTGGATTGGGGCGTGCTGCGGAACTCTCTGCCATAATCTGCTCCGGAAGTGCGCCCTCCTACGCCGGAACTGTGCCGGAATTCGGAGGTCAGATTTCGGAAATTTGATTCTACTCTTTGATGGCTCTGCGGAGCATATTTTGAGCATGCATCAGGAGGTCTGAATCTTGGGGTCTGATATACCCCTTCGGTAACCGAAGTCTTAAACCGTGGGGCAGTTGATTCCTTGGTTAATTGCCGCGAGAATGAGCGCTGAGCGCGGCGCAACGTCGATGTGCTGATGCTCATCTAAAAGCCAGGCAAGGCGCAGGTCAGATTTGGGAGCCTAATGGAGAGTCGGGAACGCACTGGGGAATCTGCCGAACGAGAGCAGGAGGCCAAGAAGATACGCCGCTTGCAGGTGATGATCAGCATGGTGATGTCGGTGATAAGCCAGGATCCCAATTTGACGCTGGAGGAGGCTTCCGAGCTTGTGGCTGGAGCAAAGCGCGCGGCGCTTGCTATGTTCCCGGATAAAGAATTCGCCTACGACATTCTTTACAAGCCTCGGTTGCAGCGATTGATGAACGAGAGATTCCGATTGCAGTGAGTCGCTGAGAGAGTCGCGATGAAACGGCTGGGACCTCTCGACAACGCTGCGGAGAAACCTTCTGAGCCGCAGGTGGCTGGAAGGCGCGATTTATCGTGCGGACACCTACAGCATCATTAGATCTTCACTACTACTCAGCCGGGCGCTCAATCATGACCGGTGCCGCTTTTTTGACTTCTGGGCCGATTAAGACCTTCATGGTCTCACCCGGAAGGACAATTGGTTTCAGCGAGTTCGCCAGTTCATTGATATTCAACACTTCCACACCTTGTAGCTGCGCAACTTTATTCAAGTTGAAATCATTGGTGATGATTTTTCCCTCGTATAGCTTGGCAAGTTCGATGAGTTTGAGATCCACCTCGCGGATAGCGGGGAAATCATCTTCAACAATCTGAATCTGAAGCGATGCGACTTTCTGCAAGCGCTGCAGAATGTCCAGGCCCCGGCGGCCTCGGTTCCGCTTCAGCGAATCGGCGGAATCAGCCACCAACTGTAATTCCCGCAGAACGAACTGGGGAATCACAATGATGCCATCAAGAAATCCGGTCTCCGCAATATCCGAGATGCGGCCATCGATAATGACGCTGGTATCAAGAATCTTGTAAGTTTTCTTCGCCTGCTTTTCACCGCCGAAAATTCCGCCCAAAGCTGAGAGGTTGAGCAGGTCACCTTTGTTCGCCCCTACAATGAGGCCGACGTAGGCCATCAGCAGCATGACCAAAATTTGGAGGAAGCTTTGTGTGTGCCCCGGCTGGACGCTGTTACGGATGACGAGAGCAAACAAATAGGCACCAAAAATTCCCAGGATGCTGCCGACGGCGGCGCCGATGAGCCTCTTCAGGCTTACCCGGCGCAGTTTCCATTCAAAGAGAACGATGGCAAGGCCGATGACCGCGCCAATTGCTGCATCCAATTTTGAAGGCAATCGGAACGGCGCGATGAAGTAACAGGTAACAGTAACAACAAGAACAAATATAAAACGGACCAAAAATAAGTCCACCGAAGGACCTCCTCGGAACTTCCTCAGCAAAAACGAATCGAGGTGCAAGTTCCGCACTGGCTCGATGTCGTGTCTGAGCCAGTGATCTTTAACCGGAGCCTATGAATTAACGATGAATCGGTGCTCCGTCCCGGCTCCATCGCCGGGGACCGCAATATGTCAGGGAAAGTATATACCGTTTCCTGAAACTTTAAGGTATTGCCAGACTCCCTGCCCGAAGCTATGTTTGGGCCTGCACGCAAAGCAGATGCATGCTTCGGTGCTGCGGACTCTGTGTTGATCGGGCGCGCGAGTATCAAGGGCATCAGTGACGGCACTCCGAAAAGCCAGCCGTGAGGTCATCTCACTCCTCCTGCAGCAGCCTACCCAGGGTTGTTTTGTGTTTCTCGGATTTTTCCTTCTTGCGATCGGGGACTACACGTGATCCCGGAGGTGCCCCAATCCGCTCGCGCGCCATTGCCTTTACGGTCTGCACAGCGCTAAATCTCTTCTTCTTTCTCTTGGGCATTTCGCTCATCTTGCCATAGCTTGCGATCATTAAAGCTGTAATAATTGATTTTGGGCCAACGGCTATCGGTCATCGGCTAACAACTGCTTATGGATGAGCGCGAATTTTTTGACGAGAGGCCAGACAAAAAGCCAGCTACGCTGAGCTGTCCTCATTGTCATCAATCCGCTGAATATGAAATCAATTGGCTGGTGCGCACTAAAAAGCGCCAGCTTTCCGGCCGCGCCGACGAACGCGACCGCGCCCGCTTCGCCAAAGCTCGTTCCTACATGCTTCGCAGGGACGACATGATGGCCTGCAAGAACATGCGCTGCAGGAAGCGATTTGAAATTTCCGGTGTTCAGTCGGTGGTTTTTACGGACTAGCGTTCAACACTGAGCCACGAGCTTCGGGAAAGATCTGACACCCCGTGCTCCCGGAATACCTTCGCTGAAGCTGAGTGCTGAATGCCGGACGCTAATTTATACTTACCCGTTTGCTCCCCGGAGATCGCGCCTTGAAAATCCTGGTCTGCATGAAGCAGGTTCCGCAGAAAGATGCGCCACTAAAGCTCAGCGAAGCGCGCACCTGGATTCGCGAAGATGTTTCTTACGAAGTGAACGAGCCGGACGCTTACGCGCTCGAAGAAGCTCTCCGCCAGAAGGAGAAGCACAGTGGCGAAGTGGTGGTCATTACCGCCGGTCCGGCCCGGGCGCAGCAGGTGCTGCGCGAGGCGCTGGCAAAGGGCGCTGATCGTGCCATCCATCTGGAAGATAGCGCCTTTGTGGGACTCGATGCGTTCAATACCGCTCGTGCCTTTGCCTCGGCAATCAAAGACGAGAAGTTCGATCTAATCTTCACCGGATTGCAATCTGATGATTATGGCTATGCGCAGACCGGCGTGATGCTGGCGGAACTGCTCGGGTGGCCGCACGCCACAATCATCATGCAGATCGAAAAGAGTAACAGCGGAATCAAAGTGAAGCGCGAGCTTGAAGCCGGCTACTTTCAATTTGTCGATATGCCACTGCCGGCCGTGCTCACGATTCAATCGGGGATCAACAAACTGCGCTACGCGACGCTGATCGGCATTAAGCAGGCCAAGAATAAGCCGCTGCGGAAAGTCACTTTAGCAGAAGTGCAGGCGGCAATCGGTGAGAACCTGCAGCAAATCGAGCGCCTGTACATTCCCCAGAAAACCAAAAATACCGAATTCTTGGACGGCCCACCGGCTGAAATTGCCAAGAAATTGGTGGAGAAGTTACGTAACGAAGTGAGAGTGCTGTGACTACTCGCGGCAGGCGTCTTTCAAGGCCCTGCAGTACCTGCGCTGGAAACTAAGAACTTGTCTTATGGCTGACACAATCCTGGTAGTCGTTGAACAGCGCGAAGGCAAACTAAACCGTGTTTCGTGGGAAACGCTAACCGCGGGACAGGCACTCGCTGCCGAAACCGGCTGGCCACTTGAGGCGGCGATTGTTGGCAGCGGCGTTGGGAGCCTTGCGAATGAAGTAGCAAGCAAGAAGGTTGGAAAAGTTTACGACATCGAATCGGCGAAGCTCGAACCTTATACTCCGGACGCGTTCGCTGCCGGGTTGAAGCAATTCCTCAAATCGATACAGCCGAAGCTGGTGCTCATGCCGCATACCTATCAGGTGCGCGATTTTGTTCCCAAGCTGGCTACTGCCATGCAGCGAACCGTAATCAGCGACTGCATTGGCTATAAGAAAGACGGCAATAAGCTGGTTTTTACCCGCCAGATGTTCCAGGGCAAACTGGCCGCCGATGTGAGCTTTACATGCGATCCCCCTTGGTTCGTGACTTTTCAGAACGGGGCATTTCGCGGCGATAAGGTCGAAGCGGGCGCGAGTGCTGCACCGATGGAAACCGTCAACCTGGAGATTGGCGACAACATCATTCGCAATAAACCGCACGAGGTCTTCAAGGAAGCCAAGCAGGCGGTTGATCTTACGCAGGCTGAAATTATCGTCGCGGTCGGGCGTGGAATTAAGGAACAGAAGAATATCGAGATCGCCAAGCGGCTTGCGGATGCTCTGGGTGGAGAGATTGCAGCATCGCGGCCCATTTGCGACTCGGGCTGGTTGCCGATGGACCGCCAGATCGGATCGTCGGGGCAGACCGTGGCGCCCAAGCTCTATCTGGCAATCGGCATTAGTGGCGCCATTCAGCACATTGTGGGGATGAAGGGCGCGCGCACTATTATCGCTGTCAACAAAGACTCGGAAGCACCGATTTTCGAGATTGCGGATTACGCCATTGTAGGAAATCTATTCGATCTGGTGCCGCCGCTGATTGAGGAGATCAAAAAAGCCAAGGCAGGAGCGTAGAATCAGCCACGGATCCACACGGATCATCAATGATTATCCGTGAGAGTCGGTGTGAATCTGTGGCCTTTCTCGTATGCTGGTTTTTCGGACGCCATTGCAAGGAATCGATCGACCGCAAATGCCTGCCGACATCGTCATCGTTGGCGGTGGGCCTGCCGGCATGGCCTGTGCGCTGCGGCTTTCGCAGCTTATCGATGGGCACAACGCCAAGAATCCCGATTCGCAGCTCAGTAAAGAAAATATTTATGTTCTTGAGAAATCGCGTGAGATCGGCCAGCACTGTCTTTCCGGCGCGCTGCTCGATCCGCGGTCTATGCGCGAGCTACTTCCCAGCTTCGAAAAAGAAGCGCCGCTCGATGCTGAAGTGAGCAAAGAAGCAGTCTACTTTCTTACTGAAAAAGGCAAGTTCAAGTTTCCCATCACGCCGCCTCCTTTGCGAGATCACGGCAATTACGTCATTTCGCTGAATCGCTTTGTGAAATGGTTGGGGAGCAAAGTCGAGGAGACTGGAATAACGATCTTCACCGGCTTTGCAGGCTCCGAACTGCTGCTCGATGGTGATCGCGTTAGCGGAGTTCGCACCGACGATAAGGGCGTCGACAAGCAGAACCACCCTAAATCGAACTTCGAGCCCGGTTACGATCTGCAAGCCAAAATTGTCATTCTGGCTGAAGGCACGCGCGGTTCTCTCACTAAGCAGTTGATCGACCGTTTCGCGCTCACTCGCGACCGCAACCCGCAAACGTATGGCCAGGGTATCAAGGAGCTATGGGAGGTTCCTGCGGGCCGCATCGCCGCAGGAGAAGTCATTTACACCTTGGGCTGGCCGCTGACTTCGAAAGAATACGGCGGCGCTTGGATTTACGGCAGTCCAAAAAACATTGTTTCGCTCGGATTTGTAACCGGCCTCGACTATCCGGACCCGCGTCTGGATCCGCAGCGCGTGTTGCAAGAGTTCAAGCGGCATCCGTTTGTCGCCGGTTTACTTGATGGCGGGAAGATGATTCGGTATGGAGCCAAATCACTGCCCTACGGCGGCTGGTGGGCGATTCCGCCGCTTGCTGGCAACGGCTGGATGATCCTCGGCGACTCGGCTGGACTCTTAAACTCGCAACGGCTGAAGGGAATTCATCTGGCGATTAAGAGTGGTATGTTGGCCGCGGAAACGGCTTTTGAAGCTCTCAAGAAGC
>WNGE01008192.1_pt1 | contig 12365 bp, 10 predicted proteins | sample 5400651 | NCBI WGS metagenome assembly WNGE01 (sample SAMN13153370, study PRJNA577476) | soil metagenome | isolation source: 60 cm soil or saprolite under grassland replicate 2 | place: USA:California | collected 2016-06-15 | reverse complement strand
GAATCCTTGTAGACTTCGCGACCACACTCGCGGCAATAGGTTATTCCCACTCGCGCGTAGAGCAAGCGAAGGTAATCAAAAATTTCGGTCTGCGTTCCTACGGTCGAGCGCGGGTTTCGAGTTGAGTTTTTTTGACGGATCGCGATGGCGGGCGCTATACCGCGCACTTCGTCCACGTCGGGCTTATCCATGCGCTCCAGGAACTGTCGTGCGTAGGCCGACAGGGATTCCACATAACGACGCTGGCCTTCCGCATAGATCGTGTCGAAGGCCAGCGAGGATTTGCCGGAGCCGCTCACGCCCGTAACCACCGTCATTTGGTTAATTGGGATCGAAAAGGAGATGTTCTTCAGGTTGTTGACCCGGGCTCCGCGAACTTCAATGGCTTCTTCAGGCATGTCTTAAAAATTGCACCCGCCCCATAGAGAGAACTTTGAAGGCCCTCGCAAATCTCAAATCATACCCCGCTTTTCTGTAGACGCGAAACGGCGGCGAAGGAGCGTGATGTCCTAATTTGAAATTCTCTGTGCTTCTTTTGTGTTCTCCGTGTCTCTGTGGTGGGTATTTGCTTAAGGATTATTCACCACAGAGGCACAGAGCACACTGAGGTTTCACAGAGAAACTGAAGGACACTACCCGAAGGAGAATTGGCCGCGGCTTAATGCCGATAACGGGGATTCAACCAAAGAGCGATATCCGTTTCTCTCCGATCAACCGTACGCCACGACCTGCAGGCACGCCGAAGGCGTAGTAATAACTTAGCCCGGCGTAACACGCCGGGATAACGCCAACATTCAGAACCATCGCCGCTCAGGGCTTCCTACCCTGAAAGGGTTGAATAGAGCACACGCCATCTCACAGTGCGCATGATCTTTGGTCGACTCTCGGAACCCTTTCAGGGTTCAAAAGGAATTTGAGTTTGTCGCTTTCCCGGCGTGTTACGCCGGGTTAAGTTATTGAACGCCTTCGGCGTTGCTTGTGCACGAGCTTGCGCTCGCTTTCTCTCGCACAGCGGTTCCAGCTAATCAGGGGATTCCTATTCTGATCTGAGTTATCCGCGTTAATCCGCGGCAAATTTTTGTTCGTGCTTCCGTCGTTGTTGACACCTGTGGCGTCAATGCTCAACAATGCGCCCAATATGAAGACGTCAAGATTTCTTCTACGTGGATTCAAACGGCCTCGAGAAGTGGCTTCCGAGTCTCTGGGTAAACTGGAACAGGATGTCTTGAAAGAGATCTGGCAGCGTGAAGAAGTCAGTGTGCGCGATATTTATCTGGCTTTCGAGGAAAGAATAGCTTATACGACATTGATGACGACGCTCGACCGTCTCTTCAAGAAAAAGCTGCTTACGCGACGAAAGGACGGCCGCGCTTTCGTCTACTTGCCGGCTGTGTCTCCTGATGAGCTTGAACAGGGAATCAGAGAAGACGTTATTGACGGGCTCCTCGGTCATGGCGCAGACGCAATACAGCCGGTGCTTGCCTGCATCGTCGATACAGTAAGCGAAAGAGATCGCGAGTTACTCGATGAGCTCGATCGCCTGATCAAGGAAAAGCGTAGAGAACTGAAACAGAGGCCTGACTGATGTTCGAACTTCTGGGACTCTCATTGTTGCTGGCAGGCTTGCTGACTTTTAACAGTCTGGCTTCGTTGGCCATGGCCGGGCTCTGGCGAATCGGGGGCAGGACCACCCGTAGCTGGACGGCAGTATCGCGTGCCCGATTGCTTTTCTCTTTGCGAACACTTCCAGCTCTTCTTGCTTTCCTTACTGTAGCCTTGTTGCTGGTCCCCGCTTATGTCGCCTACGAGCCGCGGCACGCGGCGGAAAGAGTTAGTTTCAAACTTGGTTTGCTGGCGTTCTTATCGGCGACCGGAATAGCCGTTTCGATCTATCGTGGCATCGCCACTCATCGAGCCACTGTGAAACTCACTTCCGACTGGCTGAGGCAAGGGAAGTCTGTTCAAATCACTGGAATTAATATTGACGCTTATCAGATCGAACATAAGTTTCCACTGATTGCCATTATCGGATTTCTGCGCCCCCGGCTTTTTATCGCAAGCCAGGTTTTGAGGATTCTTACTCCCGAAGAAATCTCAGCCGCGGTGGCCCATGAGAACGGCCATCTCGCCGCGCGCGACAATTTGAAGCGTGGTTTATTGCAGGCATGCCGCGATGCTTTGCTGATTATTCCCAGCGGCCGGTTGCTTGATAAAGCGTGGTCAGAAGCGTCTGAAGAAGCAGCAGATGAAAACGCCGCGCGAAAGGGTAATGGCGTGGCCCTGGATCTTGCTTCAACACTCGTAAAGATTGCCAGGATCATTCCGCCGGGCGCCAGGCCAACGATGCCTGCCGGTGTTTTCCTGCTAGGTGATGAGGAAACCAAAGGCATCAAGTCGCGCGTGCGCAGACTTATCGCCCTCGCTGCCACTGAACGCCACGACGGTTCACGTTATGATGTCATCAAGAAACTCATGGTCTGGCTGCCCGCAAGCGTTCTGCTGACTTCACTGGTGGTTGGAGCTACCAGTCCATTCGTGCTCTCGAAAGTCCACTACCTTATCGAGCACGCTGTGTTTGCCCTCAGATAACCACAGAAGCCCCGAGCATTAGGAAGGCTAACACCTCAAGAGTTCCCCTGACAGTCGGACCTTTGCCACTGATTCCCGATCCCCATCAATCAAAAAGCGAAAATCAATAGCCCCACGCTACGACGGCTGGTAGTAGTTTCCGGCTGGCGTTAGAGTCAACCGCTTCCAGGCCTCCCCAGTCGAACGTCTTGTGGGGCTTTGTTTCCAGTAAACCCAATCAAGGGGATCTACATGAGCATTTCGAAAAGGCTTACGACTACTTCATCGCTGATGCTTGCAATATTTTTGCCCGTTATTCTGTGTGTAACGGTTGTGGCCCAGTCGTCGACCGGCAGCATTAGGGGAACCGTAAAAGACGTGGCTGGCGCGGCAATCGGCGGCGCGGAGGTGTCGCTGGTGCACTCACAGGCGGTGCTGCGCACGACCGTAACCAGCGCTGATGGGAAGTTCAATTTAGAGCACGTGGCTCCGGGCAGCTACGCAATCCTCGTTTCACACTCTGGTTTTGGGAAGTATAGCGGCGCGGTACAGTTGACATCCGGCGATAAGAAAGAGCTGAACGTCGAGTTGGAGGTCAACCCGCTCAGCGAACAAGTGACAGTGACCGCGGAGGCGGGACAGGTTTCTGATGCGCGCGGCCTCGCTCAGCCAGTCAACGTTATCAAGGAGGAAGAGATCTTAGATCGAGGGACGGAGGTTGTTGCGCAGGTGGTTGACGAAGAACAGGGCGTCAATCTCCAACGAACCAGCCCATCGCTTAGCGCTGTGTTCGTGCGCGGGCTGACTGGTCGCAATGTCGCCGTTTATGTTGACGGTGTGAGATACACGACCAGCGCACAGCGTGGCGGCGTCGGCACGTTTTTTAGTCTTATCGAACCATCAAGTCTCGATACAGTCGAGATTTTGCGCGGTCCTAACAGTTCGCAATATGGCTCCGACGCGCATGGCGGCGTCGTCAACTTCATTTCGCATTCGCCCAAATACGGTGACGTTGACAGTGAGCTTCACGGCAACACAAACATTTTTTATTCATCACCAACCAACGGCTTTGGCGGCAGCCAACTTTTGACCTACGGCACCAAACGCTACGGCTTACTGCTGAATGCAAACGCGCGCCGCATCAACCGCCTACGTCCCGGTAATGGTCTCGACACACACGCGGCGGTGACGCGCTTCCTGGGCATTCCTTCCGATGTTTTCGGTGAGCGGCTTCCGGATACGGCCTTTACTCAATATGGCGGATTGTTACGTACCAGCTTCAACCTCAATGACGCTACGCAGTTTCTCTTAAGCTACGATCGCAATCAGCAGGACGGCGGCAGGCGTTACGATCAATTGTTAGGCGGCGACGGTAACCTTATCGCGGATCTACGCAACCTGATGTCGGATCTCTTCTATGCTCGTCTCCTCAAGCAAAACCTGGGTTTCTACGATAACGCCGCGTTTACTCTCTCCTATACCGGCCAACGAGAAGAGCGGATCAATCAGGGCGGAAATGGCAATCCATCCGGTGCGATAACGAATCAACGCGAGCGCACGAACGTCCTGGGCTTCAATCTCTACGTCGATAAGCAGCTTGGCGAACGCAATACCATTTTGTTGGGCGCCGATGTTTACCGGGATAAGATTGCAGCCCCGGCCTTCACCACTGATCCGGTCACGCGGGTGGCGGTTAATTCTCGCCCGCGCATCCCGAATGGAGCGCGCTATCTCAGCTACGGTTTTTTTGCACAAGACGCTTTCACTGTGATTCCTGAGCGGCTGCGCGTGAGCGGTGCGTTGCGCTATAGCGTCGCGTCTTACCGAGCCCGTGCCGCAGACGCTCCGATTGTCGGTGGCCGTCCGCTGTTCCCTGATGACAGCGAACGATTCGGCGCTTTTTCTGGTCGCATTGGCGCTGTGATAAATGTTGGTGGCGGCTTCGACATCGCCGCGAAGTACGCGCGCGGCTTTCGGGCGCCTAACACAACGGATTTGGGAATCGTAGGATTAGTGGGCACGGGCTTTGAAGTTAACTCCCAAACCGCTGCGAGTCTCGGCGGCTTGATAGGCACGACAGCGGGAACTGATGCTGTTTCCAGCGGAATTGCTGTAACCCGTTTACGACCTGAGACGAGTGATGGTTTCGATCTTAGTCTGCGTTATACAAACAAACGGTTTGCGGCGGAGTTAATCGGATTCACCACTAAACTGAACGATGTTTACTTCGATCAAGCTCTCATCCTGCCACCGGGGGCGGTCGGGAAACTACTCGGCAGCGAGCCGATTACTTTCCAGGATCCGATGAAGGGTTGGGCATCTATAGGCACTGCTCCGGGTGCCCCCGGTAGTCCCGTTCTGGTGCGCGTGAATTACGACGCCGCGCGCATCAATGGCCTCGAGCTCAACACACAGGGTCATCTGAGCGATCAATTCACTGCTAGAGCCAACTTCACGTATATCCGTGCCTATAGTCTTCTTAATGGGCTACCGCCGAATATCGAAGGCGGTGTTCCCAACCCTGCGGGCTTCCTGAGTCTGCGCTACCAACCACGTTCGCGCTTCTACCTCGAAGCCTACTCGACATTAACGGGCCGTCAGAGACGACTCTCTTCGCTGGATCTCCTTGACCGTCGCACTGGGGCGGCACGTTCGCGCGCTGCTATTCAAAACTTCTTCCGTCGAGGTGCCTGCGTGCGCGGACTGACAACGCCGGGTGCGTCGGGCTGCGGATCGCCTGGCGGCATCTTGATCCCTACTGGCGAGACTCTGACGCAGGTGCAAAATCGATTGCTTCCAGTCGGCGCTACCATCAATGACGTAACCGTCGTTGATAATAGTTCTAACGTACCGCTATTCGCCGCAGTGCCGGGTTACGAACTGTTGGGCTTACGTGGTGCGGTTAGCTTTGGTGAACGCTCGGAAGTCTTATTCGATTTTGAGAATATCGGGGACAAACAATATCGCGGGATTAGTTGGGGCATCGACGGCGCCGGTCGTGGGGTGACGCTACGCTACCGTTACAAGTTCTAAATTCTCATCGCCAGCCGCCCGCGCGCAGTTTGTTGTTAGCGCAGATTCCGGCTTTCGTGAATTGTAGTCGGAAAGATAGCCGGGATTTGATCAAGCGGCCGATCCAGTTGGAATTGTTGTTTTCTGCCAGCCACATAAAATCGCATTGCCAGGCCCAGGATAACGAGTGCAATAGCAATCCAAATTACAGCCCAGACCAGCGGCGGAATACCTGTGGCGTTTGCCATGTTCACTGCGTCGACCGACGCTGATGGAGCAAATGGCGATGACAAGAAGAGGACCGTCTTAAGATCGAGCAGAGCGTTCAGGACGCACTGAACGGCCAGGAAGCTGACGAAGAAAGTCGCGACGCGGGCCCTGGCATATCTCGCTACCAGGATCAAACCCAAACTCAGCAACGACCCGGACAACAACGTGAAGGGAATTCCAGACCACGGCGCGCCGGAGACAAGTGGTTTAATAAGTCCGTAGATCAACGTTAGAGCAAAGACCAATGCTGCTGATCCGATCAATACCACACGCGCGGCAATGGTCTTGCGAATCAACACCAACAACAAGGCCCCGAAGGTCATGGAACCCAGGTACCCCGCACTCGCCACGAACATCTGAGAAAATGTGCCACCCTGGGAGGTGTAGGTTTCGCCGCTGGCGTTCATCGCTATACTCAGGCTCTGGACGGAGTTTCCGGTCAACAGCGCGGCTATAGCGTGGCCGCCTTCATGTATGAAGGTTACGAAAATGCGAAACGGATACGTCAGAATCTCAGCAAACGGAATGAACCAAAGAATGATGGAAAGCACAGCCGCAGTTAGTAACACTGTTGCTTGTGGACGTGCATCGTGGGAAATACCTAACTTCATGTTTCAATCTCCATTCGAAAAGATTCAATCTCCATTCGAAAGAATCTGAGATCTCAAATTTGAGATCTGAGATTTCAGGTCTGAAATTCCAGTTCTGAGATCCAGATCAATTATCAACACTTCACTAAACGCCGGAGAAATTGACGATGTTCCCGATTTTATCGAAAGGTCAATCCCTCCGCTCTTCAGTCCTGATAAAGTCGCCTGATTTCCCGCCGGTCTTGCGTTCCAGACGTACGTCGGAAATCGTGATTCCCTTGTCGACTGCTTTGCACATGTCGTAAACCGTCAGCGCAGCAACCGAGACAGCGGTGAGTGCTTCCATTTCGACGCCCGTTTGGGCATTGGTGGAAACATTGGATTCAAGATAGACGCCATACGTTTCAATCTTCGCCTGGACATCGATGTGAGTCAGCGGCAGTGGATGACAAAGAGGAATGAGTTCGGCGGTCCGCTTGGCGGCCATGATGCCGGCAAGTCGTGCGGCCTCCAGTGGATCTCCTTTGGGCGTTCGATGGCCCTTTACTGCCTTAACCGTTTCTTTGGACATCAGTACGCGCGCAGAAGCAACTGCATTTCGCGTGGTCGCTGCCTTACCACTGGTATCGACCATTTTGACGCGACCTTCGTCATCGATGTGGGAAAGTTGATCCATTTGCCGCCGACTTACGTATTACCGTCTTGTGTGCGGAAGATAACACTTGGCTATTGCCTTTTTTATGGCTTACCAGAATAATCTTACTATAATCCTCGCCGCAAAATCCGAACACAGGGTAGTAATCGTAAGATAGGAGACTGTGGAACCAGTCAGTCGGTTGGAACTTTAGACGTTGAGCTGAGAACATTAACGGCTTCGATCGAAACCCCGATTCAACTATGTCCGCGTCTCCAGGAAACAAAAGTTTTGCGCGCAACGCATCGTCGGGTTACAGCGGCATTGAGGAACATTCAGGGCCGCTGCATTCCTTCCTTGAGCACTCTACCTTACTAATCTTTCCAGTGGTGTTTGTCCTCAACCTACACTGGGCAGGTTCAAGGCTCTACGAACTTGAGCTGCTTTGGCTGGTAGCGCTCGCGGTTCCTCTCGGCATAATTGGGGGCGACTTCATTTCCGGAATCGTGCACTGGGCCGCGGACACTTATGGATCCGAAGATATGCGAGTGATTGGGCCGAGTCTGGTCAAACCCTTTCGTCTCCATCACGTATATCCGCGAGACATTTGCACTCACGGTCTCGTGGAGACTACGGGCAACGTTTGCATACTCGCTGTTCCCGCACTCTCGCTTTGTCTTTATCTGATGTGGTTAATGCCGGATTCGCTCTTATTGGCGTTTTCCGTAATCTCTTTCGCGCTGATGGCGGCGGCCACCGTCGCCACTAACCAGTTTCATAAATGGGCGCATCAGGAGAGTCCCTCCGCGTTTGCTCGCTGGCTGCAGCGTAAGCGGCTCGTTTTGGAGCCGCTGCATCATAAGCTGCACCACACGCAGCCCTTCGATGTGAACTATTGCATCACCAATGGTTGGCTCAATCCGCTCTTGAACAAACTCAAGTTCTTTCGCAGGCTCGAAATGGCACTTGGTTTCCTCGGGATCAAAACTGACAGCCAACGACGCAGGATCTCAGGATGAACGCGAACAGCCACGCGGAGCGTTGCGTTTTGATGTCTTGTCTTGTCAGAACCACCTGCGTTAGCGAAGAAATAATGGTTTCGCCAAACGGCTCCAACGTGCATGATGACCACCCGCTAACGCAGGTGGTTCTGACACGCCTCTAACTCCGCAGACCTCGCACGAGCACGTATTCGACTAAACCCATCGTGAATCCACGATAGACAGCAACGTCCAGCAGTAAGCCGAGTCTGGCTAATGCGAAGCCGCGAATCTTGCTTATCGCGCGAATAGTCTCCGGCCGCATTTGCTCGAAATAGTACCCGGGAATGACCGACGCCCCTATTTCGAGTATCTCAATGTCTTCGAATCCCGCTTCCTGCATTTTCTGTTTGTAAACCGCGGCCGGGTAAACATTGGCGCGGGGAACTTGCCAGAGCTTCCGCGCCGCTTCGGCGACTAACTTTTCAAGTGGATTCCGCGGCGGGTTTTTCACGATGAAATCAGCCATCGCGATGACTCCGCCAGGCTGCAACACGCGCCGCGCTTCATGAAGAAACTTTTCCCTCGTGTCGAAGTGCTCGGGACCTTCAATGCTCAAGACATGTGTAAAGCTCCCGTCAGGGAAGGGAAGCTCGATGGCTGTACCGTGATGAAAGCGCACGCGATCTTCCAGGTGCGCTTCGCTGGCACGTCGCCTGCCGTGCTCGATGTGTCCCCAGGTCACGTCGAGGCCGTCGATGGAGATGGGCGAAAAGTTTTGCGATAAGTAAACATCTTGCGTGCCCATACCGGGTGCGACGTCCAGGAGCTTGCTGGTTTCGTTCAGGCCGAGAAGGGTGCCCATCCGGTGGACCAGATTTTCTGCAGCCTTGATGTAATCTTCGTTGCCTTCTCCCCAGAGTCCGAAGTTCAGATAACCGTTGTGCCAATCCGCATAGTTTTCTATGCCGCCGGAATAAAGATTTTCCACCTTACGCTCGTGCGCACTGGCGCTCCAAAGTTTGCGTTCGGCTCCGCTCATTCAAGCTCCATTCTGGTCATGTTCTGCAACGATTCTTCAAGCCAGGGCGACTTGATCGAGGCGTCTTTACTCAGGCAGACGAACGACTCGCACTTTAGTTCCCGTTTCAAGTACCCCAGTACCTTGCGGCACAATTATCAGTGACGTAGCCTTCACAAAGGCAACGAAATCCGACGAGCCGCCCCACTTCAATGGTTGCGCCGTCAGAAGCCCATCCTTAGTTGTCCTGAGCTGAGCGGGCAGAAAGCTCTCGCGCTCAGCAGCGCCTTTAACATTGCGGTCGAGCACGGCCCAATCCTGATGCAATTCCGGATCGTTCGACCCCTGCATTGCCAGCAAAGCCGTGCGCGCGAAAAGATTGAAAGTAACCGATACTGAAACTGGATTTCCGGGAAGTCCAAAGAAGAGCGTTCCGTTTGGCAGTCGCGCAAAAACTGTGGGCTTGCCTGGTCGCAGCGCTACACGTTCAAAGAAAATCTCAGCGTTGAGTTCTCGCAAAGCAGGCTTTGTGAAATCGTAAATGCCGACGGAAACACCCCCTGACGTCACTACGATGTCGCTGCGCTCAGCCGCTTGCGTAATCTGACTTTTTAGTAATGAAGTGTCATCCCCAGTTAGCGGAAGTCGCTCGACAATTGCTCCAGCCAGCTCCGCGTAAGCGCCAATGGAAAAATTGTTGGAATCGCGTATTTGATCCTTACTGGGTTTTTGATTTACCGCGACCAACTCGCTTCCAGTTGCCAGCACGGCAACTCGCGGCTGTCGGCCTACGTTAATTTGCGCGTAACCAAAAGAAGCAAGCACAGCCATAGCCGCGGCGTTTACCTGCTCGCCCGAACGCAGCACAGTTTCACTGGCTCTAATTTCACTTCCGCGCCTGACAATTGACCTTCCCTGCGCCACTGCCTCGAGAATTTCAACTTCTCGAATGCCATCAACTTTGTCGAGTTCACGCGTGAGTTCAACTTGTTGCACGCTGTCCGCGCCGGCAGGAACAGGAGCACCGGTCATGATCCTGACCGTTTCGCCCGGCTTCAGCTCATGGTGCCAGCCGCGTCCGGCAGCCGATTCGCCCACGATTTTTAGTTTGGCAGGTACCTTCTCGACATCGTCTGCGCGCAGCGCGTAGCCGTCCATCTGCGAACGATCGAATGGCGGCAGATCGGAATCGGCAATGATGTCCTGGGCAAGGAACCGACCTCGCGCCTGCGCGAGGGAGACGAGTTCGGTAGGCAGCGCGCGCGTCTGCTGTTTGACAATTCGAATTGCTTCACTGACCGGAATCACCGGATCATTCTACGCTGACTTTAACGTTAACATGAATGCCGATGGACGATTAATTGGTGATGGGCACGCCCGTTCCTTTTTCTCGTCTCAAAAATATCGATCTCCTGGCTCTACTCACTCCGGAGAACAGAAAACGGCCCAAAAATCTGTTGACTCACTTTTGGCATCGGTATATCGTGCGCAGGCATACAAAGATTGTTATCGACTGGCCACCGGAACCTGCGTGCCACTGAGCACTCCTGACCTCTCCATCTGACCAGCCTACCTATCAACACGCGCGTCATCTGACGCCCTTGCCCAGGAGGACTAAAATGTTCCGCTTTAAGAATTCAAGGCTTGCCTTCCTTCGGGCTTGGAGGAATGGGAGGTACGGTGAACAGCTGCGACTCGTCGACCTGGGTCTGCAGTGAACTGGCCACGGGGCTGCCGATTCCGATTGCAGCCGCCGTCAACCGCTCGGGGATGGTCTTCGCCGCAGTTTCGGCTCTGGTGCCAGGCACAGCCGAGGTAATCGAGCTGCCGTGATCACCCAGGATGTAGCGCAAAACTGAGAATATCCGCTGAACCGCAACGTTAGACGGCTATATTCTTAATCGGAGGCAAACATGCTGAGGAGGCTTAAATTTTTGCCTTAGGCCTAACCATTTTCAAACTATTAACCATACTTTAGCTATAGATCTGTGTTCTGATCTCAAATGCTAGAGGTGGTAATTACTTTCTGCCGCCGACGGAGCGGGAGGCGTTATGAAGCGGACAGATATTTTCCGAGCGTGGCTAGAGGTGGTAATTACTTTCTGCCGCCGACGGAGCGGGAGGCGTTATGAAGCGGACAGATATTTTCCGAGCGTGGGGCCGGATCTTAGGTGGATACTATCCATCATTGTCGATAGAAATAACGCGCGAGTGTCCTCTACGCTGTCCTGGTTGTTATGCCTATGAGCCGGAGCATCTCGGCGATGCAGGCCCGTTGCGATTACTAACGGATTACAGCCAACAAGAGTTGATAGCCGGCGTGCTCGATCTTGTAAAAAAATATCGCCCGTTGCACGTCTCAATTGTGGGAGGCGAGCCTCTGGTGCGCTTTCGTGAGTTGAATGTGCTACTCCCGCGCTTGAGCGAGATGGGCATCGCCGTTCAACTCGTAACCAGTGCTGTGCGCAAGATCCCATCAGAGTGGGCCGAGATTAGAGAACTGCATATTGTTGTTTCAATAGACGGACTACAGCCCGAGCATGATGCCCGCCGGAAGCCCGCAACTTATGAACGCATAATCAAAAACATCGAGGGGCATTCAGTTACGGTGCATTGCACGGTCACTCGTCAGATGACCGGCCGCGCTGGATACTTCGAGGAATTTGCTTCGTTCTGGTCAGGCCTGCCGGAGGTCAAGAAAATTTGGTTTAGCTTTTTCACTCCACAGGTGGGCGCGGAGGAAGAGGAAATTCTTTCTGAGGATGAAAGGGAAGAAGTACTCGAAGAACTCACCACATTGCGTAGAGCCTATTCGAAATTGTATTTACCCAAAACAGTGATATCAGCGTATCGCAATCCCCCGCGATCCCCTGCCGAATGTATCTTCGCTCGCACCACTTTGAATTTTTCGGCAGATCTAAAAACCAAAATCACGCCCTGTCAGTTCGGTGGTAATCCAGATTGCGGCCAGTGCGGCTGTTTCGCCTCGACCGGGCTGAAGGCTTTAGGAGATCACCGCTTACTGGGTTTCGTTCCGGTGAGCGCGCTTTACAACGTATCGGATGCCATAGGCAAAACAGTCTCGAAGTACCTTTCGAAGTAAACCGGAGTCAACCTAAGGAGGAACGTCATGTCGGACCCGCGAGTCACTGAGACTGTGTGAAAACTCAGCCGCATTCTAACCCCGGTCGCGGCGGGGGCAAGCCACCCTTCCCAACCTCGAGACTTTCATACTTGAGTGATTACACAATGGTGTTGGGCGCTAAACGTTGTCGAAAATGCTGTGTGAG
>WNGE01016889.1_pt1 | contig 12366 bp, 16 predicted proteins | sample 5400651 | NCBI WGS metagenome assembly WNGE01 (sample SAMN13153370, study PRJNA577476) | soil metagenome | isolation source: 60 cm soil or saprolite under grassland replicate 2 | place: USA:California | collected 2016-06-15 | reverse complement strand
AGCCTAGCCGCGCCGGGCGGGCGGCGCGCTCAGAACGAGACGCGGCCGCGGATCATGTCCGCGAACATGCGAAAATCGCCCGCCAGGCTGTAGAACGGGTACTGAAACGTCGCAGGACGATTCCGCTCCACCGCGAAGTGGCCGAACCACGCGAACCCGTAGCCGAAGAGCGGCACCAACACCAGGAAGCCCCACCGACGGGTCGCAAGCGCGTATGCAAGCGTGAGCAGCACGAGCAGCGTTCCAGTGAAGTGCAAACGCCGCGTGCCGCTCCGGCTGTGCTCGGTCAGATAGAAAGGGTAGAAGTCCCGGAATGAGCGGTAGTCCATGCCGGCCATGAGGGTATCCTACAGCGTTTCGGGCCGCGTCGGTGGTAGGCTGCCGGCAGTGCCACGCCGACCCGTCCCGCTGCGCGCCGTTACAGCGCTCTTCCTCCAGCGCCAGCACCTGACCGCTCCGCGCTCTGTCGGGCTGACGGCGCCGCGTCTCGGTCGCTTCGTCGAGGACGTGGGCGGAGTCCAGATGGACTCGATCAACGTCCTGGATCGCGCCCACTACCTCACGCTGTGGAGCCGGTTCGGCGCCTACGATCGGGCGCGGCTCGACCGGCTCGTCTACGAGCGCCGCCTCCTCTTCGAGTACTGGGCGCACGCCGCCTGCCTTGTGCCGACGGGCATGCTGCCGTGGTGGCGTCGGGCCATGCTCGACTACCGCGTCCGGCACACGGGCTGGTCCGACCTGGTCCGCCGCAACTCGAAGGTACTGGGGGAGGTAACGGCGACGGTGTCGGCGCGGGGTCCCATGGGCAGCGCGGATTTCGCCGGCCGGCGTCCGAGCGGCCGCAGTGGATGGTGGAGCTGGAAACCGGTTCAGCACGCGCTCCACTACCTGTGGATGACCGGCGCGCTCACGATCCACTCGCGCAGGCATTTCCACAAGCGCTTCGATCTTCTCGAGCGGTCGATCCCGGCCGCGATCGACTGCGCGGCCGTGTCGACCCAGGAGTTTCAGCGCTGGCACCTCGAGCGCTCGCTGCACGCCATGGGAGCCGCGACCGAGCGGGATCTTGCCGGCTACATGACCTTCCCGCGCTTCCCCCGCGGCGCTCGCGTCGCAGCGCTCCGCGACATGATCGAGCGGGGCGAAGTCACCGAGATCGAAGTGGACGGATCCCGCGATCGCTGGCTCGCGCTGACGCGCGACCTGCCCGCGCTGTCACGCGCGGGGCGGACGCCGGCGGCCTCCCGTGGGACGACGCTGCTCTCGCCGTTCGACTCGCTCCTCTGGTACCGCGACCGCATCGCGCGTCTCTTCGGCTTCGATTACCGCATCGAGGTCTACACGCCCGGCCACGAGCGCGTGCATGGCTACTACACGCTCCCGATTCTCCATCACGGGCAGCTCATCGGACGCATCGACGCCAAGTCGCATCGCACGGAGCGCCGGCTCGAGGTCCGGCACGTGCACTTCGAGCCGTGGCTCGCGACCACGGGCAAGTCACCTGCCGGGAAGGGTCCCGTCGACCGCGACGAGGCGCTCAGCGGCCTGGCCGAGGCGTTCCGCTCGCTCGGCGCCTTCGTCGGCGGCGACGAGATCACGCTGCGACGCGTGACACCCCGACGACTGCGGGCCCCACTGGCGCGAGCGCTCTCGACCTGACGGTTAGCCCCGGCGCCACTGGCGGATCTGTTCCGCGTGCTCGCGATAGTGGCCGGCCGTGATGCCGTCCACCAATCCTGAGACCGGCTTGCCTTCGCCGAAGTGCTCGTCGGGCAGGCGCCCAGCCGCGCTCAGCACCGCACGGTGCGAAGCGTCCAGCTCCCGCAGAAGGTCGGCTCCGGACTGGCCCTTGCGCGCTTCCACGAACCGGGCGTTCCAGTTGTCGAAATCGTCGTAAGCCCCATCCGGGTACGGCGCTTCCCCGCGTCCGATCCGCTCCAGCGCCGGGACCATTTCCCGATGCCACCCCGCGGCGTGCGCGACGATCTCCCGCACGCCCCAGGTCCCGAGCCAGACCTGGCGCATCTGAGGCTCGTCGAGATCCTTGACGGCCGCCTTGAGCCCGTCGAACTCCTGTTCGGCCTGCTGCAGCAGCTCCTGCTTGGCTCCCATGGTCCCTCCCGTGGTCGACAGTGTCGGTCGTTTCGGCACCCCTGAGACACCGGAGCGGGCGTTTCGTGAAAAGCCGAGCGCAAGCTAGCATAGCGGCGCGAAGGGGCCCGCGATTCATCTCTCTGCCGGATCTCGCGGGATTCTTCGGCACCGAGTCCAGGCAGCACATGCTCGATGACGACTATCTCTCGCGCTGGTTCCCCAGGCGTGGGGCGGAGCGCCTCCTGTACCTCACCCGGATCGGCAAGTCGTCGCCCTTCTGGCTCGGCACGCCGGCTCCGGGTTAGCCCACGTCGGAGAGCAGGACGCGGCGCCCCGCCTTCGACGACTGGTGCGCCGCTTCGACGACGCGAAGGGCAAGGAGCCCCGCGTCGACGTCCACGGCCGGCGCCGTCTTGTGAGCACAAGCCTCGAGGAAGAGTTTGAGCTCGTGGCTCAGCGGCTCAGGCCCCGTGGCCTTGTGGGTCGAGGCCGCGCCCTCCGAAGCATTCCACGCCCCGCCCTGCCTGACGTGACGATTCGCGTAGACCTTGACCTCGGCGGTGCCGAAATCTCCCGCCAGGGTTTCCTGCTCGCCCACGATCACGCAGTCTCGGTGCGTCCCCGGCGCGAAGTAGCCGGCTTCGACGAAGGCGGGCACGTCGCCGTACTCCACCGCGCAGACTCCGAGATCGTCCATCCCGCGGCCGAGGTAGTCGCGGAGAGTGGCCGTGACGGCCGTCGGCTCGCGCTCGAGCAGATGGGCGAAAAGGTCGAAGTAGTGGATGCCGTCTGTTTGCGTCACGCCGACGTCGGTGCGCGGGCGCTTGAAGCCCGCGAAGCGCCCGGTGCAGTAACGCACGGCCCCGACCGAACCGCTCCGGAGTCGCTCGCGCAGAAAAGACGTCACCGGGTGGAAGCGGAAGATGTGGCCGACCTGGAGCACGCGCCCCGTGGCGCGGACGGCTCGAGCCAGCGCCCGCCCCTCGGCCACAGTCAGCGTCAGCGGCTTCTCGACGAAGCAGTCCTTGCCGGCTTGCAGGCACTCGCTCGCGAGCGCCAAGTGGTTGTCCGCCGGCGTGACGAGGTCGACCGCGTCCACCTGAGGCAGCGCGGCGCGGAAATCGGCGACGGCGCGCGCCTCGGGCACGCCCGACTTGACGGCGAAGGCCCTGCGCTCGGCCGAAACGTCGGCGACCCACACCTCGCATCCCAGCTCGCCCAGCACGCGCAGGTGCTTCTCGCCCCAGCGCCCCAGGCCGATCAGCAGCACCTTCACCGCCGCGGCCTCCCCTCGCCGCCTTGGTCCTCACGGCCTGGGCCCCCGGGACGCGGGTCGCCGCCTCCCAGATTCTCCTCGATCTCGTAGCGCAGCAGACGGTCCTTCATCCAGCGCACCGCCAGGAGATCCTTGAAGGCGCTCCACGCTCGGTTGCCGATGCCGTACTTGCTTTGGCCGAAGCGACGCGCCCGGTGATTGACCGGCACCTCCAGCACGCGATAGCCCCGCATCTTGAGGAGGGTCGGCACAAAGCGGTGAAATCCCTTGTAGAGGACGAGATCGCGCAGACACTCGCGCCTGAATGCGCGAAAGGTGCAGCCGCTATCCTGGACCGTCTCCGCGGTGAGCGCGTTGCGGACCCGGTTGGCGATTCGGGACGACGCGCGGCGGATCCACGAGTCTCCGTCCCCGCGCTTGACCCGCCAGCCCGTCACGGCATCCCACTTGTCGAGGTGCGACAGCATGTCCGGGATATCGTGAGGGTCGTTCTGGAGATCCGCATCCATGACCACGACCCATCGGCCGCGCACGGATTTGAAGCCCGCGTCGGTCGCCGCGGTCTCGCCCGCATTGGCCTTGAGCCTGACCAGCCGCGCGCGCGGATCCGCCTCGTGAAACGCGCGCACGATTTCCGCGCTCCGGTCGCGGCTGCCGTCATCCACGAAGATCACCTCGTAGCTCCACCCGGTCGGGTCGAGCACCTGGCGGATCTCCGGCCAGAGCAGCGGCAGGTTCTCTTCTTCGTTGTAGACGGGAACGACGATGGAGAGGTCGAGCCCGGAGGCAGGCGCGCGGGCTTCGTCGGCTGCGATACCGCTCACCCGCGCCTCGGCGGGTTCGTCCGCCGGTTCGTTCCCTGCCATTCCGGCATCACGTCCTGCGGCACGCCGAGCCGGTCGAGGACGCGGGCCAGCGTGTGATCCACGAGGTCCTCGATCTGCTTGGGCCGATGGTAAAACGCCGGCATGGGCGGCAGGATGACCGCTCCCATCTCGGCGAGAGCCGTGAGCACTCGCAGATGGCCGAGGTGAAGCGGCGTCTCGCGCACCACCATGATGAGCGGGCGGCCCTCTTTGAGCGTGACGTCGGCGGCGCGCGTCAGGAGATTGTCCGCCAGACAATGGGCCACGGAAGCCGCCGCCTTCACGCTGCACGGCACGATGACCATGCCGTCGGTCTTGAACGAGCCCGAGGCGATGGTCGCGCCGATGTCCTTGATGTCGTAGTGGTACGTCGCCAGGGCCAGAACGTCTTTCACCACCCAGTCGGTCTCTTCCACGATGGTGCGCTTGGCGGGATCCGAGACCACCAAATGGGTCTCGATATCGGGCACCGCGCGCAGCAGCTCGAGGAAGCGGATGCCGTAGACCGCGCCCGAGGCCCCGCTGATGCCGACCACGAGCCGCTTCACAGCCGGAGCCTCCGCTTGAAAACCTCGTCCCGCGTCTTGTTGTAGAGCACTTCCCACTCGGCGCTGCCCTCGGGCGCCGGGCGCGAGTAGCTGCCGAGCGTCTTCCTGACCTCCTGGTCCACCGTTTCTTCGAGGCGGCCCTCGTCCTCGATCACGCGAAAGATCTCGGTCCTGAGGTGGCTGCGCACCTTTTCGTCGGCGATCTGCTTGATGACGACGCCTTCGGTCGCCGCGAGGTCGCCGACGATGCGCTCGGCCAGGCCGAAGAGGCGCTCGCGACTCATGCGCATCAGAGGATGAACCCCCGCTCGCGGGCGAGCTTCGTCTTGGCCAGGGTGAAGAGGCGCTTGTAGTCCGAGGCCGAGTCCTTGATCAGCTTGGCGTTCTCGAGGAGCAGGGCCTTGACCTCGTTTTCGATCTTCTCCTCGGCCAGGAAGTTCTCGGCCAGAATGCTCCGGACGACTTCCCTCGCCCGGGGCTCGTCCTTGATGTCGGCGAGTTTCCGGGCGACCAGCCGCTTTACGACGGCGTCCGCCATCCTGCCTGCGATCTCGTCACGCCTGGACATGGACCCGCTTGAGACTACACGCACGCCTCCGAAGGTGTCAAGCGAACTGGCCGTAAAATCGGCCAAATCCGCTCTTTTCAGGCGGGCAGAAGCACCCGGAACCGCGAGCCTTTTCCCGGCAGGCTCTCGACCTCGACAAGGCCTCCGTGAGCGTGGGCGAGGGCCCTCACGAGGCTCAAGCCCAGGCCGAGCCCGGGAGCCCTCGCGGTGTCGGGATGGGCGATCCGCACGTAGGGATCGAAGACGCGCGGCAGGGCCTCGGCCGGAATGCCGACCCCGTCGTCCTCGACGGCGAGCTCGAGCATCCCCGCGCGATCCGTCGCGGGACAGGCCTCTACCAGGACCCGGCCGCCGCGGGGCGAGTACTTGACGGCATTGGTCAGGAGGTTCTTGAGCATCCGGTCCACGGCGTCACGGTCGGCGCAGAGCGGAGGCAGCGCCTCCGCCACGCAACGCTCGAACCGGTGAAGCGGGTGCTGGCAGGCGAAGATCTCGACATTGGCCTCGACGAGCTCGCGCACGTCGAGCGGCTCGCGGCGCAACGAGAGGCCGCGGCCGGACTCGATGCGCGTGAGATCGAGGAGATCGGTGACGATCCGCCCGAGCCGCTGCGACTCGCTGTGGACGTGACCGAGGTAGCGGCGCGACTGATCCAGCGGCACGTCGCGAACGAGCAGCAGCTCGCTGAATCCTTGGAGCGCCGTCAGCGGCGTGCGCAGCTCGTGCGAGACCACCGTGAGGAACTCGCTCTTGGCGCGGTCGATCTCGCGGAGCCGCTCCGTCGCCTGCGCGATCTGGTCCTCGAGCTCCTGGGCGAAGTGGCGCTGGCGCTCGGCCAGCCTCGCGTTCTCGACCGCGAGCGCGACATGAAGCGCCACGGCCTCCGCTGCTCCGCGCGCGGCGAAGCCAAGATCGCCGTCCCGCTCAACCGCCATCGTGCCGACCCGTCCCTGCCCCGCATCGAGCGGAAGGACGAGTCGGCGGCAGGGCATCGCGTGCCGGCGTGATTGGCTTTCAGCAGGCGGCGGGGAGGCGGGAGCGTGCGCGACAAGGGGGGCGCCGTTCCCCAAATCGAGGTCGAGCCTCACCCTGTCGACGCCGAGGGCCCGGCGCGCGAGCGCGGCGACCTCGGCCAGCCTGGCGGCAAGCGCCGTCTCCCCTGCCAGGCTCAGCTGGATTTCCACGAGGGCCAGGAGCTGCGCTCCGCGAGCGCGGGACTGGTCCACAAGCCGGCCCACCGTCAGCCCCAGGGCAAGGGGGATGCAGAGTGAGACGAGCCCCTCCAGGGCCGGACGTGACAGCCCGCTCTCTTCGATCACCGGAAAGATCGCCGGGGCCTGGAGAAGCCCGGCCAGAAATCCTGCTACCGCCCCTCCCATCGCTCCGCGGCTGAGAGCCGCCCAGAGTGCCGGCACCAGATAGAGGTGACGAACGGGCGATCCCGCGTCGGCCCCGGCCGCGGCCATGGACACGGCAATGAGCGCCACCAGTCCCAGCGGGCCCGCGATCACACGTGCAGCGTCCGATAGACCGCGAAGAACACGACCGTTGCAACATAGCCGGGCAGGAGGCTTCCGCTCCACGCGCGCAGCGCGCAGGAGGCAAGACCCAGCTCGGCGGTGACCGCGCTCGCTCCGACATCGTAGGCGAGCGCCGCCAGGTAGATGCCGGCGTCGGGCACCGAAGCCGCGTAGCCGAGGGTCATCCTGGCGGTGATCAGCAGGTGAAGACCGAGAAGCATTCCTGCCGCCGCGCCCAGGAGTATGGCTCGAGGCTCTGCGGAGAGGCGCCAGCCGACGCGCCCCAGCAGGCCGCTCCATCTATCCGCATCGCGGGCAAGGACGAAGGGCACGAGCAGATAGGCGAACGCTCCGGCGGCGAAGAGGCGGGCGGCCAGCGAAGCCAGAATGAGCGCCACCGCCCCGCGGAGCGCCGGGCCTTTCCAACTGTGCCGTCCGCCGAGTGCCACGGCCCAGCCGGCGGCGAGAAAGCCCGCGTGAACCGACCCGGCGGCGAAGGCGTGGCCCATTCCAGCGGCGCCTCTCTCCGCGTGTCAAGCGGCCGGGTCAGGAGGCGCATGACCGACCATGTCGGTAAACAGCCGCGTCAGCCGCGCGTCGAGCGTGCGCCCGGCCTCGGCGGCGATCCGCTCGAGGGCGGCGGCGTGGGTCAGGCCGCGCCGGTACGGCCGATCGGACGTGAGCGCGTCGTAGACGTCGGCGACAGCCACGATCCGCGCTCCCAGCGGTATCGCTTCACCGGAGAGCCCGTCGGGATAGCCGCTGCCGTCCTGGCGCTCGTGGTGATGACGGACGATGAGGGCGCCATCCGAGAAGAAATCGAGTGGCGCCACGATCTGGGCTCCGGTCAGCGGATGCCGCCTCATGACCGACCATTCGTCGTCGGTGAGCGGCCCCGGCTTCCTCAGGATCCGCTCCGGCACCCCGATCTTGCCCAGGTCGTGGAGCAGTCCCGACTGCGAGATCACCTCCGCCTCTCGCGCCTGCACGCCCGCCTCGAGCGCCAGCCGTCGCGCCAGTGCCGCCACGCGCTCGGAATGGCCTCGCGTGTACTCATCCTTGGCCTCGAGCGCGTTCGCCAGGCCGAGCAGGCTCTGGAAGATGGATCGCTGGAGCCGCCGGTGTGTTTTCTTCAGATCGACGGCATAGATCAGCGACTGCTGGTAGGCGGCGCGAAGCTTGTCGTGCGCCCGCACCGTCTCCGCCTCGCGCGCGCGCGACACCTCGTAGAGATTCTTGAGGTCCCGCGCATACGCGAGCGCCTGCGACAGCGCTACGTCGGCCGCCATGACCGCGTCTCCGGCAGGAGCGCTTCGACGAGGGCCAGGAGCGCCAGCGGCGAGAACGGCTTGGTCAGGTACTCATCGGCGCCGGCGCTCAATCCGCTGGATCGGTCGGCCTCCTGCCCGGCGGCCGTGAGCATGATGATCGGCGTGTGCGCGAAATCGGGCTCGCGCCTGAGCTGCCGGCAGACCTCGAGGCCGTCGAGCCGCGGCATGTGCACGTCGAGCAGCACGAGGTCCGGCTTGATCCGGCGCGCGAGGTCGAGCGCCGCGGCGCCGTCAGAAGCCTCGACCACCCGCACGTCGGCGTCTTCGAGCGTGAAGCGCACGAGGTCCACGATGGGCGCTTCGTCGTCCACTACCAGGATGGTTGTCATGCCGGCTTAGCGGTGCGAGCGCCGTGCCAGGCGTGAGTTCTTTATGCGGCGGGGGGTTGCGGAACGGTCCGCGCCGGTTGTGCCCCGGAAGCCGGGCGGTCAGACGTCCCGGGTGCCCCGGCTTCGGGGCAGCGGGCTAGGTAGCTCGGAGGGGGGCTCCGCCCCCCTTCCGATACCTTCCCCCGGACAGGCTGCGCCGGCGAAGCCGGCGCTCGAAGCGGAACAGTCCTGCCGGCTAGTGCGAGGCCGCGTGGGACGCGACTTGAAGCCGGGTCAGCGCGCGAGCCAGCGCCGCCATGGCTCGCGCGTAATCGATTTCTTCCTGCAGGCCCTCGGGGCTCTTGCCCTGAAGGCGCATCTCCGCCCGCTGGCGCGCCCGCTCGGCGCGCGCGCGATCGATTTCTTCGGGCAGCTCGGCATGCTCGGCCAGGATGATCACGCGTTCGGCCCTCACCTCGGCAAAGCCGCCCGCCACGGCCAGATGGTGCTCGCGCTGACCGCTGCGGTAGGTCACTTCGCCGCTGCCGAGCGTCGTCAGGAACGCCGCGTGGCCGGGCAGGACGCCGAAATAGCCCTCGGAGCCGGGAGCGACGACTTCGTCGACCTCGGCCGTCACGAGCATCCGGGCCGGCGTGGCCAACTCCAAGAGCATTTTACTCAGCCCTCGCCTCGCCGCCAATCCACTCGGGCCTCGCCTCACGGCTTCGCCGCTCGGCTCGAACGGCCACGCCTGCGGCTCGTCGGCAGCGTCTCAGCTCGAACATCATTTGACGTCCGCCATCTTGCGCGCTTTCTCGCGCGCCTCCTCGATGCCGCCGACCATGTAGAAGGCCTGCTCGGGCATGTCGTCGCACAGACCCTCGACGATCTCCTTGAAGCCCTGAATCGTGTCCGCGAGCTTGACATAGCGGCCGGGCTGCCCCGTGAAGGCTTCGGCGACGCTGAACGGCTGCGACAGGAAGCGCTGGATCTTGCGGGCGCGCGCCACGATCAACTTGTCCTCGTCGGACAGCTCCTCCATGCCGAGGATGGCGATGATGTCCTGCAGGTCCTTGTAGCGCTGAAGCGTCAGCTGCACGGAGCGGGCGACCGCGTAGTGGTCGGCGCCCAGGATGACCGGGTCGAGGATTCGCGAAGTCGAGGCGAGAGGGTCCACGGCCGGATAGATGCCGAGCTCGGCGATCTGGCGGGAGAGCACGGTCGTCGCGTCCAAGTGGGCGAACGCCGTCGCCGGCGCCGGATCGGTGATGTCGTCGGCCGGCACGTAGATCGCCTGCACCGACGTGATTGAGCCTTTCTTCGTCGACGTGATGCGCTCCTGGAGCGCGCCCATCTCGGTGCCGAGGGTCGGCTGGTAGCCGACGGCCGACGGCATGCGCCCGAGGAGGGCGGACACTTCGGAGCCTGCCTGCGTGAAGCGGAAGATGTTGTCGATGAAGAGGAGGACGTCCTGCCCCTCTTCGTCGCGGAAGTATTCGGCGGAGGTGACGCCGGTGAGCCCCACGCGAAGGCGCGAGCCCGGCGGCTCGGTCATCTGGCCGAAGATCAGCGCCGTCTTCTCGATGACGCCCGAGTCCTTCATCTCGTGGTAGAGGTCGTTGCCCTCGCGCGTGCGCTCCCCTACCCCGGCGAAGACCGAGATGCCGCCGTGCTGCTTCGCGATGTTGTTGATGAGCTCCATGATGAGCACGGTCTTGCCGACGCCGGCGCCACCGAAGAGACCCGTCTTGCCGCCCTTCGTGTAAGGCTCCAGCAGGTCCACGACCTTGATGCCGGTCTCGAACATCTCGACCTTGGTCGACTGCTCCTCGAAAGCGGGCGCCGGCCGGTGGATGGGCAGCGTCTTGGTCGCCTGGAGCGGCCCCGCCTTGTCCACGGCCTCGCCCGTGATGTTGATGATGCGGCCGAGCGTTTCCTTGCCGACGGGAATCGAGATCGGCTGGCCCGTGTCGTTGACCGGCATGCCGCGGGTCAACCCGTCGGTCGCCGCCATGGCGACGGCGCGGACGCGGCTCTCGCCCAGGTGCTGAGACACCTCGAGGACAAGCTTCGCCGAGTACGCGAAGACGTCGGTGCTGCCCGCGCCGGGCACTTCGAGCGCGTTGTAGATGGCCGGCAGCTTTCCGGGCTCGAACTCGACGTCCACCACGGGGCCGATGATCTGGACGATCTTGCCTTGGCTCATTGAACAGGTTCCTTTTTGTACTCGCCTGCTAGGCTTCGACTGCCTGGCGAAGGGATTCCGCCCCGCCGACGATATCCAGGAGCTCTTTCGTGATGCGCTCCTGGCGGGCCTTGTTGTACTGGATGGTCAGCAGATGGATCATCTCGCGCGCGTTCTTGCTGGCCGCTTCCATGGCCGTCATCCGCGCCCCGTACTCGCCGGCCGCCGACTCCATGAGCGCTCGATAGACCTGAACCGTGACGTGGCGCGGCAGGAGCGAGGCCAGGATGGCCTCGGGACCAGGCTCGTAGAGATATTCCTCCTGGGGCCCCGCGTCATCGCCGCCGCTCTCGGCCTCGATGGGCAGGAGCTGCTGGCTGACCGGATGCTGGACGGCGACCGAGCGGAACTCGTTGTACATGAGATGCACTTCGTCCACGTCTCCGGCGAGGTAGTCTTGCATGAGCCCGCCGGCCAGCTCCTGCGCGTGCGAGTAGGCCAACCGATCGAAGATGCCCAGCATCTCGCTCTTGACCGTGAACTGACGGCGGCGGTAGAAGTCGCGCGCCTTCTTGCCCACGACGACGAGCGTCACCGAAGCCTCGGCGGCGCCTCGGAGAAAGCGCAGGGACTCCCGAAGAATGTTCGAGTTGAACGCGCCGCAGAGCCCCTTGTCAGCCGTGATGATGACGAGGCGCCGGCGCCCCGTCTCGCGGCGGGTGAGAAGCGGTTGGGGCTCGTCCCCGGCGTGCCCGCCGAGGCCCGCGAGCAGCTCGCGCATCTTCGTGGCATACGGCCGCGCCGCGAGAATGCGCTCCTGGGCCCGGCGGAACTTGGACGCGGCCACGAGCTTCATGGCCTTGGTGATCTTCTGCGTCGACTGGACGGAGCGGATCCGTCGCTGGATGTCCCGAAGCGTCGCCATGGTGGGGCGCCCTACGCCGCCTTGATGCCCCGTGCGGCGATGAACTCGGCCTTGGCCTCGTTGACCGCCGCGGTCAGCGCGTCGCGGAGCTCGTCCGTCAGCTCCTTCTTGTTCGCGACATCCGGCAGGAGCTTGGCGTGCTTGCGCTCGAGGTGCGGGTAGAGGAATTCCTCGAACGGCCCCACCTGCTCGACCGGCAGGTCGTCGAGCAACCCTTGGCTGCCGGCGAAGATGATGGCGATCTGCTTCTCGACCGGCAGCGGCGCGTACTGTCCCTGCTTGAGCAGCTCGACCATGCGCTGGCCGCGGGCCAGCTGCTGGAGCGTGGCCTTGTCGAGGTCGGAGCCGAACTGGGCGAAGGCCGCGAGCTCGCGGTACTGCGCGAGGTCGAGACGGAGCTTGCCCGCGATCTGGCGCATGGCCTTGATCTGCGCAGAGCCGCCGACGCGGGAGACCGACAGGCCGACGTTGACCGCCGGCCGGACGCCCGAGTAGAAGAGGTCCGACTCGAGGTAGATTTGGCCGTCGGTGATCGAGATGACGTTGGTCGGAATATAGGCCGAGACGTCGCCGAGCTGCGTTTCGATGATCGGCAGCGCCGTCAGCGAGCCGCCACCCAGCTGATCGTTGAGCTTGGCCGCGCGCTCGAGAAGCCGGGAGTGGAGGTAGAACACGTCGCCCGGATACGCCTCGCGTCCGGGCGGCCGCCGCAGCAGCAGAGACATCTGCCGATAGGCCGTGGCGT
>WNGE01012322.1_pt1 | contig 12373 bp, 9 predicted proteins | sample 5400651 | NCBI WGS metagenome assembly WNGE01 (sample SAMN13153370, study PRJNA577476) | soil metagenome | isolation source: 60 cm soil or saprolite under grassland replicate 2 | place: USA:California | collected 2016-06-15 | reverse complement strand
GAACTTCATCACCGAGGCGACGACGACCGACGCGCAGTCGGTGAGCGGGATGAAGCCGATCTTCACTTCGGTCTTTTCGGGTGCATCCGATCCGGCTGCCCATGCGCCGGCGCGGAGCGCAGGATCGAGCGCGCTCACCAGCGACGCCCCGGCGGCGGCGGTGAGGAGTCGGCGGCGCGGCGCCGAGATTCCGCCGCTCGACGCAGTGGCCGCGCCGAGTAAAGCGCGATGTCGCGATCGGAAGAAGTTGCGCATCGTGTTGCCCTTTCGTTCGTCATTGCCGTTCGCCTCGCCGGCCGCGCGCCTGACGCGCACCCGGCCCAAATGCAAACGGCGCCGTCGCATTCCAGGCTCGAGCCCGAGCCGGATGCGAAGACGCCGTTGTCGTTGTCGCCGCGCGACCGCCATTGGCCACGCTGCGCTGTGTTGCCGTTCCTTTCGTCGAACCTTACGTAGCGAGTTCCATGCCAAACCGGCAAGATCGAGGCAACATCCTGATAATCAAATGATTTCGAATACAGCAACCGAAGTCGAGACCGGGCTTAAGCGATGTTGCAGTGCACCATCACCGTGCGCCATGGGCTTCTCCGCACCAATCCCACGCGACGCCGCAACCTCCGAAGCCGATCAGCCGAGGAGCTTCGCGACATCGCGCTTTACTCGGCACGGCCACTGCGTCGAGCGGCGGAATCTCGGCGCCGCGTCGCCGACTCCTCACCGCCGCCGCCGGGGCGTCGCTCGTGAGCGCGCTCGACCCCGCGCTGCGTGCGGGCGCGTGGGCGGCCGGCTCGGATGCCCCGGAAAAGACCGAAGTGAAAATCGGCTTCATTCCGCTCACCGACTGCGCGTCGGTCGTCGTCGCCTCGGTGATGGAGTTCGACAAGAAGTACGGGATCAGGATCGTGCCGAGCAAGGAAGCGTCGTGGGCCGCGGTGCGCGACAAGCTCGTCAACGGCGAGCTCGATGCCGCGCACGTGCTCTACGGTCTGGTGTACGGCGTGCATCTCGGCGTCGGCGGGCCGAAAAAGGACATCCGTCGACGGCCCGAAGCTGAAGGCGCTCGTCGACCGCGAAAAGCGCGAATACACGTTCGCGCAGACGTTTCCGACCGGCACGCACGCGATGTGGCTGTACTACTGGCTCGCGACCTACGGCATCAGCCCGGCATCCGATGTGAAGACGATCACCGTGCCGCCGCCGCAGATGGTCGCCAACATGCGGGTGGGCAACATGGACGGCTTCTGCGTCGGCGAGCCATGGAACAACCGCGCGATCTACGACAAGATCGGCTTCACCGCGGAAACCACGCAAGGCATCTGGAAGGATCATCCGGAGAAGACGCTCGGCACGACCGCCGAGTTCGTCCAGAAATATCCGAACACGGCGCGGGCGATGATCGCCGCGATTCTCGACGCGTCGAAGTTCATCGACGTGATGGCGAACCGCAAGAAGGTCGCGGAGATCATCGCCGACAAGTCGTACGTCAACTGTCCGGTCGAGGTGATCGACCAGCGCCTCGAAGGGAGCTACGACAACGGGATCGGCCGGCAATGGAAGGATCCCGATTACATGAAGTTCTACAACGACGGCGCGGTGAACTTCCCGTACCTGTCCGATGGGATGTGGTTCCTGACGCAGCACAAGCGCTGGGGCCTGCTTAAGGACGACCCGGACTACCTCGCCGTCGCGCAGAAAGTGAACCAGGTCGAGCTGTACAAGCAGGCGGCGGCGCTCGCGAAGGTGCCCGTCCCCAAGGAAACGATGCGCACGTCGAAGCTGATCGACGGCACCGTATGGGACGGCAAGAACCCGAAGGCCTACGCCGCGGGCTTCAAGATCAAGGCAATCGCCGCGGGATGACAGGAGATTCGACGATGACGCTCGCCCTCGCCACTGCCGCTTCCAGCGACCGGACTCCCGCGGGAGCCTCGAACGTGACGCCGCTGCGCACCGCTGTCGCAGCGACGCCTTCGCGCGAAGCAGCGCCCGACCCCGAAGTGCTGGCGGCGCAAAAACGCGCGGCCAAGGAAGCGCGCCGCCTGGAACGTCGCGAAGCGTTGCGGCCGATCGTGCTCGCGGTGCTGCCGCCGGTCCTCGGCTTCGCGCTGTTCGTCGGCATCTGGGCGTTGATCGCGCAAACCTCGCCGCAGCTTCCCTCGCCGGCGAAAGTCTGGCACTCGGCGGTCGAGCTCTTCGGCAAGCCGTTCTATCGCAACGGCCCCAACGATCAGGGGATCGGCTGGAACATCCTGAACTCGCTCGGTCGCGTCGGCGTCGGCTTCGGGCTCGCGGCCGCAATCGGCATTCCCGTGGGCTTCGCGCTCGGCCGTTTCGGCTTCCTCAATGCGATGGCGTCGCCGGTGATCAGCCTGCTCCGGCCGGTGTCGCCGCTCGCCTGGCTCCCGATCGGGCTGCTCGTGTTCAAGGCGGCGAACCCGGCGGCGATCTGGGTGATCTTCATCTCCAGCATCTGGCCGATGATCATCAACACCGCGGTCGGCGTGCAGCGCGTCCCGCAGGATTATCTCAACGTCGCGCGCGTGCTGAACCTGTCGGAATGGAAGGTGCTGACGAAGATCCTGTTTCCCGCGACGCTGCCGTACATGCTGACCGGCGTGCGGCTCGCGATCGGCGTCGCGTGGCTCGTCATCGTGGCCGCGGAGATGCTGACCGGCGGCGTAGGCATTGGCTTCTGGGTCTGGGACGAATGGAACAACCTGAACGTCGAGCACATCATCGTCGCGATCTTCGTCGTCGGGATCGTCGGCCTGCTGCTTGAGCAGTTGTTGCTGCTCATCGCCCGTCGCTTCAACTACGCCTGAAGGATTCTTCATGCCCGACTACGCGAGCCCCACCCGGCCGCACACCGCGGAACCGGTCATCACCACTGAATTCGTTCACGTCGGAGCGGTCGAGATGACCTTCAGGACGAAAAAGGGACCGTTTGTCGCGTTGCGCGACATCGACCTTTCGGTGCAGCGCGGCGAATTCATTACGTTGATCGGTCACTCGGGCTGCGGCAAGACCACGCTATTGAACCTCGTCGCCGGACTGCTGAAGCCGACCTCCGGCCTGCTCCTTTGCGCCGGGCGCGAAATCGCCGGACCGGGGCCCGAACGCGGCGTCGTGTTTCAGAACCATTCGCTGCTGCCGTGGCTCGACTGTTTCGACAACGTCCACCTCGCCGTCGAACGCGTGTTCGGGGCGAGCGAGTCGCGCGCCGATCTCAGGCGCCGCACGCACGAAGCACTGGCGCTGGTCGGTCTGGCCCACGCCGAGCACAAGCTGCCGCACGAGATCTCGGGCGGGATGAAACAGCGCGTCGGCATCGCCCGCGCGCTCGCGATGCAGCCGAAAGTGCTGCTGCTGGACGAGCCTTTCGGCGCGCTCGATGCGTTGACGCGCGCGAAGCTGCAGGACGAGCTCCTGAAGATCGTCGCCGCGACGGGCAGCACCGTGCTGATGGTGACGCATGACGTCGACGAGGCGGTGCTCCTGTCCGACCGCATCGTGATGATGACCAACGGGCCTGCGGCGACGATCGGCGAAGTGGTGACCGTCGCGCTGCCGCGGCCGCGCGACCGCGTCCTGCTCGCCGAGAACGCGCAATACCACCACTACCGGACAGCGGTGCTCGACTTCCTCTACCGCCGGCAGGCGCACGTCGAGAAGGCGGCATGAGCGCCGCCGGGCCGTCCCAAGGCGCGAATTGCTCCTGGAATGGCCGGCGTACGGACGCTGGAAGAGCTCATCGAGCTCGCGCCGGACGCTTACGACATTACCGTTTTCGGCGCCGAGCCGCATCCCAACTACAACCGGATCCTGCTCTCGCCGGTGCTCGCCGGCGAGCAGACGCTGCCGCAGATCGTTCTGAACGACCGCGACTGGTACGCGGCGAACGGCATCGCCCTCCATCTCGGCAAGGAAGTGGTGACGATCGATCGCGTGCGCCGCGAAGTCGTCGCCGCTGACGGGACCATCGCGCCGTACGATCGTCTCCTGCTCGCGACGGGCTCGAGTCCCGTGATCCTGCCGATTCCCGGAAAGGACCTGCCGGGTGTCATCACGTATCGCGATATCGCCGACACCGATGCGATGATCGCCGCGGCGAAAGAGTACAGGCACGCGGTCGTCATCGGCGGCGGGCTGCTGGGTCTCGAAGCCGCGAACGGGCTCAAGCTGCGCGGAATGGACATCACCGTCGTCCACCTGATGCCGTGGCTGATGGAACGGCAGCTCGATCGCACCGCGGCGAAGCTCCTGCAGACCTCGCTCGAGGACAAAGGCCTCGCGTTCCGCCTCGAAGCGAAAACCGAGACGCTGGTCGCCGGCGAATCGGGGCGCGTCGCCGCGGTGAAGCTCGCGGGCGGCGAGACGCTCCCCGCCGACCTCGTCGTCATGGCGGTCGGCATCCGACCGAACGTCAAGCTCGCGCAGGACGCGGGTCTCCATTGCGATCGCGGCATCGTCGTCAACGACACGCTGCAGACGTTCGATCCGCGGATCTACGCGATTGGCGAATGCGTGAGCCATCGCGGTGCGACCTACGGCCTCGTCGCGCCGCTGTTTGAAATGGCGAAGGTCTGCGCGAATCATCTGGCGCAGATCGGCATCGGCCGCTACGTCGGGTCGCAGACGTCGACCAAGCTCAAGGTCACCGGCATCGACCTCTTCTCCGCCGGCGATTTTCAGGGGGGCCCCGACACCGAGGAAATCGTGCTGTCCGACCCCACGTGCGGCGTCTACAAGAAGCTCGTGCTGAAAGACGACAAGCTCGTCGGCAGCGTCCTCTACGGCGACACTGTCGACGGCTCGTGGTATTTCAAGCTGCTGCGCGATGGCCGCAAGGTCGGCGACATCCGCGACCGGCTGATGTTCGGCGAATCGAATCTCGGCGACACCGGGCACCAGGGCGAGAGCCGCGCGCTCGCGCTTCCCGACACGGCCGAGGTCTGCGGCTGCAACGGCGTGTGCAAGGGCACGATCGTCAAGGCGATCAAGGACAAGGGCCTGTTCACGCTGGACGAAGTTCGCCGGCACACGAAGGCGTCGTCCTCGTGCGGCTCGTGCACGGGTCTGGTCGAGCAGTTGCTGATCGCGACCGCCGGCGCCGACTATTCGGCGGCGCCGAAGCAGAAACCCGTGTGCGGCTGCACCGAGCGCACGCACCTGGAAGTGCGCGACGCGATCCGCGTGCAGCATCTCACGTCGATTCCCGAAGCGATGGCGTTCCTCGAGTGGCGCACGCCGAACGGCTGCGCGAGCTGCCGGCCCGCGCTCAACTACTATCTGCTCTCGACGTGGCCGAAGGAAGCGCAGGACGATCCGCAGTCGCGCTTCATCAACGAGCGCGCCCACGCCAACATCCAGAAGGACGGAACGTTCTCGGTGATCCCGCGGATGTGGGGCGGCGAGACGACCGCCGCCGATCTCCGCCGGATCGCGGACGTCGTCGACAAGTACAGCATTCCCACGGTCAAGGTGACCGGCGGCCAACGGATCGATCTCCTCGGCGTGAAGAAGCAGGACCTGCCGGCCGTGTGGGCCGATCTTGGGATGCCGTCCGGGCATGCCTACGCGAAGGCGCTGCGCACCGTGAAGACGTGCGTCGGCTCCGAATGGTGCCGCTTCGGCACGCAGGACTCGACGCAAATGGGCAAGGACCTCGAGCGCGCGCTGTGGCGCATGTATGCTCCGCACAAGGTGAAGCTCGCCGTGTCCGGCTGCCCGCGCAACTGCGCCGAGGCCGGGATCAAGGACGTCGGCGTCATCGGCGTCGAATCGGGTTGGGAGATCTATGTCGCGGGCAACGGCGGCATCAAGACCGAGGTTGCGCAATTCCTGGTCAAGGTGACGACCGCGGCCGAAGTGCTCGAGCACGCCGGCGCGTTCCTGCAACTTTATCGCGAGGAGGGCTGGTACCTCGAACGCACCGTCCACTACGTCGCGCGCGTCGGGCTCGATTACGTCAAGCGGAAAGTCGTCGACGACGCGGAAGGCCGGCGCGCGTTGTGGGAGCGACTGCAGTTCGCGCTCGACGGCGAGCCCGATCCGTGGCACGAGCTCGAACGCGCCCGCGTCGATGCGCGTCAGTTCGTGCCGCTCGTGCCGCTCGTGCCGGCGGCCCCGCCATCGCAGCGCGCCGACGCGGCGCAGACAGTCGCGTGAGGACGGCGATGGACGGTTCGCAGCCGATGGGACCGCCGGCGACCTACACCCGCGTGTGCGCGCTTGCCGATCTGCCGCAACTGGGCGCGCGCGTGATCGAACGCGCGGCGGAGGAGGGCGGCAACGTCGCCGTGTTTCGCACCGCGGATGATCGCGTGTTCGCGCTCGCCGACCGCTGTCCGCACAAGGGCGGCCCGCTGTCGCAGGGGATCGTCCACGGCGATCGCGTCGCGTGCCCGTTGCACAACTGGAACGTCGCGCTCGAAACCGGCATCGCGGTTGCGCCCGACGAAGGATGCACGGCACGCTATCCGGCGCGCGTCGACGACGGCATTGTCTACGTCGCGCTCGATCGATTGTAGAAGCGGGCCATGGCCGAGACTCGCACGACGTGCTGCTACTGCGGCGTTGGCTGCGGGGTCGTCATCGAGCACGACGGCAGGCGGATCACCGGCGTCCACGGTGACCCGGATCATCCGGCAAATTCCGGCAAGCTGTGCAGCAAGGGAAGCACGCTGCACTTGACGGCGCAGCCTCCCACGCAGCGCTTCCGTGCGAAGCATCCGCTCGTTCGCCCGTCACGCGGCGAACCGTTCGCGCGCGCAACGTGGGATGCGACGCTCGACACGCTCGCCGACCGCTTCGCCGAGTGCATCCGGACGCACGGGCCGGACAGCGTCGCGTTCTACCTTTCCGGACAACTGCTGACCGAGGACTACTATGCCTTCAACAAGCTCTCGAAGGGGCTCATCGGCACGAACAACGTCGACACCAACTCGCGGCTGTGCATGTCGAGCGCGGTCAGCGGCTACAAGGCGACGCTCGGCGTCGATGCGCCGCCCGCGTGCTACGAGGATATCGACCACGCCGATCTCATTTTCATCGCCGGGTCCAACGCCGCTTGGGCGCACCCGGTCCTCTTCCGGCGGATCGAGGCGGCGAAGGCTCGCCATCCGCACCTGAAGATCGTCGTCGTCGACCCGCGGCGCACGGCAACGGCGGAGATCGCCGACCTGCATCTCGCGATCGAGCCGGGCACCGACGTTGCGCTCTTCCACGGCATGCTGCACGTGATGCTGTGGGAGGACTGGGTCGACACCGCCTACATCGCCGCGCACACGTCCGGATTTGCTGAGCTCAAGGCGCTGGTTCGCGAATACACGCCGAAGGCCGTCGCCGAGATCTGCGGCATCGGGAGCGACGACGTCATCAAGGCGGCCCGCTGGTTCGAGGAAGCGCATGCGGCGCTGTCGCTGTGGTGCCAGGGATTGAACCAATCGTCGTCGGGCACGGCGAAGAACGCGGCGCTCATCAATCTGCATCTCGCGACCGGGCAGATCGGCAGGCCGGGCGCGGGACCGTTTTCGCTGACGGGGCAACCGAACGCGATGGGCGGCCGCGAAGTCGGCGGGATGGCGACGCTGCTGTCCGCGCATCGCGAGCTCGCGAACGCACAGCATCGTGCGGAAGTCGCGGCGCTGTGGGGAATCGACGAAGTCCCGGCGAACCCCGGCAAGTCGGCGGTCGAGCTCTTCGAGTCGCTCGCAGCAGGCGAAGTGAAGATGGTGTGGATCGCCTGCACGAACCCCGCGCAGTCGCTTCCCGATCAGGCTACGGTGCGCGCAGGACTGCGGCGCGCCGAGCTGGTCGTGCTGCAGGAAGCGTACACCGACACCGAAACCGCGGCGTTCGCCGACGTGCTGCTGCCGGCGACGACGTGGGGCGAGAAGGACGGCACCGTCACCAACTCCGAGCGTCGCATTTCGCGCGTGCGCGCCGCCGTGCCAGCGCCGGCGGAAGCACGACACGATTGGGCGATCGCCGTCGATTTCGCGCGGCGGCTGGAAGCGCGGCTCGCGCCTTCGTACCTCGCGCGGATGCCGACGCTGTTTCCGTATGCATCGCCCGCGGACATCTTCGACGAGCACGCGGCGACGACCGCAGGCCGTGATCTCGACATTACCGGCCTTTCGTATCCGCTGCTCGACGCGCGCGGGCCGCAGCAATGGCCGTTTCCGCGGGGCGCGAGCGAGGGCACGGTGCGGCTCTACGCGGACGGCGTGTTCCCGACCGCCGACGGCCGCGCGCGTTTCGCCGCCGTCCCGTACGCACCGGTCGCGGAAAAGACCGACGCGCGCCATCCATTCCGGCTCAACACGGGCCGTCTGCGCGACCAGTGGCACGCAATGAGCCGCACCGGCACCGTCGCGCAACTGTTCCAGCATGCGGGCGAGCCGCGATTGCAGATGCACGCGGCGGACCTCGCGCGGCGCCACATCGCGCCGGGTGATCTCGTTCGCGTCGCGTCGAAGCGCGGTGCGATCGTGGTCGCGGTGGAGGCGAGCGACGAATTGAAACCCGGGCACGCGTTCCTGCCGATGCATTGGGGCAGCGCGAGCCTTGGCGGCGACGGCGCGTTCGGCGTCAACGCACTGACGACGAGCGCGCGCTGCCCGACGTCGCAGCAGCCGGAGCTGAAGCACGCGGCGGTCCGCGTGACCAAGGCCGAGCTGCCGTGGCGGATCACCGCGTTCGGCCGCGCCGCGGATGGCGATGCGCTGGTCCTGCGCGGTGGGCTGCGGACCTTGCTGGAGGCGTTCCCGTTCGCGAGTGTCACGCTGATCGGGCGCGAGCGTCCGGGCGTGTTGTTCCGCGCGGCCGCGGCAGCGCCGGTGGACGCCACGCTGCTCGCCCGGATCGACGCTGCATTCGGCCTCGATGGCGATGACGTCGTGCGCTACGACGACGCGACGCGCGGCGTCGGGCGGCGCATCCGGATTGCGGCGGGCAAGCTCGCCGCGGTCCGGCTCGCCGGCGACACGGCGGCGGAATCGTGGCTGCGCGAGTGGCTCGTTGCCGAGCAGGACGTGGCCACGCTTCGCCACGCGTTGCTGCTGCCGACCGGCGAAGCGCCACGCGGATTTACGTCGCGCGGACGCGTCGTCTGCACCTGCTTCGATGTCGCCGAGGTCGATCTGCGAGCGCATCTCGCGACGGTATCAGGCACCGCCGAGGCTGCGCTGCGCGAAACACAGCGCGCATTGAAGTGCGGGACCAACTGCGGCTCGTGCCTGCCGGAGTTGAAGCGCGTCGCGGCGGAGACGCGCGCAGTCGTTCCGATCTCGACGGCGGCGAGTCAGGCAACCGAAGACGCTGCAAGCGCGGCAATCGCCTGCGGATAGAGCTCAACGAGAGACTGCGACGAATCGGCCTCGAGACCGAGATCGCGGACGAGTCCGTCCTGCAGCCGGTAGATCCACGCGTGCAGCGTAAGCGACTGCCCGCGTTGCCAGGCATCCTGCACGATCGTCGTGCGCGCGACGTGCATCACCTGTTCGACGACGTTCAGCTCGCAGAGTCGCTCCTTGCGCGCGTCGTCGTCCGGCAAGCCCGCGAGCAGCGCGGCGTGCTTCGCGGCGACGTCCTGCACGTGGCGCAGCCAGTTGTCGATGAGCCCCAGCGGCTTGCCCTGGAATGCGGCGTGCACGCCGCCGCAGCCGTAATGGCCGACGACGATCACATGCTCGACTTTCAGCGCTTCTACGGCGTACTGCAGCACCGACAGGCAGTTCAGGTCGGTGTGGACGACGACATTGGCGACGTTGCGATGGACGAACAGCTCGCCGGGGGCGAGGTCGGTGATGTCGGTCGCCGGCACGCGGCTGTCCGAGCAGCCGATCCACAGGTAGCGCGGACTCTGCTGCTCGGCCAGCTCGACGAAGAAATCGGGATGGTGGACGCGCAGCCGCTGGGCCCACGCGCGGTTGCGTTCGAGCAGATGTTTGAGCGATGACATGGTGGAGCGAGTGGACGGTTCGGCGCGAACATCATACCGGCGCGAAGAGCCGTATCGCGAGTCCCGCCGCTCCACAGCCGAGGATCACCGGGATCACGCCGACCTTGAAGCGAAAGAGCGCCGTGGCGGCCACGATCCCCACGCCCAGCGCGACCGGGTCGATGCCGGCGAGCGGCCCGCTCACTGTTGCGCCCCGCGGCCAGAAGACGTGCCACGCGAAAAAAACTGCAAGATTGACGATGACGCCGACGACGGCGGCGGTGATCGCCGACAGCGGCGCGGTGAACCCGAGCTGTCCGTGCGTCGTCTCGACCAGCGGTCCGCCTGCGAGAATGAACAGGAACGATGGCAGGAAAGTGAAGAACGTCGCGACGCACGCGCCCGCGATGCCGGCAAGGGCCAGCGACTCAGGACCGAACAACGCCTTGCTCCAGCCGCCGACGAAGCCGACGAAGGCGACGACCATGATCAGCGGGCCGGGGGTCGTCTCGCCGAGCGCGAGCCCGTCGATCATCTGCGCCGGCGTCAGCCACGCGTACGTCTCCACCGCACCCTGGTAGACGTACGGCAGCACCGCGTACGCGCCGCCGAACGTGAGCAATGCGGCCTTGGTGAAGAACCAGCCCATCTGCGGCAGCGGAGTTTCGGGGCCGTAGCCCGCGACCAGCATCGCGAGCACGAAGAGCCAGAGCGCAACTGAGACCGCGACGGCGAGCGCGAGCCGAGACCATTTGAAAAGCGCATGCGGCGGCGTGGGCGTGTCGTCGTCGATGACCGCGGGGGCGTGCGCATCGCCCTTGCCGTCATGGCCGCCGCCGACGGTGAATTCCCTGGGCGCGATGCGCCCGCCGAAATAGCCGATCACGCCCGCGACGAGGACGATCGCCGGAAACGGCACGCGGAAGGCGAAGATCGCGACGAACGCCGCCGCGGCGATCGCCCACAACGTCGGGCGTTTGAGCGCACGCGAGCCGATCCGCCACGCCGCGTGCAGGACGATGGCAACGACCGCCGGCTTGATCCCGTAGAGAATGCCCGCGACCGCAGGCACATCGCCGTAGGCGATGTACAGCCACGACAGCGCGATCAGGATCACGAGCGAGGGCAGCACGAACAGCGCGCCGGCGACGACGCCGCCCCATGTCCGATGCATGAGCCAGCCGATGTAGGTGGCAAGCTGCTGTGCCTCCGGTCCCGGCAGCACCATGCAGTAGTTGAGTGCATGCAGGAACCGCTGCTCGGAGATCCAGCGTTTCGCGTCGACCAGATCGTGATGCATGATCGCGATCTGTCCGGCCGGACCGCCGAAGCTGATGAAGCCGAGCTTCAGCCAGTAGCGAAACGCCTCGCCGCGCGTCGGCGCCACCGGCGCTGTGATTTCGCCCGTCACGCCGCCGCCGCGGCGCGGAGCTGGGATCCCTGCGCCGCCTTCTCGTGCTCCTCGCGGCACCACGTGTACAGCGAGTCGTAGACGAGCATCCCCCATTTCAGCATCGTGGGGTCGTCGATGAAAAGCGCCGAAAGGCCCCGCGATACCGCCAGCAATCCTGGCGATTCCGCTGCGAGATCGAGCGCGGACGTGTCCGCGCCGCGGACGATCGTCGCAAGCTGCGCGAGTGCCGGATCGCGGAGCTCGTGAAGGCGGATGAACGCGTCGAAGCTGCATTCGGCGCCGGCGTGACCATACGTGACGTCGGGAATGTCGTAGGCGGTCGCGTCGTTGGCGGCGGCGAAGGTGCGCACCTCATCCTTCGGAACGTAGAAGAATTCGGCCGCCGGATCGATGAAGCGGCGGATCAGCCACGGACACGCGATGCGATCGATTTTCGGGCGCTCGCGCGTGACCCACCGCGTCGGCTTGCGCCACGCCGTGGTCGCGAATCCAGCCGCACGCCACGCCTCGAGGCCGCCCCCGAGAATTCGCGCGTCGAAACTCCGCGCCCGCAACGCTGCCGCCGCATCCTGACTCACCTCATGACCGTGGACGCAGTACACAACCACCGTACGCCAAGGTTCGATCGTGTCGGCTGCCGTCACGATGGCGTCGGGCGCACTCCTCAGCGCGCCGGGAATCACGTGGGGATCGGCGTCGAACGTCGGCTGCCGCCGCACGTCGAGGAGTGCCGGCGGCGGAAAGGCCGCGAGGCGCTGGTTCAACTCAAGGGGAGAGATTGCCGCATCGGTCGTCATACCATGCCTCCTGCTGCCTGGCGCAGCAACGAAGCAGAGCTTGGATGGCGCGGGTGGCCAGCGATGCGGCGGGGCGTCTGCGAAGGCCCTGCGGTCAATGGTACGAGCCAGGTGCGGCCGATGTCAACGGCCGCTTCAGATCAGCCCTTCGAGCAGCTGCACGTCGACGGGCTCGCCGGCGGCGACGTTGCCGGTGTCGGCGGAAAGCACGATGAAGCA
>WNGE01022443.1_pt1 | contig 12375 bp, 11 predicted proteins | sample 5400651 | NCBI WGS metagenome assembly WNGE01 (sample SAMN13153370, study PRJNA577476) | soil metagenome | isolation source: 60 cm soil or saprolite under grassland replicate 2 | place: USA:California | collected 2016-06-15 | reverse complement strand
CACGGCCGCCAAGTCATCGATTCCCGCGGTAATCCAACTGTCGAAGCCGTAGTGACGCTCGCCGGCGGTGCGACCGGCAGCGCCATCGTGCCGAGCGGCGCGAGCACCGGCGAGCACGAGGCATGGGAGCTGCGCGATGGAGTGAAAGAGCGCTTCCTCGGCCGCGGTGTCGCCAAAGCCGTGGCGAATGTAAACGAAATCATCGCTAAAGAAGTGACTGGCTTCGACGCTCTCGATCAGGTCCGCTTGGACAAAACAATGATCGCGCTCGATGGCACGTCCAACAAAGCCAAGCTCGGGGCGAATGCGATTCTGGCTGTCTCGCTCGCAACCGCGCGGGCTGCGGCGAACCAGCTTGGCCTTCCGCTTTTCAGATACCTCGGCGGGCCAGATGCGAAGGTGCTTCCCGTCCCGATGATGAACATCGTCAACGGCGGCGCGCACTCCGACGCGCCGATCGATTTTCAGGAGTTCATGATCATGCCCAAAGGAATGCCGACATTCTCCGAAGCTCTGCGTGCGGGATCAGAGATTTTTCATCATCTAAAAAGCGTCTTGAAAGATCGCGGCCTCTCGACGGCGGTGGGCGACGAGGGCGGTTTCGCGCCGAACTTCAAGAGCGCCGACGACGCTCTGGCCACCATCGCCGAGGCGGTGAAAAAAGCGGGCTACAAGCTTGGCGAGGAAATATTCCTCGCGCTCGATGTCGCCGCGTCGGAGTTTTACGACGCAAAGCAGAACCAATATGTGTTCAAGAAATCCGATGGTTCGAAGCACAATGTCGAGGAGCTGATTTCCTACTACCAGGAGCTGGCAAAGAAGTTTCCGATTATCTCGATCGAAGACGGCTGTGCGGAGAATGATTGGGACGGCTGGAAAAAACTCACAGACGCGATGGGCGAAGCTACGCAACTCGTCGGCGACGACCTTCTCGTTACAAATGTTGAGTTTTTGCGTAAAGCCATCAACCGCGGCATCGCCAACTCCATTCTCGTAAAGGTGAACCAGATCGGCTCGCTAACCGAGACGCTCGATGCCATCGAGCTCGCGAAGGAAAACAAGTACACCGCGATCATCAGTCATCGCTCGGGAGAGACCGAAGACACGACCATTGCGGACATCGCCGTGGCAACAAACGCAGGGCAGATCAAGACCGGTTCCCTCAGCCGTACCGATCGAGTCGCCAAATACAATCAGCTTCTGCGCATCGAGGAAGAGTTGGGGGACGATGCGATCTACGGCGGAAAAATGCGCTAACCTGAAACCCATGCCAGTCGCCGATTACAAGACTTACTGCACGATGCTCGACCAGGCGCGCGCCGCAGGCTTCGCTCTTCCTGCGGTCAACGTCACGTCACTCACGACCGCCAATGCCGTTCTGCGCGGACTTACAGAGAGCAAGGCGGACGGCATCATCCAAATTTCCACGGGCGGCGGCGCGTTTGCGTCCGGCACGACGATCAAAGATTCGGCACTCGGCGCGATATCCATAGCGGAGCACGATCTGCGCGGCACCGGGAAGACGATGTTCGCGTCATGAATGTCGCGTTGCTGCCTGCACACAAAACCAAGATCGTCGCGACGATTGGCCCAGCCTCGGAGTCACCTGAAATGCTGGTGCGGCTCATCCGCGCCGGAGTGAATGTCGCGCGGTTGAATTTTTCGCACGGCAACCCTTCGAAACACGCTGAAGTTATTCGGCGCGTCCGTGACGCAGCGCGTGAAACCGGCCGGCGCGTCGCAATCATGGCTGATCTTCCAGGGCCGAAACTGCGACTCGGGAAAATTGATCCGGAACCGATTCAACTTCTGCCCGGCGCGCATTTCACTTTAACCAGTGAGGACATCGTTGGCGATACGCAGCGCGCCTCGACAAGCTTCGAGCGGTTGCCGCGCGTGGTGAAACCCGGCGATCGCATTTTTCTCAATGACGGTCTAGTGCAGCTGGTGGTGGAGCGCGTGGCGGGCAATGACGTGGAGTGCTCCGTCGCCGTCGGCGGCGAGCTGCGCTCACGCAAAGGACTGAACCTTCCTGGCGTTGATCTGGGCATCAGCGCTTTTACGGAACACGACCGCGCCTGTCTTGAGTTCGCGCTGGAAGCAGGTGTCGACGCCGTGAGCCAGTCGTTCGTTGAACGCGCCGCGGACATCCACGCCGTGCGCGCGGCTGCGGCAAAAATCGGCGGCCAGCCTTTTGTTATTGCAAAGATCGAGCGGGCAGACGCGCTTGCGCATTTCGACGAAATTCTCGCCGCCGCGGACGGGATCATGGTAGCGCGCGGCGATCTGGGAGTGGAGGTGCCGATCGAAGAGATCGCCTACACGCAGAAGCAGCTCATTGCGAAAGCACATCTTGTGGGACAGCCCGTCATTACCGCGACGCAAATGCTGGAATCGATGGTCGCGAGCCGTCTGCCCACGCGTGCCGAGGCAACCGACGTGGCAAATGCGATCCTCGACGGCACCGATTGCGTCATGCTTTCGGGCGAGTCGGCGATGGGCAAATTCCCCGAGGAAGCAGTCACGATGCTGGCGAAGATCGCCGCGTTCACCGAAACACATCGGCCACCCAGGAGCTTTGCGGCTCACCGCGAATTCGCGCAGGAAAAGGCAGCGAGTAGCGGTCGCGATCGCATGGCGTCCCTGGTCGAGCACGCACTATACACAGTGCCGTCCGACCTGTTGGTTGTGCCGACGCGTGGCGGCACCGTCGCGCGTGCCATCTCGTGCTTCAAACCGCCGGTCTGGATCATAGCGCCGAGCTCCGATCCTGCTGTATGCCAAAATCTCGCGTTCTCCTACGGGGTGTATCCCGTAGATCTCGCGGAGCAACCTGACGACTGGCGGGAATGGACGTCGCGCTGGGTCCGCGACAACGGAATCGCCGCCGAACGCGTGATGCTCGTCGCCGGCCCGTCGCCGCGAAATCCGAAGGCCAATCACCGCATTGAACTCATGCGGCTCGACGGGCCGGACGTTCTCGCAACACGATGAAGATCACTCTCGTGCCGACACGACACACGCGGCAAAGGACCAGCGATCAATCCACTTCTATTGGACGAAAGTCTCATATTGCCGATCAACGAAGTTCGTTTATCCTCGCGGGCAACGGTTGAAAAGAAAAAACTTATGAAGTCACAAAGCCGCAAACTAGTTCGTGGCGTGATCGCCATTATTGGTCTCGCATTCCTCTCGTCGGGCTTTAGCGCATTCGCGCAGCAGGCACAGTCGCAGGTGATGACCACGACGAAAGAGGCTGCAAAGATTCCGAGTGATCAGTTGGATTCTTTGGTGGCGCCGATTGCCCTTTATCCCGACCAGCTTTTGAGTCAGACGCTGGTAGCTTCCACCTATCCGCTGGAGATCATCCAGCTTCAACAGTGGTTGGAGAAAAACAAAAACTTGAAGGACAAAGCCCTCGCGAGCGCGGTGCAAAAGCAGAATTGGGACCCCAGCATCCAGGCGATGGCGGCGTTCCCCGACGTAGTCAAGCGGTTGGCCGACGATATCCAATGGACGACGGATCTAGGCAACGCCTTTCTGGCGCAGGAATCCGACGTTATGAACGCGGTTCAGCGCATGCGCGCGAAAGCCCAGAGTAAAGGAACCCTAAAAACCAGTGCCCAACAGAAAGTGGAGACTCAGACAGTGGAGGAAGGTAAACAGGTTATCGTAGTACAACAAGCGAACCCCGAAGTTGTTTACGTTCCCTCATACGACCCGGTTGTGGTCTACGGTCCGCCTGTCTATCCCTATCCCTGAACGTGAACAACAACTACATAAACAATTACAACAAGAACAATTACAATAAGGGGAACTACAACAAACAAGGAGGCCAGTGGCAACACAATCCACAACATCGCGGCAATGCCCCTTATAACAGGGCCTCAGCGAGCCAGGTCCAAAATCAACTGGGCTCGCGCGGTTCTGGAGCCGGCAATCGCCCTGGCGGGAGTGCCGGAGAAGGAAACCGGCCCGGTGGCGGCGCTGGAGCTGGCAATAGGCCTGGCGGTGGTGCCGGAGCTGGAAACCGCCCCGGTGGTGGCGCTGGAACTCGGCCCGGTGGAGGCGGAACCGGAGCTCGTCCGGCTGGCGGTAACGCTAAGAACCAAATCGGCAACCGAAGCACATCGTCAGGACTTAGTTCGGCTTCTCGCGGCGGGGGCTTTGGTGGCGGTGGTAGTGGAAACTTCGCTCGCGCCAGCAGCAGCAGGGGCGGCCATAGCATGGGCGGGGGCGGATTTAGTCGCAGTGGTGGCGGAGGACGTGGCGGCGGAGGCCGCAGAAGATAAGCAAATCATTTCGATGAGGGAAAATTAAAATGAAATCACAATTCAAAACTATGACTTCCGGTAAGATTTCTCTGCTCGCTTCTGTGATCGCCATTTATTGTTTGTTGGGTCTCGCCTTGCACGCGGCCGCGCCGGCCAAACCGGACGCAGCTGCGGCGTCGACGTCAACACAAAAGGAGTTCGACACGCCGAAGCAGGCGGCCGATGCGCTTATTCAAGCAGCCGAGACTTTTGATGTCGCCGGCGCAAAGGAAATTCTGGGGCCGGATAGCGAGGACATTATCAGTTCCGAAGATCCCGTGATGGACAGAAACCGCGCGCAGGCATTCGCAGCCAAGGCAAAGGAAAAGGCATCGATTGAAATGGACAAGAAGAATTCGAACCACGCCATTCTCCTGGTGGGCAACGATAATTTTCCGCTTCCCATTCCGATCGTGAAGCAGAAAGGCAAGTGGTCATTTGATACCAAAGAGGGACGTCAGGAAATATTAAATCGCCGTGTCGGCGCCAACGAACTAAACGCGATCCAGATTTGTCGTGGGTTCGTCGAGGCACAACATGAGTATGCTCAGGAAAAGCACGATGACTCGAAGGTGAACCAATACGCACAACACATTCTTAGCGCGCCCGGGAAACACGATGGTCTGGCATGGAAGAACCCGGATGGTAGCTGGGGAGGTCCCGTCGGCGAAGAAGTTGCCAAAGCACTAGAGGAAGGTTATTCGGCGCAGCGAGGTCAGCCTTATCATGGTTACTACTTCAAGGTGCTAAAGGGTCAAGGACGAGCAGCGCCGATGGGCGAGATGGACTTCATGGTTGGCGGTGCCATGATCGGCGGGTTCGCGCTAGCCGCGGCACCCGCTCAATATCGTGTGACCGGAGTGCAAACATTCATGGTTGGTCCCGACGGAGTCGTTTACGAGAAGGATTTCGGGCCCGATACGCTGAAGACGTTCCAGAGGATGGACAAGTACAATCCTGACAAGACTTGGAAAGTGACTGAGGATGATGTCGAAGACGACTCACAAGAAGGGCAGTAACCTGAATCGAACGAGCAAGAGCAGTCTGGCCCTTGATCACTGAGCTTTGGTGGGAGGCACTGAGTCGCCTTTTTGCTCAAGCACGCTGGCTGGCCACGTGGTTTCTGAACTACCGCACGATCATGCTGGTTGCGTCCTGAGTAATGGCAGCCATGAAAGCACTGCGATTCATCGCCTGTGCGATCGCTTGGATCGCGGCAGTTGTTTGTGTCGCATGGGCCTTCGGCGCGCTGTACTTTGATTTTCCAACGGCGCGTACGTTCACATCGATTCTGTTCGTGCTCGTTCTGATCACGGCAATCATCTTCGTTCGTGGAAAACTGCTAAAGCTTGCCATCGTCTTTGGCGCGTTCGCGCTTGTTGCGTTGTGGTGGCTGACGCTTAAGCCAGGCAGCGATCGCGCCTGGCAGCCGGATGTTGCACAGACAGCTTGGGCACAAATCAATGGCGACGAGGTCACAGTTCACAACGTGCGGAACTGCGACTACCGCACAGAGACCGATTTCACGCCCCGCTGGGAAACGCGCACAGTGCGGCTCTCGCAGATCAGCGGTATGGACGTGGCTATTAATTACTGGGGTTCTCCCTGGATCTCACATCCCATCGTCAGCTTTCTGTTTGCCAATGCGCTTCCGCTCTGCTTTTCAATCGAAACGCGCAAGGCAATTGGACAGAAGTACTCCGCATTGGACGGTCTTTACCGGCAGTACACACTGATTTACGTCGTGGCCGATGAGCGCGATTCCATTCGTCTGCGCACTAACTATCGGAGAGAAGATGTTTATCTTTACCGCACGTTGGCTTCCCCGGCACAAGCACGCGAGAGATTCTTGGAATATATAAAGGCGACGAACGCGCTGCGTGATCATCCGCGTTGGTACAATGAGGTCACTACCAACTGCACGACAAGCATTCGCACGCAGCGCGCGGTTAAACTGCGTGCACCCTGGGATTGGCGGATGCTCATCAATGGCAAAGCCGACGAATTGCTTTATGAACGTCACGCCATCGCCACCGGTGGGCTGCCGTTTAGCGAACTTAAGCAGCGCAGCCTTATCAACGAACGCGCCCGCGCCGCGGACAAGGATCCGGATTTCTCACGCTTGATCCGCGAAGATCTGCCGAACGGCAACTAGCGGTGGGCAGATTAGTTTTAGAGACGAATTAGGAACGGCGCAATTGTCGTTATCATGTCTCGCACAAACGCCGGAACCATTCGAAGTGCGCCGCGCGGAAGCCGCGTTTGAAGAACTGCCCGTGTTAAACGCGAGCGAGATCCTGCGCCCGGAAATTCTCGCAGGACCTCATCACAAGGTGCGCGAACCGGTTCCCACCTACTTCGGCGCAAACCAGTTCACGATCGATTCCGAATTCGGCGTGTTTGAAGCGGATGGTAACGAAATGCTGGTTCGTCGGATCAACGAGATTAATGCCATCGCGCAGCTAAAGGAGGTCTCGCGGACTGATGAGTACAAGAAGGCGTTGACCGCAGCCGCCAAGAGTCCGGTCGCCGCGGCCAAAAACATTGTTAATGATCCAGTCAACACACTTGGAAATGTACCCAAAGGCATCATGAAATTCATGAGTCGCGCTGGCGAAAGCGTGAAGAATATCGGCCACAAAACCGAGTCCAGCGCTGCCGAAGGAAGCAAGATGCAACAGCTGATCGGTTTCTCTGACACCAAGCGCAAAGTGGCAATCAAGCTCGGCGTCGATCCTTACGGCACGAACGCTGTGCTGCAACACGAGCTCGATGGAATTGCATGGGCGTCGTTCGCGGGTGGATTGACCTTTCAAGTTGCTACGATGCCCATCGGCGGCCCCGCGCTGACCGTCACGGGCGTGACAAGCACGTTTGATGAGATGCTGAGGGAAAAATCTCCGACTGATTTAAAAATCATTAATCGCAAATCGCTGCTCGATATGGGCGCTACGGAAAAAGCAACGAAACGATTCCTCAACAACAATGCGTTTTCACCGTCGGAGCAGACTGCGTTTGTTCTCAATCTCAAATCGCTCAATGGTGTCGCGAATCGCGGTGCATTCGTTCGCACAGCTAGCGAAACAAGCTCCGATGAGTCGGACGCAATTTTCTGCGTTCAAACAGCAGCTCTCATGAGCAAAATCCACAAGGACAAGCCCATCGCTCGCGTGGCGATGATTGGCGACTTTCCGATCTGCATCGCGAAAGACGGAACAATAATAGTAGCGTTTCAATGGGATTACGCCGCCTGGACGTCAGGCGCGGCCGGGTTCACCAGTGAAGTGCAGAAACTCGCCGCTCAATCCGGCAAAAAATTCAAATGTTTTTGTCGCGCTTTCCGGGCAAGTTTCACCGCGATTGCGGCAGGAATTGGAAACGCGCGGTTTCACGGTGCAGGACCGGCTTGCGCCAGGCCCGCTCAGGTAAGCTTTCGCGCATGATTTACCTCAAACGATCGCCGAACTTCAGCGCATCCTGCGGTTGCACCTAAGAAAGAGGCGACATAAAGACGACTCTTGCTCAAACAACTTACCAATCTACATATCCGGAAATGCAATAATGATTATTCCTGCTGTTGCCCTGATCTTGTTCGTAATCCTCGTCGCCGTCACGCTGATGGGAGGTCGTCTCCGTCGTCTCCTTCCCGCCGAGCAGCTGAGCATTGAGACTAAAGACGCGGTGAAACTGGCGCTGGGACTCGTTGCGACGATGACCGCGATACTCCTGGGACTGCTCATCAGTTCAGCCAAAAGCGCCTTCGACACCGCTCGAAGCGAAGTGATACAGATGGCCGCAAAGGTTGCCTTGCTCGATCGTGTGCTGGTACTTTACGGTCCGGAAACAGCGGATGCGCGCCGTGCCCTTCGCGACGCAACCGACGAAGGCGTCCGGCGGACCTGGCCAGCGGAACGAGGCGGGACCGTCCGGTTAGATCCGAATCAGCAAATGGGTGACGCCGTTTACGGGGCTATTAGTCGTCTCGCCCCGCAGAACGAGGCGGAACGTGCTCTTAAGACGCAAGCCGCAAACCTTATGGTGCAGCTTGCGGAGCTGCGGTCGCTGCTGCAAGCGCAGGCGGTGTCGTCGGTTTCCAAGCCATTGTTGATCGCGCTGGTCTTGTGGCTTGTGGTGATCTTCTTTGGCTTTAGCCTGCTTGCGCCGGCCAACGCTACAAGCACTCTCGCTTTGATCGCCGGCGCGTTCTCGGTCGTCTGTGCCGTTTTCATAATCCTGGAACTCGATTACCCATTTGCCGGCATTGTCCGAATTCCCAGCGACCCGATGACGAACGCGTTGAGCCATCTCATTAAAGAGACTCCTTAAACACGCGCCGTGTGAAGGTCTCCGCCCTGTGGTAGGTCGTGATTGCCAACAATTTTCAATGGGCTGCCTTGTGCAGTTTTTCTGTGCTGCCGAAATTCCGTAACTCGTTACCGCTTGTTCCTCTGCTGCTACTCGCGTGTGGTAGGATGGCCGCAGTTGGACCACCGACTGATCCGGCAGTGGCCGACGAATTGAAACAACTGAACGATCGGACCATCATTGGCACTCACCTGTCGCTGGACTCAGAGTGGAATCAATTTAAGGACGGTGCAGAAAAGGCAGTCTGGACGCTATCGGGATTATGGGGCTGGCCTGTGAGTGACTGGCAAGACTGGGGCATACGTTTCAAGCTGCCTTTTGCTTATCACCGAAGCGATCAAGCCTCAGGTCACGCTGAGGTCGGCGGCATTGGTGACACTGAGGCCGGGATAGGCACGGCGTTTCGATTAAATGAAGCGTGGCGGACCGCTGGCGGTATCGAGTTGCATGCCGATACCGCTTCCGATCCCGCGCTCGCTGAAAGGGTATGGCGTTTAAAGCCAGGCTGGGGAGTTGCGCACGACTTTACTGATTGGCTGACGTTAACGCTCAATGCCGACTACAACCATTCCATTGCCGAAAAAGATAATGTCCGGCCGCATCGTTATTTGGAACTATCGGTACCGGCCACGTTAATTCTTCCGCAGGCTTGGTCGATGAGCGCGAGATACAAAACGACTGTCGATTTTGAGAATGGCGACCGGTGGAGTCACACGGTCAGCGCGGGCGTTGCTAAGCGGCTTTCGAAGGTTCCGGTTGTCCTCAGCGCTAGTTTGGAAAAGGCGCTCAGCAGCGGCGCAAAGAAGTTTCAGGCCAGCATAAGCATCGTTTATTACTTCCAACGATACCATTCGCCGAAATAGCTGAAGAAGGAGAGGTTGCGGCTACAGCAAACTCCACTTCAGTTCGCGCGAATTTCTTTTCGTTTCCCACAAACGGATTCCGCCGAGGAACGCATTTTCATTTCGTCCGCGGTCAATTCCCTTCGGCAGCCGAGGAAAGCGGCGCACAAGGCCGCCGCCCAGGACAACGTAATCGGCGATGAAGGATTTTTTTAATTGCACGACTGCATAAAGCACTTCGCGCTTCCATTTTTTTTGGCCTAACAACTCGAGGCCTGGAATGCCGAGATAATTCTCAATGATGCGGCCATGCGGATAAGGCAGGTCGCCCAGCTCAAGCGGCATCAAAATCTTCTCCCAGACCAGAGCTGAGCCCAGGCCGGTCCCGAGTCCCAAAAAGAGCATGCGTCCGCCGCCATGGTAGCTGCCGAGCGCTTGCATGGCTGCGTCGTTGATCACACGCACCGGTAATCCGAGTGCTTTGGAAAAATTGAAACCAATCCAACCTTTGCCCAAATGCTTCGGATTTCTTGTAATCCGTCCGTTGCGCACCGGCACGGGAAAACCAATGGATGCCCTGTCGAATTTCCAACCGCGCACGTTCTCTTTAAATCTTGCCACAAACTGTTTCGGCCCCATTCGTTGCCCGGAAGGAAATTCGCGTTCATCGCGCGGCGACATCAGCAATTTTACGTGTGTGCCGCCGATATCGACGACCAGAATCTTTCTCCTCATGAGCGGGCCGCCGCCCGAATGCATCGGGGTAAATTACCGGTCGCGCCGGATCGACCGGCCAAGACGCTGGAAAAAGCTCTGTTGTTCTGGTTTTGCCGCAGCGCTGGCACGCCAGCATTCCACTATTTCGAGAGCGAGAAACCGGAACAGCAGTTGCCGCGCAGATTTCAAATCGAGCCGCAGATTCTTGGCAATTTGTTGCACTGACCGGGCGCCATTGAATTGCGACGCGAATTGGGCCTCGTCCGAAGTCAGCTTTAACTTCTGCACCAGCTCGAAGCCGTCTTTCGTGAATGCGGGAATGGATGTCGGGTCGAAGTTTGCGGCCTGATCCGGATCCTGAACAAGGCGCAAGGTCTCCAGCGCCCAGTCGCTTACATTTGGCTCACCCGGCATGTCCCCGGCGTCACTTAACAGATCGGCATTCTTTTCAAACATTATCCAAGCGCGCGGAGCCGTCCAAAGCTGCGAGAAAAGCTTTTGGCCATAATACTGCGTGAATTCCACGGCCTGCTCGCGAGCTATCGATTCTTGACGAGCAAGACTCAGAAAGAAGGGAGTTCCTGTTTCTCTTTGTTGATCGCGGGCCCTGTCAACAATTACCGGATCCACGTCGGCGAGAGGGGACGGAGTCTCAGGACAATAAAGGTCTGGGTCTCGGGTTGTGACGAGGACGATCTCGCCGTCGCGCGCCAGAAGGTCGATTGGCTCCTGGTCCCAAAATGATCGTAGCAAGCCTGTGAGTTTCTCTTTTGCTATTGCTTGCAGCGCACGGTTCAACGGAAACAGGCTCGTGTGACCGCAAAAATGAACGTCAGCCGTGCCCGGCTCCTTTCGGGGAATGACTTCCGTAGCCGGAGCTTCAGTCTCAGGTTGAGACCAATCCGGAGCTGGTTCCGACATGCTCCACCAGTCCTCGGACTGGACACTCTCCACATTCGCACCAGCTTCCGGCACAGATTCTTCCTCCTGCGGAACAGGCGGGCTGTCGGTTTGCTCTCGCTCTTCGCTCTTCGTAGCTTCTATTGGCTTTGGTTTGCCGTGTGATTTCGGCATGGTCATTCCTCGTCGTAGTAAGCAAATCCCATGTGAAGGCTTTATCAAGAGCCCAATCTTCGCAACGGGGAACTCTCGCCTGTCGTTGAGAACCGCCGCGCCAGGTGTTGCCGGCTGATTTTTCCGCGCTCATTCGTCGGGATTGCATCCATGATAAAAATCTGTTTCGGCACTTGCCACGCGCTTAACCCAGTCCGACAAAATCGCAGGAGATCGTTTTCGCTCACCGCCGGCGCCGCCACCACGCATGCCACTACTTCTTCATTGCGCAATCCCGCGCCTGCGCTACGGCCGAACACCACCGCCTGTCGCACCCCGGCAAAGCGCAACAATTGCGTTTCCACTTCTGCCGGATTCACCTTCTTTCCTGCGACATTGATCAGATCGGAAATCCGGCCCACGATCTTAAAACCGGAAGCTTCTCGCGCGAGCAGATCGTCTGGAATGAAAGTTCCGGTTCCCAATTTCCCCTCATCGGGTTTCGGAAAATAGCCGTCGCCCACTGCGGCGCTGCGCACCAGGATCCGGCTCGATGTCGCGGTCGCGTCGACCAGCTCGACGTCGACACCCCTCATCGGCTGCCCAACAAATCCCTCGATATCGCTTCTCCCCTCGCGGTCATAACAGATCCCGCCGCATTCCGACGCGCCGTAGAAGGAGTGGATCGGCTTTTTGAATTTTTCGAAAAATTTTTTCGCCACAGCGGCGGAAAGTGGTGCGCCTGCAGAAATGCAGAGCCGCAAGTTCGGCAACGCAGGAGTGTCATTGATTTCGCAAAATGCCTGGTAGAACAGTGGCATCCCCGGGAATACAGTGGCATTTGTGCGGGCGAGGTCGGCCAGAATGGCGCGAGGAGTGCGGTCGCAACTAACGACCATCGGCACACCGCGGGCGATCAAGGGCAAAAGCAGATTACTGAACCCGTACGAATGTGAAATCGGAATCACGCCGAAATTCAGATCGACATCGGAAATTTCCATCGTCTCACAAATCTGATTGCAATCGGCGAGTAGTTGCTCGCTGCGGAAGCGGACAAGCCGCGGCGTTGCCGTCGTGCCGGAGGT
>WNGE01007031.1_pt1 | contig 12376 bp, 12 predicted proteins | sample 5400651 | NCBI WGS metagenome assembly WNGE01 (sample SAMN13153370, study PRJNA577476) | soil metagenome | isolation source: 60 cm soil or saprolite under grassland replicate 2 | place: USA:California | collected 2016-06-15 | reverse complement strand
CGAGGCTGCGCGCAACAAGCTCGCCTGAGGTTCAGTCCCGCCCTTGATCTGGTTCTTTATCCCCGCGTTACCGCGCCGTTACCGCCGTGCCGTCTCATGAGCAAGAGACAGCGAAAGGAGCGGACGATGCAGAGCACGACCTACACAGAGTTGGCCCACCGGAACGGCGGTAGCGTCGCCGTCTCCCTCCTGTGGCGGCGCGACGACAACCGCCTCACGATCACGGTCGCCGATCCGAGAACCGGCGACGAGTTCGAGTTGAACGCGCACCCCGAGAACGCGCTCGACGTCTTCTACCACCCGTTCGCGTACCGGGCATTCCAGGACTACCGTGCCGAGACGGCCGCCCGCTCTGCAAGCGCTGAGGCCCTCGCCGCGTAGGACTCCATCCCGAGCTCCCGGTACGTCGCGAGAGCCTGCTCGACCAGCTCCCGTGCCCGTTCTGCTTCGCCCGGGCTGTCCCGGCCGAGCAGCATCCGCGCGTAGTCCTCCTGGGTGTGCGCCAGCCACGGGCGGGCGCCCATGCGCTCGTTCATTGCCATCCCATCCTCGAAATGCGATGCGGCCTCGCTCCAGCGGCCCAGCGCCGCCGTCAGCAGCCCGAGGTAGCGGGAGACCGAGCCTCTGAACCCCTCGGCGACGTCCACTGCATTGAGCCCGGCCCACGGAGCAAGCAACTCGTAGAGCACCGCGGCCGATTCCGTGTCGACCAGGGTTGCGGATGTCTCGGCGAGGAAGCTCATGGCGAAGAGCCACTCCTGATCGAAGGGCACTGCCGCAAAGGCGCCGGTGGCGAGCTCCTCGAGGTCGCGCCGCGCTTCGTCGGTCCGCCCGAGCCTCATGAGCAGATGGACAAGGACGCAGCGGAAGACCGGGCGAGCCGGATAGTCGATCGCGAGATCGCGGATTGCGGGCTCGAGCTCCTCGAGACTTCCCCGAAAGTCTCCCAGCAAGTACCGCTGCATAACGTTGTGCGGGGTCGCTGCGTCCGGCTGAGCACGCTCGCCGAAGGTGAGGGTCTGCGGAATCAGTTCCTCGGCTTCGGCGAACCTGCCCGTCGCGACCGCGATCATCGCCTGCGCCCCAAGGGTCAGCCAGAGCTGAGCAGGCTGTCGCAGCTCGCCGGCGATGCTGCCCGCCCGTCCGAGTTCGACCTCGGCCTCGGTGAGGTCGCCGGCCACGATATGCGCCATGAATTGGTAGATGTGCCCTTGCATGAGCCGCTCCTGGTCGCCGATCCTCTCGGCCACCTCGAGCAGCTCCTGCCCGATGGCGAGGAAGTCGGCAAAGGTGTCAGGTGCGCTGATGGCCATCGCTCGCCCCTCGAGCGCGTAGGCGAGCGCAGCCGGACTTCCCGTCTGCCGGGCGACTTCGACGGCCTCCCGGCTCAGCGCTTCACGACGACCTCGCGAATGCTCGTCTCGAAGAGCCCCCGCCAAGCGCGCAAGGAGTCTGACCCGAAGCTCGACGTCGTTCTCGGTGAGTGCCGCCAGCCCCTCCTCGAGCAGCGGCACGAGCCGATCGTCTCCCCCGGCCCGTCCCCACACGAGCCGCCCACCGTAGCCGGCAGCCGCACGGGCAAGCTCGCGCGAGCGACCAATGCGACGCGCAACGCCGGCCGCTTTGAAGAAGGTCTCCTTGGCAGCGGGGGCATTTCCAGCTCGAATCTGCGCCTCACCGAGCGCGAGGAGGAGGTCGCACCGTTCATCTTCATCGCCTGAAACGGCGTGCCCGAGAACCTCCAGCGCCAGGGCATAGAACCGCTCCGCCTCCTCGTAGGCGAGCAACGCGAGCGCTCGCTCTCCGGCGCGCTTCGCATAGTCGATCGCCTTGTCCGGTGCCGCTGCGGGCACGGCCAGCGAATAGTGGTGGGCCAGCTCGGCGAGGTGCGCGTCGGGATTGCCCGCGTACAGGGCCTCCAGCACCTCGGCGACGCGCCGGTGGAGGCGGGCCCGGTGCGTGGCCGGAATCTCCTCGTAGAGCGTGTCTCGTGTCAGCGCATGCCCGAACCGCAGCCGACCCAGGACGCCGGGCACCTCTTCGATCACGCGTGCGGCAAGTGCCTCGTCGAGCACGGCCAGCAGCTTGTCGATGCCCGTGTAGTCGGCGACACGCTCCAGCGCGACGAGCCCGAACTCGCGTCCGAACACGGACGCGAGCGACAGCACGCGTCTGCACTCGCCGGAGAGTCGTCGCAACCGGCGCCCGATAACCTCGCGGATGGTCTCGGGGATCGCGGTGGCGACCGCGGTGTCGGACGTCAGACGCCCTTCCGCCGCCAGCAGGCGCACGATCTCCGAGACGAAGAGCGGATTTCCCTCGGTCTCGGCGTGCAGCTCGGCGACGAGCCGGCTCGGCGGAGCCATGCTGGCCGTCGCCTCGGCGAGCCGGCCCACTTCGTCTCGGCTGAGCCCGGAGAGGTGGACCCGGCGAGTCACCGGCTCGCGGGCGAGCTCGACAAGCGTCGACTCGAGCGGGTCCGACACCGTCGGGTCGAGGTCCCGGAATGTTCCCACGATCAGGATCCGGCTGTCACCCAGCACCGAAGCGACATACCGCAAGAGCAGGAGCGACGGCTCGTCCGCCGCGTGCAGGTCGTCGAGGACGAGTGCGAGCACTCGTTCGGCGGAGACCTCCTTCAGGAACGACGCGGTCGAGTCGAACAGGCGAAAGCGCGCCGCCTCGGACTCGGCTCGCTCGGGCGCCGGCAGCCCGGAGAAGAGCTCTCGCAGCTCGGGAATGATCTGGGCGACCTCGGAGACGCCGCCCAGCTGGCGGCGCAGCGCGGCCGGGTCGGCGCTGCGCACGTATGCTCGGAGGGACTGAGTCCAGGGCCAGTACGCAGGAGCGCCGCCGGCCTCCCAGCAGCGGCCTGCCAGCACACGGGCACCCCGAGCATTCGCCCGGCTCATCAGCTCGTCCGCGAGCCGGCTCTTCCCGATCCCGGGCTCTCCCTGGAGCAGGAAGAGTCGGCCGTGGCCGGCGACGGCGTCGTCGAGGCCGGCCATGAGCTCGGCAAGCTCGGGCGCACGTCCGACGAACGCTCCGCGTATCTCCCGTGTCGCTTCGGTCGCCGATGGCGTTACGAGCTCGAGTGCAGAATCCTGGCGCAGAATTGCCTGATGAAGCTCGCGCAGCTCGCGGCCGGGCTCGATCCCGAGCTCTTCGACGAGCTCCCGCCGCGCCGCCTTGTAGGCCTCGAGCGCCTCCACCTGCCGACCGCAGCGGTAGAGGGCGAGCATGCGCTGCCGGCGGAGACGCTCGCGAAGTGGATGCTCGTCCACGAGGGCCTCCAGCTCGGGGACCAGCTCACCGTGCCTGCCGAGCCGAAGATCGGCCTCGATGCGCTCCTCGACCGCTTCGAGGCGCAGCTCCTCAAGACGCGCGATCTCCGCCTGCGCGAAGCGGTCGTTGGCGAAATCGGCGAGCGGCCGCCCGCGGAAGAGCGCAAGCGCCTCTCGCAGCTTGTTTGCAGCCGTCCCCGGATCGGCCTCGCGCGCGTCTCGTAACGCGGTCTCGAAGCGGTCGAGATCGAGCATCCCCGGGTCGACTCGGAGGAGATAGCCGGGCGGCCGAGTCAGCAGCAGGTCGGAGCCGAGTAGCTTGCGCAGCTGTGAGACGTACACCTGAACGGCCTTGCGCGCGGTCTCGGGCGGCTCTTCTTCCCACAGCGCGTCGATCAGACGGTCCCGCGGCACGACGCGGTTCGCATTCAGGAGGAGAATCGCGAGCAGGGCCCGCTGCTTCGCGCCCCCGACGGGTATCCGCGTGCCTGTTTCGTACGCCTCGAGGGGCCCAAGGACCCGGAACTCCATCCCGCCTCCGGTCCGTATCGGCTGTGACCTCCGACTGCGACGTTAGCGCCTCCGGCCGTCCGCGCAAAGGGCCGCGGGTTGCCTTAACCGCGGGCTTACCGATCCTTTGGCGTCCTCGCGTCTTCTAGGCATACACAGAGCCACAGGCAAGTGGCTCCCGGAGAGAAGGAGGCGCGAAGATGAAGTCCTCGACCTATCTCATTTGGATCAGGCGGCTGATCGTCCTCGGCGTGGTTGTCGCGGGAACGGTGGCCTCGACCGCCGGGGCTGTCGGGCGACCGCCGGACGTCCAGGATGCAGCCGCAGCGCTGCACTTCACGTCCGCGGGGCTCACCGCCGACGGTCTGCGCCTGCAGGGAACGGCGCAGGTCTACAAGCAGCTCGAGCTCGCGAAGAACGCCCCCACGCCACAGGGCATCAAGGCAGACGGCCTGCGGTGGCAGGGAATCGCACAGGTTTACAAGCAAATCCAGTCCGTCTCAGTCCCTGACGTCTTCGAGCGCTACGCGACCGCGCACCCCTACGGCAGCGGGCTCTCTTCGGTGTCACTGTCGACGCTGGTCTCACGGCCGCCCGACGTCCGTGACGCGGCGAGCGCATCTCAGTCGACGATCGTCGATCGGATCATCGCCCAGGAGCAGGGTCGACAGGCTGATCTCGGGCTCTTCAGCCTCGGGCTGACCTCGCCGACGTCCTCGACGCTGGTCTCACGGCCGCCCGACGTCAGCGACGCGGCTCAGGCCGCGCGGTACGGCATCTCGTTCAGCCAGTCGAGTGGCTTCGACTGGGCCGACTACGGAATCGGGATCGGAAGCGGAATCGGCCTGACACTCATCCTCGCCGCGGGCCTGGGGATGAGCTTGCAGCGGCGCCACCGCATGCAGACCGTCTAAGACTCGTTCGCCGAGCCGAGCCACACCGAGCGGGCCTCCGGCCCGCTCGGTGTATGGACCTCGTGCAGCGATGTCTTCGGCTCAGCACATAGAGTTCCCTCGTGAGCGTCGCTCGCCCCCTGCCTTTCCCCCCGCGGGCCCCCTTCTTGCAGGGGCCGATTCGTCGGAGGAACATCCCGGTTCCCCTGGGACCCCTCCCCGCTCATGGGCCAAAGATTGGCCCATGAGCGGGGCTCGGTACGAGCAGCTGCGCGAGCGGCTGGGACAGCTCTGGGACGTCGTCAAGCTCGCCGGCCTCGCGAGCTGGGACCAGCAGACGATGATGCCGCCGCAGGGCAGCGGCGTCCGGGCGCGACAGCTCGCAACGGCGTCGAAGATCGTGCACGAGCTGCTCGTCTCGGACGAGCTCGGCTCGCTGCTCGAGGAGCTGCGACCGTACGAGGAGTCGCTCGAGTACGACTCGGACGAGGCCAGCCTGATCCGCGTCGCCCGGAGGGATCGGGAGAAAGAGGTCCGCGTTCCGACCGAGCTGCGCGAGGCGCAGGCCCGCTCGGCGGGGGAAGCCTTTCCGGTCTGGGTCGAGGCGCGCCGCACCTCGAACTTCGAGCTCTTCCGGCCGTACCTCGAGCGCAACCTCGAGCTACGCCGCGAGTATGTGGGCTGCTTCGACGTCGAAGAGCCCTACGACGCGGTGCTCGACGACTACGAGCGCGGGATGAAGACCGCCGAGGTTCGGACCGTGTTCGAGCGGTTGAAGGAGGGGCTCGTACCGCTGATCGCCGAGGCTTCGGAGCAGGAGATCGACGATTCCTTCCTCCGCGGCCATTTTCCGATCGACGCGCAGACGGAGCTCGAGCAGGCCGTCCTCGGCCGGTTCGGGTTCCGCGAGGGCAGCTGGCGGATCGACCCGACCGAGCACCCGTTCGCCTCGTCGATCGGCACCTCGGACATCCGGATGACGACCCGCTATCCGGAGGACGAGCTCAGCGGCATCTTCGCGGCGATGCACGAGGGCGGGCACGGGCTCTACGAGCACAACGTGGATCCGACGCTGGAACGGACGCCGCTCTGCCGCGGCGCGTCGCTCGCGCTGCACGAGTCTCAGAGCCGCATGTTCGAGAACCTCGTCGGCCGCAGCCTCTCGTTCTGGCGCTGGGGCTACCCGCACGTGCAGCGGCTCTTCCCGGACCAGCTCGGCGGCGTCGAGCTCGAGGACTTCCACCGGGCGATCAACCGCGTCCAGCCGTCGCTGATCCGGATCGAGGCCGACGAGGCGACGTACAGCCTGCACATCATTCTGCGCTTCGAGCTCGAGCAGGAGCTACTCGGCGGCTCGATCGACCTGCGCGAGCTGCCGGGGATCTGGAACGAGCGGATGGGTGAGTACCTCGGCGTCGAGGTGCCGGACGACGGCCAGGGCGTGCTTCAGGACGTGCACTGGTCACGCGGGACGATCGGCTACTTCCCCACCTATGCGCTGGGAAATGTGATCTCGGTGCAGATCTGGGAGAAGGTGCTCGACGCGGTCCCGGATCTGGAGGAGCACCTCGAGCGGGGCGACCTGGCGCCGCTCTGCTGCTGGCTCCGCGAGCACCTCTGGCGGCACGGCAGGAAGTACATGCCGGCCGAGATGCTGGAGCGGGTCGTCGGCAGCGGCCTCGACCCGGAGCCGTATCTCCGCTACCTGAACGCCAAGCTCGGCGCGCTCGCGGCCTAGACACGGCACCGCGGCCGCAGACCCTTACCGTGCCGGATCCTCGCTTAACGGAATCTTCACCCTCTCCTGCAACACAGCGAACACCTCTTGTGTCACTGTGAGTGCATGGAGACGCTGGAGAGGGAGATGCGGGAGCTGGCCCACCGGGTCGGTGACGGCTTCGAAGTCTCGCTCCTCTGGGCCGAGGACGATGGCCGGCTGACGGTCGTCGTGAACAACTGGCTGACCGAGGAGCGCTTCGAGATCGAGGCCCGCGCCGACAACGCGCTCGACGTCTTCAACCACCCGTTCGCCTACCGACCGGCATAACCTCGCCCTCATGGAGCGGGTTCGCTTCGTCGCGGTCGGCGAGCTGCTCGTCGACGTCGTCGCCGTGGGCACCGGGCACGATGCTCAGATTCGCGTCGCGCCGGGCGGTTCTGCGTTCAACGCCGCGGTGACGGCGGCCGCGGCCGGCGCCGAGTCGACGGTGATCGGCGCGGTCGGCGACGATCCGGCCGGCCGCGCGATCCTCGCCGAGCTGGCGGCGCGCGGCGTCCTCAGCGAGGTCGCCTTCTCCGACGGCCCGACCGGCACCTTCCTGATCGCCGACGGCGAGATCCGGGTCGACCGGGGCGGGAGCCGGGCGGTCGTCCTTCCGGAGACGATCGAGGGCGATTCGGTGCTCGTCTCCGGCTACCTGCCGGCCGAGACGATCGAGACGGTGTTCGCTCGGGCCCACGCAGCCTGGGTAGCGCTCGACGCGGCGAAGCTTGCGCTGCTACCGCCCGGCGGCAACGCGCTGTTCGCAAACGAGGACGCGGCGCGCAGGCTCACCGGCCGTGAGCCCGAGGAGGCAGCCCGCTTCCTCGGCGAGCGCTACCCGCTCGCCTGCGTGACCCGCGGCGGGCAAGGCGCCGTTGCGATTCTGGACGGACACCTGGAGACCGCGTCCGCTCGAGAGCGGGTCGCCGCCGACCAGCCCGGGGCGGGTGACGCATTCGCCGCCGCACTGCTCATCGAGCTCGCCCGCGGCGTCGAGCTCTCGGACGCGCTCGCCGCGGCGTGCCGCTGGGGCGCCCGCGCCGCGGCGCTAAGCTCGCGCGCGTGAACCTCGCGCTCAGCCTCCTCTACGCGGCGGAGCGGAACGCCGGGGCCGAGGCGGTCGTGGACGGCGACGAGCGCCTCACCTGGGCGGATCTGAGGGCGCGCGCCGCTCGCCTGGCCGGCGGCCTCGCCGCACGTGGGATCTCCGCCGGCGACCGCGTCGCCGCCGTCGTCCGCTGCCGGCACGAATCGGTGGAGTTGTACTGGGGCTGCCAGTGGCTGGGTGCGACGTTCGTCCCGCTCTCGCCGCGCGCATCGCCCGCCGACCTGGCGTACTGCCGAGAGGACTCCGAGGCGAAGCTCCTCCTCGAAGCCGACATGGCGATCGAGCCGCTGCTCGGCGACGAGCATCCGGGAGCGCTCGACACGTCCGACGACGCCGAGAGCCTGATGCTCTACACCTCCGGGACGACCGGCAGGCCGAAGGGCGTCCCGCGCTCGCATCGCTCCGACCGCGCCGGCGGCCTATCGCAGGTCGTCCACCACGGCTACCGCTACGCCGACCGCACCCTCGGCGTGATGCCGCTCTACCACACGATGGGCATGCACTCGCTGCTCGCGATGCACCACGTCGGCGGCTGCTACGTCTGCCGGCCGGAGTGGGACCCCGAAGCGGCGCTGGCGCTGATCGAGCGCGAGCGGATCACATCGCTCTACCTCGCGCCGACGCTGTACCACGACCTCGTCACGCACCCGCGCAAGGGCGACTTCGACCTCTCGTCGGTCGAGACGCTCGCCTACGCCGGCGCGGCGATGACGAGCGCGCTCGTCGAGCGCTGCGTCGAGGTCTTTGCGCCGCGGCTCTTCGTCAACCACTACGGCTCGACGGAGATCTACACGTACGCCGTCCACCGCGACCAGCGGGCGAAGCCGGGTTGCGCGGGCCGGCCGGCCCTGAACGCACGGCTGGGCTTCGGCGAGAGCGGCGAGATCCTCTGCCACATGTCGTCCGACGAGGCCTTCTCCGGATACTGGAACCGGCCCGACGCGGACGAGACGGCGATCCGCGCCGGCTGGTTCCACACCGGTGACGCCGGCCACCTCGACGAGGACGGCGACCTCTGGCTCGACGGACGGCTTGACGACATGATCGTCTCCGGCGGCGAGAACATCCATCCACTCGAGGTCGAGGACGTGCTGGCGCGGCACCCGGCAGTGCGCGAGGTCGCCGTGATCGGCGCAGCGGACGACCGCCTCGGGCACCGCGTCGTCGCAGTCGTCGTCGCCGAGGGCGTGACCGCGGAGGAGCTCGACGCCCATTGCCTCGCCTCGGACACGCTCGCGCACTTCAAGCGCCCGCGTGAGTACCGCTTCGTCGCCGAGCTGCCGAAGAGCCCGTCTGGAAAGATCCTCCGGCGGATGCTCCGAGAGGATCAGGTGACGGCGTGATGACCATTTCGGACCTGTCAGGGGTCAGACCCCGGCCATGTCCCGAACAGGCAGAGAAGCGTATGGATATGGGAAATGACCAGTCGGGACACCGGCCAGAACGGCCATGTCATGGGTCAGACCCCTGACATGGCCACTCCGGACATGACGTACGACGGCTTCCGGCTCGGCCGTGACGACACGCGCGGGGTGGTGACGATCACGCTCGACGTGCCCGGCAAGCTGAACCGCCTGCCGCTCGGCGCGCGCGATCAGCTCGGACACGTCTTCGCGGAGCTGGGGGCGGACGACGGCGTGCGGTTCGTGGTCCTCACCGGCGAAGGGGAGGCGTTCACCGCGGGCGGCGACATCGCCGCCTTCCTCGAGGCCGACCCCGAGCAGCTCTCGCGCCTGGCCTGGAACGTCGCTGCCCCGGAGCGCTTCCCGAAGCCGGTGATCGCGAAGCTGCGCGGCTACTGCCTCGGCGTCGGCCTCGAGCTCGCGCTCGCGTGCGACTTCCGGATCGCCGCCGACGACCTCCAGCTCGGCCTTCCCGAAGTCGGACTCGGGATGATCCCCGGCTCCGGCGGGACGCAGCGGCTCGCCCGGCTCATCGGGCTCGGCCGCGCGAAGGACGTGGTCATGCGCCGCCGCTGGATCGACGCCGCCGACGCGCTCACGTGGGGCCTCGTCTCGGAGGTCGTCGGGGCCGACGAGCTCGACGCTGCCGTCGACCGCATGATCACGGAGCTGGCCCAGGTCTCGCCGCTCGCGCTGAGAATGGCGAAGCGCGTGCTCAACCATGTCTACGACGGGCCGCTGGCGCTCGGGCTGGAGATCGAAGGCCTCGCGTACGGGCTGCTCCGCTCCAGCCACGACTTCCGCGAGGGCGTCGAGGCGTTCGGCGAGAAGCGGGCGCCGAACTTCGAGGGTCGATAGCTGTCGATTTCAGCCGGGCCGTTCGTGGTCTTTACGACATCACGACCAAGGAGGACAGCGCCATGCAGTACATGTGCCTGATCTACACGGACGAGCAGGGCTGGCAGAACCTGTCGGAGGAGGAGCAGAACCAGATCGGCGGCGATTACTTCAGCTTCACCGAGTCGATCCAGAAGAGCGGTCACTTCCTCGCCGGCGACGCCCTGCAGCCCACGAGCACAGCCACGACCGTCCGCGTTCGCAACGGCGAGACACTCGTCACCGACGGGCCATTTGCGGAGACGAAGGAGCAGCTCGGCGGGTACTACGCCATCGAGGCGAAGGACGCCGACGAGGCGCTGGCGATCGCCGCGCGCATCCCCGGAGCTCGGCACGGCTCGATCGAAGTCCGCCCCGTGATGGTCTTCGACCAGGGGTAAGTGGCCGACCCAGTCGCCGAGGCGTTCCGGGAGGAGTTCGGGCGCGCGGTTTCGATCCTGATCCGCGCGCTCGGCGACTTCGACCTCGCCGAGGACGCCGTCCAGGAGGCGTTCGCGATCGCCGCGGAGCGCTGGCCCCGAGACGGCGTCCCGGCGAATCCCGGAGCGTGGATCGTCACGACCGCGCGGAACCGCGCGATCGACCGGATCCGCCGCGAACGGACGCTGGAGTCGAAACGGGCCGAGCTCGCCCGGCTGGTGGAGTTGGCCCCGGAGCACGAAGAGGAGGACGCGATGAGCTCGATCCCCGACGAGCGGCTGGCGCTGATCTTCACGTGCTGCCATCCGGCGCTCTCGGTCGAGGCGCAGGTCGCCTTGACGCTCCGCCTGCTCGGCGGCCTGACGACGCCGGAGATCGCCCGCGCCTTCCTGACGAGCGAGGCGACGATGGCGCAGCGGCTCGTTCGCGCGAAGCAGAAGATCCGTGTCGCGGGCATTCCCTTCCGCGTGCCGCCCGACGACTCGCTCCCGGAGCGCCTCACGGCGGTGCTCGCGACCGTCTACCTGATCTTCAACGAGGGCTACTCCGCCGGCCGTGCCGAGCTCTCCCACGAGGCGATCCGCCTCGGGCGGACGCTCGCGGCGCTGATGCCTGACGAGCCGGAGGTGCTCGGGCTGCTCGCCTTGATGCTCCTCCACGACTCCCGCCGCCATGCACGGCTGAGCGAGGGCCGGCTCGTCCTGCTCGCCGACCAGGACCGCTGGCTCTGGGACGAAGACGAGATCGCGGAAGGCTCCGCGCTCGTCGAAGCCGCCCTCCGCCGCCGCCACCCCGGCCCGTACCAGGTCCAGGCGGCGATCGCCGCCTGCCACACCGGGGAAGAGACCGACTGGCCGCAGATCGTCGCGCTCTACGGCGAGCTGCTCCGCCTCCAGCCCTCGCCCGTCATCGAGCTGAACCGCGCGGTTGCGGTTGCGATGGCCGAGGGGCCGGAGGCGGGGCTGGCAGCGATCGACGCGATCGAGGGCCTCGAGGACTACCGCCACCTGCACTCCGCCCGGGCCGACCTGCTGCGGCGGCTGGGTCGGGACGACGAGGCGCGTGCGGCCTATGAGAACGCGCTCCAGCTCGAGCCCAACGAGCCAGAGCGTGAGTTTCTGGAGCGTCGGCTCAGCGCTCTGCGATAACCGCGACCGCCTCGATCTCGAGCAGCGCGCCCGGAACGGCGAGCGCCGAGACCTCGACGAGGGTGCTGGCCGGCCGGGCCTCGCCGAAGAACTCCTGCCGTACGGGGTTGATTGCGGCGCGGTCGTTCACGTCGAGGAGGAAGTGCGTGACTTTGACGACGTCCTCGAATCCGCAGCCGGCGGCCTTCAGCACGAGCTCCATGTTCCGGAAGACCTGCCGGGCCTGCGCGACCGCGTCCTCGCCGACGAGCCGGCCCTCGGCGTCCAGCGGCACGATCCCCGAGAGGAAGAGCAGCCCCCCGGCCCGCACGGCGTCGGTGTAATGGCTGAGCGGCTCGGCCATCCCCTCGACGCGGAACTCCTCGCGATGTCGAGTCACACCCGAGATCGTACAATCGCCTCGTGGAACCGCAGTTCGTCCACTTCGACGACGTGCGCGCCTTCGAGCTGGCCGTCGGCGTCAGCGGACGCCCGCTCTTCGGCGAGGGCGCGATGCTGAACCTGATCGAGTTCGAGCCCGGCTCGACCGTGCCGCTGCACAGCCACGAGCACGAGCAGCTCGGGCTGGTGTTGCGCGGGACGCAGGTGCTGATCGTGGACGGCGTGGAGCACGCGATGGGGCCGATGGAGGCTTATGTCCTCCCCGGCGGCGTCGAGCACTCCGCCTACTGCGGGCCCGACGGGGCTACCGTCCTCGACGTGTTCCGGCCGGTCCGCGAGGACTACCGGGAGCGTTGGCAGGCGCCTGAGCCGTGACCCGGCTGGGGCGGCTCTCCGCTGTCGCGGCTGTCGCCTTCGTCAATCTCGCTCTGGCAGCGCCGTCCGCCCCGGGCACCCACGTCCGGCTCGGCCGCGAAGACCTCGTTCGAATCTGGCGGATCTACTACCGCGCCCATGACGGAAAAGCACGCCGCGCGTACGTTGTTCTGCCGCGCTGGTACGGCCCGCGGG
>WNGE01020203.1_pt1 | contig 12377 bp, 9 predicted proteins | sample 5400651 | NCBI WGS metagenome assembly WNGE01 (sample SAMN13153370, study PRJNA577476) | soil metagenome | isolation source: 60 cm soil or saprolite under grassland replicate 2 | place: USA:California | collected 2016-06-15 | reverse complement strand
CGCCGGTCACGATCAGATCGAAGTGCTCGATCGCGTCCACCCGCTCCAAGTGACCGCGCACCCACGAGCGCGGCGAACTGCTCGCGATCGCCACCGGCAGACCCAACTCCCGCGCCGCCGACACCCACTCACGGATCCCCGGCCGGAAGTCCAGCTCCGAGTGCAGCCGCTCCCGATGGGCGACCCGCCGCGCGTGGCTCTCCGCGCGGTCGAAGCCGGCCCCGACCGCCGCGGCCAGCAACTCGTACCGCTGCTCGGTGATGTCACCACCATGACCGGGCCAGAACTCCGAGAGATCCAGCTCGAGCCCGTGGTACGCCCATTCCGTCCGCCAGTTCTCCACCATCGTGGTCTCGGTGTCCATCAACAACCCGTCGAAGTCGAACACCACAGCCCGCACGCCAACAGGCACCAGCCTGGCCGCCAGCCGGTGGATCTCCGCGTCAGTGAGACCGATGCCAGTGAGGTACGACCGCACGCCGCCGTACTGCCGATCGACGTACTCGAGCGAGTCGAGGATGGTCGACGGCAACGTCCGCCAGAGGATCTCCGCGGCCGGCCGCTCGTCGGGCGGGAGCTCGGCGAGCTTCGCCTGGATCCCGAGCCGTTCCTCGCTCACGGCATAGTCCGCGGCGATCACTTTCCGCGGTACGCCGACCAGATCGAGCCACAGCGCGACCAGCAGACCGGTCCGATCCTTGCCGGACTTGCAGTGCACCACCACCGGTGCGTCAGCCGGCGCGTCGATCAGGGCGCGGAACGCCTTGGCGATCTGGGCTTTGTTGCGGTCGAGGCTGCCGAGGTAGATATCGGCGAGAAGGGGCTCGGAAGCAGGATCGCGCATGACATCTGCGGCCGGATCGATCCACGGGATCCGCTGGTACGACGCTGAGCCGTCCAGCAGATGCGACTGCTTCAGCTCCCAGTCGGAGCGAAGGTCCAGCACCAACCCGGCGCCGACGGCAACGAACGCGTCCCGTCCCGCGTCGTCCAGGTTGTCCGGCGAGTCCGTGCGCAGCACAGCTCCCGAGCGCGTCGTCACGCCGTACCGGGTTGGAAGTCCGCCGAGGTCACGCGCGTTCAGGCATCCGCTCCACACGCGCTCAGCTTAGGACACCGCCGAGCGACTCGAAGTCGTGCCAGGTCCCGTCGAACGCCTTGTGATGCATCGCCGAATCCACCCCGACCGCGAAGACGTCGAGCTGGCCAGGTCCCCAGGCGACCACCGAACCAGCAGGTTTGGGTCGGGTCACGGCGACGACCGGTTCGAGCCAGGCGGCCAGCGCCGCGACGTTCATGCGGAGGATTTCGGCCGCCAACCCCCAGTCGAGGAAGTTCAGCGTGTCGTTGGCCGAGTGGATGTGACCGTTCGCGCTGTCCGCGCCCTCGATCGTCAACACGGCCGGGATCCCGGCGTTGATGAACGGCACATGGTCGCTGGCGAACGGGTTCAGCGACGTCTCCACCTTCAACCCGGTGTACGTCGCTGCAGCCGCCGCCAGGTCCGCCATCTGACCGGACGACACCGGGGCTCCCTCCAGCAAGACGGTCGGGACGGCCGTGTTCTTGCTGGCGATCATGTCCATGTTGAGTACGGCGCGGATCCGCGCTCGCTCAGCCGGCGGCAGCGAGGCGACGTACTGCTTGCTGCCGAACATCCCCTCTTCCTCACCACCAAAGAGAATCAGCCGTACGTCGTGCCGCCACGACCGCGTCGACAACAACCGCCCCAGCTCGAGCACTCCGGCCGAGCCGCTCGCGTTGTCGTCGGCGCCGGGTGCGTTGGCGGCCGGACCACCGGCGAGGTTGATGGTGTCGAGGTGAGCCGTGATCAGGACGAGTCCACCTCCACCAGTTCCCGGCCGATCACCGATCAGGTTCTCCGAATGGCCTGCGCCCACGGTGATCGCCGTACGGGTGACTCCGTAGCCGAGGGCAATCATCCGGGCGGCGGCGAAATCCAGCGCGGTGATGAACGACGTACTGAGCGAATGCCGCGTCGGCAAGCTCGCGAACCAGGTCAGATCGGCCTGGTACGACGTGGGCGACAGTTGACCGACGAGAGCCGCGACGGCCGGATCCACCCGGGCGCCCGATACAGCCGGTACGTCGACAACCGTCGTACCGGCGCGCAATGGCTCGACCCGCCAGCAGTTGTTCGAGCGGCGACGAGGTTTGTCCGCGGACGAGATCACCAGGTGCCGGCCGTGGTCGAGCAACGGGGTGACGTCGGGGAAGTCGTTCTGGAAACTCCGGCCCACCTGGGTGACGAGCAGCAGGCCGGGTGCGCTCCGGGAGGCCCGGCCGAGGCGTTGATCGGCCGGGACCCAAAGGAGGGTCTTGTCGCCGAACCGGGCCGAGTGCGCGCCCTCGGCGGCCGCTGCGGTCGGTACGACGAGATAGCGCACAGGCGCGGTCATGGGGCCTCCCGGCCTGGACTGAGGAGCGGAGGGAGCCCGGTCACGGGGCCTCCCGGCCTGGACTGAGGAGCGGAGGGAGCCCGGTCATGGGGCCTCCCGGCCTGGACTGAGGAGCGGAGGGAGCGAAGCGACTGGAGTGACGAGGGAAGGCCGGGAGTCAGGGCCCCATGACCACGCCGGCGCCGAAGGCCCGGCCAAAGGCACAGTCATGTCAGTCCTGCCAGATGATCTCGAGGCGATCGGGCTCAGCCTTGACGATCCGGGCGGTGCCACCCGAGCCGCGAGTGATCGCGCCGTTGGGATCCCATCGGCCCGCGGGCCGGGCCTCCGGAGCGTCGCCACGGCCGATCGCCCATTCGACGAAGGTTCCGTCCGGGCGGAACTCCACCCCCCGCCGGCCGCGGGCCGGCGGGAAGGCGAAGTCGTCGTGGCGGTAGACGCTGATCCCGTCGTGGTCCTCCTCGAAGGAATGCGTCCACCGGCCTCGCGCGTGATCGGTCAGCTCAGTACCGCCTCTTCGATCGTTGCCCCTGGCATCGTTTCGGGCAGCTTCTCCGGGACGGTCACCCGGAAGTCGCTGATGATGCCGCCGAGCGGTTCGTACCCGGTGACCGACGGTCCCCAGGCCGAGCCGTCCCACCACTTGTGGTAGAGCTGCTTGTCGGTTCCGGTGACGAACACGTCGAGCCGGTTCGCACCCCACGAGACCACGCGCGGCTCGTCGGTGCAGATGCCGCCCATGTACTCGTAGCCGGTGACGGACGGTCCCCAGGCGGACCCGTCCCACCACTTGTGGTAGAGCGCGGAATCCGTGCCGAGCAAGAACACGTCGAGCCGGTTCGCGTCCCACGAGACGACCGTCGGGGCCGTCGTACAGACACCGCCCATGTACTCCCAGCCCGACCAGGACGAGCCGTCCCACCACTTGTGGTAGAGCGCCGAGTCGGTGCCGATGACGAACATGTCCAGTCGGTTCTCTCCCCAGGCGACGACGCGCGGTGGAGAAGCGCAGACCCCGCCGAGGTACTCGTAGTCAGTTGCCGACGGCCCCCAGTTCGAGCCGTCCCACCACTTGTGGTAGACCGCGTTGTCGGTGCCGAGCACGAACACGTCGAGGCGATCGCTGCCCCAGGCAACCACTTCGGGCGGGCTCATGCAGATGCCGCCGAGGTACTCGTAGCCGGTGAGCGACGGTCCCCAGCTCGTGCCGTCCCACCACTTGTGGTACAGCGCGCGGTCGGTGCCGAGGACGAACGCGTCCAGCCGGTCCGGGCCCCAGGTGGCCAACCGCGGCGGGCTCATACAGACGCCGCCCATGTACTCGTACCCGGTGACGGACGGTCCCCAGTTCGAGCCGTCCCACCACTTGTGGTACAGAGCGTGATCGGTGCCGAGGACGAACGCGTCCAGCCGGTCCGGCCCCCAGGACGCGACTTCAGGAGCACTCATACAGATTCCACCCATGTATTCGTAACCGGCGACGGACGGTCCCCAGGCCGATCCGTCCCACCACTTGTGGTACATCGCCAGGTCGGTGCCGAGTACGAACGCGTCGAGCCGGTTCGATCCCCACGACACCACCGAGCCGGCGGGTTCCGGCGTACGACCTGGTGCGGTCGTGCTGATCAGGTTCGTGCGGACAGTGTCCAGGCAGGCCTCCATCCGGGCCACCTGGTCATCGGTGAACATGACCATGCCGCGGTCGTCCGTGTAGTCCATGTAGTCGTAGAACAGGTCGCCGTTCGGCCCGTTGCTGCAGGTCACGTGCGGGAACGTCGGTACACCGAAGTTCGGGCCGGCCTGGTTCGGGGTGTCGGCGCACTCGTCGCTGCCGCTGCAGCCGGTGCCGTCGTCGCCCCAGATGTGGAACAGGTTCAGGAAGTGACCGATCTCGTGGGTCGTGGTGCGGCCCAGGTCGAAGGGTGCGGCAGCCGTCCCGTTGGTGCCGAACCCGCTGTGCAGAATGACCACGCCGTCGGTGTTCGCCGGACCGCCCGGGAACTGCGCGTACCCGAGCAGGCCGCCGCCGAGCTGGCAGACCCAGATGTTCAGGTACCGGTCGGTCGGCCAGGGGTCGATGCCGCCGGTGGCCGACGACTTCACCTTGTCGTCGGTGCTGAACGAGGCCGTGCTTGTCTGCGTCCGGGTGACACCGGTGGTCGCGTTGCCGTTCGGGTCTTCCGTCGCGAGGAAGAACTCGATCCGCGCGTCCGCGATCAACCCGGTGAACACCGACGGCACGAGGCCGATGTCGGAGTTGGTCGCCCGGAAGTCGTGGTTCAGTACGTCGATCTGACTGTCGATCTGAGCTTGTGAGATGTTCTGCGCGGCCGTGTTCCAGACCACGTGCACAACGACCGGGATCCGCGCTATACCGGCGAAGCGTTGCTGGCGGGCGACGTACTCTGTCGTCGCGTTCTCCAGCGCCGACCGCGCTGCGGCGTACTCAGGTGAGCTCGACAGCAGCCGCCGGTGTACGTCCATCACACCGCACTGCCGCCTGGTCGGTTGGTCCGTTCGCCCGCCTGTGTCCGATCCTGGGCCGCTCATACCCGCACCACCGGCTCCGGCTCCGCCACTCATCCCCGCGCCACCGGCCTGGCCGCCGCCACTCATCCCGGCGCCACCTGCCTGGCCGCCGCCGCTCATGCCGCCCGGCATCTCCCCGGATCCGCCTGAGCTCGGCGTACCTGCCATGCCCGTCATCGGCATTCGGCCGGTCTCGCCGGGCATGCCGTTCGTCGCGGGCTTCCCGTTCGTGGCCTGCGCCTCGCCCGGCATCCGGTGGTCGTCGTCGTGGTGCTTGTCTGCTCTCCCGTTGGCCTTTCTCGGCATCTCTCCCCCTTCCAGCGGGGGCGAACAAGCAGGTCGGAATCACGACGCGATCCCGGATCGAAAGGTATTCCCCAGACCCACCCCTCGATCGAGGACGGAATATCCGCCTTCCCGCGCCGAACAGCGTGCCCCCAAGTCACTGCTCTCCGTACACCTTCCACCCATCACCGCGCGCGCACAACCCTTCGCACCCCGCGTATGCAACTTCCCCTCGAAGCGCACTACCCGGTCGAAGAGTTGCCTGAAAGCTCAAGCGGACGAGGGTCTGATCAGTGGTGTGGGCGGAGGGCGCGGTTGGCCGCGGGCTCGGCGATTTCGGCGCGGAAGGGGTGGGCGGGATACACGCCGAGGAGGCGGACTTCCACGGAGAAGAAGGCGAGCTCTTCCAACGCCAGCGCGACGTTGGGGTCGTCGGGATGGCCTTCGATGTCGGCGTAGAACTGGGTGGCGAAGAACATGCCGCCGAGCTGGTACGACTCCAGCTTGGTCATGTTGACGCCGTTGGTGGCGAACCCGCCGAGGGCCTTGTAGAGCGCGGCCGGCACGTTGCGAACGCGGTAGACGAAGCTCGTGATCACCGGGCCGGAGCCGACCGGCGGTACTTCGGGTTCGCGTGACAGCACCAGGAAGCGGGTGGTGTTGTGGTGCTCGTCCTCGACGTCGGCGGCCAACGTCTCGAGGCCGTACAACTCCGCGGCGGCTCGCGGCGACAGTGCGGCGACCGTCGGGTCGCCGAGCTCGGCGACCTCACGCGCGGCGCCGGCCGTGTCGTCCGCGACGACCGTCGACCAGCCGTGTTCGCGGATGATCTTGCGGCACTGGCCATCGGCAGGAAGTACTCGGCCACGATGTGCAGCCCGGACTCCGGCAGCAGGTGGTGGATGTCCGCCACCCGGCCGGCGATCGAGTTGTCCACCGGGATCATCGCCAGCCCGGCCCGGCCGGTGCTGACCGCCTCGAGCGCGTCCTCGAACGTCGTACAGGGCAGCTGCTCGCGGTCCGGGTACATGTCGGTGCACGCCATCGCCGAGTTGGCGCCTGGCTCACCCTGGTAAGCGATCGGTCCTTCCACGATCTCCCAGGGTAGACCTACTGGATCTCAGCAAACGGATCAGGTGTCCGTCTTGCGGACCTTCTTCGGTGCGCCGGTGACCGCGCGGCCCTCCAGTTGCTTGGCCTTGGTGGCGTACATGTCGATGTACTCCTGGCCGGACAGTTCCATGATCTTGTACATGATCTCGTCGGTGACGGCGCGCAGGATCAGCCGGTCCTTCTCCATCCCCTCGTACCGCGAGAAGTCCAGCGGCACGCCGAACTTGATCGTGGGGGAGGCGAACGAGGCGACGACCTTGCCCGGTGGCGCGACCACATCGGTGCCGATCACCCCGCACGGGATGACCGGAACCTTCGCCTCCAGTGCGAGCCGGGCAACACCGGTGCGGCCCTTGTAGAGGCGGCCGTCGTGCGAGCGCGTCCCCTCGGGGTAGATGCCGAACAGTTCGCCGCGCTCCAGCACCTTCATGCCGGCCCGCATCGCGCCCTCGGACGCCGACCCGCCGGAACGGTCGATCGGCACCTGGCCGGTGCCCTTGAAGAACCCGCGCTGGAACCGGCCCTTGATCCCGGCACCGGTGAAGTAGTCGGACTTCGCCACGAAGGTGACCCGGCGCCGGAGCACCAGCGGCATGAAGATCCAGTCGGAGTACGAGAGGTGGTTGCTGGCGATGATCGCCGGGCCGTGCTCCGGGACATTCTCGGCGCCGACCACGTTCGGCCGGAAGATGCGCTTGACCGGCGGGCCGAGCAGCACGTTCTTCAGCAAGAAGTAGATGCCCTTGCCGTCGCCGTCACCGGCGTCGTCCACTCCGGTCGCCCGGTCCGGCTCGGGCTGTGGCGACACTGCCGGTTCCGTCATCGATGTCCTTTCCTCACAGTTCCCCGACCCCTCATGATGCCGTACGACGCCCTACTTCGCGCGCACGTCGCCACGGGGCGTGCGCAAACAGCAGGACTGGGTCCGCCAGTGTCCGTGAGAGGCTCGCGTACGCCGTTCTGACCGGCTACACCGTCGAGGGGTGAGATTCACGGACTGCGGGAGGTGGCGCTGACCTGGCGACCTGCTCCGGACCCTCCTGCTCACGGTCGCCTTCGCCCTCCTCTGCGTCGCTCTCTACCGGCAGTAACCGCTTGCCGGATTGACGCCTGACAGAATGCCTGCGTGGCACCTGTTCAAGCTCCGCCGTCGCAGCAACTTCCCGCCGTACAGAAGTTGCGGGTCCGGTTCGCCAAGCGGGGGCGGCTGCGATTCACCTCACACCGGGACTTCCAGCGGGCGTTCGAGCGCGCCGTACGGCGGGCCGAGTTGCCGGTCGCGTTCTCGCACGGCTTCAGCCCGCACCCGAAGATCTCGTACGCCGGAGCCGCGCCGACCGGAGCCGCTTCGGAAGCGGAGTATCTGGAGATTTCGCTCACACAAGAGCGGGACGCCGACCAGGTCCGGGCCGCGCTGGACGAGGCGCTGCCGCCCGGCCTGGACGTGCTCGAGGTGGTCGTCGCCGGACCCGGGTCGCTGGCCGACCGGCTGGAGGCGAGCGAGTGGCGGATCGCGTTGCCGGGCGTGGATCCGGAGCAGGCCGCCCGCGCCGTGGAGGCGTTCCTCGAGCGGGAGGAGATTCTGGTCGAACGCATGACGAAACGGGGGCTTCGCTCGTTCGACTGTCGGAGTGCCGTTCTCCGACTCGCGGTCGGCAGTGAAACGGTGCCGGTTGGGACGTGTGCGATACTGCAAGTGGTGTTACGGCACGGAACCCCGGCCGTGAGACCCGACGACGTTCTCGCCGGCGTGCTCGAGGTAGCGGCGCTCCCGGTGACGGGCCCGGCTCTTCTGACCAGGCTCGCCCAGGGCCCGCTCATCGCGGCGACCGGCACGGTGGACGACCCGCTCGCTCGTGACCGCGACGCCACCCAGGCGACCGCGACCGGCCAGGCAGGTCCCCACCAGACGCATTCAGCGGAGGGCGACGCCGCCGCTCCATCCGAGCCCTGAGCACGGGCGGAGCGGATCCAGCAGGCTTCCGCCACGCCGCGGCATTGTTGCCAGGTGTGGCGAACCGTGACCGCCTTGTGGCCGCGCCGGACCCGTGACAGGGGTCGCAGGATGCGCCGGAGGGCTTGAGGAGAACCGCACCGCATGCTCGACAACGAGCCGACTACTACCGAAGCAGCCGAAACGGTTGCACCCGCCCAGGAGCAGCAGCCCACCGCCCGCAGGACCGTGAAGAAGGCTGCCGCCAAGAAGACCACCACCACTCGCAAGCGCACGGCCACGAAGGCTGTCGCGGCGGAGGAGGTCCCCACCCAGTCGGACGGCGAGACCGCCGACCCGGCCCCGGTGAAGAAGGCGGCCAAGAAGGCCGCCGCGAAGAAGACAGTGACCAAGAAGGCCGCCGCCACGACGGCTGCCAAGGCGCCGGCGAAGAAGACCGCGGCGAAGCGTACGACGAAGAAGGCCGCCGCTGCCCAGGACTCCGGGCTCGCCGAGACCGAGGCGCCGGAGGTGACCGCCGCCGACGGCGGTCCGGTCGTGGAGAGCGCCCCGGCGCCGGCGAAGAAGACCACCCGCAAGCGCACCACGAAGAAGGCGGCCGCTGCCCCGCAGGCCGACCTGGTCGCCGAGCACACTCCCGTCACCGACGGCCCGGTCGACGATGCCGAGACCGCGGCGCCCACTGCGGAGGCCGCCGAACTCGCTGTTGAAGCCGACGCCGCCGTACCCGCGGAGGCGGCTCCGCAGCGGCGGACCAGGCGGCGGGCCCCGGCTGCGGCGGCGGTGCTGTTCCAGGCGCCGACCGACGTGCCGACCCAGGCGCCCGCGAAGCCGGCTGCGACCAGCCCGGTCGAGGCGACGCCGGAGACCGGTGAAGGGACCACCGAGCCGGGGGCCGACGAGCAGCCGACCAGCACGCGCCGCCGCCGGAACCGGCGGGGTCGCGACACCGAGAGCCGGGACGCCGAAGAGGTGGCCGCGGACCGGGCCGAGCCGGTGCCGGCCGCGACCGAAGCCATCGCCGAGGAGACGGCCGAGGACGGCGAGACCGCCCAGTCCGAGGACGGCGAGGAAGGTGGCGAGGGCACGCGCCGTCGTCGCCGTCGCCGCGGTGGTCGTCGCCGCCGTAAGTCCGGTGAGGCCGACAACGGTGACGAGAGCACCGACGAGCAGTCCGAGGACGACCGCGACGAGCAGGAGACCGGCGACGAGGCCGACGGCTCCGACGAAGACCAGCAGACCGAGGGTGAGGACGAGGCGGACGGCGCGGGTTCGTCGTCCCGGCGCCGCCGTCGTCGCCGTCGCCGCAAGGGCGAAGAGAGTGCCGCGTCACCCGACGACCCGGACGAGACCGTCGTACGGGTGCGGGAGCCGCGCAGCAAGAACACCGCCAACGAGGTCACCGCGATCGAGGGCTCGACCCGGCTGGAGGCGAAGAAGCAGCGCCGCCGCGAGGGTCGCGCCGCCGGCCGCCGCCGGGCGCCGATCGTCACCGAGGCCGAGTTCCTGGCCCGGCGCGAGTCGGTCGAGCGGACCATGGTGATCCGCTCCCGCGAGGACCTGACCCAGATCGCGGTCTCCGAGGACAACGTGCTGGTCGAGCACTACGTCGCGCAGGCCGAGCAGACGTCGCTGATCGGCAACGTGTACCTCGGCCGGGTGCAGAACGTTCTGCCCAGCATGGAGGCCGCGTTCATCGACATCGGCAAGGGCCGCAACGCCGTCCTGTACGCCGGTGAGGTGGACTGGGCGACTCTCGGCGGGGCCAACGGCCCGCGCAAGATCGAGTCGGTGCTGAAGTCCGGCCAGTCGGTGCTGGTCCAGGTGACCAAGGACCCGATCGGCCACAAGGGCGCCCGGCTGACCAACCAGATCAGCCTGCCCGGCCGGTACGTCGTTTACGTCCCGCGCGGCGGCAACGGCGGCATCAGCCGCAAGTTGCCCGACACCGAGCGGAACCGGCTGAAGGGCATCCTCAAGGACATCGTCCCGGACGAGGCCGGCGTGATCGTCCGGACCGCGGCCGAGGGCGCCACCGAAGAGGAACTGACCGCCGACGTCAGCCGGCTGCAGCGGTACTGGGACGACATCGACAAGAAGTCGAAGAACGGCCAGTCCCCACAATTGCTGCACGGCGAGCCGGATCTGCTGATCCGGGTCGTCCGTGACCTGTTCACCGAGGACTTCACCAAGCTGGTGATCTCCGGTGACGATGCGTACGACCAGGTTCGCGACTACGTCTCCGACGTCGCTCCGCATCTGGCCGACCGCGTCGAGAAGTGGACCAGCGACGGCGATGTGTTCGCCAACTACCGGATCGACGAGCAGATCAAGAAGGCGCTGGACCGCAAGGTCTGGCTGCCGTCGGGCGGCTCGCTGATCATCGACCGGACCGAGGCGATGACGGTCGTCGACGTCAACACCGGCAAGTTCACCGGCTCCGGCGGCAACCTCGAGGAGACCGTCACCAAGAACAACCTGGAGGCGGCCGAGGAGATCGTCCGGCAGCTCCGGCTCCGCGATATCGGCGGCATCATCGTGATCGACTTCATCGACATGGTGCTGGAGTCGAACCGGGACCTGGTGCTGCGCCGCCTGGTCGAGTGCCTGGGCCGGGACCGGACCAAGCACCAGGTGGCCGAGGTCACCTCGCTCGGCCTGGTGCAGATGACCCGGAAGCGGATCGGCACCGGGCTGCTCGAGGCGTTCAGCGAGAACTGCGACCACTGCGGTGGCCGCGGCCTGATCCTGCACGACGAGCCGAAGGAGTCGCGCCGCCGCTCCGAGAGCCGTAACGGTCAGGAGCAGAAGGCCGTCGGCGACGAGGGCGCCGCCGCGAAGAAGACGTCGTGGCGCCGCGGCCGGGGCAGGGGCCGCGCTGAGGACGAGCAGCCCGAGCCGGAGCCTCAGCAGCACAAGGACGTCGCCCTGCGCGTCGCCGAGATTGCCGCCGCGTCGGTGGTGACGGACGCGAAGAAGACCGACGAGGCTGCCTCCAGTACGGCGGGGGAGCCGACCGGCTACCCGGTGTCGGCGGCCGGCGACCAGTTGGTGAGCCCGGAGGCGACCGGATTCCCCGACGCCGGGGTTGCGGCGACGAGCGTCGTACCGGAACAGGCCGAGGCGGACACCGCCGAGCAGAACGGATCCGGACGCAGTGGCACCAGGCGGCGGCGCAGCAGCCGTGGCCGGGGCAAGGCGGCGCAGCAGCAGGGTGAGGCAGGCGACAGTGGGACTGGTGAGGCTGCCGCGCTGGTCTCCACCGGCAACTGACCCGGTTTGACCCGTCTGTGAGCGGACCCGTAAACTTGAGCGTCGGCGCGCGTTCCGCGTGCCATGTTTGTGTGGGCCGCTAGCAGGTCTGTGCAGGCCCCCGTAAGAACTTCCGAACCAGCAGAGAGTGAGATCCACGGTGTACGCGATCGTGCGCAGTGGCGGCACCCAGCAGAAGGTCGCCGTCGGCGATGTCATCGAGATCGACAGCTTGACCGACCAGGTGGGCGACACCGTGTCGCTGCCGGCGGTCCTGGTCGTCGATGGCGACACCGTGACGACCGACGCCGAGGCGCTGGCCAACGTGGCCGTGTCGGCCGAGGTCCTGGGCCGCACCAAGGGCCCGAAGATCAACATCCTCAAGTACAAGAACAAGACCGGTTACCGCAAGCGCCAGGGGCACCGTCAGCACTACACCCAGGTCAAGGTCACCGCGATCGACGCGAAGAAGAAGTGAGCTGATCAGAGATGGCACACAAAAAGGGAGCGGCGTCGACCCGTAACGGTCGCGACTCCAACGCGCAGCGGCTCGGCGTGAAGCGGTACGGCGGTCAGCTGGTCAACGCCGGCGAGATCATCGTCCGCCAGCGCGGCACCCATTTCCACCCGGGCAACCTGGTCGGCCGTGGCGGCGACGACACGCTGTTCGCGCTGGCCGAGGGCAGGGTGGAGTTCGGCACCCGGCGCGGTCGCCGCGTCGTCAACATCGTCCCGGCCCCGGCGGAGTAATCCCGCCACCCGGACGTTTCACGAGCTCTGAGAAGGGCGGGTCGCGGAATACCGCGGGCCCGCCCTTCAGCTAT
>WNGE01010503.1_pt1 | contig 12377 bp, 14 predicted proteins | sample 5400651 | NCBI WGS metagenome assembly WNGE01 (sample SAMN13153370, study PRJNA577476) | soil metagenome | isolation source: 60 cm soil or saprolite under grassland replicate 2 | place: USA:California | collected 2016-06-15 | reverse complement strand
CGAATCGCTTCTTACGCACATCTTCATCGGCGCGACGCTGTGCGCAACCAGCGTAGGCATCACGGCTCGCGTATTGAAGGACATGGGAAAGCTGCAAACACGGGAGGCTCGCATCATTCTCGGGGCGGCGGTGATTGACGACGTGCTGGGTTTGCTGATCCTGGCGGTCGTGGCCGGCGCAATCAAAGCCGCGATGGCAGGATCGACGCTGTCCACCGCCGGCGTGATGGTCATCGCCGTCAAGGCCATCCTCTTCCTCGCCGGCGCGATTGCCGCGGGACATTATCTCGTTCCGCATCTCTTCCGTCGCGCGAGCCGGTTGGAAACCCGTGGCGTATTACTCGCGCTTGCCGCCGCCTTCTGCTTCCTGCTCGCCTGGGTGGCTTCGCAGGTGGGATTGGCTCCGATTGTGGGGGCGTTCGCCGCCGGGCTTGTGCTCGATGAAGCGCACTTCGAGTCGTTTCGTGACCGCGGTGAACATAGGTTGGATGAATTGCTCCAACCGGTCAGCGCATTGCTCGTGCCGATCTTCTTCGTGTCGATTGGGCTGAAAGTTGATCTGAGCGAGTTCGCGCGTCCGGGACTCCTTGGATTCGCCTCCGTGTTGACGCTCGCGGCGATCATCGGCAAGCAGGTCTGTTCGCTCGCCGTGATTGAACGCCCGATCAACCGCCTCGCAATCGGTTTGGGCATGATCCCGCGCGGCGAAGTAGGGTTGATCTTCGCCGGAATCGGCGCCACGCTCATGCTGCCGAACGCTCAGGGCGTAAGCGAGCCGGTCATCGGCGCGGCCTCTTTTGGCGCTGTTGTGATCATGGTCATCATCACCACCCTAGTCACACCGCCTTTGCTCAAATGGTCACTCGAACGCGCCATGCGCCGCTCGGAGCCGCCCGACCCTGGAATCCAGGAGATGTGTGATGAACATAGTGCAACAAGTGAACATCCTAAGTCCGGAATTTAAGGCGAACCCGTTCACACTCCTCGCGCGTTTGCGCGCGGAACAACCCGTCTGCCGCGCCCGCCCCGAAGTGCAAGACGCTCAGGTCGTTGCCTGCTTCCTCCACATCCGGGCGCGGAAGCTTTTGCGCGCGACCCTGCAAATGCGCGCGCGTCTGCGCGTTCTTTTTGCAGGCCGGATTTCGGGCGTCGAAGGGTAGAATTGAGAAGGGAGTTGAAACGCGGAGCCGGCCGCCGTCGTTTTCAGGTTAGGCGCGGGCTGAAGAGATTCAACGATTGGCCGGCGCGGGTTGGCGCCGGCGATCAGGCAAGTCAGGCGCAAACGGTTTGAGAGGCAATGCGGAGATCCGAGGGACGATAGATGAGAAGTGAGTTCGCTACGGAGACACTAAGACCGCCACGGTTTTTAAGAAATCGATACTATGCCGTTTCACTGGCGCTCTTTCTTGCCGTCGTGACTTTTGTATTCACGCCGCTCCGAACGGTTTTCAGTCAAAGCGGGCGCGGCCAACAGCCCGAACCGAAGAAACAGACGCCCGACAAACCCAAACCTCCCGGCCCCATGCCGAAAATCCGTGAGCCCGAAAATCCACCGCGGCAAAGAGATAAGGGCGGGAAAGAGAGTGAAGAGACCATTCGCATCAACAGCGATCTGGTCAACGTCGTCGTGACCATAGCCGGAAGACCGTCCAGCGCCTCACTTGATTTGAAGCCGGAAGATTTCGAAATCCTCGAAGACGGCGCGCCGCAGGAGATCTCCAACTTCTCCCGCAACGCCGACCAGCCGCTCAAGCTGGTAATGCTTTTCGACACTTCCTTGAGCGTCGCGCAGGCGCTCAATTTCGAGCGCCTTGCCGCCTCGCGTTTCTTCGGGCGCGTGATCCACCCGCAGGATCGCGCCGCCGTCTTTTCGGTCTCGACCGATGTGGTCGTTTTGCAGGGGTTCACTAATAAGGTCCCGCTGCTCGTCGACGCCATACGCCAACTCAGGGCGCTGGGCGCAACGTCGCTTTACGACGGCGTCTACCTGGCGGCGGATTATGTTAAGAAGGCCCAGGGCCGTCGCGTGATCGTCATCGTCTCGGACGGCGGCGATACGACCAGCAACAAGAGTTTGCTCGAAGCTCTGGCGCAGGCGCAGGAATCCGACGCCGTCATTTTTGCCGTCTTCACGGGCAATCCGTGGCCTTCGCAGAACCTGCGCGACCTGGCCGCCGAACTCGCGCTCGAAACGCTGACCGGAGAGACCGGCGGCGAAGTTCTCAAACCGAAACTTCCGCTCGGCAAAAATGGTTCGCGGTATGGCGAAGAGACTGATGACCTTTCGCTGAAAGAACTCGACCAGGCTTTTGACAATCTCGCGCAACAATTGCGCACGCAGTACGTCCTCGGATTCTACTCGACCAACGAAAAACGCGACGGCTCTTTCCGCAAACTCAGTGTGCGAATCAAAAAGCCCGGTTACACAGCGCGCGCGCGAACCGGTTACTACGCGCCGAAGGAATGAAGGGCGGGAAAGAGTGGCGCCGTGATTTTTCACTTGACAATGTCATCCGCTTCATAGATGGATTAATTGAAGGCTGTGCAAATAAAAGCCCTTTGAAATCCATACATTGATTAGCGCAAGCCTGGGTACGCATCGCTTCCAGCGTGCAGTCTTCGGCGGGAGGCGCATTGATTGGAATCAAACGCGCAGGAATACGAATCGGCTCCAGGCGCTGCGGGTCCTCCCAATGTACTACGATCCACGCCTGCACGCTGGAAGCGATGCGTACCCAGGCGTCTCCTGATTTATGCGCTGAATCCAAGTGGTTGATTGCATTCAACTTTAATTCGCACAGGCTTCGATTAATTAGGGTCATAGCGGCTCCCCATGTCACGTCGAAACCGTAGATTCGCCGAGCAGGAGGAAGTAATATAGACATGAAAACACATCGTTGGTTGAATATATGCGCACTCGTCGCTTTTGCGGTTTGCTGGGGGTTGGTTTGTGTAAGCGCGCAACAGACGCAAAGCGCACAGCAACCCAGATCTCAACAGAAGCAGGGCGACAAAACCAAGCCCGGCGGCGCCAAACAGGACAACACCGATCCGGGCCAGATCAAACAGGTCACCGTCAACGTGCGCTTGCCCGTCACAGTCACGGATAAGAATCGCCGCTTCATTGTTGACCTGAAGGAAGGCGACTTCGAAATCGCCGAAGATAAAACTCCGCAGGCCATCGTTTCGTTTCTGCCTCAAAGCAACCTTCCGCTCGACTTGGCGGTGCTGATGGACACCTCGAACAGCGTCAAGCCGAAGCTGAAGTTCGAGAAGGACGCGGCCCTCACATTTCTCGAAACGATGCTCAACTCGCGTCAGGATCGCGCGCTGCTCGCCACCTTCGATTCACAGGTCGAGCTTCATCAGGATTTGACCGACCGTCTGGACCTGCTGACCCAGGCGATAGACAAGGTCAAGGCGCAGGGCAGTACCAGGATGTATGACGCGATCTACAGCATTTGTGAAGAGAAGATGATGGCTTCAACCTCGCTCGGCCGCCGCCATGCGATGGTTGTCATCACCGACGGAGAGGACACCGAAAGCGAGCGCGAGTTGAAAGACGCGATTGACATCGCGCAGCGTTCTGAAACCACCGTCTATGTGATCAGCACGGAATCCGGGGGATTATTCGGCGCGCAGACAGGATTGATTGGTCGTAAGGGAGACAAAGACCTTAGGCTGTTGGCCGAAGAGACCGGTGGGCGCGCATTCTTTACCGCGGACCTGGCCGAATTGGGGAAAAGCCTGGATGGAATTGCGCGTGAGTTGCGCAGCCAATATTTGATCGCTTATGAGCCGGCCAACGGCAATTATGACGGCAAATTCCGCCAGGTCGAGGTGAGGCTCCCCAACCATAAAGACCTGAGGGTCAGGACCAAGAAAGGTTACATGGCGGTTCCGCCACGCGCGGCCAGCCCGCGCCAATAGTAACCTAATTGTGCGCGTAATAGCCCTGCCGCGTCCGCGCGATCAGCTTGCGATTGTCTCCGTGATTGACCACCACGCGCACCGAATGAAAGGAACCATCGTGCTTGTCGTTGCTAGGATAATAGCTGATTACGTACTGCGCGCGCAGGTCTTTGGAGATCTGCGCGGCGATGGCCGGCGTTTCCCTCACGTCCGTGGGGAAGAAGGCCCGCCCGCCGGAATCTTCAGCTAATCGGATCAAGAGGTCTTTTGCCTTCTTGGCTCGCGATCTGCCGAACAGACTGAACGACTCATCCTCGTCTACGAAGCCGACCAGGTAAAGCTGGACCTCGTCTTCCTTCATCACCTCTATAACCTCATTCTCTTTCACCGAACTGTTTTTCTCCACCCCGTCAGTAATCACGACGAGCGCCTTGCGCCGCCGCTTGCCCTTCTCGCGCGCATGGTCGGCGGTAGCGATAATCGCATCGAGCAGCGCCGTCCCACCGTCGACGGATAAATGTCCGAGCGCGTCCTCCAACTCGCGCCGGCTGGAGGTGAACTCCTGAACAAGCTCGGCCTCGGTCTTGAATTGGGCAATGGAGGCCCGCAATTATACACCCGGCCACGTGTGGCGTCTGTTTTACTGACCATCTGCCTGAGCACTATAATCGCGGCTCCGCAAACATAAATTTGCCGGTCTAATGAAGGGGGAAACAATGTCGAGAGCTTGCCGGGGTCTGGTTCCATTGTTAGTAATAATCCTCATCGCGCTATCGCCGACTCCCTCCGGCGGCGCCAGGGCGTGGCAGAAGGGGCAATCTCAAGAAGGAAGGTCGCAGTCTCAGGAAGGCGCAGGGACGACTATCCGCCTCGGCACTCAACTGGTCAACGTGCTTTTCAGCGTCATCGACAAGCAGAATCGCTATGTCAACGACCTGACGGCGAGTGACGTGAAAGTGCTGGAGGACGGTAAGCCGCAGGAGATCTTTACGTTCAAACGTGAGAGCGACCTGCCTCTGACCATGGCGATTCTGGTCGACGTAAGCAACAGCGTCGTGCCCGTGCTCCCAGAACTGACGGACGCCGGCGCGCGCTTCGTCAATTCCATCATGCGTCCGAACAAGGATAAGGCGGCGGTGATTGAGTTCGACGGCGAAGCGACGATCGTGCGAGACCTGACTGCGAGCGCCGCCAAATTGCAACGTGGCTTTGCGGAGATCGTCCGCAATGCGCCGCCGCCGTGGGCCCGCCGTAGGCCTCCGCCGATCAATCCCGGCGACCGTAAAGGAGGAACTTCCATCTTCGACTCGGTGATCGCGGCCTGCACGGACATGCTGGCCAGGGAAGTGGGGCGAAAGACGGTCATCCTGTTCACGGACGGTTACGACACCACGAGCCTTACCGATCGGTCTGAAGCAGTCGAAGAAGCGCTGCGCGCCGAAGTCGTTGTATACGCCATAGGGATCGGCGACCCGGATATGGATGGGGTTGACAGGAAGGCGCTTGAGAAGCTTTGTGAGCCGACCGGCGGTCGCGCCTTCGTCCCCAAACATGTAGAGGACCTGGATCAGGCCTTCGAGCAACTCGAAAGGGAATTGCGCCAGCAATACCTGGTGGCGTATGAGCCGGCGAATATGGCTGCCGACGGTAAATTCCGAAAAATTGAGGTGCGCATAGCCAACCACAAAGACATACGCGTCCGTCACCGGCGGGGTTACTATGGGCCCAAGTCATAGCCGGCAGGCGATGGGTTTACAGACTTTTTGAAGATTTATGAAGCTCCGTGAGGTCATCACCGTTTTTTGTCTCGGCATGGCGTCCATCGCCGCGTCCCCTGTTTATGCGCAACAAGCCGACGCGCAAGGGCGGCCTCCAGTGCTGACTATCCGCTTGGACACCGACCTGGTGGTGATTGATGTAACGGCCACTGACAAGTCGGGCGCTTACGTCCGCGACCTGCGCCCCGAAGAGGTTCAAGTCTTCGAGGACGGACAGGAGCGGAAGATAAATTTCTTCGCGGTGATCGACGAGGCTGCGCTCTCACGCCCGCTCGCCGTGGTCTTCGCGCTCGACATTTCGGGCAGCCTAAGACCCGACGAGATGACGACGCTGCGGCAGGCCGCGATGAAATTCACCGAACTGATGAAGGGCGATTCCGTGTTCGCCGCCCTGTCATTCAACCACAAAATAAACATCGTGCAGGACTTCACGCCCAGTCAGGAAAAGATCGTGCGGGCCTTTGAAAAGATGAACAGGTTCGAGGGCTCGACTCGCATCTACGACGCGCTCGACCGCGCCGTCACGATGCTCAACCGGAGCGCGCCCCGAACACGCAACGGGCGACCGGTTCGGCGCGTCGCCGTCGTCATCACGGACGGCTTCGATTCGGCGAGTATTATCGACCGGCGGGAAGTGATTCGAAGGGCCAACGACGCCGGCGTGACCATCTACTCTGTAACGCTGCCCTCCTTCGCGCTTTCCCCTACCGATTCGACCAGCCGTGTGATCACTCCGCTCGACGCCTCGCGCATAGTGTCGGCGACGGGCGGGCAGGACTTCCCGGCCGACGCCCACGACTTCACGCCGATTTTCAAGGCGCTGGCCGAAGAGATTCGGGCGAGTTACGCCCTGGCCTATTACCCCGATAACCGCGACGGCAAACGCCATGAACTCCACGTCAAGACCTCACGCCCTGACATAAAGATCCGCGCAAGTCGAACGAGCTACACCGCGCCCACGCAATGACACGCGGTCATGACTTCGCTTAATTTCCAGACTTCCTATCCTGGTCTTTTTCTTCAGCCTTTTCGTCTTTAGGGGCGCGATAGCCTTGGCGCGCGCGAACTGAGTAATCGCCACTCCTGACGCTCACCGCTATCGTCCGGAAGCCGCCGTCGCGTTTATCGTTGGTCGGGTAGTAGGCCAGTGTGTACTGGTTTCGTAGTTCGTTCGCGATGAGGGCGAAGGCGAAAGAGGAGCTTTCAATGCTCTCGGCGCGGAGATAGAGTGCGCCGGATCGCGCGGCGACGGCGCGCATATATTCAGAGGCGATCAGATAGCGGTCGCGCGCCGGCTGATTTCGCGTTTGAGTATCGCCCTGAATTGGGCGCGAGAAGCGGTAAGCGCCCGGTATCCGTGGAAGAGCGAGCGGGGACATCGGCGAGCTGCCGTCGTTTCGCGTGTCGTACTGGATCGCGTAGCCGCTGACGCCGGCGTTGGCGACCAATTCGAGCGTGCTCTCATAGGTCGCCTGGCGGCTCCCAGTGTCCACGCCGTCGGTGAGCGCGACGATGGCCTTGCGCCCCTTTATCGGCGCAAGCTTCTCGGTGATCGTGAGGTGAACGGCGTCATAGAGACTGGTCAGGTAGCTGCTCTTGACTGAGCGGATCGCGCGCTCGATTTCGCGGCGGTCACTGGTGAAATCGCCGAGGAAGTTCACCTTCTCGTCGAAGGTTACTATCAGCACCCGGTCGTTCGGCTGGAGTTGCTTGACGAAATTGAGCGCGGCCTTGCGGATCGCGCCGAGCTTATTCCTGGTGCTGCGACTCGTGTCTATCAACAAGGCGACGTTGAAAGGGGCCTCGGCCGAAGTAAAGGAAGCGATCTGTTGCGGCTCGCCGTTCTCCTGCAGCCTGAAATCGTTTCTAGACAGACCGGTCACAAACTGACCATAGCGGTCGGTGACGACGACAGGCACGGTCACCAGAGCCGTGTTGACTTTTATCACGTCAGGCCGCTGTGGCTCCTGCTCGCCGCGTTGGCCCTGTCCTAGCGCCAGCGACATAAAGACAGGCCACAACGCCAATACCAATGTCAGGATCAGCCTTGGAATTGTCGCTATTCGAAGCTTCATCATCTCTTTAATGGAACGGCGTAACAACTTTCTTTTGCATCAACGGTCAAACCGACGGCATGCGAGGCTCGTTGACATGGCTCTCTTTTTTATGCGATTTGCTGTTATGTCGCATGCCGGTCGGTCGGCTGACATGCAACGGATTGAGATACTCACATCACATAGTTGGGAGCCAGGTCTAGGATTGACGGAATTGCTCGAAGGATAATGAAGGAGGATCGCAGTGCCCGATGTGAAACTGAAAGTAATCCCCAAGCCTGCGGATAACACTCGTATTATAGTCAGATCCAATTCCGAGAACTCCACCCTCCTTTTCAAAGGGAAAGCCGACCACGATTTGCGCTGCGGTCAGTGCGGCGCCGTTCTCGCGGAGAAAGTCGGCGAGTGACAATTCTGTGGCCCGGTCTTTCTTTGCGGCAGTTGCGACGGTTACAACGATACGGTCAAAACTTGATAACACAACTCTCTTCCGATCATCCAAACTCCAGTTTGTTCAGTAAAGGTTGAACGAGAATTCGAGCTGTCCGCGCACGCTGACGGGCGCGCCGTTCTTGACCGCCGGGTTGAATCGAATCTTCTTCGCGGCCTCGATCGCTTTTTCAGTCAAGCCGTCAGGCAGGCCGCGAATGACTCTGATATCGGTGATCGAGCCGTACCCGGCGTAAAACAGATTGATGGGCATGGGATTCGCCTTGCTCAGCCCGCCGAGCGCCTGCGAGAAGAAATAAAGAGTGAAGAAACCGGTCAAAGCCAGTTCTGATCCGGCCAACAGCGCGTTGCGGCGGAAGCGATTGGTTCCTTCGCCGCGCACGAATTCGGAGATGAAGACCCGCGGGTTACGCCTGAACTCATTCAACGCGCCCGCTATTTCACGCGTGATGCGGCTGACGAGAGATTCTTCCTTCAACAGGAACTGGAAATCGCCTGCTGCGCCGGGGCGCACGGGAGGCGCGCTCTTGAAACTGTCGCCTATGCTTCTCAAACCCGCAAAGAGTCTTGCGATCAAACTCGGCGATTCGGGAATCGCAAATCCGAAACTCGAAGTCTGAGCAACCGGGCCGGTCGGGCTTGATGGAGTAAGGCGAGGCGGTTCGGTCTGCTCCGTACGCCTTGTGCGCCGCGCAAATTCTTCATCGGTAATCAAATGTTCAGTATCGTTAGGGCAATACTGAAAGCCGTCGGGAAATTGTTGTTGACAATTTGGACAGATTTTCATTCCAGCCACACCTCCGGGGCCGAACATAGCAGCGTCTCGGACAAAAAATCTATTGCACTTTGGTATAGTGGGCTAAGGAGATTCGGTCGAAGAAAAAGCGGCGCCAGGCGCGTTGACAGAGTTCCCGATTTCATGGGATTTGCTGTCATGTGGCATGCCGTCAGGCGCCTCGCGCGCCACAAGCGAAGCTTTCAGGCTGCCTTCAAAGCAGGAGAGAATAAATGGATTGGCGTGTGATATTGACGACATTCGGCATGATCTTTTTGGCCGAGTTGGGAGACAAAACCCAACTGGCGGCTATGACTCTGGCGGCGCAGACTCGACGCCCGTGGGCGGTTTTCATCTGAGCGTCTATCGCCCTGGCTTGCGTATCGGCCGTCGGCGTCGCGGTCGGAGGCATACTCGGCGAATATCTGCCGTTGATCTGGATTAAGCGCGCCGCCGCCGTCGCTTTCACTACGGTCGCCCTTCTTTATCTGATTGTCATTGTAGTGGTCTCCCTCACGAGTAGATTCATTCCAGCGGCCTTCGTATCCATCGTCGCCTATCTGTGCCTGGACAGCTTCTTTACCGCGCCGCTATTCCGTCCGGCGATGAGAGAGCCGCTGGACGTCGTGGCTCCGGTCGCCTTTTTGACAACTTCATTTGTTATCACCCGTCTGATGTCCAGAGTGCGCAAATCGTTCCAGGAGATCCAGGACTTAAAAGACCAACTTCGACTCGCCATCGACACAATCCCCGGACTGGTCTGGAGCGCGCTGCCGGACGGCTCCGCCGAGTTCCTGAATCAACGTTGGCTGGAATATACGGGTCTCTCTATGAAGGAGGGACTGGACTGGGGCGGGAAGGTCGCGGTTCATCATGAAGACCTTGCAAGATTCCTGGACGAATGGGGGGCGGCCTTGGTGGAGGGGAGACCGTTGGAGACCGAAGCGCGCCTGCGACGGGCCGACGGAGAATATCGGTGGTTGCTAATCCGCGCCGTCCCGCTGCGCGATGAGGCGGGAAAGATCGTGAAATGGTATGGAGCGAGCGCCGACATCGAGGACCGAAAGCGAGCGGAAGAAGCGTTGAGCAAGTCGCAGGCAGAGCTGGCCCATGTCACACGGGTGACGACTATGGGAGAATTGGCGGCCTCCATCGCCCACGAAGTCAACCAGCCGCTCTCGGCCATCGTGAATAACGGCAGCGCTTGCCTGCGATGGTTGAACGGCGCCACGCTCAACCTCGACGAGGCTCGCGAAGCCGCCCGGCGCGTCGTCCGCGATGGGAATCGGGCGGGCGAGGTCATCACACGGATTCGCGCGCTCTTGCGGAAAACCGACACGGATAAGGCGCGGCTGGACATCAGCCAAACCATTCAAGAGGTCGTCAGGCTCACGCGGAATGAAGCGGCGAGAAAAGGAGTGGCGATACGCATGGAATTGGCCGCCGACCTACCGCCCGTGCTGGGAGACCGGGTGCAGTTGCAACAAGTCATTCTCAATCTCGTGATGAACGGCATTGAAGCTATGGCTTCAGTAACCGGCCGGCCGCGAGAATTGCTCATCTGTTCTCGTCAACATGAATCCGACAAAGCGCTCATCACAGTGCGAGACTCCGGTGTCGGACTTGACGGGCAGGACTTCGAAAGGATCTTCGACGCTTTCTACACGACCAAGTCGCAGGGGCTGGGAATGGGGCTGGCGATCAGTCGCTCTATTGTCGAGGATCACGGCGGGCAGTTATGGGCCGTACCGAATGAAGGCCCCGGCGCGACCTTTCAGTTCACGCTTTTGAAATACCAGTAGGAGCGATTATGTCCGAGCCGAAAGCAATCGTCTTTGTCGTGGATGACGATGAGTCCGTCCGTGAGTCTTTGGGAAGCCTGATTCGGTCGGCGGGAATGAGAGTCGAGACGTTCGCTTCCGCGCAGCAGTTTTTGACCGGCCCGCGATCCGAAAATGTGAGCGCTATGGGCGCGCCGAGTTGTCTGGTGCTGGATGTGCATCTCCCGGGACTGAGTGGGCTTGACCTGCAAGGGCGGATGGCCGAGCTCAACATCGAGATTCCCATTATTTTTATTACCGGCCGCGGAGACATTCCGATGTCGGTGCGGGCGATGAAGGCGGGGGCCGTCGAGTTTCTTACGAAGCCCTTCCGCGACCATGACCTCTTGGACGCGATTGAGGAAGCGATAGGGCACGACCAGGCGGCGCGCCTACAGCAAGCCGAGGTGGCGGAGTTGCGTGGCCGGTATGAATCACTGACGCCGCGCGAGCGAGAGGTGATGGGACTGGTGGTCTCGGGGCTGCTCAACAAACAGGTCGCCGCCGAACTCGGCATAAACGAGGGCACCGTCAAAGTTCATCGGGGTCAGGTGATGCAAAAAATGCAGGCGGCTTCTTTGGCGGATCTGGTCAGGATGTCTGAGAAGCTGGGGATACCTCGCGCGACTAAATTGTAGGAGCGACGACCGCGCTCAAGCCTCTTTAGCGCCAATACCAAAATGCAATAGATTTTTTGTCCGAGTCGCCGGTATTTAGATCTCCGGCGTCAGAGACGAAAGGTCAGGGTGTCCAATCTCCCTCCCCTCAGCTATACCAAAGTGCAATAGATTTTTTATCTGAATTGTTGTTATTTAGTTCCCCGGCATCAGAGACGCACATTGAAGGCGAAATGCTCGATAAGGCGCGGCGCGTACTGGCCTCGATGGAATACTCATACCGGGCCGGCGAAGCGAGTCTGGTGGAATTTCTCGACGCGCAGCGGGCCTTCAACGACACAATGCAGGGCTATAACGAGGCGCGCGCCGAGTACGCGCGCGGCCTTTACCTGATCGATTCGGTCACCGGCAAGGATGCGTGGTAACGGGCCGGATTTAGAAGGAGGATGTGATGATCAGAGCGCTGCTGCGATTTGTGTTGAATCAAAGGTTGATTGTCGTCGCGCTCGGCATCGCGCTGATCGGCGCCGGCCTGTATGCCTTCGGGAAACTCAAGATCGAAGCCTACCCCGACATCTCAGACACGCAAGCCGTGGTGATCTCGCTCTATCCGGGGCACGCGGCGGAGGAGGTCGAACAGCAAGTTACGGTACCGATCGAACGCGCGCTCAACAACGTGCCCAATGTGATCGCGCGGCGCTCGCGCACGATCTTCGGTCTGTCGGTTGTCGAGCTGACATTCGCTGACCCCACCAATGATTACTTCGCCCGGCAAGTGGCGCTTGAGAAGTTGCGCGATGTGAGCCTGCCCGACGGCGTCACACCGTCACTGGGGCCGCTCACCTCCGGCATCGGCGAGTTGTACCGCTACCGGCTGGAAGGGGCCGGAGACGACGTCCTGAAGCTGCGCGAGATTCAGGACTGGACAGTCGTCCCGCGCTTGCTGCAGGTACCGGGCGTGGCGGATGTGG
>WNGE01007028.1_pt1 | contig 12377 bp, 10 predicted proteins | sample 5400651 | NCBI WGS metagenome assembly WNGE01 (sample SAMN13153370, study PRJNA577476) | soil metagenome | isolation source: 60 cm soil or saprolite under grassland replicate 2 | place: USA:California | collected 2016-06-15 | reverse complement strand
GCATGTCATCCAGCATCGCCCGTGTCACTGCCCGCATGCCGCACCATACCACGGATTTAACAATTATGCAGCACAGTCGGCACGAAAGAACCCCAGGTCACCAGGAACGCAACTCAACCGCTTCCGGAGATCTGAGTCTGAGCAAAACATTCACCAATGGAGCGATGTTTGCTCTTATCGCTCCCAGCCTGGCGCTTATATCTGGCCTCATGTGGATTAGACGTGAGAAGTTGAAGCAAATTGCAGATCGATGGCAAGTCTTGTATGCATTGCTGAGCCGTCGATTTGACAATGACTGGATGAATGCCTCCCTTGAGACCCGAGTGTTGCAGGGTCTTCGGACACGGCGGTACGCAAACAAAGAGCTAGTTCTGAAACTCGTGCTGTCCAGCCCTATATACGGGATATTGATAGGTCAGCTGATCAATGCAATCGTCGAGTCAGTCGTGTGGCGACTCGTTTTGGCTTCGCTGATCCTGGCTGCAGATATTGTCTTCGCAGCAATTGTCCTGCCCAGGCCGATTCTAAGGCAAAGCCCCTAAATGTCTGGGTGTCTTGATTCAATCTGGAGCGTCGGCGCGGTACACGATGGTGACATGTCGGCCGCGTAGATCAGGCGCATATCCGCGCCGCGGCACGCAATATGGTCCCTGGCTGTAGAAGAATGATGGGAGCAACGGATCGCCTCCCGTCGGCCTGTGACCGCTGTTTTGACGACAGAATCACCGTCAGGTCGGGCATCAACAAGGATTCAGGGTCATTCATCCTTCCAGCCTTCCCCTCGCGTGTGGCCCCGGTCGGAACGGGTGCCCTTGGGCTTTTCCCTGAGCTTTGCCCCCGGCCGTTACCAGCCACGTACGTCAGGGCGGGACGGGTCTGGAACACTCACCCGAAGTTACGTCTTCGGCATCACGCCGAACCCCCAATCGACGAACCTGCTCATAACGTACGACATCGTGTCGCAGCGTCCTCATCTGCCGCCGACAGGGTCGTCCCGGATTGTCGCGGCGCTGGCATCCTCGTCCGTCGTTCACACCGCACGGGCCCGTCATCCTTGACGGTGAAGCTGGTCGCGGGTCACGGCGCAGGGGCGAGCGGGAGCTCCGGCCGGGATGCCTTGATGCCGCCGAGGCTCGAGGACGGGCTCTGGGACGGCCGGGTGCCCGGAGACCGCGGGCGATCGGGGGGACGGGCACCAGCCCGGGCTCATCCAGCAGCCGGGGCTCCGGCTGGCGGCGGCTGGGGCCCCGGAACGTGGGTGCGGCTGGCCGGCGCGACCAAACCCTGCCCGCCGTCACGCTGAGTGATACGGGTGTCCGGGGAGAACGCGCGCACTCCCGCCGATCGGTACGCGGGTGGAGGCTCGGTGCTGGGCGAGCTGCACTGCGCAGATCCAGCCATTATGGCGTCCCAGCCAGCCATTCGTCCGCACGACGATGAGGCAGGCTGCTCGGCCTTGAACGCGATTCCCTGCGCGGGCTACGCGTTAGCTCCAATTTGTTCTGTCAGTTTGTTCAGTCAGCGGGCGGCCACGTCGGCGAGGCGGGTGAGCGAGGCCTCGATGATGTCGCGTTGTGTTTCGAGGCGGTGCGCTTCGGCGGGCGGGATGTCGACGTGGACGGTGATCTGGGTGGCCCGGCCGCCGTCGAGTGGTTCGAGCCGCCACTCGAAGCGCAGGTCGGAGACGAGGCAGGAGATCACGACGGACTGTTGCGCGGGTGCCGTCTGAAGCTGCTGCGGCATCGGGAAGTCGGGGTATCCCGCGGGATACATGGTGTAGGAGGCCGGCTCGCCAGTGTCGGCTGGCAGGGTCTTGACTTCGACTGTCTCGATCCCAGCCCACCATTCGGGGAAGCGCGTGGGGTCGTAGAGCACCTTCCACACCTCCTCGGGGGGCGCGGCGGCGGTCGCGCTGCGCTGGAAGGATGGCATGGCGCCTCCTAGGCGTGCGTGGCGTGCAGGCTTTCCAGGTCGGCGAGCACCTGCTTGAGCTCTCGCGCTGGCTCGACGAGTCCTGCTACGGGTGGCCGCCCGAAGTCGGCGAGGTTGGCGACATAGTGGTCCCCTTGGCCAGCCCGGTCCAGCAAGCGCCGCCACCCGGCGGCAGCCTCATCCAGCCGCCGGGCTGCCAGCCTGAGGTTGCCGCGCGCGGCGGCGATGAGCCCCTGCAGCCGGGTGAGCCTCGGTACCAGGGTTTCCGGCAAATGACTGGGATGCAGCGGCTCCAGCGCGGTGGCCCGCAGTTGCGCCTCGGCCTCGTCGTAGCGGCCCGTCCGGACGAGGGCCTCGGCGAGCGCCAGCCGGGCGAGCGGCCGGTTCACCGGGGCGTGGTGCTCGAGCGCGGCGGCCAGCAGCCGGGCGGCGCGATGGCAGTCGCCAGACGCTAGGCAGATCAGGCCGAGGTCATGTTCGCTGGTTGCTTGCAGCGCCGGGTTGTCCAGCTTTTCGGCGAGCTGGCGCTCGTTTTCCGCTGCGGCCCGTGCCTCTTCCAGCCGCCCGATCCGGCGCAGCACGTGGGCCCGCGCCGCCAGGAAATGCACCTCAAGGGTGGCCAGGCCGCTGCCGGAGAGGGCGGCCATTCCCTGGTCGATGAAGTCCAGCGCCCGGCCGAAGTCAGCCACGCAGGCCGCCGCGCACGCGGCGTTAATCCAGCAGCCGTAACTCAGATCGGGCCGTCCGGCGCGCTGGCACGCGGCCGCCGCCACGACCTGCGGCTGATAGCTCTCCTCGAACCGGCCCCGCCGGATCAGCGAGAGCGCGCGGGCATGCTCAACCAGGGATGTCAGCAGGCCGGTTTCGCGGCGCTGGTCAAGCCCTGCACGCACCTGGCTGAGCAGCTGGTCGGCGATGTCCGCGTCGCCCGCTACCGCTTCCGCCCACGCCCACGCGGCCTGCGCCTCGACGCGTATCTCGGGCACCAGCAGCGCGGCTGTGTCCAGCACCTCGACCGCCCGGCGAGCGCTCTCCAGCACCCGCCGCGGGTGGCACAGTGCGCCCCGGTACCAGTTCGCGCGGCGCACCCACGCCCTGGCCAGCCGCTCGGGTTCCCGCTCCAAGATGGCGGCCGCGCGGCCAAACGCCATCTCCGAGGCTTCCTCGCGGCCCCGCCAGGCCTGCACTTCGGCGAGTTCCACCGCGATGTCGGCGTCAGCGGCCGCTAGGCCGGCCGCTTCTTCCAGGAACCTGTCGGCCTCGGCGAGGGCGGCAACCGCCCGGGCGTGCGCCGCCGCGCGCGCGAGCTGCGCCACGGCCAGGTCGTCCCGCCCGGCGAGCCGGAGGTGCCTGGCGATCTCCGCCGGCAGCCGCGGGTTATCGTTTTGCACCGTGGACAGCGCCGTGGCGAGCTGCTCATGCAGCCGGGCACGGCGCGGTTCCGCCAGGTCGTTGTACACCGCCTCGCGCAGCAGCGCGTGCCGGTAGCCGATCCGGCCGTGAGCGGCGATCAGGAGGCCGCTTTCCAGCGCGCCTGCGGCGGCGTCTGCTGGCGAGGGGAGCGGCAGCGCACCGGTCTCGTCCCGGCTGAGGTCACGCCCGGCGGCCGCGGCGAACTGGGCCAGCAGCAGTTGGTCGTCGGCCAGGGGGGCGAGGGCGGCGCGCACCGCGCCGCGCAGGCTCGCCGGGATGTCGCGCTCGCCGCGGCCGAGCGCGCGCGACCATTCGACGGCGATCAGGGGGTTGCCCTCGGCTGCCGCAGCCACTTGATCGACGTCGGCGGCAGGCAATGGTGTCAGCTCACGCACCAGGCGGGCGATCAGTGGCCCTGGCAGCGGGCCGAGCGTGAGCTCTGCCAGCAGAGCGCCGCCCGAGCGCAGGGCATGTTCCAGCGCGTCTGCCTCCGTGCGGTGCGGGAGCGGCCGGCGGGTCAGGATCATCAGCAGCGGCATGCCGATAGCGCGCCGCGCCACATAGCCGGCCAGGTGGAGGCTGGTGGTATCGGCGAGGTGCAGGTCCTCTAGCAGCAGCACCAGCGGCCGCCGGCAGGCCCAGTCCAGCAGCGCGACCATGGCTTCGAACAGCCGTGCCCGTTCCAGGTCGGGGGACGCGCTGATGCGCCTGGCCGGCTCTCGCCCGAGCCGACGTTCCAGGTCGGGCGCTATCGGGGCTAGCACCGACGGCCACATGGCCTCACGCGGCGGCGCGGCAAGATCGTGGCCTAGCTCGCCGATCAGCTCGGCCCACAGGCCCAGCGGCGCAGCGCCGCCCAAATCCAGCGCCGCGCAGCTCGCCGTGTGGGCGCCCTCGGCCCGCGCGCGTTCGGCCAGCTCGACGGCCAGCCTGGTCTTGCCGATTCCGGGTTCGCCGGTGATGGTCACCACCCCGCCCCGCCCGGCCTGCGCCTCCCGCCACGCGGTCAGCAGCGTGTCCAGCTCCCGCTGGCGGCCTACCATCGGCGGGCGCCGCCGGTAAGCGGGCGACGGCGACAGCGGCTGGCGCAGGCCGCGGGTTTCCTGCAGTGCCTGGGCGAGCCGGCGGGTCGGGAGCGACGGTGCCATCCCCAGCTCGCGATCAAGCCGCTGGCGGAACCGCTCATACCCGGCTAGGGCGGCGGCGGGATCCCCGGCGGCGGCCAGGCGCTCCATCAGCCTGCGCTGCGGCTCTTCGGCGAGCGGATCGATGGTGGCCTGCCGCCGCGTCCACTGCAGCGCCGCCGCCAGGTCACCGCTGGCGACCGCCGTGGACGCGAGTCGTTCCAGCAGGCCGGTCAGCTTGGCGCGGTGTTCGTCGCGAGCCTCAAGCACCCACTCGTCGCCGAACCCAGTGAGGAACTCGCCTGCCGCCAGCGCCGCGGCCTCCTCGAGCCGGCCAGCGGCCACCAGTGTGTCGAACGCCCAGGCATCCACCTCCACCGGCGTGCCGGGGCGCAGCCCTACCAGGTCACGGCCGCACGACAGGTACGCCGCACCAGCCGGCCCGAGCGCGCGGCGCAACGCCCACAGCGCGCTGCGCAGGTTGGCCTTGGCGCTGGCGTCTAGCACGTCTGGCCAGAAGCGGGCAGCGAGATCCCCGCGCGGATGCAGCCCAGGGTGCAATGCCAGCCAGGCGAGCAAGCCCCAGGCACGCCGACTGGACGGGGCTTGCACTGTGGCACCGTCCAGCTCGGCGGCGAACTGCCCCAACATCCGCATGCGCAGCACAAACGCAGCGTACCCGGCCTGGCCCGCGGATCAGCCCTGCAAGCCCGCCAGAAATGACGGCGGCTACCCCCGGTCCTTGACGGCCGGTTGACGCTCGCTTAACGCAACCCGGCGCAGCCTGGCACGAACGACTCCAACGGTGGCGGCAGGCAGGCGCCGCCGCAAGACGCCCGGCAAGGAGCCTGACATGCCCAGTCGCCGCACCGCCAAGACCATTGACGACCTGCTGATCCAGGCCAGGGCGATGATGCCGCACCGGCCCTCGCCCGCCGAGGCATTTCACGCGCAGGAGAACGGCTCGCTGCTCATCGACATCCGAGGCGACGAGCAGCGGCGTGCCGATGGGCTGATCCCCGGCGCCATCGTGCTGCCCCGCAACGCGCTGGAGTGGCGCTGCGATCCTTCCTCCCAGTGGCGGCATCCCGCCATCACTAGCCGGGAGGCGCATGTCATCCTGGTTTGCAACGAGGGATACCAGTCCAGCCTGGCAGCGGCGACGCTGCAGCAGCTGGGCCTGACCAATGCCACCGATCTTGACGGGGGCTTCACCGCCTGGGCCGCATCCGGCTTGCCGGTGATAGCAGCTTCGGCGGGCGGCCACTGAGCGGCCAGCCAGGCCGGGGGATAAGGCGACCGCCACGCCGGGTAACCACGGCCAAGGACGGGCCAGGTTTGCATGTGCGCCAGAAATGACCGTGGCAGTCCGGGCGTTTGACGGCCGGTTGACGGTCGCGGAACGCGACTAGGCGAATGCTGGCTCCACCAGCTCAACCAGAAGGAGCAAACATGGCCGACATTGCCGAACTGCACGCTCGGGCACTTCAGAGCACCGGTGCGATCGTGGCGGGCACCCCGCCGGATCGCTGGCACGACTCCACGCCCTGCCAGGGCTGGGATGTGCGCACCCTGGTCAACCATGTGGTCTCGGGCAACTTGTGGGCGGCCGAACTGGCCGCGGGGGCGACGATCGACGATGTCGGCGGCCGGCTCGACGGGGACCTGCTCGGCTCCGACCCTGCTCTGTCATACGCCGAGTCGGCGAAGTCCGCCGCGGCGGCCTTCCGCCGGCCCGGCGCCCTCGACGCGCCGTGCGCGGTCTCCTACGGACCGGTCCCGGGGTCGGTCTACGCCGGGCACCGGTTCGTCGACGTGTTCATCCACGGCTGGGACCTGGCGGCCGCGACGGGACAGGACACCACCCTCGACGTGGGCCTCTTGGAGGCCTGCCAGAAGATCCTCGAACCACAGCTAGCAGCCTTCCGGGAGGCGGGGGCGTTCAGCGGGGAGATCGATGTGCCGCCCGCCGCGAGCGCACAGACAAGGTTCCTGGCCCGGCTCAGCCGCCGCGGCTAGCGAAATCAGATCTGGTGAGGTGAGCCGGGATGGCTGATGCGGTGGTGGTGGGCGGCGGCTCAGCGGGGTGCGTGCTGGCTGCCCGGCTAAGCGAGGACGCGGCCTGCCAGGTGGTTCTGCTGGAGGCCGGGCAGGACCTGGTCGGGCTGTCAGACATGCCACCGGACGTGCTGGACGCTTCAGGGCCAACGCTGGCGCACGACTGGGGCTACCTGGCGGAGCCCGGCCCGCTGGGTCGGCGCACAGCGCTGCCGCGGGCCCGGCTCATCGGGGGATGCTCGGCGACGAACGGCTGCTTCGCCTTGCGGGGCGCACCCGCGGACTATGACGGCTGGGCGCAGCTGGGGAACCCGGGCTGGAGCTTTGAGGAGGTGCTGCCGTTCTTCTGCCGCCTGGAGGCCGATGCCGACTTCGGCGACGTGTGGCACGGCCGCGACGGCCCGCTTCCGATCCGCCGCCACCCGCGCACCGAGCTCAATCCGGTGCAGGCGGCGTTCATCGACGCCGCCTGCACGTGCGGCCTGCCCTATGTCGCCGATCACAACCGGCCCGGCGCCATGGGGGTGGGGCAGCTGCCCCGCAACGTACGCGATGGTGTGCGGATGAGCACGGCTCTGACCTATCTGGCCGGTGCCCGGGGTCGGCCGAACCTGACGGTCCGCGGCGGCGCGGTAGCCGACCGGGTCGAGGTGCACGGCGGAGCCGCCACGGGCGTGCGCCTGGCCGGCGGCGAGATCGTGCCGGCGGACCGGGTGGTGCTTGCGGCCGGCGCCTATGCCAGCCCGGCCATCCTCCAGCGCTCAGGCATCGGGCCCGCGGCCCAGCTCCGCTCACTGGGCATCGGCGTGGCCGCCGACCTGCCCGGGGTAGGCGAAAACCTCACCGACCATCCCCTGGTCGCCGTCGACCTGCCAGCCCGGCGCGGGACCACCGGGCCCCGCTTCCAGACCATGGCTACCGTGCACTCCCAGCTGGCACCCGGTGGCGGTGCTCCCGACCTGCACCTGTTCGCCGCCGGGCCGTTCGACGCCAGCCCAACCGGCGCGGTGTTCGGAATGGTAACCGGGCTCGTGCTGCCTTATTCCCGGGGCTGGGTGCGGCTGCGGTCTGCCGATCCCGCCGACCCGCCGCGCATCGACGTGGCCCACCTTCGCCACCCGGACGACATGCGGCGCATGATCGAGGCGACGCTCCTGGCCCGGGCGATCAGCCGCACCGCCCCGCTGGACGGCCTGGTCGACGGCACCGAGCTGGCGCCCGGCCCGGCAATCAGCGATGACGACACCGACGCGATCGCCGCCTCGATCGCATCCCGCGTCGACACCTACCACCACCCGGTCGGTACCTGCAGCATGGGCCGCGACCCCGGCACCGGGGCGGTCGTCGATGCCCACGGGCGCGTGCACGGCATCGAGCACCTGTATGTCGCCGACGCGTCCATCATGCCGGCAATCCCCTCGGCCAACACCAACCTGCCCACCATCATGATCGCCGAGCGAATCGCATCATGGCTCGCCGGAGACGGGGAGCAGCCGTGATCCGGCTGGTCACGCCGCGGTCTCCAGACGTCCAGGACGAGAGGACACCGGCGTGAACGGGGTCCGGGCGGGCATATTCGCTCCGGTCGGCCAGCATGCCGGCGGACTGGGACCGCGCGGTGCCGCGCTGGCTCGCATCGCTGGCGAGGGCATCGACCACGAGTGCGTCGGCGATCACATGAGCTTCCTCACCGGTGCCGGGTCCGATGCGCTGGTCACGGCGGCATCTGGTTGCGCACCTTGCGCTGGCGGCGCTCACCCCCGTCCGGCGCGTTGAACCTCACCTCGTGGCTGTCGCTTCGCCACTACGGTGCGTGGGGACGCCGCAACCGCGGTTTGTGCACATCAATTGACCTGCTCCAGGCCGCAATCCTGAAGGCGACACTAAGCGGAAGCACCGAATTGGCTAGTCTGCGCGGTTCGGCCACCTCGAACTGCCCTCCGGCCGGAGGCGCATACTCGGCGCTCGGTTCGCTCGCGCTCTGGAAGACTAGTCGCGCTGCGTGACGATCGCTGGTCACAGTCGCCGTGCGAGATCCGCCGTTCTGGCGCCAGGCTCGGTTGGTCGGTAAACGGAACGCGGCCGCACCGAATGGACATTCCGGGGCGGCGATGCCGACAAGCTGGGGCGTGGCCCGAGGCTGTCGGTGACGTTCTTGGCTTACGAGCTGGCACGGCAGCTACCACTTGACCTGGCTCGCGCCCCTCTTTATAGCCGTGTGGCTGCCGGAGAGGTGACTCGCGCCGTTTGGCGCTGCGACCTGGTGAGCGGCGGCACGGGCGGGTCCGGGCAAGGCCAGCATGAGTGCGGTGGCGGCGGTGCAGGCCGCGGCTGCGGCCGTGACCACGCGCTTGGTGGTCAGGACCGGGCTGACCGAGCGTCGGGGACGGCCCTGGCGGACGACGCGGGTCTGCCGGTAGGCGTCGGCCTGGATGATCGGGTCGCGGTGGCGCTGTTCGGCAATCCGGTGATGATGTCTGGGTGCATGACCATCCACACGCCCGGTGATCCGGCCGCCGAAGACCGGGTAGCCGTCCAGGCGCTGGCCGTGCCGGCCGGCCGGGTACGGCAGGTGACCGAGTTCCTCACCGCGCAAGCCGGCCAGCCCGGGCTGGCAGCGGGTCAGCGAACCAGCGTGGAGGCGCGCGTGCGCTACCTGAGGAACAACCAGGAGTACCTGCGCTACGACGAGGCACTCGCATCCGGCTGGCCGATCGCCGCCGGGATGGTGGGCATTCCATGGCCGCCGCGAGCACGATCGCCTCCACTAGGCCCGCCACCATCTCATCGCCTGACCGAACAGGTCACCACAGAAGAGCTACGCCCGGTGCATATCGATGATTTCGACCCTGAGAACCTCGCTTCGAGCGATACGCGGCCATAGCGCCGGCGGCTAGCCAACCGCAGAGGACCTGGCACCCGGGCACGTGGTGGTCCCGGCAGCAGTCATCATGGGTTCTCGATCACCCACGACTGATTGCGCGGATGGGTGTCGATTTACCCCCTCCGTGCTGGGTTGACGCTGCCGGAGGGGTGTGCAAGCCTGTGGGCACCATGTCTGGCCCAGCGGCGGAGCTGCTGCCGCTGGCATGATGAGGGGGATCGTGATGAGATTCCGCTTCGTTCTTGTTCCGCTGACCGTGGCGCTTGTGGTCGCCTCCAGCAGTGCGGCATCCGCCAGCAGCGGCAATGTCAGGGTCACCCGCGATGGCACTGCGTCCAGCTATCTGCGCTATGACGGGTCGGCTGATGCCACGACAACGGCGTGCAGCACCGGGCGGCGCTCGCAGAACGAGCCGACGGTGGCGGTCGATCCGCACAACAGCCAGGTTATTGTCGCCGGCGCCAACGACTACTGCGCCCAGATCGTCAACGGTGACGTGTGGGCCGGCTACTATCGCTCGGCCGACGGCGGGTCCAGCTGGCAGGACAGCCTGGTGCCCGGCTATCCGGCCGACTCGTCCGCGGCGGGGGCCGCCTCCCCGACGCACGGGACCTGCGGCGCGGCGGGCGACCCGTCACAGACATTCGACCGCAGCGGCAATCTGTTCTACGCCTTCATCTGCTTCAACCGCGCCAAGCCGGTCAACGGCGGGGTGTTCGTCGCGCGCTACACCCACGACGGCGCGGCCTACGACCGGACCGTCCTGATCAAGCGCGGGACGCCGTCTGGGCAGTTCAGCGGCTCCGGGCTGTTCCAGGACAAGGTCAACCTGACGGTCGATCAGACCACCGGGCCGTCGTCTGGCAACATCTATGTGGCCTGGTCACAGTACCCCGGCCGCGCGCCCAACAACGCCGTGCTGTTCTCCCGCTCCACCGACCACGGCCTGACGTTCTCCCAGCCAGTCCGGGTCACGCCCGTTGCGCACGGCACCGCCTCCTTCGCCGACCTGGCGGTGGGACCCGACGGCACCGTGTACCTGGCGTTCGTGACCTACCCGTCGTCGTCCAACCCGGCCAGCGACATCTGGCTGTCGAAATCCACCGACGGCGGGGCGTCCTTCGGCCCGGCGTCGCACGTCGCGACGATCACGCTGTTCGACTCCACCCAGTTCAGCGGCAACGGCGCGACCGACTGCGGCGATGGGCCATTTGCCTGTCCGAGCGGCCTCACCTTCTCCCGGTTCACCACCGCCCCGGCGGTGGCCGCGGATGCAAGCGGCGTGCACGTGGTCTGGAACGCGGAACTGGCCAGCGGACAGTCGAAGGTCTTCGTCCGCAACTCACCGGACGGGACGACCTGGCCCGCCCCCGCGGCCACGCTCGATACCGTCTCGGCCGGCCACCAGTGGACGCCCGACATCGCCTCCGCCAACGGGGTGCTGAACGTGGTCTTCTACGACTCCCGGTCCGATCCGTCGTACTCGCCGAGCCTCCCGCCAGGTGACACCGCCAAGGGAACGAACTCGGGCGATGTCGTCAACACCATGGTGGCGAAGTCCGCCGACGGCGGCACGACCTGGAGCGAGACCCAGATCTCCACGCACGGCAGCAACTTCAACTGGGAGACCCACGGATCCCGGCGGGACGGGTTCTGGGGCGACTACATCTACATCTCGGCAGTCGGCGGCACGGTCATGACGGCCTGGACCGACTCCCGGGACCTGGTGCCCGGCTCCGACCCGCGCGAGACCGGTGCCAGCGACGACCACGATGGCTTCGACGTCTTCCAACCCTGCACCTACGTGCCCAACGACATTAACGCCGCGTCCTATTCGTCCCCGGCGGTCAGCGATCCGTGCCTGTCGCAGGGCGGGCTGGACCAGAACATCTACGCAGCCGCGCCATGACGATCCCCTCCTTCCCCGAGCGGCTGCGGATGTCACCCTCGTCCGGCCCGCCAGGGAAGGAGGGGAAGGGGCGCACGCGGCATGCCCACAGCGGCCTGGGGCCGCGGGCCGGTACGGCAGCGTGAGGTATCACCGCCTCCATCGTGATGGCTTTACCCGGCCACGCGGCGGCAGAGCAATGACCAGCGAGACCGCCACAGGCGCGGGCCGGCGGTAATTATGCGGTCCAGAGGGCGTGTTTGAAGGCCATCAGCACGGCGCGGGCCGTCGCGGCTGAGCCAGGGGCAGGCTGCCGTCGTGGAAGGCACGCCCGGCCAGCCCGCTTCTGATCTCATCGGCCGTGGTCGCCGGGAAGCCTCCGCGCGGACGAGCCGGAATCGGTTTGCTGATTTGCTAGAGGCCGGCGGTGCTCCGTGGGAGAGAAGGAGGCCCTGGCTCTGACCACAGAGCGTAGTCGATTGGCTGGAGCCTGCCGCGCGTGAACCGCCTATGCACGGCCTCGCGATCAAGTCCAGGCAGACCGAGAACCGTACAGATCCGGGCGTTCTGGTCAGGTCGTCGGGTTCCGGTATTCGTCCACATGTCAGGGTGGTGAACTCGAGCCGCGGGAGACACCGATGAAGGTATGCGAACAGCGGTGTGCGTCGCCGACGTGCTAGCGCCCAGGCCCGTGGCCGGTCGCCGTGAGCGGGTGTGTCGCGTGACGCGGAAACCTGTAGGCGGTGGCTCATGCGGCACGGGAGGTGCAGGTCATGGTGTAGTGGCCAGGGGCGGGGGTATGGGCCGGCTCTGCCGGTGAACCGCCGAAGGCGCTGGCCGCCGCCGTCAGCGCCCAGCGCATCCGGGTGAGCGCGGTCTCGGGGTGCTCACCGTAGGCGTGTGCGACCCGGGCCGCGCAGCCCCGCACGCCGTGCACGCCGATGGCCGTGGCGATCGCCTCCCGGACCTGCCTGGCGCTGGGTTCATCGGAGCGCTGCAGTGGCGATGCGAACAGCGCGCCGGCCCGCGCGGCGCTGATGCTGAGCTCATAAGGCGCGGACGACATCGCAGGCCTCCT
>WNGE01009905.1_pt1 | contig 12378 bp, 11 predicted proteins | sample 5400651 | NCBI WGS metagenome assembly WNGE01 (sample SAMN13153370, study PRJNA577476) | soil metagenome | isolation source: 60 cm soil or saprolite under grassland replicate 2 | place: USA:California | collected 2016-06-15 | reverse complement strand
CCGAGAGGGTTCAAGTCTTTGACGAAGTCGCGCCAGCCGCTACTGAACCCGGTGCCGTTCGCTTCCAGCAGTTGATCGAGTAGCACACGTCGCTGGTCGAGCACTCGGTTTCCCAGCCAGAGGTAGGCCTGGCCGTAGCGGCCCTGCCCGGGGCAGGATTCCTGCGGGCCACAGGCCAGTACGCTCCAGGGGTCCCGGAGGGTGTGCGATCCGGCAGGGGAGCCCAGGTAGGCGCGCAGTCGCTTCAGGTGGCCGCTTCGCTCCTGGTCGCAGCATGCCATCAGCACGTAGATGAGGACCGCGTTGCGGAAGCCGAGCCCGCCGTGGGCATGTCCGGCGAACCAGTGATCGGCGGAGTCACTGTGTGAGAAGTAGACGAGGAAGCGGGGATCGATGCTCGCTCGGTCGCGCAGCCAGGTGTCGAGCGCCGCTCGGCGTGATGCCCGCTGCTCGGGGCCGCTCTGCTGGGAGACGGCGAACTCTGCCCCGTAGACCGCGTTCGCCGAGACCTTGCTGATGTCGGTTGACAGCGTCTCTTTCACCTGTAGCTCCTGCTTGCGATCGTTCCACTGTTTTGTCAGCGCAGGAACGAAGAGACTGGCAATGAAGAGCAGGACGATCCAGCGGACGAACCGGGGTATGCGTGTTCGGAGCCAGGCAGGCACGCGACCGTGCGATTGGCGCTCGCGATCACCATCAAGTTGGGTCTGTTTCTGTGAGTCGTCCATCAGTGCCGCGGTGCGGGTCGCTCCCCAGCTGTCCATTGTTCAGCCGGCTTCGGATGGGGTCCGACGAGGAGATCCGTGCTCATCTAGCGTGGGTAGCTGCAAGCGAAGCAGGGTGTTTCGAGCGTGTGACCCCTGGCCACCTTCCGGCCCGATGTGAAGCTACGCGCTCCTAGGCGGCTCCGCTAGTGGCCTTTTCGCAACAGCGCAACGTCGCCCGCTCGAACTTCGCCGGCTCCGCCTCCGCGTAGAGGCGCACGAGCTGTAGCGCCTCGGCGAGTGTCAGGTTGCCGGCTTCTCGGGCAGCGAGCTCGGCATGGAAGCCCAGCCACCTTCGATCGCGATGTGAAATTCGCCTGCCCGGACGCTCCAACCGGGGATGAGATATCGCCAGGCATGGGCTTGACCTTTCTCGAGGCGAGCAGGAGACTCGTCCTTGGCAGTTAGGAAACCGGCATCAGCCGGGCAGCTCGTCACACGACGGAGGGGAGCCATGCCGACCTACATCAGCCTGATCAACTGGACTGACCAGGGGATCCGCACCGCCAAGGACACCCTCGACCGGGCAAGCGCGGCCACCGCGCTCGCCGAGAGCATGGGTGGGAAAATCAAGGACATCTATTGGACGAACGGCCCGTACGACATCGTCACCGTGGCCGAGTTCCCCGATGACGCCACCGGGACGGCCTTCCTCCTCGCGGCCGGTTCGCAGGGGAACATCCGGACGACCACGCTGCGCGCCTTCGACCGCGACGAAGTGGCCGAGATTCTCCAGAAGCTCCCCTGATCGCCTCGGCAGTCACAGCGAGCCACGAGTTTCACATCAAGCCTCTGGCGGATCCGCCGCCGAGCGCGTAGCGTCGATAGCGGGCCGGAAGGTGGGCGGGGGGAGCGCTCGACCGCGCGGCAAGTGTTCGGGACTCGCCCTCGGCCCATGCCGCGATTGCCAGCAGGGGCAACAACTTTCTACCTAACTTTCTACCTACCGGGCGTCACCCGAGGTGCTCTGGCGTAACCTGACACGGCTCAATCATGCGGAACGAGCCTGAGGTTGCCTGGTACGGCACGGTGGTCCTCCTGGTAGTCCTCCGGCCCGCCCTCCAGCCCGAAGGCGCACATCTGCTCGACCTTCAGGTTCGAGGTGTAGTCGGTGGGCGAGCGCTGGACGGAACCGAGCTCGGCGCGACTGCGGCCGTTGCCGCCTGCGCAGTAACACGGGCTTGGCTAAACCTCAGTCGATCTCCGTCGCTATGAAGACGATCCTGCCGAGCAGGGTGATGTTGTAGCCGAGCCGGTAAAACCACGCGTCGGAATCGCTCACGGCCAAATCAGCATTGACGCCCGTGAAGATGTTGTTCACCGGCTGGTTGGTGATGACGTCTGTCCCGTTAGCGAAGTGATTGGGACGCCAGTCATCCACGGCATAGCCGGAGTTGATGGATTGCCCCTGGTCGAAGATCGAACCAAGCGAGACGAAAGGCGACCACTCTTCAACCGAGAATCGAACGAGATACTGCGCTCCCACGGAGCCTGGTGGCTTCGGGATCGAGTACTTGCTGATGGCCCAATTCAAGGGCCCGGAGGTCGAGGTGGGGTCATCCGTTCCCGCCATGTCGGGCATGAAAGACACGGTCAAATGGTTCCACTGTCCGCTGTTGTCTCCCTTGAGATTCGCGAACACGACTGAGCCAGTTCTGGCCCGCGAACTCAGTGAGGTATTTCATGGAATTGAACCTCCGGTAACGGAGCAGAGCACCGTGGTTGTCCACGCGCAGGCTCGGTGGAGTCGTGTGAAACGTGGTGTCGCGGGAACGCGTCCACACCCAGGGATCGAACTGCGCCAGCGGCACCCACCCTGCGCATTCGATGTTGAAGCCCTCGCCGCCGGATCCGGCGATGTTCCCACTGAGCACGTCGTGCCGCCAGACTATGCGCAGGAAGGTATTGGCAAAGCGGACGAACATCGACGGGTTGAGCGGCACCCGCTCGACGCGCCCGGAGCGCGCGAGCAGCGCGTTGAGTCGGACCTGGGCATCAAGGATTACGGCCAGGCAACCGAGCTCGAATTGGGCATGGGGTATGTCCTCCGGCCTGTCCGTTCCTTGGTAATGCCACTCGTAGTAGGGAGTGCCGTCGGAGAGCGTCTTTGGACGGAGGTCGTCGGCGCGGTAGGCGACGTTCTTCGCAACGACGAGCGGCGCTTCCACCGTCGCCAGCTGCAGACAGTCTTGCGTCGCGTCGGCTGAAGCGCGGTACAGGTCGCTGTCGCTCGCAAGAGCCAACTCCGCAAGCGCCTTCATCATCGCGAGATTCTCGTTGTAGGAAATGGGCTGGCCAGCCCCGGCACGGTAGCCCTCGCATCCGTGGACGCCGTTGTCGCACTTGAGATTCGCGTAGCTCAACGGGAGGACGAAGAAGGCATGCGGGTCGCTGTCGACGAGATGGAGCACTGGCCGGAACGCCTCGTAGGTTTCGATGGTCGCCGTAACCAGAGCGATGGCTTGGTCCTGAAATTGCGGGTAGCGGCCGGGCTGCTCCAGCACGCGACGTGCGAATGCGGCCATTGCGTAGACAAAAAGACCGGAGGTGTCGACGTCGGTGTTCCATTGGTCATCGCGGTCCGCGGCGATTCCCCCCCACGCCGGCATCACGCGTCCGCGGAAGCGATCCTCGGGAAAGCCGCGCATGTCGTCGCGGTTCGCCACCAGCGCACCGGCAATGGCGCCCAGGCGGCTGAGGTAGGTCGTCGCTCTCACCGGATCGAGCGGCGCCACCAGGTCGTACACCTGGATCAGCCCGGACGTGGATTGGTCGATAGGCCAGAACGGCGGGGAATTATGTCCGTCGAAGTACAGGCAGTATTGCGCGACCTCAGCCGCATCGGTGGCGGCGAAGTAGCCCGACCTCAAGAAGAATGTGTCCGCGTCGTCCAGTACCGTCGCGCGGTCGTTTGCATCACCGATGAAAGTCATTCACGCCTCCCCGCCCAGCGCTCCGTCGTGCGTCAATCCTACGCCCGTCGCCGAGGCGCCGACGATAAAAGAGGGAGCAGGTCTACCAGCTGCTCTGGAGCCGGACGTCAATCCTCCCTAGGAGCCCGCGGAATACCCTCAAGTTTGCGGATCTCAGGCTTCTTCGCAACAACGTGCGAGCATGGTACCTGCGTGGATCGTCAGGTTGCGAGTGATCCGCCGGACGGTGGCGTCCGCGAACGGAGCTTTGCGATGTGCGATGCGATGCGTTCTGTCTCGGTCGATCGGCTCGAGACGCGCTGGGGAAGCGTCGAGCACCAGACACTCGCGCGAGTTGAGGACGGGCTGCGGATCCTCCTCGACCTCTGAGGCGTCGCACTCGGCTGCGCGATTATCAGCGCAGGCCGCGACCCCGCCTCCCGGGGTGCGGGTACACAACGGGTACACGTCAGCGCCAAAACGCCCCAAACAAGCCCAACTAGCCCCAAAGGTCGGGAGGGTGGTTTTCCCTGCATCCGCGGGGTTTTTCGCTTGGTTGAGCGGTTTCCGCGTGGCGCTTAGGGCGGACTTTTAATCCCAAGGTCGCAGGTTCGAATCCTGCCCGGCCCACTCAACAACTACCCTGCAAATCACGAATGCTCTACGGTGGGCCCGTTCACCCTCCGCCGACCCAGGGTCAACAGAGGGTCAACAAGAGCGCCGTTGGGAGCTCGACTCCTCCCGGTGACCGCCCGGCGTCGTATCGCAGCGTCCGCTAGAGGCTCGATGTGAAACTCGCGCCGTGTGTTCCCCCTCGAGCGCTGAGTAGCGTCTGAACTCCAGGCAGTGGGGGCGTGGCTCACACGCCGACCACACCAACTTCTCGGCGAAGTGCCGCCTCCATATCGCTGGCTCTGCCCCGACCTGCCGACGGTCGACCTCAACCTTTCAAGGCGCCGTTCCGCGGCTGGCCGTTCGGCGAGTTGGGTGATTTGCTACCAATACCGGAGTTGCCTGATGATCAGGTCGACGGTGGATGACGAGAAGTAGATCCGGGCGCGCTTGTGCGCCCGATTCATAACCCGCCACAGTTCAAGTGGCTCGGCCAGGTCCTCCGGCGTCAGCTTGTCGATCTTTTTGTCGATCTGGTCCCAATGGTCGTTGAGGTATTCAGCTAGGGACGCATCGGCGGCGATGATGTCCTCTGCGATCCGAATCTTCTCTTCAAGGTTGCGAAGTTCTATGGCCTCGCTACGTCGTCTGCGGTCGAGTCGATCATTCGCCAAGAAACCCATGCCAGCCGCTAGGAGCGTGGAACCGGCGGCTACGATCTGCGACGCCAGTTGGGAATCCATGAGACGCCTCCTCAGGGTCTTGTCCCGGTCGCGTTTCTCTACCGGCGCCACAGTTTCACATCAAGCCTCTAACTCGTACGGCAGGACTTGCTATACGCACTTGGCGACATCGAAGAGCTCCCCGAGTTGCTTCGCCGTGATCCGCACGTCCTCGTAGAGCAGCGATGCGTTGACGCGTCGCAGTGGGCCGAGCGGCCCGCGGCGCGGAATAGACACCGCGATGAAGTCGAGTCCCATGTCGTCGAGGTCGACCTTCGGCAGCCATTGCTCGACGCTGAGCCGGCCGAGTTCCATTAGGTCGTCGACACCACTGCGGCTCACGTCGACGGCGAGACCATGGAGACGCCCAGCGCCGCGAGCTGCTTGCTTCTGGCCGGCCTTGCGGACGATCTTCCTAAGCAGGTCGTCGAACTCCTTGTCCGTCTGGAACAGGTCGCCGGGCGGCGACGAGCCGATCGATCGAACCGGTGCCGAAGCGTTGTCTGCGACGTGGACGAGCTTGACGATGGTGGTCATCGGCGTGTCGCCATGCGCGTAGACCCACCTCGACCCGGCTGCGCTGGCGGTCAGGCATGCGATGTCGTAGTCGAGCTGTCGTAGGACGGCGGCCCCGGTCTGGTTGATGATCGTCTCGACATCGTCAGAGTGCATGGGCACGCCGACGCTCATCGACGCGGTCGCCGCGTACTCGTACGGCACGTCGGCGTTCTTCAGCGCGTCGATGACGTTCCCGACCCAGTCGCCGCGCGCCTGCCAGTTACGCGGGCTGTAGACCTCGACGGTTGCCGTGAAGTCGCTAGCTGCGATCTCGAGATCAGGCTTCCCGCCGTTGCCGCTGCCGCGGGAGACCGCGAGCCCGCGCTGGAAATGGTCGGCGAGTAGCGCTTCGGCCAGGAATGAACCGAAGTTGCCGCGATCCTTCTCGTTTCGGAGCTCCTTCAAGCTCATGCCAGCGCCGATCACGTTGTCAATCGCCCGGAGCCCCTCGCGGAGCGATGGGTAGTGCGGGTTAGCGAGTAGGCGGTAGATGGCGCGGTCCGTGAGCCGCCAGCCGTCGAAGACGTCAGCCCCGCGGCCCTCTCGGGCCGTGTTCCCTATCCGCGGTATCGCCGCGCCCTCGCAAAGCTCGTCAAGACCGGCGAAGCGGACCTATGGCCGAGTGTCGCTCCGCAGCGTGCCGGGACGTCAGCCAGCGAGATCGTCACTGTCTACGCGGAGCGCGCGTATGTCCCTTCGGAGCTCTGGCGGCGCCTCGTCGAGCGCGGACAGGAGGGGATCGACTTGCTCGGAGCCGCGCTCTTCTACCTCTTCGAGGACCCCGGCTTCGTCGATCTCCTGTGGAGCACGCACTGCGATGTCAGGATCGCGCTTGCTGATCCTGGTAGCGCCATGGTGGCGGCGCGGGACGAGGAGCTACGTCTCGGAGGGACTCTTGCCGGAAGGATCGAGGCCTCGCTCCGAAACCTCAAGCACCTCGACCTGAGGCTGTTCGATGGCCACAGCTTCGAGATACGCCTCCACACAGCACCGATGTACTGCTCCCTCTTCCGCGTCGACGACGAGATGCTCGTGACACCGCACGTCTACGGCCGAAGTGGACGCCTCGACACGCCGATCCTCCACCTTCGTCGCAGAGAGCACCTCGGCCTCTTCGACAGCTATACCCAGCACTTCGAGGACGTCTTCTACAAAACCGCTGTGCCGCTCCGCGCCCCTACCGAGCCAGCACAGAACGAAGCCTGAGGCGCATCACAGGCCGAACTCTGGGATCCGCGTGCGACGCTGCGGTTCCAACTTTCCTTACTGGTTCAAGCGGCCGGCGCGCGGCGCGCGCCGGCCGGCGCCCAGCTGACCAGGCCCCTCAGCTCGACGGAGCCGGCTTGGGGCGCACGCAGGGGGCAACCCCGCCATCTCATCTCAACCTCGGAGATGATCGTGAAAGACGAGATCGCGGCGCACATCGAGAGCTACCACGGCCGTCCGTACTCGGTCCTCGGCTACCGCACGCCAACCGACGTGCGCGGAACCTGAGAAGATAGTCAACAACTACAAAACTCGCGGCCTGAAGTGTCGAGCACGACGGCCACGGCCTACTCCTGCTTACTTGCTGTGCGCTCTCGACTCGTTCTGCAAAGCTTGGCGCGGAGAAGCTCTCGACGGAGAAGCTCTCGACGCTCGCGGTGCCGCTTCGTTGTGCTCGCCAGTTCCTCCAGCTCGTGCTTTTCTTTCTCGTTGATCTCCCTCAGTTTCGGCTCGACGACCTGACGTTCGAGCTTGTCTAATTCCTCAAGTAACAACTCACCGGCAGGAGGCGCATATCTCCTGATCGTGGCGCGATACAGGTCGAGGAAATACTTAGCGTCCTCGGCCTCCCACTCCCATGTCGCCTCGTCGAGTATAGCCCCCACTGCGTCACGAGCGATCGGCATTATCTGCGCGAATTCACTCGCTCGCAGTTCTCCCCGACGGAGGTCTGTGACGAGCGATTGTAATCGGTTGTTTTCCTCATTCGTCCATCTAGGCAACATCGCCTCCTCACACATTCGCTGCAGAATGATGTCGACTAGGAAAGCGGCATCTATGTTCTGACCGGGCTCGGTCCGGCGAAGTAGCTCATAAGCCCGGCGATAGGTCGTCGCACTCCTTGGGACGAAGTCGATGGGTTGGCCGATTACCAGCTCGGAAGCCGAAGCCGTCGAAGGCGCGCCGGCTCCTCGCGTCCGAGAATTCGGCAAGTCCGACAGTCGCAGGCCCCTCAAGAAACACGACGCCGCGGTGTCGATGTCATCAGCCCACTCCGCGACCAGCGCCCTGGCCCACCACCAGCGATAGTCAGCAGGATCGTCCTCGGTGGCTCTGTCGAGATCCGCCGCCGCCCTCGCGAGCCAGCTCTGATCGGCCAGACGCCAGGTGGGACCGTACTCTGGCTCGAACGAGCCGAACTCTGGCTTGAACGCGTCGATCAGCTCGATGATCGCGCGAAGCCCTACGAAGCGGCTCCAGTTCTCGATGCCTGGGTCACGTGATGAGAGCGCACCCATGCGATTTCTTAGCTCTTCGAGCCTGCCTGGTCCAGTCTTGTCAAGGTCGGCGACTGTCCGCTGAGCGCGCCGTCTTCTATCCTGTAAGTCTCTCTGGCTCTTGTTCAACTCTCGCTCCGCGTCCTTTAACGCTTTCCGCGCGTTCTTCAACTCTTTGCGCGCCTTCTTCAAATCAGCCCTCTGCGGGGGCGGTAACCGACGGTCCATTACGATCGCGAGAACTCTTGCCCGCGTGGCGCCGCGCCAGGATCGAGCAACATGCCCAAGAACGCCGCGCCGAAGGGACCGCACCCGTCCAAAAACTAAGTACCAGAATGTAGACCCACCTAATTCCCTAAGCTTGGACACATGTTCGCGCTTCCGTTTCTCATATGCTTCCCGCCTTTCCTTGTCGCGTTCCCTACGCTCGCGTTCCTGCTCCCCTATAGAGTCCCGCAGATCTTGTATCGCTGCGACGACGTCTTCTTGCGCGGCGACGAGTTCTTTTGCCATCGCGACGACTTCCTCGCGGCCCGCAACAGCTTCCTCGCTGCGCGCGGCGGCGTCCACCAGCCGCAGCACACCCATCTTCTGGGCTGCTGCCGCCCACGTCCATCGTTCAAGTTCCAGGAGCTTTAGGGCGATTGAGATTTCGCGCATGAGCTTCAAGCGCTTCGTCAAGGAGCGGTAGTCGTGCGCAGTCAGCCCGGTGACGGCAAGGAGACCGAGTTCGAGCAGTCCGAGCTCAACAAACCGCACCGACTTCAACGTGACCACCGAGTGCAACCCGAGGTGGGAGCGGTCCGCGACCAGCCACATGAGCGCAACTCCCAGGCTTGTGACCACAACGAGCAAAACGAGCATGGGGCGCGCCAGTTGGGTCTGTAGTGCGTTCTTGATGTCGTCGTACTGGAACTGGACCTGCGCGCCGGGAAACCTCTTCGGGCCTTTGGGGTGCTTCTTAGGGCTCTGGCGCAGCTCGATCAACTCAGCGTCGAGCCGCCTCGTTGCGGCGACCGCCTCGCGATATGCGGTATGGAGTCGCCCAGAGAGGAAGCCGCTTGAGAAGGTCACAAGCGCCAGAAGAGCGCCGAGCGCGGGGACTGCCGTGGTGTCTACGCTCGCGGTCATTGATCTCGTGACCGGTACTCCCTGCGTTGATGCCTTCCAAGAGGGATTTTGACCGCGATCCGCGTCGCGCTCGGTCCGCAGTTGATCCAGAAGTTCGCGATCGAGGTGCGCGCCGCGCTTTGCTTCGTCAACGCTGAGTGGTCCCTCTTCGCCAAACCTTCGCGCTGCACGACGTATGGATAGGCTGGTCCAAGGCGCTGGGCGAGCGGCTCCGAACGAAGGGCGAACTCGCGCCGCAGCACCTGATGGTACTCGCCCAGAAGGTCGCCGCGGCCCCGCCTCCGGCATAGACTCGCACGCCCAACGCCGTGTTTGTTCTGCACACGGGTCAACCTAGGGTCAACAAGCACCCCCGAGATCGCCCCAGACCGTCCGAGCGTATCTTGCTCAACGACGCGCCTTCAGCAGGGTTCTCGAAGCCGCCCCAGCCGCGCGCCATCCACTTTTAATCCCAAGGTCGCAGGTTCGATTCCTGCCCGGCCCACATCACAACCCCTGCAAGGCGAGCCCTTCGGTCGCCGCTTTTAGGCGACCAGAGACTGACTTTGGGATTGTTAGTCCCTTGCCGGCCCCGCCAGACTGCCAATCCTTCACCTGAGCTAGTGCGTCGCATTTCACCGAGAAGGCGACAGGGGGACGAGGGTCGTGTCCGGTCAGGTCTGTCAGGAAAAGTACGCTTGTGCACGTGGCTGCACCGCTGTCGTGGGCGCTCCAGGAGATGGTCGTCCAAGCCTGCGGTACTGCATTCTGGTACAAGGATCCGCTCCGCCAGCTCCTTGCCCGCGCCGGAGTCCCTGGCCCGCTGATGAACAAGTACGGGGGCGAGTCGAAGTATCCGATGGTGCGCGCGATCCTCGCCGAGCTGGATGCGCGAGGCGAACAGGGAATCCTGATCCAGCGGAAGATCGTCCAGGAGCTTGCCTCGATACGACGAATTACCGACTCCTCGGTAGACAGGGTGACCGCAGAAGAGGCGCTGCGAGCGCTCCGCGAGACCGCCACCATGGAGGGTGTGCTCGATGACCAGACGGCCGAAGCGGCCCGGGCGAAGCAGCACCGGAGCACCGCAACCGCCCGGCTCGAAGCCGTCGAGGCCCAGCGGAAGGAGCTTGGCCGTCTGTGCGAGATGTACGGGAAACTCGCCACGCAGGAGGGCGTCGCTCAACAACGCGGCTACGACCTGGAGAGCCTGATCGGTGACCTGTTCAAGCTCTACGGGATCCCGTACCACCCGCCCTACAGGAAGGGCACGGTCGAGCAGACAGACGGGTTCTTCACGTTCGAGGGGTTCCAGTACCTGATCGAGGCGCGCTGGCGGAAAGCAGCGCCACCGATCGGCGAGCTGCGCTCGTTCTCGCAGAAGGTCGTCGCGAAGATCGAAAGCACCCGCGGCCTGTTCGTCTCGGCCGCGGGGTTTCGCGAGGCAGTGCTCCAGGAGGCGGCAGTGACGATCCGGAACCTCATCTACGTGAACGGGCAGGATCTCGCCTACATCCTGGAGGGCAGGCCGTCGCTCCCACAGGCGCTCACGTCGAAGATCGAGCAGGCGGCACGGAGGGGCGTCTTCTTCCATCCGCTTCAGGGGTAGAGCCGAGGGCTCGTCGCACTCCCCGCAGAATGGCCTGGGCGCTCTCGCGCCACCCTTGAGGGATGACACTAGGAGGAGCACACACGTCGTGCGAGCCTGCTCACCGCCATCTTGCGTGTTCTGGCTGCATAGCTCGGAGACCCCACGAATCGCTTGAATGCTGGGGTTGCGGCGGGGAACGTGCAGGCTTGCATGACCTTCATACCCTGCACCGCAGAGGTCGTACGACCTCAGCCGGCTTCACCTGGCCGCCTAACCGGCCATATCACGCGGTTTTCGGCAGGTTCGGCAGACCGCGCCTTTCGTCCGGTTGCACCCGGTCGTTTCCAACGCGTTTCCAGCGTGACCGCCGCTCGGGCGCACCGGTAGTCCGGTGCGGAGGCCGACGTCATCCGTACCGTGCAGCGGCCGCGTCAGAGCGTGGACATTGGATCCGGCGCGCGAGGCGGGAGCGTGATGCTCCCGCCTCACTTCGTCCTGCTTCAGCACCCGACGCACTGGTCGGGTGTGTTCTTGTCGATTCGGCGGACGGCGCTGACCGGGTCGGCAAAGGCCGCCTCGCACAGCAAGGGCACCTACCTCAGTGCCCAGTACACACGGCTGCGCGGTCGTCGCGGTCCCGGCAGAGCAACCGGCGCCCTCAGCCACTCGATCATCGTCGCCGCCTACCACATCCTCGACCAGAAAGTCCCCTACCAGGAGCTCGGAGCCGACTACTTCGACCGCCGACGCTGCTCCGCTCAGCGGGCGAAACGGCTCGTCCGCCAGCTCGAGCAACTCGGGCACAAAGTCACCCTCGAACCACTCGCCGCCTAGCGATCCACGTCCGACGATTCAGCGAGGAGCCGCCCTTCGAGTCGATTTCACCCTAGGCGACGGCGAGTGCTGCTCCGTCGGTCGCGCCCCGACACCGTCACATCACGTCCGAGATAACGATCGCGTGAGCCTGTTAGTGGTGCGGGTTCAAGTCCCTGCCGTGCCGGTGACGCGTTGCGTGCAGTCGTCTTTTGCCGTCTCGCGGCCAGCCGCTACCGTCGCGGTGTGAGCGAGGATGTTCGCGTCCCAACGCCGCCCGGCTTCTCGGCCGACGACCGGCGCCGCTTCGAAGAGATGCTCGGCTTCGTCAGCAGCGACGGCGGCCAAGGCTTCGTCTATATGCACCCGGCCGAAGAGCGCGGGACGGTGCACCAGTACTTCAGGGCTCACCGCCTCTGCGACGCGACGACGACGCTCTCGGCGCGGACCTGGACGCCGCTTCGAGAGCACCCAGCCTACGAAGACCAAGACCGCGAGCGGCCGAAGCGGCTGCTGGCCTACGCCGAGGCGCTCGGGCGCCACCCGACGCTGCTTGCGCAGGCGCTCTCGGGCGTGGCGGCGACGGTGGCCGCGCTGCCGAACGCCGAGCTACCCGGCTACCTGGAAACGCAGCAGGCCGAGCTCCTGAAGCTGTTCCCGAACGGGTCGCTGTGGCTGGTCTCCGTCGAGCCTCAGCTGCTCGCGCGCTTGGTCGTAATGCACGCCGTCTCATCCTTGTACCTGGCGCCTGACATGCCGCTCGGCCGAGACCAGTTCCAGGGCTTCCAAGCGCTCGACGAGCACAGTCTGACA
>WNGE01007026.1_pt1 | contig 12378 bp, 11 predicted proteins | sample 5400651 | NCBI WGS metagenome assembly WNGE01 (sample SAMN13153370, study PRJNA577476) | soil metagenome | isolation source: 60 cm soil or saprolite under grassland replicate 2 | place: USA:California | collected 2016-06-15 | reverse complement strand
ACTATGAACCCCTCCGCCACCCCAGAGCGCCCGGCCTGTCCCTCGCGGGCTTCCGGTTGATCGTCGTTCCGACCACGCCTTGGGGCTTCCCGTGTTGCGTACGCTTTCCTTGTGTACATGCTGTCGCCACTACCCCGGCCGCCTTGTCACGGCGCACACCCATTCCGGACATCAATAGATTCCCACCGCCTCATTTGGCACCTCATTGGCGCGCAGGAGGCACGGCATGGCTAGACTCGGTGCAACGCCGGCAGCAGCTCATCTGAGATGAGCCGCATACTGGCGAGCGCTGTGCACAATGGCATGCCGGCCCAATGCGTGCGAATGATAATGTGGTTGATGCCACACTCCTCCCAGTACGGCTTAAGCTGATCGTAGCATTCCTCCGGTGATCCTAGGATGAACCGGCCCTCGATCAGCTCGTCGAGCGAGCGGCTGAAGTCATCATTGTCAGGCATCACCTTGTCTTGTCCCCACTTGGCGTAGTCCCTGTATTTCGCAAGAAGATACGGTCCTGCCATCTCCAGAGCAGTCGCTCGATCTTTGGCGCAGTAAACCTCCTTGACGATGGGGAGCTCGCGGGGCGCAGCTTTTCCGGCCGCCTTGAGCTCCGTTTGGTACACCATCACTTGGCGGTGGATCGTATTGATGGTGGCGTGAGGATTGATAAACCATGCATCTCCCAGGCGAGCAGCGCGCTTTACCGCGGGGTCGTTATTGGCTGCAATCCAGATCGGTGGTCTTGGCTTTTGCATGGGGCGAATGTTCATGCGGACGTTGCTCAGACGGCATGACGCGTCCTCGTATGATACACAATCCTCTGTCCACAGGCGCTGTATGAGAGCGAGGTAACCTTCGAAGCGCTTGACGCGCTCGCCTTTGGGCACGCCGAAGGCATCGAACTCCACGTCACGATAGCCCAAGCCGACGCCGAAGATAAAATTGCCGCGCGCGATGATGTCGAGGGTCGCTACCGTCTCTGCCGTGTAAACGGGGTTGTGCAAATTCAGCAACAAGACGCCGAGCCCGCGCCAAGAAGGGGACGGTCTGAAGCTGTTTGTTGTTACCTTCATTCAGATAGTGCTGCCCCGTTAAGAGTGAATTCCAGCCGCGATCGTGCGCGAGTCGGACCATTGTGATCTGGTCGTTCAGGGCGCTCACCATGTCGGTGTCGAGCGGATGCTGGTTTGTAATGAAGAGGCCAACCTTCATGAGAGGTTTCTCCCGACTATGCAATGAACGATGCTGGCATTGGTGGGGTCAGCGGCGAACCGGTCGCAAAGCACGAGGTCCGCTAATTGAGCATGGGCTGAGGAATGAAGACAGACGATTGTCAGCGCCAACAGATCGATGCTGAAGTTGTAAGCGATCGAAACTGCTCCAGATCGTTTTTTCATGCCCCCATGTAGCCTTGTTGTACAACGTTTTCTGCGACGAAACCACCTTATAGCTGGAGGATGCGCACTCAGCGCCCTCTCCCTCGGAGTCGCAGTGAGCGCTTCCGTCGCTCTGCTTCGACATGCGGCGGCTTTCGTGAGCACAATCACTCGCCCTTGTCGGTCTGTTCGAAGAGGGCCTTCATATCCCAACCGCATACCGAGGCTTGTGAAGCCTATGCATCGCGGCGACGAACCGGATCAGTTCAAACGCAGCTCGAGGATATGGCGCTTGTCCGGCCGCAGTTCGCCCTTCTCCACCCGCTTGACGATGTCGGTCAGCGCGGCGTTCGCCGGCGTGGGCACGCCGACCTCCTTGCTCTTGTCGACGATGAAGCCGTTGAGGAACTCGATCTCGGTGCGGCGGCCCTTGACCATGTCCTGGCCCATCGATGGCCTGTGCGCACCGCCGCCGGGCTTGCGCGCCTCGGCGAGGCGGTGCGCGTCGTACTTGGCCTTCGCTTCGAGATCGCCTTCGCCGGCGACTGCAATCACTTCCGGGTCGAGGTGGTGAATCTCTTCGAGCCGGTAGCCGAGCGCCTGGCCGACCCGGATCGCCTCGCTGCCGAGCCGTGCCGTGAAATGCCGTAGCCCGTCGTCGAGCAGGACGTCGCGGGTGATGAGGCCGGTGCAGGCCGACACCCCATTCCCCATGGCGTTGACGACGAGCTTCGACCAGCGTTCGCCCCAAAGATTCTCCGTCACCTTCGCCGAGTCCGCGAGCGCAAGAAGGCGGCAGACGTCCTTGGCACGGGCAGTGATAAGGCCGTGCACCTCGCCGACGCGGAACACGGTGTGGGCAGCGCCGTGCTTGCCCCCGGCCCGGCGGACGTGGCCCGGTTCGCAAAGCTCGACCGTGATAGAACTCGCGATCGCGCCTAGCGTCTTCCCCCAGCCGACTATCTCGGCGATCGTCTCCTCATTCATGCAGTTTTGTAGGGACACAATGAAGCCGCCGGTTGCGAGGTACTGGCTGATCATCATCGTCGCCCAGGCCGTGTCGTAGGACTTCGTGCAGATGAAGACGATGTCGATCGGCGTTTCCTTGGAGAGGCCCTGCAGCTCGGTTACATGCAGGGCACGCGCCGCCGTCATGAACTCGGGCACGTCGCGCAGGTGGCTGATGCGCAAGCCGGTTGCCCGTATGGCCTCGACATTGTCCGGCCAGAAGTCGACGAAGGTCACGTCCTCGCCGGATTGTGCCATATGGGCGCCGACATAGCCGCCCACTGCGCCCGTGCCGACGATCGCGATCCTGGCTCCCATTCCTCGTTCTCCTGCCTTTATCGCCGCACGCACGAGGTCGTCGGCGAAGGTGTGTCGTTGACCGCTCGCCCTCCTTCTTGCAGAATCCCGAGTCAAGGGAGCAAATCGTGGCGTCCTATCGGCGGATCGAAGTCAAGCCTATCGCAGGAGCGCTCGGCGCGGAAATCGCCGGCGTCGACCTGGGTAGCTTGGACAACGAAACGTTCAACGAAATACACGCCGCCTGGCTCGAGCATCTCGTCGCGTTTTTCCGCAGGCAGACCATCACGCCCGAGCAGCAGATCACCTTTGCCAAGCGTTTCGGCGAAATCCACTATCACCCGTTCATGAAAGGCATGGACGAGCATCCCGAGATCCTCGAAATCATCAAGGAGGAGGGCGACACCAGAGCGTTCGGGGAGGTCTGGCACACCGACCAGATGTTCAATCCGAAGCCCGCGAAGGCGACGATACTTTACGCCAAGGAGACGCCTGATGCGGGCGGTGATACGCTATTTACTAACATGTACCTCGCTTACGACGCGCTATCCGATTCAATGAAAGAGATGCTCAAGGGCATCAAGACCTGGAACGTCGGGGACCGCAAGAAGCTGAGCCGGAACGATGAGATGGGCTCCGCGAGAGACGGCCGTTACGCTGGCAACGAGAAGATGGCCGCCAAGGTCCGCGATCCCGGCGACCTGCAGACGGAGTCCGCGCATCCGCTTGTGCGGACCCACCCCGAAACCGGCCGTAAAGCGCTCTACATAGGCAATCACACGCAAACGCTCGACGGTTTCAAGAGCGCCGAGGCGCGGCCGATCCTCGACTTTCTGATGACGCATGCCGTTCAGCCAGAGTTTACCTGCCGATTCCGCTGGGAGGTTGGTTCGCTGGCGATCTGGGACAACCGCTGCACCCAGCACCGCGCGCTCAACGATTACCCGGGCAAGCCCCGGCGCATGCATCGGATCACCATCGCGGGTGATGCGCCGTTCTGAGGTGTCGGCAGCGTGCGATTACCTTTAAGCAGGCTGCCAGCAGTAGCGCCTCCGTGGTCCGCAATGGGCGATATGTTGCGCCCCACCCTCGAGCAGACCGCGCCCCAACTGCGGGCGGCTAAGCGCCCTTGGGAAACTATGCGCTTGAAAACGTCGTCGGCCACCACCGGATCATTCCTCGTCACCGAGCCCGTCTGATGCGGATGTCGGCCACCGTTGACAGCCCTTTCGGCGGCCGATACCAATGCCGTAACTAACACTGATAAAAAAGAATAGCTTTCTAGGGGAACGTCGGGAGGGGTCTTGGCACCGCTCCTGCAAGTCAAGGATTTGCACACCGAGTTCCGGACCGGTGCGGGAGTCGTGCGCGCCGTCGACGGGGTATCCTATACCGTCGAGCCGGGCGAGACAGTCGCGATCGTCGGCGAGAGCGGGTCGGGCAAGTCTGTCGGGGCGCTGTCGATTCTGCGCCTGATCCCGGATCCGCCAGGACGGATCACGCGCGGCGAGATTCTCTTCGTCGGCCGCGACCTCATGCAGCTTCCGGACGCGCAAATGCGTGAAGTTCGGGGCGGTGATATCGGAATGATCTTCCAGGAGCCGATGACGTCATTGAATCCCGTTCTCACCATTGGTCGGCAGATCACCGAGACGCTCGAGCAGCACCGCCGGGCCGATCGTGCTGCGGCGCACAAGCGCGCCATCGAGCTCCTCGGCCTAGTCGGCATCGCCGATCCAGCCCGCCGTCTCAAACAGTACCCGCACGAACTCTCGGGCGGCATGCGCCAGCGCGTCATGATCGCGATCGCGATCGCCTGCGATCCCAAGCTCATCATCGCAGACGAACCGACGACCGCGCTCGACGTGACCATTCAGGCGCAGATCCTCGAGCTGATGAACGGGCTGACGCGCCGGCTCAACGTGGCACTCATCATCATCACGCACAATCTCGGGGTGGTGGCGCGTTACGCCAGGCGAGTCAACGTGATGTATGCAGGCCGCATCGTGGAGAGCGGCCCGGCGGCGGCGATCTATCACAACCCGCGCCATCCCTACACGATGGCATTGCTGCGCTCCGTGCCACGGCTCGATCGCCCGCGCCGGGCGCGCCTCGACCCGGTGGACGGCCAGCCCCCCGACCTCACGCGCCTCGACCAAGGCTGCGCGTTCCGCCCGCGCTGCCCCTTCGCGATCGACGCCTGTGCCAAGGCGTGGCCGCCGCTCGAGCCGGTAGGGCCGGCGTGCCACCTGTCCGCCTGCCTGCGCGCACACGAGATCGGCGCCGCGGCCGGAGCGGTGGCATGACGGCGCCTGCAACCGACGCTCCGACGCTCCTCGAGGTGAGGGGCCTGCGCAAGTTCTTCCCGGTCACCGAGGGCATCCTCGCGCGCCGCATGGTCAGCGAGGTGAGGGCGGTCGACGGCGTCAACTTCACCCTTCGCCGCGGGGAGACGCTGGGGCTGGTCGGCGAGAGTGGTTGCGGCAAGACGACAACCGGCCGATGCATCCTGCTGCTCGAGCGGCCGACCAGCGGCGAGATCCTCTATGACGGCGTCGACCTTACCAGGCTCAAGCACAAGCAGCTGCTGGCGCTGCGGCGCCGCATCCAAGTCATCTTCCAGGATCCATACAGCTCGCTCAATCCGCGCATGAAGGTCGGCGACATCATCGCCGAGCCGATGAAGGTGCACGCCATCGAGCCCGATGCGGCGCGCCGCGCGGCCCGGGTGCGCGAGCTGCTCGCGATCTGCGGCCTCAGTCCGAATTTTGCCGACCGCTATCCGCACGAGATGTCCGGCGGCCAGCGCCAGCGGGTCGGGATTGCGCGCGCGCTCGCCCTCGAGCCCGAATTCATCATCTGCGACGAGGCCGTGTCCGCACTCGACGTGTCGATCCAAGCGCAGATCGTCAACCTGCTTGAGCATCTGCGCGAGCGCTTCGGCCTCACCTACCTGTTCATCGCCCACGATCTCTCGGTGGTGCGGCATCTCTGTCAGCGCGTCGCCGTGATGTATCTCGGCCGCATCGTCGAGCTGGCGGATTGCGACGAGCTGTTCGACAACGCGCTACATCCTTATACCCGGGCGCTTCTCGACGCCGTGCCGGTGCCGGATCCGAGTGTCGAGGCCGGCCGCAGGTTCCGACCCGTGAAAGGGGAGGTGCCGAGCCCGATCAATCCGCCGTCGGGCTGCGTGTTTCATCCGCGTTGCCCGATCGCGGTCGAAAGCTGCAGCCGGATGCGCCCGGAGCTCCGGGAGGTGCGAGCGGGCCATTGGGTGGCCTGCAGCGAGGTGCGTTAGATTCCGTTCGAGGTTCGGCGTGTCCACGAGGAACCGCCGCAGGCTTCGCCGGACATGAAGCAGAGGATGGCTGCAACGATCCATCCCAACAGGCACTGGAGGGAGGACATGATCAGGACATCAGGATTGGCGGCAGCCGGTCTCGGCACTGCTCTTTGCGTTGCCGCCGTGGTCGCGCCGGCGGCGGCGGTCGACACCCCGAAGCGCGGCGGGATACTCACGTTCATGATCCCGGCGGACGCGCCGCCGAGCTTCGACGGCCACCGCGAGACCACGTTCGCCACGGTGCATTCGGCGGCGCCGTTCTACAGCGTGCTTGTCCGGGTCAATCCCGACAACCCGTCGTCGACGACCGACTTCGTCTGCGATCTCTGCACGGCGATGCCGACGCCGACGGACGATGGCAAGACTTACACGTTCAAGATCCGCCAGGGCGTGAAGTTCCACGACGGAACGCCGCTCACCGCCTACGACGTGGCGGCGAGCTGGGAGAAGATCATCCACCCGACCGAGGGTGTTTCGAGCGCCCGCGAGAGCTACTACGTCATGGTCGACAAGGTGGAGGCGCCCGACCCGGCCACCGTGGTATTCCGCCTGAAGTTCGCGACCGGCGCCTTCCTGCCGGCGCTTGCCGATCCGTTTACCTGGATCTACGAGAAGGCGATGCTCGACAAGGATCCGCGCTGGTACGAAAAGAACATCATGGGCTCGGGCCCGTTCAAGCTTGCGGGCTACGAGATCGGCCAGTCGATCAAGGGCGTGCGCAATCCCGACTACTATCATCCGGGACAGCCTTATCTCGACGGCTTCACCGCCATCTATGCACCCAAGCAGGCGGTGCGCATCGATGCGATCCGGGCCGACCGCGCGGCGGGAGAATTCCGCGGCTTGCCGCCCTCGGCGCGCGATCAGCTGCAGCACGAGCTGGGCGACAAGATCGTCTTGCAGAGCAGCGACTGGAACTGCGGCAACGTGATCACGCCCAATCACAAGAAGAAGCCGTTCGACGACGTCCGGGTCCGGCGGGCGCTTACGCTCGCGATCGACCAGTGGCACGGGGCGCCGGCGCTTGCCAGGATCGCCAATGTGAAGACGGTCGGCGGCATCGTCTTCCCGGGCTCGCCGCTGGCCGCGACCAAGGCGGAGCTCGAGGCGCTGGCCGGATACTGGCCCGACATCGAAAAATCGCGCGCCGAGGCGAGGCGCCTCTTGAAGGAGGCGGGAGCGGAGGGGCTCGCATTCGAGCTCCTGAACCGCAACGTCGACCAGCCCTACAAGTATGTAGCCACGTGGTTGATCGACGAGTGGAGCAAGATTGGACTGCGCGTGACGCAGCGCGTGGTGCCGACAGGTCCGTGGTACGAAGCGATGCGTAGCGGCAATTTCGACGTGGTCGTCGAAGCCAGCTGCAACAGCGTGGTGAACCCGCTCCTGGACGTCCAGAAATATCTGCCGCACTCGGTCTTCACCGAGAACTACGGGAACTACGACGATCAGCCGGAGATCGATCTGTACCAGAAGATGCTGCACGAGACCGACAGCGCGAAGCAGCGCGCGCTGATGCGCGACTTCGAGAAGCGCGTGCTCGATACCGAGGCGCACGAGATGGTGATGACCTACTGGAACCGGATCGTTCCGCTGCGCTCCTACGTGAAGGGATGGAAGATCGGCCCGAGCCACTACGTTAATCAGGACTTGGCCAACGTGTGGCTCGACCAGTAGGTGGCCACCATGCCCCGTTGGCCGTCCGCAATCGCTGACGGGCATCGTGGCACGATCAGGATCGGACGCACAGGATGTACCGGTATATCGTGAACCGGGTGCTGCTCGTGATCCCGACCCTGGTCGGAGCGGCGGCGCTCGTGTTCGTGCTGATGCGTCTCATCCCGGGGGATATCTGCGTGGTCCGTCTCGGCTCCGGTGGTGCAAGCGTCGATCCACGCGCCGTCGCGCTTTGTCACGCCGAGCACGGGCTCGATCGTCCGCTGATTCTCCAGTTTCTGGACTTCGTCTGGGGCTTCTTTCGTCTCGACTTCGGGGTGTCGATGTGGTCAGGCAAGCCGGTTGCCGAAGAGATCGCGGCGCGCCTGCCGATCTCGCTCGAGATCGCCGTGGTAGCGACCGTGGTCGCCATCCTCATCGCGATCCCGCTCGGCACCATCTCGGCGTTGAAGCAGAACAGCTGGATCGACCACGTGGTGCGCACCGCCGCCATCGCGGGAATCGCAACGCCGTCGTTCTGGCTCGGGATCGTCTCGATCCTTGTCGTTCTCGATATCTCGAATGCGGTCTTCGGCGCGCCCTGGATGCCGCCAATCGACTATGTCCCGTTCTGGCAGGACCCGCTGCGCAACCTGTCGATGGTGATCCTGCCGGCGCTCACCGTCGGCTACCGCTACTCCGCCGTCACCATGCGGATGACGCGCTCGGCGATGCTCGAGGTCCTGCGCGAGGACTATATCCGGACCGCCCGGGCGAAAGGCTTGGTCGAACGGCTGATCATCAACCGGCACGCGCTCAAGAACGCGCTGCTGCCGGTCGTCACCTTGATCGGCATCGAGTTCGCCTTCCTGATCGGCGGGCTCGTGGTGACCGAGCAGGTGTTCAATGTCAACGGCGTCGGCCGCCTGTTCGTGCTGGCCGTCCAGAACCAGGACTATACCTTGACGCAGGCCCTCGTCATGCTGACGGTCGCGATCTTCGTGCTCGCCAATCTGGCGGTCGATCTGCTCTATGCGTGGCTCGATCCCCGCATCCGCTTCGGCTGAGGGGAGTCGCCGCATGGTCGATATTGCACCCCGCTACGCTCCGGTCGCCGTCGACGACGTGGCGGAGGGGCCGCGCTCGTGGCGCGCCGGCGTCATCGGCTTCTGCCGCCGCCAGCCGCTCGGCACGGTCGGCCTGGCGGTGGTGCTGGTGATGGCAGTCGCCGGCCTCTCGGCCGAATGGATCGCGCCCTACAGCCCGACGTCGAACGACTTCGCCGCCATGACCGAGCCGCCCAGCTGGGCGCACCTCATGGGCACCGACCAGTTCGGCCGCGACCTGTTCTCCCGGATCGTGTTCGGCGCCCGCACCGCGCTGATCGTGGGTTTCTGCTGCGCAATCGTAGGCGGGGTCGCGGGTCTCGTGCTCGGCGTGGCGAGCGCCTATTTCGGCGGCCGCATCGACCTCGTCCTGCAGCGCGTCCTCGACGTGGTGATGGCCTTCCCGCTGATCATCATGGCGCTCGCCGTCATCGCCATCTTCGGCAGCGGCGTCTTCAACGTGATCGTGGCGATCACCATTCCGCTCATCCCGCGTTGCGCGCGGGTCGTGCGCTCGAGCGCGCTCGCGATCCGCGAGATGCCCTATATCGATGCGGCGCGCGCCTGCGGCTTCGGCCACACGCGGATCATCCTTCGCCACATGGTGCCGAACGTGCTGGCGCCGTTCCTGATCATGCTGACCGCATTCGTCGGCCAGGCGATCCTGGCGGAGGCGTCGCTGTCCTATCTCGGCCTCGGCGTGCAGGAGCCGACGGCGGCCTGGGGCCTGATGCTGCAGGGAGGCGCCGAGGAATACGCCTCGACGGCGCCATGGATCGCCATCTTTCCGGGTATTGCGATCGCGCTCACCGTCTTCGGGTTCAGTCTGTTCGGCGACGCGCTTCGCGATGCCATAGATCCCAAGCTGCGCGATCGCTGAACCGGCGTTCTTCTCAAGTCGCGACACCATTGATGGCAAAGTCGAAGATGTGGAAGTTCCTCAAACCGCCGCGCGCAACCCGTTGAGCATACGTCTCGTTCAGCGGATAATTTAGAATGAAGGGGACACGACTTTCGGCGATGCCGCCATGGGTGCGCAACGCATGGCCGTCGAGGGCCGACAGGTCGTGCGCGGAGGGTGTCGTTCCTATGCAGGTCCCGCCATCGCTTATGACTACGACGTCGCCCTCGCGGTCGATTGGCAGATCGAACATTCGGGCAGCGGTTGTCTTGTCATGGACGGCTTCGATGCCAGGAAGCTTGCGGGCGAGCCTCATCACAGCTTCGGGTGTAGTGTGGCGGTAGCAATAGACGCGCACGAAGCTGCCGAGCGATCCATGATGCGCAACAAAATAGTCGGTGATCGGGCAGATCACCGTTGTTGCACCCTTTCCGAACTCAAGATCGAGCGCGTCCTGAAGCCACACGACCTTGAGCGAGCCGTCGGGGTTGGACTTGTCGTGCATACCATGATCCGCGACGAGACCGACGACCGCGCCGAGCTGATGTAGGCGCCCGAATAGCGCATCCATGTCGCGATAATAGCGGTCCGCTTCCGGCTCACCGGGCGCGTATTTGTGCTGGATGTAGTCCGTCAACGACAAATACAAGATGAGCGGCTTTTCTGTCTCAAGGAGCCTGATGCCCGCCTCGAGCACGAACAGCGACAGTTCTGGCGAATATATGTCCGGCAGCGGCATGCCGACGAGTTCGAGCACATTCTCGATGCCGTTCTCGCGCTTGTTGCATTTATCGGCCTTTTCTGACGAGAAATTAATGCAGCCGCCCGCAATGTTCATGTCCTTGCCGAGCTGCTGGCGCAGCTTGTCCTTGGCCGTTATGGACGCGACCTTTGCGCCCTTGCGTGAAAACTCCGCGAGGATGGTCGTCGAGCGCATGAGCTCGGGGCCGGTCATGACGACCGCATTTCCCGTCTCGGGTTCGAGATAGAAGTTCCCGGATATGCCATGGATCGAGGGCGGGCTGCCGGTGACGATCGACACGTTGTTGGGACAGGTGAAGCTCGGAATGACGCATTGGGCGATCGCGCTGAACCCCGTCTCCATGAAGCGAGCGACGTTGGGTACGATTCCGTCTTTAAGTGCCCGATCGAAATACGCGGGATCGCCGCCATCGTTGCAAACGACGACGACCGGCCGGTCAGGCCAGCAATATCGTACGCCGTTGAGGCGAATCTCCGGACCTGGGGCGGATGTCATTCGGGGCCCTTGCGTCTTCGTCCTGATGAAGGCGGCGTCGATCCGGGCATGTCGCAGTCCGATAAGGTGGCGGCTGGCCCGCTCATGGTCGCGCCTTTTCGCGGTCATGTCTTTGCACCCCCGGGTGGGTGCAGTATCCTGTGCCTATTCCGAGGAGCACGCCCATGGCGCAATCATCCCCTGAAGCCTCCGTCATCAAAGCATATTGGGAGCCCGGCTGCACCAGTTGTCTCAGAATGAAGATTCCTGACCAAGCACGGCGTTCCCTTCGTCTCAGTCAACGTGCTTGAGGACAAGGATGCCTTTGCCGAGCTGGCATCGCTGGGCATCCGCTCGGTTCCGATCGTGCGGCGCGGCAAGGATTGGGCGAACGGCCAGGTACTGCGGGAGGTGGCACGCGTCGCCGGCATCGCGTGGGGCGGGGCGCCGGCGCTGCCCGCGCCCGAGCTCACCGCGCGGCTCATTGAGATCCAAACGGCGGCGCAGCGGCTCTTCGCGCAAATCCCCGACGAAAAGCTCGGCCGCATGTTGCCGCATCGGCCGCGCAGCTACGCCCAGCTCGCCTATCACATCTTCAACATCGCCGATGCTTTCCTGGAGCACGAGGTGCAGGACCTGCCGCTCAAGGAAGGCGCCTACGGCCGTGTACCGCCACAGGAGATGAACACCAAGGCCAAGATACTAGCCTACGGACAAGACGTGCTGAGGCGATTCCGGGCCTGGTGGGATGACCCAGGCCAGACGGCCGACTTTTCGTGCAAGGCCCACGTCTACTACGGCGATGTGACGCTGCACGAGTATCTGGAGCGGACTACTTGGCATTCGGGTCAGCACGTGCGCCAGCTCGTGATGGTGCTCGATATGCTGGGCATTGAGCCGGATAGGCCACCGACCAAGGAAACCTTTGCGGGTCTGCCGATACCCGACAAGGTCTGGGATGACGAGCCGCTCATAGCCTGATCTGAGCACTCCTCCGCGTTTAGGTCTCATCTCGGGAGGCCCTCCCGTCGCGGCGGAATTGCTGCACCGCATGAGTCGGGTATTGGCACGACTCAGACGCGCCAATCACGGCCCGGCACGTCCGTTCATTGGGGTGAAGCGGTCAAGGTGACTCCGCCCTTGAAATGACGCGATTTACCCCAAGCCGACGTGGCGGGCGCTGCGCTTATTTCGATCACCTCGTCGGCGCGAGCGAGGAGCGCGGGCGGAACGGCAAGCCCAAGCGTGTTCATGTCATCCCGCCTCTTAGCCGTAGGTGTGTGCAGGCCAGCGCATGTGACCGATATAGAAGCGACATCAGAATGTAGTCGCAAGCCCGTAACGCTGGCGCAGATGGTCGGCGAGGCGCTTGCCGGCGCTAGACACCAGAAATACAAACAGAATGTATATCCCCGCGGTGGCGGTCAAAATCTCGATCGGCTCGTACCAGA
>WNGE01007025.1_pt1 | contig 12379 bp, 13 predicted proteins | sample 5400651 | NCBI WGS metagenome assembly WNGE01 (sample SAMN13153370, study PRJNA577476) | soil metagenome | isolation source: 60 cm soil or saprolite under grassland replicate 2 | place: USA:California | collected 2016-06-15 | reverse complement strand
CGGAGCCTGGTCGTCGCCTCCTGCCTGGCCATCGATACGCTCCTCAAGCAGCAGAAGTGACTGGGACGTAACGCTCCCGCACGCCGTCACGGCGGAAACACCCGCGTTGTATGATCTCGCCCCCCGTGGTCAGGTCTGCTTCGGAGTCGTGATGACAGCGCTTCGTCGTCTTCTGGTCGTGCTTGCCGTGACGGCGGCCCTCTGCGCCGCCGTGTGGGTGCCGGCGCTTGCCGGGCCGCTTCGCCCGCCGACGGGGCTGCGCGCCCATGCGGACTCGGACACCCAGGTGACCCTCTCGTGGAACGCCGCCAATGGAGCGAGCGGCTACCAGGTGCTGCGCGGCACCCACTCCGGGGGCCCCTACGTGCTCGTCACGACCACCTCTGCGCTGTCGTACACCCAGAGCGGGCTCGCCCCTGGGACGACCTACTACTACGTCGTCCGCAGCAAGTCCGGCAACAAGGTGTCGCAGAGCTCCGCCGAAGTGGCGGTCACCACCCTGTTCACGCCGCCCGCCGACGTCCGGGCCAGCGCCGGCCTGGACCGCGTGGACCTGACCTGGGACGCGGTCGCAGGCGTGCTCCGCTACGACGTCGTCCGCTCGGGCAGCGACGGGACCAACCTCGCCGTCGTCGGGTCCACGACCCAGACGGCCTACACAGACACGACGGTCGCGGCCGCCACCGGGTACACCTATTGGATCCGGGGTGTCTGGTCCGGATCGAGCAGCGACTCCTCCCCCGCCTTCGTGTTCACGGGACGGCGCACTACCACGACCCTGTCGGTCTCGCCCTCTCCGAGCGAGGACGACCAGTGGGTGCTGCTGTCGGCGACGGTCCGGCCGGCCGACACCACGGTGACCAGCTACGGCGGCGAGGTCGTCTTCTACTCGGGCAGTACCTGGCTCGGGGTGGCGTCCGTCGACTTCCGCGGCGTCGCCGTCCGCATGTCGCTTGTCCCCGGCGGCAGCCTCCGCGCCGAGTACCGCGCCGACACCTCCATCCCGCTCGGGTCGAGCACCTCCGAGCCGGTGCTCCACACCATCCTGGCCGCGGCGACCCCACCGGTCTCGTTCGGGTCGCTCCGCGGCTACCCCTACGGCCTGGATTCCCGACCGATCGCCGCGGCCGTGGCCGATGTCACCGGCGACGGGCGGGCCGACGCGCTCATGACGACGGAGACCGCCCTGGGATCCGACGACGATTTCCGCCTGTGGGTCTTCGCCCAGCAGGCCGACGGCTCGCTGGGGGCGCCGCGGATCCTGGCGACCCATGGCGCGCCCGCCGCGACCATGCGCGTCGCAACGGGTGACGTCGATGGCGACGGCGACGCGGACGTGGCGGTCACCGTCCGCGAGGGCGTCGACCTGTTCCTGCAGGCCAATGGCGGCCTCGCCGACCCGGTCCTGATCTCCGTCCCCGGTGGCGGGGACCGGCTGACCGGTGATGTCCGGCTCGCCGACATCGACCGGGACGGACGCGACGACCTGGTCTTCGCCGGGCTCCAGGTCGTCGCGGTCTACCTGAGCGGGCCGGGCGGCACCTTCGGCGACCCGGTGGTGGTCTCCAACGCCGCCCGCCAACAGGTCGAGGTCGGCGACGTGACCGGCGACGGTCGCCCGGACATCGTGACACGCGACCGCTTCCGAACCGTCTTCGTCGACGCGCAGACATCCGACGGCGGCTTCGTCGAGCAGTGGCGGCAGGCGGTGCCCACCGGGTACATGCAGCTGGTCAACTCGATCGCCGTGGGCGACGTCACCGGCGACGGACGCGACGACCTGGTGGCCGCGGTCGACGGCAACATCCCCGGCTCGCGGCTCCAGGTCTACGCTCAGACCGAGGCGGGCGGCCTCGCGGACCCCGTGACCTATCCCGCCTACAACATCCCCGAGCCTATCGCGCTCGCCGACCTCAACGGCGACGGGCGCCGCGACGTCACCGCCGTGCACGGCGGCTGGGGTACCTTCACCGTGCTGTTGCAGCGTCCCGACGGGCGGCTCGGCGCCCACCACGGCTACGACCTGCCCGGATACCCGACGCACTACGACCCGCGGGCCCTTGCCATCGGCGACGTGACCGGTGACGGCCGCCCCGACGCGGTGACGGCCGACTACATCAACGGCCTGGTGGTCGTGCCGCGGACCTGAACCCGCGGGTCGGCGATCGATCAGGCGCCGTGGATGGGCGCGAAGCGGGCGCGAAGCGTGGCGCCCCGCCTCCGCGGTCTCGACCGCCTCCGGAGCCTGCCCTCGCCTGTTATGACTTCAGATGCGCGTCGAAGAACGACACGATCCGCCGGCGGGCGTCGGTGGCCGACGGCTCGTGGTAGCCGGCGGGCCCGGCGAACCTGCCCATCACCACGAAGACGAGCGGGCTGCGGTCGCCAGCGCCCTCGTGGTCGTTGAGGAAGGCGTGCCCGGCGGCCGGGTGCTCCTTGACGTCGTGGTCCACACCCAGCGCCGCAAGCACCCGGTCGAGCCGCTGCGCGGTGCCCCGGTTGGCCCGGTCCCTGGCGCCATAGCTGCCCACGATCGGACAGGCACCCGCCAGCACGCGCTCGGTATAGGCGTCCTTGGGCACCCCCACGCCATAGTTCACGCTGGACGCCAGAAACCCGTGGCCGGGGGCCAGCAGCAGCGCGAACCCGCCACTGGCGAGAGCAAGATGGTCCGTGTAGAAGGTGAGATCGTGATCAGCCGGCCGGTGGAAGAGGTCTTCGACTTCGTCGCCGACGATCCCGTTGCTGACGGCACCCAGCTGCGCTGGTCGTGGGAGCTGGAGCCGCGAGGCATCCTCAAGCTGCTGAGCCCGATGGTCGCCCGCATGGGCCGGAGCCAGGAGCAGAGGATCTGGACAGGCCTCAAGCGTCTCCTCGAAAAGCAGAGGACACCTCCTGTGTCCTCGTAGCCGCCCGGCCGGCTGGTCTACCTGCTGCTGGGACGCTTCTTCTTCCGGCGCCGAGGTCGGCGGGGTCAAGGTCGGCGGTCGCATCTTCGCTATTCCCGGGACTGTCCCGCCGGCCAGACGACGTGGGCGTCAATTCGCTCCAGCCCGCCCTGGAGCTCGGGTGGTCAGGTCGTGCCTTGGGCCGACCGTGCCTGCACGTGTCCCAGCCGGCGGTCGAGCCGGACCGCGAGATAGCCGAGGACGGCGGGGACGCAGACGATCACCAGCTCGGTGAGCCGGAGGGGCTGGGTGCCGAGCAACTCGCGGAGAGGTGGCAGGTACAGCCCGGCGACCTGCAGCGCGAAGGCGACCGCGACCGCGGCCAGCAGGAACGGGTTGGCCGCGGTGCCGGCACGGGCCCGGACACCAAGGGCAACGCCTAGCTGGGCCACGCCGAGGGCGAGGAACACCATGCTCTGCCACGGACGCCCAGTGGCCTGCGCCCACAGGCCGACCCCAAGCGTGATGGCTGCGATGACACCAGCGAGCCGCAGAATGCGCGGCCACAGGCCGCCGCCGAGCACGCTCTCGGCGGGCGGCCGTGGCGGGCGGCGCATGACGTCCGGCTCGGCGGGCTCGGCGCCGAGGGCGACGCCCGCCACGGCCGTGGGTCATGAGGTTGACCCACAGGATCTGGGCGGGCAGCAGGGGTGGTTCTGGCGAAGACCCGACCGTCCGTCACGGCCGGGATGGCACCATCGCGCAGCTGCTGGCCGACGACGACCTCGTCGCTGGGGCTGATGATGCCAAGCCGCACGGCGGTCGCGCGGGCGGTCGACGGGTGGTCGCCGGTGATCAGGACCGGGGTGATGCCGGCTTGCTGGCAGGCGGCGACGGTGGCGGCGGCCGCCTCCCGAGGCGGGTCGAGGATGGCGACCAGGCCGAGCAGGGACAGGTCCACCTCGAGCTCGTCGGCGCCGGCCGGCAGGGCCACACGGTCGGCCGCCGCCAGGGCAAGGACGCGGTACCCGTCCCGGGCCAGCTCATCGGCCCGTCCGGTGGCGGCGGCGATCGTGTCGGCGTCGTCGCGCAGCAGGGGCCGGCGCAGCAGCACCTCGGGAGCCCCCTTGCACAGCACCTGGAACCTGCCGCCCGGCAGCCGGTGCACGGTCGTCATGCGCTTGCGCCCGCTGTCGAAGGGAAGCTCGGCGACCCGTGGCATGGCCTGCTCGAGGACCGAGCGGTCCAGGCCGAGCTTGGCGCCGGCCACCAGCAACGCCGCCTCGGTCGGGTCGCCCAGCGCGCCCCATTCGGGGTCGTCCTCGCCGGGTGGACGCAGGGTCGCGTCGTTGCACAGCACCGCGGCGCGCAGCAGCTCGGCCAGCTCGTGGTCGCTGTCCTCGGTCAGCGGTCGGCCGTGGCCGACGATGTCGCCGTGTGGGGCGTAGCCGGACCCGGTGAGGGTCGCCTCGCCCGAGGGCGTCCATAGCCGCTGGGCGACCATGCGGCCCTGGGTGAGCGTCCCGGTCTTGTCGGTTGCGATCACGGTGACCGACCCAAGCGTCTCCACCGCCGGCAGGCGGCGGATGATCGCGTGGCGGGCGGCCATCCGGCGGGCGCCGAGCGCGAGGCTGAGCGTGACCACCGCCGGCAGCGACTCGGGCACGGCCGCGACGACCAGGCTGATCGCGGTCACCACCATGAGCTCAAGCGGCTGGCCGCGCAGCAGCCCGAGCGCCAGCACGACCGCGCACAGCGCCACCGCGACGCCGGCCAGCACGCGGCCAAGGCCGACCAGGCGCCGCTGCAACGGGTCAGCACCGCGCTGGTATCGAGCAGCGTCGCAATCCGGCCCATGGCGCTGTTGGCGCCGGTGACGACGTCACCCTCGGCGAGCACGACCAGGTCGCCCGGGACCACCTCGACCGCGGGCAGCTGGCGCTGTTGGCCGTCGCGGACCACCCGCGTCACTGGCGCGGTCAGCTCCCGCAGCGCAGCCACGGCATGGTCGGCGCGTACCTCCTGGGCAACCCCGACCGAGGTGTTAACCACCACCACCAGCAGGATGACCGCGGCGTCGGTCAGATCACCGGTCGCGGTCGTAAGTACCCCGGCCGCTCTGATCGGTCGGTTCACCCCCCGTCACACCCTTGCTCCCACCTTCCTCGGCCGGATGGCGCTGCAACACCTGGAGGTCCAGCACCTCGTCCGGACCGACCAACACCGTCGCGACCCCCGCGCCGGATGAGCTGCCACCTCGACGGGGCATCCCCGGACTCGATGTCGGTCACGCCGGCTCGCATCGCCAGCACCTTCTCCCTCGTCGGTGGGAGATCTCGGGCAGAGATCCTCCAGCGCCACGCTAGCTCGGGCAGGTGATCACCCAAGGGCTGACCGGCCCGGCCCGTCCGGGCCGGACGCTGGAATCCAGTCTGAAGAGCACCATCCGCCTGCCAACAGTTGCTCCGGACCGGCGGCACCGAGATGAGGGCTGGATCGCTCGCGCCAGGGCACGGCTTGGACCGGCGCCGCTGCGGAGGCTGTTTGTCGAGGTCGCCCGGCTGCTTGCAACGCCGCGACCGTAGGGGTTCATGAAGTGGACCGGCACGTCCGTCATCTCGTCGTCCGACCTGACGGCTGCCGCCGAGGGCCGTTCGCCGTGGCCACGGTTGGTCTTCTGCCTCTGGGCGTCGGAGCCGGCGGTAGCCATGCTGAGCAGTGTGGCCAACCCGCGTGCGGCTGGTCGCTAGGTAAATGTAGGGCGCTGCGCTTCGACAGCGTCCTGGTGGTGAGGAGGGCGGCAACGGTGTTGGAGGGGTGGGCGAGGGTGGACGCCGAGCCGCCGCCGGCGCGATCCCGACCGTAGCGGGGTGAGCGCAGCCCGGCCGGTTCGTCCCAACGCAACAGTGAGACTGTGCGTGCCGGTCGATCTGGTCCAACCATCTGCTATCGCCTCTACCGAGATCCGCCGCCGCACCGGCGGCATCGCCCGTGCCTCGGCTCGGCTGCCGGTGTGGACCTGTAGCATTCGAGGCAGGCCGAGATCGATCTGCTACCAGCCAGCCCGCTGAGCACGCGCGATGTTCCCTACGGCAGTACCTGGGAGGGTGAAATGAGAAGGATTGTTGCGGCGGAATATCTGTCGCTGGACGGTGTGACCGAAGACCCAGGCCCCGCTGGAGCGTTCGAGCACCGCGGTTGGACGCTTCCTTACTGGAACGACGAGCTCGCCAAGTACCAGTCCGACCAGCTCTTCGCCAGCGATGCGCTGCTGCTCGGACGGGTGACCTATGAGGAGTTTGTCGCTTCGTGGCCATTGAGGTCTGGCGACCCGTTCACCGACAGGATGAACAGCTTGCCGAAGTTCGTTGCCTCGACCACGCTGGAAGAGCCACTGGAGTGGAACGCAACGCTGCTCAAGGGAGATGTCGCGGTCGAGGTCATGAAGCTGAAGCAGCAGCCCGGTCAGGACATCCTCATCTACGGCAGCGGCGAGCTGGTGAACACGCTGATGCAGCACAACCTGATCGATGTCTATCGGGTCATGCTCTATCCGCTTGCCCTGGGAACCGGAAAGCGGTTCTTCAGAGACGGGGGCGACAAGACCACGCTGACACTGACCGACGTGAGCGCCAACGGTGCGGGCGTCGTCATGCTCACCTACCAACCAGCAGCAAAGGACGCGGAGGGATCGGCCGCCAGCGAGCGGGAGGGACCGCAGGCTTAGTACTGCCGTATGGAAGTCGTGCGTGGTGATATGCGGTGCTGCCGCGCGGGCCGCTGTCATAGGCAGCGGTGAGAATCGGTGGGCCTGGCGTCGGACCACGCTGGTGTGATGGCTGCTATCGACGACCAGGACGGCACCCATGAGCGAGCACTTCCAGACGATCGTTGACCTGCAGGCCACCGGCGAAGAGGCCGACGAGCTAGGCGCCTTGGTCCTGGCCTGGCTGGTCGACCGCGGCATCGTCGAGGCGGCCTGCCGTGGCGACTCGCATCTTGGTGAGGGCCATGCACCCGGGGCGCGGTATGCGATGGCGGTCGTCGAGCCCGACCAGGACCTGCACAGGATGTGGAGCAACGGGCTGTATGTCATCACCGGCAGGACGGTGTTCTACTCGGATGGCGTGGACGCCATCGCCTGCCCCGACTGTGCGACGGCGGTGGCGTGGGGGCAGCTCAGCGACGCCATCGACGAGTGGTATGCGGGCGCGGCGGGCGCGCGCGGCTGCGGTGGCTGCGGGCGTGTCCTGGGGTTGAACGACTGGCGCTGGCAGCCGCCGTGGGGCTTTGGGTATCTGGGGTTCGAGTTCTGGAGCTGGCCGCCGCTTGCGCCGGGGTTCATCGCCGAGGTGGGCCGCCGCTTGGGCCACCGGACGGTGCTGGTCGCAGGCAAGCTGTGATCGGCTGCCCGGGTCCTGCCGTATGGCAGGTTGTACGGGGCGTCATGCGACGTCAACGCGAGGGAGATGTGGAGACTGGCTACATACCTAATGTACCTGAGTATCCTCGTGACCGGCGATCCAGAGCAGCAAGGCGTGAACGGATAGAATCCCTCTCGCAACGTTGCCAGTACCCAGCAACCGGGAGTGAGCGGAAGACGGTGGGGAGCGTCCGCATGAAGTCTGGTCCACCAGATGTCGATACGATGTTTCGGCCAGGCGTCCGACGTCGCAGGACGAACGCAACTGAGTTGGTAGTGGAAGTGCTCGACGCCGGCACACTACATCTAGCGGCCGGGCGGCTGGTCGCGGTGGATCCCTTCTTGGGGCCAGACCTTGAGCGCTTTGCCGCGCCCTTCACCGCGACTGCACCGCCCGGCCGCTACCAGGTGAGCCTCTCGATCGCCCACCGGGATCGACCTGGGAAAACCAACACGCCGACTCCCGTGGGAGAGGTGGCTGCGGTGAAGCTAACCATCCGCGATGACCCAGTCGTCGTGTGGGAGTTGGCGCTGCGCCCCGGACAGGACCCAGCGACACTGCAGCCCGGCGAAATCCTCGGCTTCGACGTTGACAGCGGCACCGGAAGCTTTCTTGATGCATCGGCTGTTGCGGCCTTGAGCCGTCTCAGCGATACAGGCCCGAAGCCGGACCAAGATTCCGAACTCGACAAGATGGCCCCGGAGATCTTGAGTAAGCGTGCGGTCAACTTGGTTGTGGACCCTGCCTCGGATCTGAACGTCGTCATTTTCAGCTGCGGGATGGGTGATGGCGTGTATCCCACATGGGTGGGCCGGACGTCCGCGGACGAACTTGCCTGCTTTGTCGCCGACTTGGAGTTGTGAGGCTCCCCAACCGCGACGCCATCATCAGCTTGGTTGCTACTCTGCTGACTGAACAGCACGACGGGTGGGCCGTGATGGAGGATGTCTCGAGTTTCGTGAACTTCGGTGACGGCGTGCGGACGCGGGTACGCGGGCGGGCATAGACGACGAGAGACTGGAGCGAGAAACTGGAGATCGTGGTCCGAGAGGTCGGGCGAGGGCGGCCGATACCACCGCCCAGGTCGGTGACGGGCGAGCTGCGGCTACGACCCCCACGGCAGCGTCTCGCTGCTGCTGGACGAGACCACCGGGCAGGCGGCCGCCAGCTACGGCTACACCCCCTACGGCGACGGCGACGCCACCCTGACCAAGGGCGACACCGACACCCGCTCCCCGGTCAACCCCTACCGCTTCACCGCGCGCCGCTACGACAGCGGCGCCAAGGACCTCGACATGGGCGCCTGCCGCTTCGGCCCCGACACAGGCCGCCCGCCTCCTCAGCAGGACCTGCTCGAGTCCGTCCTCGGCGACCTGGGCCTGGCGGCTGACCCGCTGAGCGCGACCCGCCCCAGCGACCTCGTCGGGTGGCGGCTCGGACCTGGGGGTGGTCACCTCGACCCTGGCGCAGAAGGCCACCGGCCTGGCCGGCGGGCGCCGTCCGGCAGGCGGCCGGTGAGGTCAGGGGCCTGGTGGGCGGCGCGGTCGCGACCCTCAAGCAGAGCGTCCCGACCGGGCTGCGCGTCAGCCCCGTCACCGGCCTGCCGATCCTGGCCTACGATATCCATCACATTGTCCCACGTGAGTACGGGGGTACGAACGCCTTCGAGAACCTCGTGCCGGTCCTTCGCTCCGCGCACCAACAGTTCAATGCCTGGTGGAGGGGCTACTGATGCCGACGATCGCCGAGGTGCTCACCAAGTTCCGCGACCACCCTTCGCCGCCGGAGCGTGCTGGCAGCAGCCCCTTCAGGCTGGTGTCGACTCTCGACGATCCGGCCACCATTCATGAGATCGACGATGCTTGGCATGGGCGTGACCTGCCCCAGGAGCTCATCGACGCGTGGGGGGTCGCGCGCGAGGCCCGCCTCTTTGCGGACGTCAGCTACGGCCAGTGGGGGCTGGTCCTGCTGAGTCCGTCGGCCAGCGCTCAGCGCACCGCCCGAGAGCCGGAGTCGCGCCCGTCGGAGTACCGCCCGGACGATATCGTGATTGGCGAGTTTCTCGGTGACCAGGAGCTTCTCGTTCTCGCGGCATCGGAGGCCGGAGTGAGACGAGTCCTGATCGCCCTCCCGCTGGACAGCCGTGCCGAGTGGTTCGGCGTGGCCGACGGTCTCAATCGGTTCCTCGACAGGTATTTCGAGCACGGCGGCGACAAGTACTGGGAGCGGGACCATTGCGGGATGCAGCCGGGTTAGCCGACAGGATCATGGATCCAGTGACCCAAGGAAAGTACCCGTATCCGAACGGCTACGTGTCATACTCCAACGTCTCGGGTCAGCCGGTGAACCCGTACACCGGGCAGACGGTCCCCAGGTCGAGCCTTTGGTGGCATTGGCCGTTCTGATGATGATCGAGGAACTGCTCGTGGACCCGCGAAGACGGGAATACGCAGCCGAGCCGGAGATGGACGCCCTGACCGAGCGTGGAGCGCTTCAGGAAGCCCAGCTGCTCGATGCTCGTGTGGACGTGCTCAGGTCGACCGCGTGGCTCTTGTTCGACTGCCGGGGCGCGCTACAGATCGAGATGGGGAACACGGCGATTATCGCTGCGCAGGGCGTGCGTCGGCTTTCATGGGTGGCGAGCCCGCGAGGCCGGCTCACGGCCTGGAGCGTGGTCGATTCTGCGCCGAGCGTCGCCGAGGGAGCCTGGTCATTGTCGTTGGCTTTCGCTCCGAGCGCTCGCCTCGAGCTTGAGGCCGAGTCCGCGGAGTTCTACGTCGGCGATGTGCCAGGCTGCGATGAGGCTCCGCCAGATTATGGCGAGGACGACGACACGATCCGGGCCGGCCTAGCCCACTGGCGCTCAACCTTCGACCCCGTCCATGCTGCCTTTCTCGATCCCGCACCGCCCCGTCCAAGTTGACCGACCGGCTGACAAGCGAGTGGGAGAGCCACTTCGGGTTCGGTGACCTGTTGAGCATGAGACTGGGGCGGCCCGAGTCCGATCACCTCCTATCGCGTTACAATCCCAGGCCCGATGACTGGTCCCAGCGGGCAGACGTGGAATATCACGAGCGCCTGGGGTCGATCCCGACGGGACGATTCGTTCCTCCGACCGTTCGATGAAGGTGACGGTCACCCTGGATGGGAGGCTCGAGTGGACGTTCGACCAGCCGGCCTGGCGTCCGCTGTCCTATGGCTGTAGGCATGGGATGCCTTACCTCTGGCGGCGCGGGCCCTTATCGCGCTACCGGTGCAGTCGGACCGTGATCCGGAAGTGATTGAAGTCGACGAGGACCTGCTGCTCGTCTGTGAGACTTCGGTGCGGCTTGTCGCTGAGCGGGGGGAGGCGGCTCGGGTCGAGTTCGGTGACGTGGTCGCGCATGCGCGATGGGAGCAGGGCGAGTTGGTAGTGCATGACGCCAGGGGTCCTGTGTCGCGCATCGGCCTGGACGAGGACCGCCTGATCTGCTGAATATGGCGGCGGGTCAGGCGACGCCGGCGAGCCAGCGGTCGTAGAGATCGGCAAAGCGGCCGCCCTGGTCGAGGAGGTCGCGGGGGGAGCCGACCTCGACCACGCGGCCGCCCTGCACGATCGCGACCTGGTCAGCCTCGACCACCGTTGACAGCCGGTGGGCGATCAGCACGGTGGTGCGGCCCTGGCGCAGGCGTCGCAGGGCCTGCTGGACCCGGGCCTCCGTGACCACGTCCAGGTTCGAGGTCGCCTCGTCGAGCACGAGCAGGGCCGGGTCCGCGATCCAGGCGCGGGCGAACGCGATGAGCTGGCGCTCGCCCGCGGAGACCAGGGCTCCGCGCTCGCCGACCTCCGTGTCGAAGCCGTGGGGCAGGCCGGCGATCACCGGCTCCGCGCCGACCGCCCGGGCGGCGGCCTCGATCTCGGCCCGGGTCGCGCCCGGCCGGCCGAAGCGGATGTTGTCGACCACCGTCCCGGAGAAGAGGAACCCCTCCTGGGGAACATAGCCCATGGCTCTGCGAAGATCGGTCAGGCGGAGCTGGCGCAGGTCGACCCCGTCCAGGGTGACCCTGCCGGACGCCGGGTCGTAGAAGCGGGCGATCAGCTTGGCCACCGTGGACTTCCCGGCGCCGGTGGGCCCGACGAGCGCGAGCGTCGTGCCCGCCGGAACGCGCAGGTCGATTCCGTGGAGGACCTCGGGCCCGGCGGCGTCGCCGCTCCCGTAGGCAAAGCGGACCTGCTCCAGGCGGACCTCGCCGCGTGGGGCGGCCAGCGCCACCGGGTCGGTGGCCTCGCGCACGGTCGGTTCCACGGCCAGGACCGCGCCGACGCGCTCGGCGCCGGCCGTGGCCGACTGGAAGGTGTCGTACAGCTCCGAGAGCTGCTGCACCGGGTCGAACAGGCTCCGCAGGTAAAGCAGGAATGCCGCCAGGGTGCCGATCTCCAGGCTGCCGGAGAGCACCTGGCTGCCGCCGACCCCGAGCACCACCACACTGGCGGCGGCGCCCGCGAACTCCACACCCGGGAAGAACAGCGAGGCGAGCTTGATAGTGCGCTGGTGGGCCTTGCGCTCGTCGTCGGTGGCGGAGGCGAAGCGCTCCGCTGTGGTGCGCTCGCGCCGGAACGCCTGGATCGCCCGCACCCCGGAGAGCGCCTCCTGGAGCTGCACGGTGACCACCGTGGCCGTCTCCCGGACCCGCCGCCAGGCCGCGGCCGACTGGCGCCGGAAGCGGGTCGAGGCCAGCGCCAGCGCCGGCGCGACCGTGAGCGTCGCGAGCGCGAGCTGCCAGTCCATCAGCACCAGGATGACCGCTATCCCGATCAGCGTGATCACGCTGGTGATGAAGGTGACCAGGCCGTCGGTGACCAGGTCGCTCATGGCGTCGATGTCGTTGGTCATGCGCGCCACCACCCTGCCGGTGCGCTCGTGCTCGTAGAAGTCGAGCGAGAGCGTCTGCAGGTGGCCGAACAGCCTGGCGCGCACGGCGTACAGCACGCGCTGGCCGACCGCGGCCACCGCCGTGATCTCCAGGCGTCCGACGAGCAGCTCCAACCCGGCCAGCGCGAGGTAGGCGAGCGCGACCCGGTCGAGC
>WNGE01007022.1_pt1 | contig 12379 bp, 8 predicted proteins | sample 5400651 | NCBI WGS metagenome assembly WNGE01 (sample SAMN13153370, study PRJNA577476) | soil metagenome | isolation source: 60 cm soil or saprolite under grassland replicate 2 | place: USA:California | collected 2016-06-15 | reverse complement strand
GGTAGCGGGTGGGTGTTAGATTCGCAATTGGACACAGCGGCATATCGAGCATTGCGGCCGTGAAATCGCCTGCTGGCAGGCGGAACCCACCCGCTACCGCGAGGTGGTACTGACTTCATGTCACTGCGACGAACGATGATCAGCGTTCGCTAATCGTGCTGCTAGTCAAACTGCATCAGTACTCCCAAATAGGTAGTGCTTGAACGTGCTCTTGCCCCTGTGCTAGATTCGAGTTGCTAGTGGTTGCGTTTGTCGCCGCGAGCTAAAATGGCAGAATCCGCTGCCAAGTGGTTGCCCGACTTCACACCCGACAGGCTCCTAATGAGTTTTTTCGCTCCCGGCCGATTACTAGCAAGCGTTTCGTGATTGCAATTGCCCCTCAGACGTCCATACCCAACCGGGCTCATCGCTGATTCCTGGAGTAAATAGCTTCTAAAAGATGATCACAAAGACCCGTCGTTTTGTTTTTGATTGGTGGGTAGTTCAGAAGCGCGTCGTCTACCTCCTCGTCACCCTCGTCATCCTGTGCGGATTGGCTGGTGGCACTGCACTCTACGTCTGGAAATACGGCAACCCTCTGAGAAACGTCGGCACCGGAGTGAAGCTACCCTCGGGTGCGCGCTTCATTTCATTTGAAGGAGACGTGCGCGTCATCCGCTCAGCTACGCGCGAGACAATCATTCCGGGCGCCGACACGGAGCTTTATCCCGGCGACACAGTACAAACGCAAGCGAGCGGGCGGGCGCGCGTCAGCATGGCCGACGGCTCCACGCTCGTCGTGCGCCCCAATAGCACAATCATTGTGCGCGACAACGTCAGCGAAGATGATGGAAAGAAGACTAACGTGCATGTCGTGGTGGATAGCGGACAGATGTATGTACGCACCGAGCAACAATCAGCAGGAACCAACAATCTGGTCGAGACACCCAAGACACAAAATAGACTTGGCGCCGAAACTGGCGCGAGCTTCGGAGTGAACCCCGAGGGCACTGAAGAAATTCGTGTCAACACCGGCGCCATTGAAACTACCAACCGGACCGGTGACAAGACCAGCTTGCGTGGCGGCGATTATGTTTCTGTCAATCCGTCGGGAACAATCTCACGGCCGCAAAAGTTGTTGGAGAATCCTTTGCCGTCTGATCCGCGCGATCTCGAAAAAGTCTATGTGGGTGGAAGCGGTTCGGCAAACATCTCTCTGAAGTGGCTGCGGCCGCTATCTGGGACGGCAGCTTTTTATCGCGTCGAGGTGGCTACATCTCCGTTCTTTGTGTCCGACGGCAAGGTTATCGAGCGAGATCAATTAGCATCAAACGAATTCTCAGCGAGCGATCTAAGACCGGGTGTTTACTTTTGGCGCGTGCGCGCCATCGCCTCTACCGGGCAAACCAGCGATTGGAGCGATCCCAGAAAATTTATCATTGCCACGCCAGGCACGGGCACGCGGGTTCCTGTTTCGGAGCTTGCTGCGGAGTTTTTGGGCGGCAATATCTACTTGATTCGAGGCCGTTCAGAACCTGGCACCACGATTCGAGTCGCCGGGCGCGAGACTATTGTGCCCGCTGAGGGATCTTTTCAACTTCAAACCACTGCGCCACCAGGAACGCGAGAAGTCAACGTCGAAGCAGAAGATCCGCGCGGAAACAGCACGCCCTATCTCTTGTCACTTTCGCGTCACGAAGGTCGAGGGAAGGATTGAGTCCGATAACCTCGGTTCGTTGAAGACCAGTTAAGTACTGCAAAGGGATTTTACTATTCATGCCACGGCACGTGATACTTCTAACTGATGCGCACGAAGCGCCGGCCTACGAGCTCATTGAAGCTTTGCGCCTGGCAGGTGTGAAAACACTAATCGAAGGGCTGCGCGAAGCTGAGGTGGAAGCAGCGCTGAACCATCGTGAGAGTGAGCCTGCCGAGGAAAAATGGGAGGATCAACCAATCGCGGTTCTCTATGAAGTAGTTGCGGGCGCTGACATGGTGGAATTGCACGCCGCCATCAAACATGCAACAACCTCCTGGCCGGGCACGCCGTTAATTGCTTGTCGACGGCAGCTGAGTGGATTCCACGGACCGAGTTGGCGCAGCCTCGATGGTGCTGCATTGAAGCGCCTGGGCTTTCGCGCAATTGCGGATAAGGCTGCGCAGCTGCCCGCCATCCTGCACGAAATTGAGGGGCATGGCGCAACCGGCGAACTAAAACTACCGGACATTGTCAGTCCACCTGCCAAAAGCGTAGCCAGTTCCCTTCCCGCGAAAATGAAGTCGGGCAGTGTACGCGCGGCTTTTGATCTCGTTTCCTCGCTCCACTTCATCGGAGATCAAAACAGCGCAGCGCACACCGCCCTCTCCGGACTCTCGCCGCTGGTCAACGCTGACCGCTGGACCATCTATCTCTTCTCGGATGAGAAAGGCCTTAATGCTTCTGTTCTCGAGTCAATCGCCTCGCTGAAACCCGCGGAGGAAGTGTCTTCCGATCCAGCGGATGATTGGCGCCGCCTTTTGCGAGATGACACCATCCCGGTTGGTTCAGAATCGAAGGTTGCCAGACTGGCAAGTACCGGAATGGAGACCGTGAAGAAGAAGGAGCGCGGACAACACGTAGTAGCTGTTCCGTTGATTTGCGGTGAGAGAATCCTTGGCGTACTCGAAGGAGTTCGCGGGCAACATTCGTTTAAGAGGTCGGAGCTGGCGATTCTGGATGCTCTCTCCCTGCCGGTTGCATCCGCGCTTGCAAACGCGGTGCGCATTGGGGAAGCTGAACGGCTCTCGCAGACCGACGATCTCACGAAACTCCATAATGCCCGTTACCTGCGTCAGTTTCTTCTGAACGAAATTCGACGGGCCCGCCGCTACGGTTCCAGTGTGGCGGCACTGTTCCTCGATCTCGATGACTTCAAGCGAGTGAACGATGCTCATGGTCACCTAGTGGGCTCCCACGTGCTGATGGAAATGGCAGCGGTAATCCTCTCTTCCATCCGCGACACCGACGCGGTGGCGCGTTATGGAGGTGACGAATTTGTGATCGTGTTGCCCGACACACAAATAGACCTCGCCGGGACAGTAGCCGAGCGCATACGCGAACGGATCGCGGGGCACTGTTTTAGTGGCGGCCGAAATCTGAAGCTGACGCTAACCGCAAGTTTCGGGGTCGCCGCTTTCCCGGAGCACGCCTCTTCTCCGCAACAGCTAATAGCCTGCGCCGATACGGCAATGTACGAAGCAAAAGCCGCGAACAAGAACTGCATTCGTTTTTCCGCTTCCTTGAGTCGAGCGGCAAAAATTCAGGATGACGTGAGTGTGCCGTCGGAAGTCGCGAAAAGTGATGACGGAAAAGCTTTTTCTTGATAGCGTAAAGTTCACAGATCAGTGTATCTTGGTCAGTTAGGATTGATCGTGTGCGGACGAGTAGTTGGAGCATGCTAAGCAGCGCAGATGGAGAGCCGGATATAGAGGAGCGTGCTCAGATCGAATTTGCTGCAGCAGTTTGAAGGTAGTGCCTACCCCGCCCGATGCTCTCATTTTTAATTCACGGGAAGAGATTAATAAATGGCTTTTAAATCGATTTTCAGTCTGTTTTCCAGTGATCTGGCCATAGATCTGGGAACAGCAAACACGCTTGTCTACGCCAAGGGAAGGGGCATCGTTGTTTCCGAGCCTTCCATAGTGGCGATCAATAAAGTCACTAATCAGGTAGAGGCGGTGGGTCGCGATGCGAAGGAGATGCTAGGCCGAACTCCCGGCAATATCGTGGCGATTCGACCGATGAAAGATGGTGTTATCGCAAACTTCGAAGTAACCGAGAAGATGCTCCAACACTTCATTCGCAAGGCCCATAACGGCAAGACCTGGGTCAGCCCGCGCGTTGTGATTGGCATACCTTCGGAGATCACTCAGGTGGAGCGTCGTGCAGTTGAAGACTCCGCGTATCGCGCCAAGGCTTCTGAAGTTTATCTGGTCGAGGAGGCAATGGCAGCCGCGATCGGCGCCGGCCTACCGATAACCGAACCGCATGGCAACATGGTGGTCGATATTGGCGGCGGCACGACGGACATCGCCGTCATCAGTTTGAGCGGCATCGTCTACTCGCGCGCGGTTCGCGTGGCGGGAAATGAGATGGACGAAGCGATCATCTCCTACATCAAACGAAAGTATAATCTCCTGATTGGAGAAAGGACCGCCGAAGCGATCAAGATTGAACTGGGCTCAGCCTACCCGTTGGAAGAACCGTTGTCTTATGAAGTTCGCGGTCGAAATCTGATCGAAGGTATACCAAAAACGATAACCATGACCGACGAAGAGGTTCGCGAGGCGCTTGCGGACTCTATTGCCACGATTATTAACGCGGTGCGCGTGGCGCTGGAACGTACGCCTCCGGAACTCTCCGCTGATATTGTTGAGCGCGGCATTGTGCTGACAGGCGGTGGGGCCTTGCTAAAGAACCTGGACAAGAGACTTTCAATTGAAACCGGGCTGCCAGTCTCTGTAGCTGATGATCCATTGGCGTCAGTAGTGCTCGGGACAGGTAAAATGCTTTCTGACTTCGACCTGCTCAAGCGGGTGAAGTGGGAAAACACGATGACCAGCGGAATGTGAGAAGAGCGGTCAATAGTGAAGAGTGAAGAGTAAATAACAAACCCTTTTCACCGCTCGACCACTATTCACGATTTACGATTCACGATTTACGATTCACTTTTTACTATTCACTATTCACCGTTTTCATGGCCGCCATTCGCACCCAAAAAGAGATTCGACAGCGCGCCCCCATTTGGCTCGGAATACTGCTGTTGACCAATCTCGTGATCATGGCCGTAGACGCGCGAGACAGCGCAACCAGACAACGTCTGCTCAGAGTTTGGGTTCAAGCTCTGGTCTCCCCCGTGCAAAGCCTGTCGTCCGGAGCCACCGGAGCGAGCACAAATTTCATCAGACAAATCGTTAACTTTCGCAGCACGGCGAATGAAAACGAAAGACTTAGAGGACAACTCGCTACTGCACAGCTCGATCTGCGCAACGCGCAACAGGCAGCCGCAGAGAACGAGCGGCTGAGAGGTCTTCTCAACCTCAAGGAAAAAACTGGTTACGAGCAGATACCGGCTCGTGTCATCGCGCGCGATTCGTCTATCTGGTTCAACACCGTCACGATTAACCGCGGCAGTTCTTCGGGGATAGCTCTTAACATGCCTGTGGTTACCGGTGGCGGAATAGTCGGTCGTGTGATTGCGCTGAGCCCATGGACGGCGCAGGTGATGATGGTGACCGACGAAAAAGCCGCGGCCGGCGCCATCGTAGGACAGCTTAGCGGGTCCGGGGCGCTCGGGTCAGTAAGAGGACTGGGCAATAGTGGTCTTATCGAAATGCGTTACGTTTCCGGTCTCGAGAAGGTTGACGTGGGCGACTTTATCTTGACGACTGGACAGGACGGCATTTATCCGCCGGGATTGAGCGTGGGTGAAGTAGTTGAAGTGAAGCATGGTACTGCAACGCAGCCTCACCAGATTCTGATTAGGCCCGGAGCGAAACTGGATCAACTGGAGGAAGTGGCAGTGCTCCTTTACCGTCCGCCGCAGCGGCCTGCACCCGAACAGACCCTGCCAAACGTAGACAAGACTAAAAAACAGTAAAGAGTGACAAATGACGCGTGAAAAGAGCTACTCCTTTCCTTCACGTATCACCCATCACTTTTCACTTATTACGGTTCTCGATGCCTCAGCTTAAAATTGCAGCCGCTCTGGCAATCGCCATAATCCTGCAATTGTCATTAAGGGCAGTCTGGCCGCCCCTCTCCTATATTGACTTTCCGCTGGTTGTCGTTGTTTATATTGCCTTACAGCGTCATGCCTGGCATGCGCTGATTGTTGGAACCATCGCCGGCCTGGCAGTCGATGCGGCCAGTGGCGGGCTCATTGGGGCCGGCGGTTTTTCCAAAACCCTAACTGCTTACGTGATTTATTTCGCCGCCACACGAGTTAATCTCGAAAATCCCTTGCTTAGGATTCCGGTACTGGCGGCGGCTACCTTGATTGACTCGGCGATCTATGTCTTCTGGCATCGATCACTTGGTTATACCCCGAGCGTACCCTTCATGCAGACGGTGTCTTACCGGTTAATAGGCACGACCATCGTGGGGACAATTGCTCTTTACCTGCTTGATTCTCTTTTCACGGAACGCGCCCGGCAACGCCGAACATTTGCTTCGCGTCGAAAAGGCGCACGACGTGGAGCGAGCGCGCTAAAACGAAGATGAAGGTTCAGAGATCGGAGGTCAGCATTCAGCCGTCAGCGATTAGTCAGTTGCCTCGGTGTTATTCTTGACTTCTGACTTCTGACTTCTGATTTCTGTATTCTGTATTCTGTATTCTGCTTTTTATGAAATTCGAAGACACCTCGCAAAACCTACGTAGCCGCCTTTGGATTGTTCAGAGCTTCATTATTCTGTTGCTTGCGCTCCTGGGAGTCCGACTCTATTACCTGCAACTCGTCCGTGGCCAGTACTACGCGGAGATTGCTCAGAATCAGCGCATCAGACTGTTGCCAATACCGGCGCCGCGTGGAGACATTCTGGCTAATGACGGCAAGACCGCACTAGCCAACTCTAGTCCGATCTACAACGTCATCCTCTCTCGCGAAGACCTGAGGGATCGCAAACTCATCTCTCTGGCTAAGCCGCTCGCGGAAGCGCTGGCTGTAGATGCTGACATATTGCGCGATCGCTTCGAACAGATCGGTTCACAACCAGCGTTTGAATCCATCCTGGTCAAGCAGGATGCGACTCCTGGAGATATCGCCTGGGTGGAGGCACACGAACTGGAGTTTCCGGAGCTGCGTGTCGAGCAACAACCGCAACGCCGGTATCCGGCCAACGGCATGCTGGCCCACGTGCTTGGTTATGTAGGCGAGATTAGTCCGGAACAGTTGAAGCAACCGGGTTACAAAGACAAAGGGCTCAAGCCGGGCAATGTGATCGGACAGAGCGGTCTCGAGCAAACGTACGACGACTACCTGCGCGGCAAGGACGGCTACCGAAAAGTGATTGTTGATAGCCGGGGGCGTATCCAGGACGAGATTGAGATCGTTGCCCCGCAGCCAGGCCAGGATTTAGTCACCACCATTGATCTCGATCTACAGGCGGCTGCCGAGGAACAACTTCAGATTTCGGTTACCAAGCGCGGTGTTATCGTGGCTTTGAATCCAAACAACGGGGAGGTCCTCGCGCTGGCTTCAGCGCCGACTTTCGATCCGAATCTCTTCTCCAGAATTGGCAGCAAAGAAGGACGCGCTGAATATGTGGCAGTGTTGAACGATCCGCAGAAACCGCTGATTAACCGAGCGGTCCAAAGCCGTTATCCGCCTGGCTCAACCTGGAAAATTCCGATGGCCATTGCCGGATTAGAGCAGGGCGCAATCACGCTTGACCATTCCAATCTCGTTTGTGGTGGCGGCATCCAGGTGGGAAACAAGTTTACCCGTTGTATGGGCAATCACGGCACACCGGATATTAAGGCCGCCATTACACACTCCTGCGATGGTTATTTTTATCGTCTTGGCCTGAAGATGGGGCTCGACGGCATTATGACAATGGTCGATGAGTTTGATTTGAACAAGCGAACCGGAATCGATCTGCCAAATGAAGTTCTCAATATGACTCCTTCGCCTGAGCTTAAGAAACGCACGCAGGGCGAGAACGCTGAATGGAAAGATATCGATACGGTCTACGCGTCATTCGGTCAGGTCTACGATGTAATAACTCCAATCGCATTGCTGCGTACCATCGCTGCGGTAGCCAATGGCGGCAAGCTCTATGTTCCCCACCTGCTTAAAGAATTCCGGCCAGTAGGCGAAGCCGGGTCGGCAGACTACCGGCCGAGTCGACTCTTTAAAACGCTCGACCCGTCGCGGCCTAATCCAAAGGTACTTTCCATCCCTGAAGACATCGATCATACGGTAGTCGAAGGAATGTGGGGCGTGGTGAACAATGGAGGAACTGGAGCCAGCATTCGGATGGCAGGCTTCGATATAGCCGGCAAAACTGGCACGGCTCAGGTCGTCGGGCTGGGGAAAGACGTGGGGAAAAACAAGGACCACGCATGGTTTGTCTCCTACGCCCCGGCTTACAAACCCGAAATTGCATTGGTGGCTTTAATAGAAAACTCGGGTTTCGGCGGTACGCACGCGGCGCCGGCTGTCCGGCACGTTTACGAAGTTTATTACCGCAAGACGCGGAATGAAGAGCCGCCTGGGGCAGTACCCGTTGCCAAGACTCCCAAGCCGGAAAATAAAACTCCGAAGAAACAACCCGAGAGCCAGATAGCGAAAAATCAGTGAAGAGTGAAAAGTGAAAAGTAATGAGTGGAGAGGGATGAGTGAAGAGTATGGGGATGAGGGATGAGTGACCAGGGATAAGTGCGGAGTAATGAAGCAGGAGCTATGACTCTCGCTGATGACTCATCACTTATTACCTTACCCTTCACTCTTCACTGTTTTTGTTATGGTTGCAATAATTCAAAAAAGGGGTCTGCGCGATTTCGACTGGGTGCTGGCGTTGCTGGCAATTGGCATAGTGTGTTTTGGCACTGTGCAGATTCGCAACGCCCAACCAACCGAAAACTACTGGGTAAAACAGCTCATCGGTCTGGCAATTGCCGTCGTGGCGATGCTGCTGGTCGCTTTCAACGACTATCGTAAGTTGATAAATATCGCTCCCGCTTTTTACGTGTTCGGCCTTGTATTGTTGGTGATCGTTCTCGTTCCTGGCATTGGGTTGAGAATTAACGGACAACGGGCGTGGATCAAGGTTCCGGGGATAGGTCAATTCCAACCTTCGGAGTTTGTAAAAGTAACAACCGCCATGATGCTGGCTCGCTACTTTGGCAAGCATCGTGTGAGCACGCTGAATGTCAAGGAGATGGCAGTTGGCGGCTTGATTCTGGCCGTGCCGATATTCCTTATCCTGCTTGAGCATGACGTTGGATCCGTGCTGACATATTTGCCCATCCTGGCCATCGTTCTCTTTCTCTCCGCCATAAAAATGCGCTATGTGGTTGGCGCCGTGGTTTTAGGAACTGTGATGCTTCCATTTGCTTACTGGGTCGGCGTGAAAACCCACATGGTGAAGAACTATCAGCAGGAACGCATCAACGTGATCCTGGATCCGGAAAACGCGGATCGCCGTGGCTTTGGTTACAACACCTGGCAGTCGATCCTGACTGTAGGCGAGGGCGGACTGCTCGGCGCCGACACGTCTGCCGCCCACTCGCAAAGCAGTCTTAAGTTCTTGCCCGAGCCACATACTGATTTCATTTTTGCGGTAACGGCAGGCAACGCCGGGTTCGTGGGTTGCATTCTGGTGATGTTGGCTTACGTGATCTTGCTTTCCCGGATGATCGCAGGGGCTAAACGCGCCCCCGATCGCATGGGCATGCTGGTTATTATGGCGATTGTGGGCGGCCTCACTTGTCAAATCTTCATAAACATCGGCATGGAGCTGGGCATCCTGCCGGTCATTGGCGTGCCGCTGCCACTGATGAGCGCCGGCCTGGCTTCGTTGATCGCCACCTTCATCGCGATTGGTTTCGCAATCAGTGTGCAGTTGAGAAGATTTGTAAACTAGGCCTTGCCGGATTCGTTTCGCGTTTACCGCTGCTTCGGTTTATACTCATTCAGCTCGCCCCTGCGGAGTTTTTTCGTTTCAACGCCAAACGCTCTTGAAACAAACAACAAACAAGCAGCACGACGGAAGCTCAAGTTAAGCACCGTGCTCCCGACAAGCGAGTCAGAATTTTTTCGGTCGTCTCTGCAACGACGATCTTTATCAACTTTTACTGTGAGCCGCGTCGTGGGCAGCGGTGCTCAAGAGAACACGCGCGTTGGGACTTTCGAGTCTCGTTGACATCCGGGCGAAACTGCAAACAGGTCGCGAGCACATCCGGCAAGTTCGGGTTTTTCTAATGTCTCCGCCTTTCCAAATTGAAAGGCGCTCCCTTTTGCAATTTCCTCTGGTGGCGCTAAGCGGCTAGTTAGGTTTGTTTTTTGATTAGTTCTAGCGACCGTAGCGTTCCGGACGAATTGGATCCAAGCACAACTCAATCGGAACGCGACCGACAATCTATTCATGACCGGCCAGCGGGCAGTCCAGCGGGAGTTCAGGCTTCCAGCCTGCAGGTATCCCCAATTTCACGGCGCCCCCACTCGCGGCCGGCAATTTCCTTTGAATCAATTCACGGCCAGACGCGCAAGCGTTTTGCTAATCCGCATTCGATGCGCCTCGCTTTTCAGCTTGAAGCGCGCCTTATGCAATCCACAATTTTGAGTAACGTCTCTAGCCACACTCAACAACTTGCTCGCGGCGCAGGGTTGGAGCCTCGGAAGCTCTTCAACTTCAGCGCGCTGCTTATAGGTTCGTGGCAGACGTTTCAGGAGACAACAGATACACAATGGCAAAAGAATTAATCGTAAGCGTCAATGGACGTGAAAAAAAGATCGCAATCATCGAGAACGAAAAGGTAACCGAGTTTTACATCGAACGCGGCGAAGGCAATCAGGGAATTGTCGGCAACATTTACAAAGGACGCGTCATGCGCGTGTTGCCCGGAATGCAGTCTGCCTTCGTTGACATCGGGCTTGAGCGCGATGCGTTTCTTTACGTATCCGACTTCTTCGATGAGGAGGAAGAGTTTGAGCGAATCGTTATTGACAAATCGCAGAAGGGTAACGTGGAAGAAGCCCAACGCGTGGCGGCGGAGCAAATTGCCCTGGCGCGCGTCGAACGAGAACGCCACATCGAAGCTACTCATGATCGCGTCGAGCCGCTTGGCGAGATAGAAATTCAAGAGATGGCGGCTGGCGAGTTCGAAGAGCCGGCTGAACAGCTAGCCGAACAGCCTGCCGAACAAACTGCCGAGAGCGCGGATGCCGGTAAGCGTCGCGGTCGGCGCGGACGCCGCCGTCGGGGCGGCCGAGAAGGCTCGGATGCGACAGAAGAACCGTCAATTGAAACCCGAACCCGAATAAAGGCGGAAGACATTGATACGCCCTTTGTAGCCGCCGATCCTTCCATTCTGAGAATCATCGACGAAGAGGAGACTGCGGCCAACGGCGAGATGTTTAAGGACGCTCGGCTTCAGGAACGGCTCTTCGATCAAATCCACGCGGGTGAGTTTAATCTCGAAGACGATTTTCGCACGGCCGAAGTAGGCTCAGTCATCTCTTCCGTTGACTACAGCGGTGATTCGTTTCAACGAATAGACGACGGCGAGAATGCAGAGCCTGTCGAAGGCGCCTCTTCACGAACACGCGAGCCCGTCGCGGCCCGCATTGAGAGTTTCGTTGATAATGTTGATGAAAACCTGCTTCGACGCGGGTCTTTTGAGCGCGTGAGCGACGACGAGGCAGAAAGTGAAGCTACTGCAAGGAGCGCAGGGGAGCCGGAGCCTGAATTAGAGGAGAAGCCCCGCGAACGCGCCAGTACCAAAAAATCGCGAGTCGGGAAACTCCTTAGCAGCCTGGGCGCGAAGAAAAAACCCAGCAACAAACGATCGTCTACTAAGAAGCCTGCTAAAGAATTGACTGCCGCCGACGAGGACGCCGAGACCACTGGAACCGTCGCCAACTCCGCCGCGGAAGATGTTTATGCGGATGCAGAAGCAACTCTCGAAGAGAAAAGCTCACGCGCCGAGTTTGCTACGCGGCGAGGTGGACGCCGACGCCGCCGACCCAGTAAAGGAACCACTTCTGACGCAGCGTCTTCCGACACACCGGCTGAGGGCACGCCTGCAAACGGCGGCGATTCAGAGAACGAAGTCGCTATTGAAACAGCACCTCTGGAGCAGACTGACGAGTTGCCGTTGCCCGCCGCCGTTTCGCCTCCACCGTCCCGTGATAATCGCGCTGCACGCGATGGCCGTGATCCGCGCGATAATCGCGACTCGCGCGATCGGGGTCGCGATGGGCGTGGCGGCCAACGAGGATCTGGTCGCCGGGATCGCCAACAACCCACGATTACGGATCTGCTGCGCGAAGGACAAGAGATACTGGTCCAGATCGCGAAGGAACCTATTGCCAAAAAGGGTGCCCGCATCACTTCGCACATCGCCCTGCCCGGTCGCTTTCTGGTCTATATGCCTACCGTAGAGCATGTCGGTGTTTCAAGAAAGATTGAATCCGATAGCGAACGCCAGCGTCTACGCAAACTTATTACACAAATCCGCGGCAGCGAAGATATTCCTTCGGGGGGCTTTATTGTTCGCACTGCGGGCGTAGGCATCAGCGAAGCAGAGTTACGTGAGGATGTTCGCTATTTGGTTCGGACCTGGCTCGACATTCGAGCTGCTGCCGAGAAATCGAAGCCGGCATCTCTGGTTCATAAAGATCTCGATCTGGTTCAACG
>WNGE01007580.1_pt1 | contig 12380 bp, 9 predicted proteins | sample 5400651 | NCBI WGS metagenome assembly WNGE01 (sample SAMN13153370, study PRJNA577476) | soil metagenome | isolation source: 60 cm soil or saprolite under grassland replicate 2 | place: USA:California | collected 2016-06-15 | reverse complement strand
AGCCCGCCTGGAGGAGGTAGGCGAGCGGCCCGCCGCCCAGCGGTCCGGCGACCTTCGGGTCGGCGTTGAGGCCGTGCGGGTCGTACCCCTGCCCCTGCCAGCCGGCGAACGTCGTCAGCGTCTGGCTGGCGACCACGTAACGGACGCCGCCCTCCGGGCGCCACCAGAGGTTGTTGTCGAACGTCCAGCTCCCCGTGCCGTCGGTCCAGGCGTTCGTGCTGGTCGCGCCTTGGTTGACCGTCCCGTTGCATGAGCAGGAAGCCCTCGCCCTGGTTGTCGTGCGACCAGCTGTACTGGATCAGGCAGTCCTCCGAGCCGAGGTCGCAGTCGTAGCGGAGGCAGCGCACCGAGATGCTGTACGGCACGGCGTACTACCACGAGTACCAGCCCTACGACCGGCTCGAAGACGACGTCAAGCTGCTGCGCGAGGCCAACCTCAACGTCGTGCGCGTCGGCGAGTCGACCTGGGCGAAGTGGGAGCCCGAGGACGGGCGCTTCGAGCTGGAGTGGATGCGGCAGGTCCTCGACCGGCTCCACGAGGCGGGCATCAAGGTCGTCCTCGGTACGCCCACCTACGCCATCCCGCCCTGGCTGCACCGCAAGCACCCCGAAAGCCGGCCTCGAGCTGCCGCACAACCACGGGGTGCTCCAGGCGTTCGTCGACCACCTGCGCCACGCCTATGGCTCGGTGGAGCGGCTGAACGAGCTGTGGGGCCTCACCTACTGGTCGCACAGCCTGTCGTCGTGGGCGGACCTGTGGAGCCCCGACGGCAACACCAACCCGGGCTACGACCTGGCGTGGCGCCGCTTCCAGTCCAGCCTAACCACCGAGTTCCTCGCCTGGCAGGCGCGCATCGTGCGCGAGCACCGGCGCTCCGGCCAGTTCATCACCCACTGCCTGGTCAGCGGGCACGGGCTGCCGGCCGCCGACCGTCACGCCATCGCCCAGGCCGTCGACATCACGGCGGAGAACATCTACTACCAGGCGCAGGACGCGCTCGCCCTGCCCGCCGCCTCCGGCGGGGGGGACGGGGCCGGGGCGCCTTCGTGGCTCGGTGACACCGGCGCCTGGACGCTGTACCTCAAGGCCGACATCGGCCGCTGCGGCACCCGGCCCGGGTTCCTGGTGACGGAGACCAACGCGCTCAGCATCGGTGACGCCCACAGCAACGCGCCGCCGTACGACGGCCAGTGGCGGCTGGCCGCGTACGCGCTGATCGCGCGGGGCGCCCGCGGGATCTCCTACTGGCACTGGCACACCTGCCATTACGGCAACGAGGCCTACTGGCAGGGAATCCTCAACCACGACCTGGAGCCGGGGCGCTGCTACCAGGAGGTCAGCCGGGTCGGGAGCGAGCTCGCCGTCCACGGGGACCTGCTGGACGGGATCGAGCCGGACGCCGACGTGGCCGTGCTGTACTCCCAGGACTCCCGGTACGCCCTGGCGTTCCAGCCACCGCTGGCCAGGCCGGGGAGCGCCGCGGCGGACCGCACCTCGTACGAGCGCATCTTCAACGCCTTCTACCGTGCCTTTTTCGACGCCGGCGCGCAGCTCGCCGTGGTCCATCCGGCGCAGCATTTCGAGCGCTTCCCGGTGCTGGTCGTGCCGGCCCTGCACATCGCGGGCGACGACCTGCTGCGGCGGCTGGTCGCCTACGCCGAGGCCGGCGGCCACCTGGTGCTCTCGTTCCGCTGTGGCTACGCGGACGAGCACGCCCGCGCCCGCTGGGCGCGCGCGCCCGGCATCCTGCGCGAGGCGGTCGGCGCCAGCTACCAGGAGTACGCCAACCTTGCGGTGCCGCTCGGCCTGACCGCCACCGACGGCCTCGCCCTGCCGGCCCAGGCCCGCGCCACCGCATGGGCCGACGGCCTGGAGGTGGAGGGCGCCAGCGCGCTGGCGTCCTACGACCACCCGCATTTCGGGCGCTTCGCCGCGGTGACGACCCACCGGTTCGGCCTGGGGCGGGTCACCTACCTCGGCACGCTGCCGAACCGCGAGCTCGGGCGGGCGGTCGCGGAGCTCGTGCTCGGGCAGGCGGGCGTGCGCCCACCCTGGACGGACCTGCCGGCCTCGGTGCGGGTCACCGGCGCGCGCGCCACCGGGGGCCAGCGCCTGTGGTTCGTCAGCAACTGGTCGTGGGACCCTGTCGCCGTGCCAGTCCCGGCCGACGGCGCTGCCCTGCTCTCGGGCCGCGGCGTGCGGGCGGGCGCCGCGCTGGAGCTCGGCGCCTGGGACGTCGACATCGTGACGGAGCCCTGACCCTGGGGAGTGGGGGAGGAGCGCAATGCGAGGATTGCAGGACCGGACCGCCGTCGTGACCGGCGCGGCCAACGGGATCGGCGCCGCCACCACGCGCAGGCTGCACGAGGAGGGTGCCAGGGTCGCGCTGCTGGACGTCGACGAGGCCAACGGCAAGGCGCTCGCCGAGGAGCTCGGCGCCTCCACGGCGCTGTTCGCGGCCTGCGACGTCACCTCCGAGGAGCAGGTCGCCGCCGCCGTCGCCGCCGTCGTGGCCCGCTTCGGCACCGTCGACGTCCTGGTCAACAACGCCGGGGTGAACGCCTACTTCGACGCCGAGCGGATGACCGTGGCGGACTGGGAGCGCTTCTTCGCGCTGGACCTGCGGGCGGCCTGGCTGTGCAGCAAGCACGTGCTGCCGCACCTGCGGCGCCGGCGCCGCGGTGTGATCGTTAACATCGCCTCGATCCACGCCCGGCTGACGACCCCGGGGATGTTCCCCTACGCCGCGGCCAAGTCCGGGGTCGTGGGGCTGACCCGCAGCCTGGCGCTGGACTACGCCCACGAGGGCATCCGGGTGGTGGCGGTCTGCCCCGGGTGGACCAGGACCCGCCTGGTGGAGGAGGCGCTGGCCGGACGGCCGGACCCGCCGGCCGCGTGGGCGCAGGCGCTGGCGGTCCACCCGCTGGGCCGCATCGCCGAGCCGGAGGAGATCGCCGCGGTGGTCGCCTTCGCCGCCTCCGACGACGCCAGCTTCGTCACCGGCGTGGCGCTCGAGGTCGACGGCGGGCTCAGCGCCCGCTTCGCCTGACCGCCGCGGCCGGACACCCCCACGTGACTGGAGGCTGCCGTGAAGATCGTGAACGTTCACACGACCGTCGTGGGAGCGCCCTGGCGGGAGCTGACCTTCCTCGAGCTCGAGACCGACGCGGGGCTCGTCGGGCTGAGCGAGGTGCGGATGGTCAACAAGACCGACACGCTGCTTGCCTGCATCCGCGAGCTCGCCCCCCGGTACGTCATCGGCACCGACCCGTTCGACGTCGAGCGATTGGCGTGGAACGTCCAGGTCGCCGAGTACGGCAGGCCCGGCGAGGTCGCCATGTCCACGCTGGCCGCCTTCGAGATCGCCTGCTGGGACCTGGCCGGCCAGGCGCTCGGCGTGCCGGTCTGGAAGCTGCTCGGCGGCCGGCTGCGCCAGCGCGTGCCCGCCTATGCCAATGCCTGGTACCGGGGACGCGACCCCGAGGCCATCGCCGACGCGGCGCGTGGCGTGCTCGAGCGCGGTTACCGTGCGCTCAAGCTCGACCCGTTCGGCGCCGCCGTCGGCCGGCTCTCGCGCGAGGAGCTCCGCCTGGCCGTGCGGGCCGTCCAGGCCGTGCGCGAGGCGGTGGGACCGGACGTCGAGGTCATGATCGAGATGCACGGCCGCTTCACCCCCCGGGCCGCGGTCGAGGCCGCGCGGGCGCTGGAGGAGCTGGAGCCCGCCTGGCTGGAGGAGCCGGTCCCCCCGGAGAACCCCGCCGCGCTGCGGCGGGTGCGCGAGGCGACCCACCTGCCGATCGCCACCGGCGAGCGCGCTCACACCCTCGGGGACTGCCACGACCTCGTCGAGGGCGGCTGCGTCGACGTCCTGCAGGCCGACCTCACCCACTTCGGCGGCTTCCTCCAGATGAAGAGCCTGGCCAAGTGGGCGGGCGTCCACTATCTGGAGCTCGCGCCGCACAACGTCTGCGGGCCGGTCGGCACCACCGCCAACCTGCACCTGGCCGCCTGCACGCCCAACGTGCGGGTGCTCGAGCACTTCAACGACTTCGCCGACGCCTGGATGGCCGAGCTCGTCGACGAGGCACCGACCGTCTCGGCGGCCGACGGCTGCTTCGCGGTCCCGGAGCGTCCCGGGCTCGGGATCGGGCTCAACCACGAGGCGTGCAAGGCGCACCCGCGCAGCGGCGCCCTGATCAGGCTGTTCGAACCGGGCTGGGAGCGCCGCGGCCAGCCTCGGCCGGCAGGGGACCGGCAGCACAGGGGGTCTGGGAGATGACACCGATGCGCGCACGCGGTCTCCTGGCGTCGCTGGGGCTCCCGGACGGCGACGCCCACGACCTGCCCCGCTCGCGGCTGCGCTTCCCCGACGGCGGCGAGTACCGGGTGGAGATCCCCTCGGTCGAAGGCCCCGCCGCGTTCGAGGCCGTGCAGGACGAGGCGGCGCACCGCGGGGTCCGCGTCCACCGGATCAGCCAGGGCAGCGGCATCCAGCTCCTCACCGACGAGGAGATCGAGCGGATGGTGGCGCTCGGCGGCGAGCGCGACGTGGAGGTGTGCCTGTTCACCGGGCCGCGGGCCAGCTTCGACACCGGCGTGCAGGCCGCGACCGGCTCGGGGCGGGTGGTCGCGGGCGCCCTGCGCGGCGCCGACCAGCTCGCGTACGGCGTCGAGGACGTGCTGCGCGCCTGCGAGCTGGGCGTCCCGGGCGTGCTCGTCGCCGATCTCGGCCAGCTCATGGTGCTCGGGCGCCTGAAGCGCGGCGGCGACCTCCCGCCCGACCTCACCCTGAAGGTCTCGGTCCAGCTCCCGGTCGCCAACCCGGCCACCGCCCGGGTGCTGGAGGACCTCGGCGCGACCACCCTGAACCTGCCGGTGGACCTGCCGCTCGCCGCCATCGCGGCGATCCGTCGGGCCGTCGACCTGCCGCTCGACGTGTACGTGGAGGCGGCCGACGACTTCGGCGGCACCGTCCGCCACTACGAGGTCCCGGAGCTGGTGCGCGTGGCCGCCCCGGTGTTCCTCAAATTCACCACCCGCAACGCGCCCGGCACCTACCCCAGCGGCCGGCACCTGGAGCGGCTGGTCAGGGACCTGGCGGCCGAGCGGGTCCGCCGCGCCGCGATCGGCCTGGCCATGCTGCGCCGCTACTACCCGGAGGCGCTGGAGTCCACCCGCGGCGGCCACCCCGTCCCGTCCGTCCCCAGCAGGGTCGACGCCGGCCCGGCCGGCCCGGCCGCCGGCCAGGAGGTCGTCCGATGAGCCTGGACGCACGCGACCTCGCCGCGCGGCTCCCGCCCGGGTTCCTGCTCGGCGCCGCCACCTCCTCCTATCAGATCGAGGGCGCCTTCGACGCCGACGGCAAGGGCCAGAGCATCTGGGACCGCTTCTGCCGGGTGTCGGGGGCGATCCGCAACGGCGATACCGGCGAGGTCGCCTGCGACCACTACCACCGCTTCCGCGAGGACGTCGCGCTCATGGCCGGGCTCGGCCTGGACGCCTACCGCTTCTCGGTGAGCTGGCCGCGGGTGCTCCCGGCGGGGACGGGTGCCGCCAGCAGCGCCGGGCTCGACTTCTACGACCGGCTCGTCGACGCCCTGGTCGAGCGCGGCATCCGTCCCTTCGTCACCCTCTACCACTGGGACCTGCCGCAGGCCCTGCAGGAGCGCGGCGGCTGGGGGAGCCGAGAGGTCGTCGGCTGGTTCGCCGACTACGCCGCCCTGGTCGCCGGGCGCCTCGGCGACCGCGTCAGCGACTGGATCACGCTCAACGAGCCGGAGGTGGTCGCCTTCGCCGGGCACGCGCACGGCCGGCACGCGCCCGGGCTCCGTGACTGGCCGCTCGCGCTGCGCGCCGCGCATCACCTCCTGCTCGCCCACCGGGCCGCCGCCGAGGCGCTCTGGGCGACCTCGCGCGCCTGCTCGGTCGGGGTCGCGCTCGATATCAACCCCTACCGGGCGGCCTCCGGCAGCGCGGCCGACGCCGAGGCGGCCCGGCGCCTGAACGACCACCTCCACGGCTGGTTTCTCGACCCGCTCTTCGGCCGTGGCTACCCCGAGGCCATGGTCGCCTGGTACGGCGAGCTGCTCCCCGCCTCGCTCGCGGAGGAGATCGAGAGCTACGACGGCGCGCTCGACTTCCTCGGCGTCAACTACTACACGGCCCGGTTCGCCAAAGCGGCCAGCGGGGGGCTGCTCCGCTTCGAGAAGGTCGTCCCGCCGGCCCGCGCGGGCAGCTATCCCGAGGACCTGCTCGGTCTCCTGGTCCGCCTCGCCGACGAGTACGGGCCGTCACGGATCTATGTGACCGAGAACGGTCTCGGGCTGGCGGGCGAGGCGCCGGCGCCGGACGGCCACGTCGAGGACACCGAGCGGGTCCGCTACCTCGCCGGCCACCTGGAGGCGGTCGCCGAGGCGATCGTGCGGGGTGCGCCGCTGCTCGGCTATTTCGCCTGGTCGCTCCTTGACAACTTCGAGTGGGCGGAGGGGTTCGCCAAGCGCTTCGGGCTCGTCCACGTCGACTACCCGACGCAGCGCCGGACGCCCAAGGCGAGCGCACGCTGGTACCAGCAGGTCGCGAGGGCACGGCGGTGACCCGTCTGGTGGTCGGCATGGTGGTGTGCTACACCGGGTGGGGCGGGTGGAGCGACCTGACCGGACTGCTGGGGCCGGTCGGACGGGACGTCCGGGAGGAGTGCGATGAGGACCTTGGGCAATTTGGTCTGGCTCGTGCTGGCGGGCTTCTGGCTGGCGATCGGCTATGTCACCGCGGGGATCGCCAACTGCCTGACGATCATCGGCATCCCCTTCGGCATCCAGGCGTTCAAGCTCGCCGGGTTCGCCCTCTGGCCATTTGGCCGGGCGGTGGTCCGCGACCCGCGCCGCGACGCCGCCCTGTCGACGCTGGGCAACGTGATCTGGCTCGTCCTCGGCGGTGCTGTGCTCGCGCTCGCCCATCTGCTGCTCGGTCTGCTGCTGTGCCTCACCGTGATCGGCATCCCGCTGGGGCTGGCGAGCATGAAAATGGCCAGACTCGCGCTGACGCCGTTCGGCCGGCGGGTCGTCCCGATCGCAGCGGCCGGCGCCCGCGCCGAAGTCGCGGTGCCGGGCCGATAGCCCCCGTTCCGCAGGAGGCCGGCCGGGGACGGCGAGCGCGTCGTTCAGCCGGCGACGGGGACGGCCAGCAGGTCGACCAGCGCCCGCAGGGCCTCGGGCCGGGCGCGGTAGTACACCCACACCCCGCGCTTGTCGCGCTCCAGCAGCCCGGCGTCGTGCAGCACCTTCAGGTGGTGGCTGACGGTCGGCTGGGACAGCCCGAGCGGCTCGACGAGGTCGCAGACGCACGCCTCGCCGCCCTCGTGGGCCTGGACGAGGCTCAGCAGGCGCAGCCGGGCCGGGTCCGCCAGCGCCTTGAGCACGCCGGCGAGCTGCGTTGCGCCCTCGGCCGACAGCGGCGCGCGGGCCAGCGGCTCGCAGCAGGCGAGCGGCTGGATGACAGGCAAGGTGGACACCCGATCATATTGACAGATGTCGATGCCTGGTGCCACACTCGCTCCAAGACATCGACATCCATCGATATATGCAGAGGACGTGACCTGCCGTGCCCGTCCCCACCGCCCGCCTGCCCGTGGCCGTCGTCGGCGCCGGCCCCGTCGGCCTTGCCGCCGCCGCCCACCTGCTCGAGCGCGGCCTCGTCCCGCTGGTCCTGGAAGCCGGCGACCAGCCCGGCGCAAACATCGCCCGGTGGCGCCACGTGCGCCTGTTCACTCCCTGGTGCCTGGCCCTTGACCCGGCCGCCCTGCGGCTCCTGGCCACCACCGGCTGGACGCCGCCCGATCCTGACGCGCTGCCCACCGGTGCGGAGCTGCTCGATGGCTACCTGCGCCCCCTGGCCGCCACCCCCGCGCTCGCCGCCCACCTGCGGCTCGGCAGCACCGTGGTCGGGATCGCCCGCCAGGACCTCGACAAGGTCCGCACCCCACCGGGCCGCGACCGCCTGCCGTTCGTCGTGCGCGTGCGCGCCCACGACGGCAGCCAGCACGACCTCGCGGCCAGCGCGGTCATCGACGCGTCCGGCACCTGGACCCAACCCAACCCGCTCGGCGCCAACGGGCTGCCCGCCCTGGGCGAGCGCGCCGCCACCGCCCGCGGCCGGGTCGCCGTCGGCCTGCCCGACGTCCTCGGCGCCGACTCCGACCGGTTCGCCGGGCGCCGGGTGCTGGTCGTCGGCGCCGGCCACTCCGCCGCCACCAGCCTGCTGGCCCTCGCCGAGCTGCGCCGCCGTGCCCCCGGCACCCAGATCCTGTGGGCGGTCCGCTCGGCCACACCGCGCCCGCTGGTCGGCAAGGGCAGCGCCCGTGCCGACGAGCTGTCCGCAAGAGGCCAGCTCGCCGCCGACCTGCGCGCCCTGGTCGACGCCGGCCAGGTCGAGCTGGTCAGCGGGTTCCGCATCCGCGCGCTGGAGCCTCACCCCCACGGTGTCACCGTGGTCGGGCACGGCCCGGCCGGCCCACGCCACGTCCACGCTGAGCAGATCGTCAATGCGACCGGGTTTCGGCCCGACCACGCCATCGCCCAGGAGCTGCGCCTGGCGTTGGACCCCGCGTTGGAGAGCGTGGCCGCCCTCGCCCCGCTGATCGACCCCAACGTCCACACCTGCGGCACCGTGCCCGCCCACGGCGAGCGCCAGCTCGCCCACCCGGACCGCGGCTACTACATCGCCGGGATGAAAAGCTACGGACGCGCCCCCACGTTCCTGCTCGCCACCGGCTACGAGCAGGTCCGCTCGGTCGCCGCCGCGCTCGCCGGCGACCGGACCGTCGCAGCCGTCCCGCCCGGGCCGCCGACGGCCAGGTTCTGCCGCGTCACCCACGAGCTGCTCCACGGCGCCGGCGCCAGGTCCGCGGTTCCGGGCCGGTAGTCCCCTCGGGCACGAGGCGCAGGTCTCTATTGTCGGGCCGCCGGACCTCGTATGATCGCTCCGCTGTGCCTTGCACCACGGGCTCAACGGTCTCGCTATTGTCCATCGCGATCGATTGTCCACTGCGATCGTTATCGCGACCGATGGCGGGCGACCGGGTTTTGCGAGCAAAGGGGGACCTGATGTGGGGGAAAACGGGAGCTGTGACGCGGCGGCACTTTTTGCAATACGGCGTCGGCGTCGGCGCCGCGCTGGCGCTGCCATTGGCGCGAACCCCGGTCGCGGCGGCCGCGATGGGCGGCAAGCTGGCGAAATTCCTTGAGCCGGTGCCGCTGCCGGGCTCCGGGATCGTGGTGGCGACCCCGAGCGGCGCTAACCAGTACTCGTTCACGCAGACTCAGATCGCGCGGCAGTTGCACCCGCAGTTGCCGCCCACGCCGTTGTGGGCCTACGACGACGGCTCCGGCCTGGCCGGCCAGGCCGGCTCGTTCGGCATGGCGGTCGTCGCCCGGACCGGCACGCCGGTCCGGGCCAGCTTCACAAATAACCTCCCGGCCGTCTACCCGGCCCGGATCCCGGTCGACACCCGGCTGACGCCGCTCGGCAACCAGGTGCGGGTGATGACCCACCTGCACGGCGGGTTCGTCGCGGCCGACAGCGACGGCAACCCCTCGATCACGCCGAACGGGTTCGGCCCCGGCGAGACGCAGACGGTCTTGTATCCCAACCAGGCGCCGCAGATGCCGGCGTCGCTGCTGTGGTTCCACGACCACGGCCTCGGCACCACGCGCCTGAACGTGTTCGCCGGGCTGGCCGCCGCCTACCTCGTCCGCGACGAGCACGACACCGGCACCGAGCCCAACCCGATCGGGATCCCCGGCGGCGCCTACGAGATCCCGCTGGTCATCCAGGACCGCCAGTTCAACCCCGACGGGACGTTCCTGTACCCGACCAGCGACATCGAGGGCGTCACCTGGATCGGGGAGTACTTCGGCGACGTCATGCTCGTCAACGGCAAGGTCTGGCCGTTCCTGAACGTCGAGCCACGGCTGTACCGCTTCCGGATCCTCAACGGCTGCAACGCGCGGATCCTCAACCTCGGACTCGGCGGGGTCCAGATCTTCCAGATCGGCGCCGAGGGCGGCATGTGGGACCGGCCCGTGCCAATGAAGCGACTGGTGCTGGCCCCGGCCGAGCGCGCCGACGTGCTCGTCGACTTCCGTCGTTCGCCCGGCCAGACGCTGGTCGTGAAGAACGGCTCGCCACCGGCGCCGGTGGCGACCCCGGCGCCCTCGCTGACCACGGTGATGCAGATCCGGGTGGGGACGACGGTCACCCAGCCGGGCCCGGGCACGGTCCCGGCGAGCCTGCCAGGACGCGCCGCCGACCTGCCAGCCCCGGCCAGGACGCGCTACATCACCCTCAACGAGATCGGCGCGGAGACGGCCGGCTGGTTCCTGAACCTCAACGGCCTGCACTTCGGCGAGGCCGGAGGGGCGGAGGCGCCCACGGCCGGCACGGTGGAGGACTGGGTCTACGTCAACCTGACCGGGGACACCCACCCCATGCACACCCACCTGTTCACCCACCAGGTCATCGGGCGGACGCCGTTCGACGCCGAGGCGTACGAGGAAGCCAACGACAGCCCGAACGGCGTCCCCGGCGGGATCGACCCGACCCCGTTCGCGACCGGGCCGATGCTCCCGCCCGCCCCCGAGGAGCGCGGCTTCAAGGACACCACCAAGGTCGACCCCGGCTACTTCACCACCATCCGGGGCAGGTTCGACCTGCCGGCGGGCGTCACGGCGCCGCAGACCTACGTGCACCACTGCCACATCGTCGAGCACGAGGACAACGACATGATGCAGCCCTTCACCGTCGAGCCCTGAGCAGCCGTTCCTCAGGCTCGCGGCCCGACGCTGACAGCTTCGCGGAGGCCGAGAAGACTGCGCCGCAGCGCCGCGACGCGAGGGCTGAGCAGAGGACTCCAGTCCCCGGGATCCGGCGCGGCGGACAGCTCGGCGATGGCGGCGATCTCCTCGAGGATGGCGTTCCCTCTGGGTCCCGACAGCGCGCTCGCCAGGACCGATTGCATGCTGTGCAGCTCCTGGCGGAAGTCGGCGCCGGCGCTCTCTCGTGCCTGCTTGGTCGAAGCAGGCCCAACGGCCGTCCGCAGGACCTGTTGCAGGCGGCCGAGCCGTCCGTAGACGTCGACGAGCCACGTGTCGACCGACTGGGTGGACTCCAGGCTGTAGATGTAGAGATCGAGTGGAGCGTCCAGGAAGCTCTGTGCCACCGGTTTCGACAGGTACGCCAGGAGCGTGCCTGAGACGTCCTTGAGCTCCGGCCAGAGCTCGGCCACCGCGCCCTCCTCACCGGCGATCTCGCGCTTGGCGGCGTCCGTGAACGCAGCCGGTTCGCTGACCAGCACGCCGTACACGCTCTTCCAGTCCGACCGGAAGCTGATCGTCTGCAACGTGAGGATCACGTCCGTGTCGAGGTGCGGGCGGAGCTTCGTCTGCAGCACGTAGGCGTTGATGTAGCGCTTGATCTCGCGCGGGTTCACACCGGCGGACGGGACGACGTCGGCGAGGTGGGGCTGCACCCGCTTGCGCAAGTCGGCGATCTGCTCAGCCGGGAGGTCCGTGCCCGCGACGGAGTCGAGGAACTCCCCGATCTGCTGGGGTGAGATCGGGGGCAGCGTGAACGGCACCTGGAAGATTTTCTTGATGTACTCGGATCCCCTGATGGTGGGAGTCGGAGCGGGTCCTTCGGCGCCACGTCGCTCCTCGTACTTCACCTCGATCGCGCGCTCGACGACGTCGCGGTCCAGCGCCACCAGGAAGATGAAGCCAGGGATATCGAAGAACAGCTTCATCGACTCGAGGACCTGGAGGGCGTTGGGTGGCAGGCAGCGATCGAGGTCGTCGATGAAGACGACGATCCGCCGCTCGGCGGCGGCATCGCCGGCGAACCGCTGGAACGCCCGCTGCATGGCCTGAAAGCTCGCGTGGTAGAGCGACTGCGGGGTCTTCGCCATCTGCTCGTCGTCAGCGTTGTCGGGGTGCCGCAGCTCGGCGAGGAGCTTGCCTCCCTCGAACGCCACCTCCGGTGACCCGGGGAGCCCGGGCACCTTCGCCTTGATCGTGATACCGGCGAAGATGGCCTGGGCGGCACGGGCGGCCGTCGATGCCGCCTTGATCGCCCGGCTCTTCACGTCCGCTGTCACAGGAAACTTCTCCGCCCACGTCACCAGCGCTTCGCGCAGCGTGTCCAGCAGCGGCACGATCAGGTGCTCCTCCTTTTCGTAGCGCCAGGCGTTGAACCAGACGGTCACGATCTTGTTGCGGGCGACGGGGTCGTCGTCGATGGTCTTCTTGACGCTCTCCATGAGCGTCGTCTTTCCCGAGCCCCAGCCGCCGAAAATGCCGATCGCGAACCGCGGGTCGCTCTCCTCGAC
>WNGE01018616.1_pt1 | contig 12381 bp, 14 predicted proteins | sample 5400651 | NCBI WGS metagenome assembly WNGE01 (sample SAMN13153370, study PRJNA577476) | soil metagenome | isolation source: 60 cm soil or saprolite under grassland replicate 2 | place: USA:California | collected 2016-06-15 | reverse complement strand
CTCGACGGGACCTTCATCTACCGCCAGGCGCCCGTACACAAGAGCTCCCCGGCCATCGCAGCACCGCAACGTGCCCCGAAACCGTCCGAGCCGGCCAGACGGCCGCGGCCGATCATCCAGCCCGAGCGATCAGATGCCGTGGATCAAGCTGCCGCGCTCGCCAGGATCGGCCAGGACGCGATTGCCGCGGGTGACTTCGATGCTGCAGTGGTGGCGTTCCGCAAGTACGCCTATCTCCTACCGCACGACCCGGTCGCACAGCTGCAGCTCGGCCTTGCGCTGGAAGCCGCCGGCGACGAACGGTCGGCGCAACGGGCGTACGCCGCGGCGCGCAGCTGGCTTCGTGAGGCGGGTCCGGCGGACAGCGTCGCGGGCGCCGAGGGGTATTCCCCAGCCGAGCTCGTCAGACTGCTCGACTCCAAGCAGCGCCGGCCGGCGCGGTGACCAGCGGAAGGACGACCATGACACAAGGGACAGCAGCGACGGTACTCATCGCCGACGACTCGGTCCTGATTCGAGCCGTGGCTCGGGCGGGCCTCGAGGACGAGGGATACCAGGTCACCGAAGCCGACGACGGCCTCACCGCACTGGAGGCCTGCCGGAAGGAGCCGCCCGACGTCGTCCTGCTCGACATCGAGATGCCCGGCCTCGACGGCTACCAGGTGCTCGCCGAGCTCAAGAGCGACGCCGGGCTCAAGCACATCCCTGTCGTGTTCCTCACCAGCCGCGGCAGCATGGAGGACGTCGTCGCGGGGCTGCGCGGCGGCGCCCACGACTACCTCAAGAAGCCGTTCGAACCCGCCGAGCTGCTCGCCCGTGTCAGCTCGGCGATCCAGATCAAGAAACTGCAGGACGAGCTTCGGCTGCGCAATGCCGAGCTGGAGCGGATGAGCCGCACCGACGCACTCACCGGCCTGTTCAACCGCCGGCACCTCGACGAAGAACTGGCCCGCCGGCACAGCGACGCCAGCCGTCACCACCAGCTCATGTCCCTGCTGCTGCTCGACATCGACCACTTCAAACGCATCAACGACACCTACGGCCATCCGGCCGGTGACCAGGTACTGCGGACGTTCGCCGAGCGACTGCGCACCGTGCTGCGCGCCGGTGACATCGCCGGCCGGTGGGGTGGCGAGGAGTTCCTGATCGTGCTGCCGCGCACCGATCTGGCCGGCGCGCGCGAGGTCGCCGAGCGGATCCGCTTCATCACGGCGTTCGAGCCGGTGGTTGCCGATGGCAAGGAGATCGACCTGACGGTCAGCGGCGGCTGCGCGCTCGGTCCCGGCGACTCGGTGGAGGCCGTCGTCAGCCTCGCCGACAAGTGCCTGTACGACGCGAAGCAGGCCGGCCGGAACCGGGTCGTCATCGCAACCTCATCGACCAGATAGCTCCCGGCCATCGCCGCTAGGTCTGTTCGTTAGGCAGTCGGAGGTAGGTGAGACCTCGGAGGTCGACGTAGGTGTCGGTCGGGGTGGTGACGACTCGGAGCAGTACGCCGTCGCAGCCGGGGCAGCGGGCGACCAGGCCGGGGGCGTTCACGTACAGGCGGCTGTCGGCGAAGACGCCGGTCTGGCCGCAGCCGGCGCAGCGGGCGATCGCGGCGGTGATGTCCACCGCGAACAATTCGCTCAGGGCGCCGGCGGCCGCGTTGCCGTCGAGGTAGGTGGCATCGGTCATCGCGGGCCTCCAGTCGGTCCGAACCGCTCGGTTCTCACTCGGGCCGGGTCGTGACCGGCCGCGACCAGCAGGTCCGCCACCGTCTCCACGAACGGCGTCGGCCCGCACACATACGTCGTCGGCGACTCCGCCGGCTTGAACGCCAACTGCTCGATCAGGTCGGCGTCGATCCGCCCGACCCTCGGCTCCCCCTCCGGCGCCTCGCGCGTGTAGACCAGTCGTACGCCGACGTCGTCGGACTCGGCCAGCTCCTTCAGGTCGTCCACGTAGATGACCGAGGCGGGACGTCGTACGGAATAGAGCAGCCGGACAGGCGTCGTACTGCTCACGGCGGCATGGGCTCGCAGCATCGCCATCAGCGGGACGATCCCCGATCCCCCACCGATCAGCTGCACCGGCCCCTCCTGCTCCGGCCTCCACACGAACCACCCGCCGACCGGTCCACGGATCTCCAGCGGGTCGCCGACCTTCAGCACATCCACCAGGTACGGCGAGACTTCGCCGTCCGGCACCTGCTCGACCGTCAGCTCAATCGTGTCACCGGTCCACGCCGACGCGATCGAATACGACCTGGAGGCCCGATACCCGTCCGGCGCCGTGAGCCGGACATCCAGGTGCTGCCCGGCCAGATGCCCCGGCCACTCCGATACTTCGAGCACCAGCGTCCGTGCGGTCGCCGTCTCACGCCGTACTTCGGCAACGGTGGCGACCTGCCAGGTCAGTCGCCGGCGTATCGCTGTTCTTTCCATGGGTCTCCGTACTCGTGGTAGCCGGCGGTCTCCCAGAAGCCGAGGTCCTCGGTGTCGGACAGGACGAGTCCGCGGACCCACTTGGCGCTCTTCCAGAAGTACAGGTGCGGCACCAGCAAGCGGGCCGGGCCACCGTGCTCGGGGTCCAGCGGCTCACCGTCGTACTCGTAGGCGATCCAGGCTTGACCGTCGAGCAGGTCGTCCAGCGGCAGGTTGGTCGTGTAGCCGCCGTAGCTGTGCGCGAGTGCGAAGTCGGCGCTGGTCTCGACGTCCTCGAACAGCGTGTCGAGCGAGACGCCTTTCCAGCTGGTCTCGAGCTTCGACCACCTCGTGACGCAGTGGATGTCCTTGGTGATCTCCTCGGCCGGCAGCGCGAGCAGACCGGCCCAGTCCCACCGATGTGCCTCACCGGTTTCGGTGGTTACCGTGAACTCCCAGTGCTCGGTCCGGATGTGCGGGGTCGGTCCGGCTGACAGCACCGGGAAGTCCCGTGTCAGGTACTGCCCAGGCGGAAGATCCGACCCACCCCGCCGACGACCGGTGAACCCCGGCGACACGATCCCCATGGCGACCTCCCTCTTCGCACTTGGGGGAAGTCAACCACGGCGCCGCTGGAAGTCCACCCTCCTGCCGAGCATTTCGTCGCGCCGGCGGCTCCGACGGGCGCGACAACACGCGCCGGGCGCGGCTGCGATCTAGAATTCAGGCCTGTTGTGCTGCCCCAGACCCCGGCGGCCTCGCGTGGTGCGACGTGTCCGAGAGGGAAGCACTGATGAGCGAATGGTTCGCCTTACGCCCCACTGTCGCGACCGACGCGCCGGTGCCCGAGCGAGCGAACGAGCGACGGCCGCCGGCCGAATCCGAACCGGAGGTGTCGCCGGCCGAGGAGTCGCCGACCGACGAGTCAGGAACGCACCAGCGGGTACTGGATCGGCCTAGGCGGCGACCAGGTCCGCAGGTTGCGCAAGCCCGTCGCACCGCGTGACAGGCCGCGGGAGAACGACTGTTGGTGGCACGCGTCAAGATGAACGACGTTGCGGCGATCCGGCCGTTAGAGTGGTGTATCCGCCCAGCGGCGGTACAAGCGTGGACGGAATGGGTGGATCAAGACCGCAGCGCCAAAGTGTGGGAGGCGATCAAAGCCGTTGCCGGCAGCGATGGTGCGTCCCCGTCCTTGCTACATGCCGTGATGGCCTGTGCTCAGGTCTTGTCAGCGATGGGTGCCGGGTTGTCCATGACGCGTGACGGCGGGATTCTGGAACCGCTGCTGGCCACCAGTCCCGAGGTCGATGACCTCGACGAACTGCAGTTCGCGCTGGGCGAAGGGCCTAGCGGCGACGCGATCGCCACCGGTGCGCCGGTGCTGGAGACGGACCTGGCCGGTGTCGCCGCCGGACACCGGTGGCCGGCGTTCGCGTCGGCCGGTGCCGAGCGGGGTGTGCGCGGCACCTTCGCCTTCCCGGTCGGTGCCGGCGCCGCCAAAGTGGGAGTGCTGAGCGTGTATCGATGGGAGCCCGGGCCGCTGCGAGCCGATCAGGTGAAGGATGCGTTGGTGTTCGCCGATGCGGTGTTCGTCCTTGCCCTCGACCACCGTCGTGGCCTCAGCACCGACCTGGACGAGGTGATCGAGGCTGCCTTCACCGCCCGCCGCGCGGAGGTGCACCAGGCCGCAGGGCTGGTCGCGGCCCAGCAGCGTATCGGTGTCACCGACGCACTGGCGCTGCTGCGCGCGCATGCGTACAGCAGCGCGGTGCCGTTGCACCGGATCGCCACCGATGTCATGGCCGGTCGCCTCCGCCTTGACAGTGACCACGTCGACGGCACTGCCCCCGGAGGGGGCGGCCAGATCGTCCCGCCGCCGACCGATCCGGACGCCTCCGCACCCGCGGGGACGCCCGATCCGGAGGACATGGGCTCACCGCAAGCCGAGTTGGAGCAGGAGGAGGACTGATGAGCGCATCTGACCGGAGGGTGCGGGAAGTGTTCATCGAACTGTCGGACACCCTCGTTGACGATTTCGACATCATCGAGTTCCTGGACCGCCTCGCGGTTCGCTGCAGCGAGCTGCTGGGAGTGTCGGCCTGCGGCATCATGCTCGTCGACCATTACGGCGCCCTGAATCTTGTCGCGGCTTCCACCGAGCAGGCGCGGCTGGTGGAACTGACCCAGGTGCAGAACCTCGAGGGGCCCTGCCTGGACGCGTTCACCACCGGACGTCCGGTCCAGCAGGCTGATCTGCGGGCCGCCGACGTGCGGTGGCCCCGATTCGCCGCGGCCGCCGTCGAGGCCGGGTACCTTGCGGTGCAGGGGATCCCGATGAGGCTGCGCGACACCGTCCTGGGAGCGGTGAATCTGTTGAGCGAGGTCGCCGAGCCACTGAGCGACGACACGATCGCGCTCGGGCAGGCGCTGGCCGACGCTGCCACCATCGGAATCGTCCACCAACGAGCCGTGGCCCGCCAGGAAGTCGTCACCGAGCAACTGCAGGCGGCCCTCAACAGCCGCATCCTGATCGAGCAGGCCAAGGGATTCCTCACCCACAGCCTCTCTGTCGGTGTCGACGAGGCGTTCGCGGTGCTGCGAGCCTATGCCCGGGAGAACAATCGCCGCCTGACGGATGTCGCCGAGGATCTCGTGCAAGGCCGCCTCAGCATCCACGGGGCCGATTCCGCATCGGACGCACCGCCGGCCTAGGCGCCGGTGGTCCTGGGTGGCATGGCGGGTGCGGACACCTGGCGCTAGACCGGTTCGAGGGTTAGTCTGAGCGTGCCCCAGACCCCGGCGCCGGTTTTGCCGCGCTTGGGAGGGGTTGGTGTGGCAATCACAGCTCAGCTTCGGACGCCTGTTGCCGGGGGAATCTCCGGTGCCGCCGGGCGATGTGTTCGATTGGTGCCCGCGCGATCACCGGAGTTGGTGATGGTGCGCCAGGCTCTCGATCCGGAGTGGGCACCGGCGCCGGTCGGCGTACGTCTGCTGGACGACCACCGCCATGACGGCCGGGGATGATGCCATGGGGACGGAGTCGCCGTTTCTGGATCGCCTCGCTCACTCGGAGCACCTCGAATCCTGGCGCCCTGACGAATTGACCGCCGCGCTGGCCGTGCTCGACGACCTGTACGCCGAAGGCCGGCGGCCGGACGGCGAGGCTCACGTCATCGACATCAGGCTGATGATCTACCGGCGCCGGTTGCAGTACGAGCTCGACCAGAGATCCGCGCGCGACCTGGACTCCGACGAGCCGTAGCCACCGACCCAGGCTGACGGACCCAGGTCTACACGCCCATCGTGCGGCCGATGATTTCCTTCATGATCTCGGTGGTGCCGCCGTAGATGGTCTGGATCCGGGTGTCCAGGTAGGCCTTGGCGATCGGGTACTCGGTCATGAAGCCGTAGCCGCCGTACAGCTGTAGGCAGCGGTCGACGACCTTCTTCTGCAGCTCGGTGGTCCACCACTTCGCCATCGCGGCCTCGGCCACGGTGAGGGTGCCGGCGTTGAGCTCCTGGATGCAGCGGTCGACGAACACCCGGGCGATCTGGGTCTCGGTGGCGATCTCGGCGAGCACGAAGCGGCTGTTCTGGAACGAGCCGATCGGCCGGCCGAACGCCTTGCGATCCTTCACGTACTCCAGCGTCGAAGCGAGCAGGTTCTCGCAGGCCGCCGCGGCGACGACCGCGATGGTGAGGCGTTCCTGGGGCAGTTTCTCCATCAGATAGACGAAGCCCCTGCCCTCCTCGCCGAGCAGGTTCTCGGCAGGTACTGCGACGTTGTCGAAGAACAGCTCGGCGGTGTCCTGCGCCTTCAGCCCGATCTTGTCAAGCTTGCGGCCGCGCTCGAAACCACGCATACCGCGCTCGACCACCAGCAGCGAGATGCCTTGGGCGCCGGCCGCGGGGTCGGTCTTCGCGACGACGATGACGAGGTCGGCCAGGATGCCGTTGGAGATGAACGTCTTCTGGCCGTTCAGCACGTAGTGGTCGCCGTCGCGCCGAGCCGTCGTCTGGATGCCCTGCAGGTCACTGCCGGCGCCGGGCTCGGTCATCGCGATCGCGGTGATGGTCTCGCCGGAGCAGAACCTGGGCAGCCAGCGCGCCTTCTGCTCGTCGGTGGCGTAGTCGAGCAGGTACGCCGAGTTGATGTCGGTGTGGATCGTGAACCCGACCCCACTCGCACGCACCCTGGTCAGCTCCTCGATCAGCACGGTGTTGCAGAACGCCCGCGCGGTCTCGCGGAAGGCATCATGATCGGCGTCGAAGAGCTGACGTTCCACGGGTTCTCCTAGATTCGGTCGTCTTGAACCGCAGAGCCGGTGGTCAGCAGGTCGTCGACGTCTGTGATGCCCCAGTCGGCCAAGGCCTCGCGGGTGTGCTGGCCGGGCCGAGCGGGCGGTCGTTCGAGGCTGGTCGGCGTACGCGAGAAGCGCGGTGCGGGCGCGGCCTGCCGGACGCCGTCCTTGTCCACAAAGGTGCCTCGGGCCACGAGATGGGGATGGTCGCCGGCGAGTGGGAGAACCGGGGTCACGCAAGCGTCCGAGCCTTCGAACACCTTCGTCCATTCGGCCTGGGTGCGCTGGAGAAAGGTCTCGGTGAGCACCTTCCGGAGCTCAGGCCAGTTCGCCGGATCGTTGCGATCCGGCGCCGCGATCCCGAGCTTGGCGATCAGCTCGTCGTAGAACTGTGGCTCCAGCGCGCCGACCGCGACATGCTTCCCGTCGGCCGTCTCATACACGTCGTAGAACGGCGCGCCGGTATCGAGCAGGTTGGTGCCACGCTCCTGCTTCCAGGTCCCGGCGGAGAGGGCGCCGAGCATCATCGTGGTGAGGTGTGCCGAGCCGTCCACGATCGCCGCGTCGACGACCTGTCCGCGACCGCTCTGCTGTGCTTCGTGGAGCGCGGCCAGCACGCCGATCACGAGATACAGCGAGCCGCCGGCGAAGTCGCCCAGCAGGTTGGACGGGACCTGCGGTGGTCCACCGGCTCGGCCGATCAGGTGCAGAGCACCAGACAACGCGATGTAGTCGATGTCGTGGCCGGCGGTCTGAGCGAGTGGACCGTCCTGGCCCCAGCCGGTCATCCGCCCGTACACCAGTTTCGGGTTGATCGCGTGACAGTCGTCGGGCCCGAGCCCGAGTCGCTCGGCGACGCCCGGCCGGAACCCTTCGACCAGCGCGTCCGCCTGCGCGACCAGACGTCGTACGACGTCGATCGCCGCCGGGTTCTTCAAGTCGAGGGCAACGCTGCGGCGGCCGCGGTTGACCAGCTCGAGCTCGGGCGGACCCATCGTCAGCCCGCCGCCGGGACGGTCGATCCGGAGCACGTCCGCGCCGAGCTCCGCCAGCATCATGCACGCGAACGGCGCCGGGCCGAGGCCGGCCAGCTCGACGACCTTCACGCCCTCGAGTGGACCCATGAGCGCTATTGTGACAGTTCTACTGTCACAGTCGTCAAGTCACCTTTCGTACGACGGCCAGTTCCGTACGGCGACCAGCGCAGACGCCGGCACGAGCACGCTGAGCGCCAGCACCACTGCAAGGGCGATCGACCAGCCAGTCTCGCCGCCCTCGAGATGCCCGAGATGAAAGACCAGGTGCGGCACAGCGAAGCCGAGATAGGCGAGCAGCGCGACGACGGTCAGCAGCCGCTCCAAGCGAATCGCGGCCGCCGCGAGCACGATCCCGAGGCCGAGCGACGCGCCCCCGAAGTCGCGGAACAGATGCTCGCTGTACGGCGGCGTCCAGTCGACCGTCGGCACGTCGTCGTAGAACGCCCGCGGACAGAACGTCAGCCATACCCCGAGCAGCAGCTCGAACGCCGCAAAAACCACCAGCACGAACCGCACATAGGCCCTCATGCCTTGCCTCCGAGGTAGTCGGCGAAGGTGATCGCACCGTACGCCGGTCCGTCGACCAGTGCGGCACCGGAAGCGTAGGCGCGGAAGGCCTTGCCGGGGATGCGGAGCGGGACGACCGGGCGGCGAGATGCGCGGGCGCATCTCCAAGCTCGGGCGAGGTCCGGGAGGTGCCTTTGCTCCGGGCCGCCGAGGTCGCGCGCGCGGCCTTGGGCGGGTGGCTGGGTGACGAGCTCGGCGAGTCTTGTGGCGACGTCGGCGACGGCGATCGGCTGGAGGGTGACGGCCGGAGCCGGCAGAACTGGAAGGCGGATGCTGAAGATCTCATCCAGCAGGTTGTGGAACTGGGTCGCCCGCTGGATCGTGTACGGCACGCCGGACTCGGCGACGAGTCGCTCGATCGCGAGCTTGTGCCGGTAGTACGGCAACGGGATCTCGTCGATCCCTACGATCGACATCACCACGAGATGCGCCGTACCAGCGTCCCGCGCTGCTAGGAGCAGGTTCTGCGCCTGCTGCACATCCCGTCGGCCGCGGCTGGTGGCCAGGTGGACAACGACGTCCGCACCGTCAACCGCGGCGGCGATCCCTTCGCCCGTGGTGAGATCACCGGTGAACCAGGTGACCCCGGGCGCTCCGTCCGCCGAGTCAGCCGGGACGCCGGTCGAGTCCGACGCGGGATTGCGCTTCCTGCTGAGGACGCGAACCACGTGCCCGGCTGAATGCAGGCGGGCGACGGTGGGGCGGCCGAGGGTGCCGGTGCCGCCGGTGACGAGGATGGTTGGCATCTGGTGTCCTTTCGTTCACCAGCCCAGATCCGGTAGCCCTCGGATTCGTGACAACTGGTCCGCGGCAAACGCGAGCTTGTCCGGGTTCATCACCAGCCGCAGGTCGGTCAGGCCGTCGACGCCGAAGTCGAAGAAGCAGATCGCCTGGACTCCCCCGGGGCCGACGGCAACCAGCGCCGGCTGGCCGTTGGCCTCGGCCAGGTACGGTTCGATACCCGCGCCGAAGCGTTGCAGGACCCCGATCAGGTACCGCGCCACGCGGTCCCGGCCGACCACAGGGTTGCGGGCGGCAACGACCTTGCCACCACCGTCGGCGCGCGACACGACATCCTCGGCCAGCAACTCCTCCAGCGCGCGGATCTCACCGAGCCGAGCGGCGGCCAGGAATCGCTCCACCAGTTTCCGCCAGCCGGCCGGATCGACGGGCTGGTCCCGTCGTGAGTCGGCTGAGATTCGTTTGGCCGCGCGGGAGGCGAGTTGGCGGGCGTTCGCTTCGGTGGTGCCAATCAGGTCGGCGACCTCGCGGTGGCTGTAGGCGAAGGCTTCCCGCAGTACGTACGCCGCCCGCTCCGCCGGAGTGAGCCGTTCGAGCAACACCAGCAGCGCGAACGACACCGACTCCCGCTCGGCGACGACCTCGAGCGGACCCAACTCGTCGAACTCAGCGCGCCCGGTGAGCACCGGCTCGGGCAACCACTCCCCGACGTACGTCTCCCGCCGCGCCCGCGCGGACCTCAGCTGCTTGATCGACAGATTGGTGACCACCTTGGCCAGGTAGGGGTCGGGGTCTCGCACGGTCACCCGATCCACGTCCTGCCACCGCAACCACGCGTCCTGCAGGATTTCCTCGGCGTCGGCCGCCGACCCGGTCATCCGGTAGGCGATCCCGAACAACCGCCCACGCAGGCGCTCGAAGTCATCCACCCGTTCAGTCTGTCAGGAACGCCTCCGCGGCCTTCTGGATCTTGGTGTAGAAGTCCGTCCAGCCGGCCTCGTCCATCATGTCGGCATCGGCGCCGCCCTGACCGTCGATGAGCTCGCGGACGATGTCGGCGTGGCCGGCGTGATGCGCTGTCTCGTCGACCACTCGGACCAGTAGCTCGCCGAACGTCGTACGACGGTTGTCTTCGCCCCAATGCGGAACCTCCGCCGGGGTATCCAAGGGAAGCTCGGCGATGCTGCGATCGCCGTGGGCGCAGGCGTTTCGGTAGAGGTCGGTGATGTACTCGGTGCTCTCGGACGGCAACGCCCACATGTCGGCGCCTTCCCAGACGGAGCCGTCCTCCTCCCACGGCAATGGCTTCTCGGGTGGCCGGCCGACGCTCGTCCCGAGGTAGACGTACTCGACCCCGACCAGGTGCTTCACCAACCCCAGCAGGTTCGTCCCCGACGGCACCAGCGGGCGGCGCCGGTCATATTCACTCAGCCCATCAAGTTTCGCGAGCATCAACGCGCGCGTCGCCTGGAGGTACTTCTGCAACTCAACCGCCAACGGATCCGTCATGCCCGCGACAGTAGCGCGACCATCAGACAGTTTTCGGTGCGCCCGGCGGGATGAACGGCGGCGCGGTCGGGCCGTGCTCGATCAACTTCATCAGGGCGGCGGTGTCGACATACTCGTCGATTGCATCGGCGAGCCGATCGAGGCGGGCTTCACGGAGGGCGGCGAACGAAACGGTCCCGTCCGGGGCAGGCTTCCCGGTGAGCTCAGCGACCTCGGTCAGGAACGAATGCCTCGCCGCGTCGTCGTCGAGCAACCCATGCCAGATTGTCCCCCAGGTGTTCCCGACCCTGCATCCACCCGGAAACCCAGAGGCTTCCCCGATCACGGTTGCCACGCCGTGATGGATCTCGTACGCCGTCCTCGCCGGCCGGGCCAGCACCTTCTCGGCCGCAAAAACAGTTGCGACAGGCAACAACCCGATCCCGGTGTGCTCGCCACCGCCTTCCACACCATGCGGATCCGAGATCGCGCGACCCAGCAACTGATACCCGCCACAGATCCCTAGCACCGGCCGCCCCGCCGCCACCCGGGCAATCACCGCATCGGCCAGACCGTTCGATCGCAACCAGTCCAGATCGGACACGGTCGCCCGCGATCCCGGCAGTACGACGAGATCCGCGTCCCGCACCTCGGCCGGGCTGGTCGTGAAGAACACGCTGTTCGTCGGCTCGACCGCGAGCGCGTCGAGGTCGGTGAAGTTGCTGAGCTGCGGGAACCGGACCACCGCCACCGACAACACGTCCGCACTGGAACCAGTTCGTCGTACCGGAACATCCAGCGCGTCTTCGGAGTCGAGCCACAGGTCGGGCAACCACGGGAGTACGCCGTACGTCGGGCGGCCGGTCGCCGAGGTCAGCATGTCGATCCCGGGCTGGAGCAATGAGGCATCGCCGCGGAACTTGTTCACCACGAACCCGCTGATCAATGCCTGGTCGGATGCGTCCAGCAATGCCACCGTGCCGAACATCGACGCGAACACTCCCCCGCGATCGATATCGCCGACAACGACCACCGGCGCCTGGATGTGCTGCGCGAGTCCCATGTTGACGTAGTCGGACTGCCGGAGGTTGATCTCGGTCGGGCTACCCGCTCCTTCGCTGATCACCACGTCGTACCTGGACGCCAGATCGTCGTACGCCGCAAAGGCGGCCTTCGCCAACTCCGCCCGCTCGGTGAGGAACCCGCGCGCGGTGAGTTCGCCCCATGGCTCACCCATCAGTACGACGTGACTCCGGCGATCGCTGCCTGGTTTGAGCAGCACCGGGTTCATCGCGGCCTCGGGTTCGGCGCCGGCGGCGACGGCCTGGATCCACTGGGCCCGGCCGATCTCGGCGCCGTCTGCGCAGACCATCGAGTTGTTCGACATGTTCTGGGCCTTGTACGGCGCCACCCGCACACCCTGCCGCGCCAGCCACCGGCACAGCCCAGTCACCACCGTCGTCTTCCCCGCGTCGGACGTCGTACCGGCGATCAGCAATCCACCCACCCGGCTGACCCTAACGCAGCGCGCGCATCACCAGGGCAAGGTACAAGCGGAAGCGGCCATGGGGGTTGTCGAGCTCGAAGCCGAGAACCTCCTCCGCGTGCTCCAGCCGGTAGGCCACGGTGCTGTGATGCCGGTACACCAGCGCAGCCGCCTTCCTGACCGAATCGGTGAAGCAGTACGCGCGGAGGATCGCGAGCAGATCGTCACCGCCGGGCTCGGCGGCGATGCGGTCGAGGGCAGCCACGTCCGGCGAGGTCGCGATGTCCTCCGGCTGCAGCCGCTCCGCGAGGACCAGCAGACCGCCCAGATCGTCGGACCGGACGACCGGTTCT
>WNGE01013396.1_pt1 | contig 12381 bp, 10 predicted proteins | sample 5400651 | NCBI WGS metagenome assembly WNGE01 (sample SAMN13153370, study PRJNA577476) | soil metagenome | isolation source: 60 cm soil or saprolite under grassland replicate 2 | place: USA:California | collected 2016-06-15 | reverse complement strand
GTTCCGATCCCGCCGGTGAGGCCGACGAGCAGCATCGGAACTGTTACTCGGCGCGGCCCTCGCGCCGGCGAAGGTCCTCCAGGATGGCCTCGAGCGAGACGTCCTCGTCGGCGGCAGCCGCCTCCTCTGCCGGCGCGGCCTCTCCCGGCGCTTCGGGCGTTTGCGGGCCCTCGCTCGGGGCCTCGGCCGCTTCAGCCGCCCCCGACCCGTCCTGGGTCGGACCGGGCGCCTGGGCCAACGGTTCCGCGGATGCTTCGACGACCGGCTCCTCGCTCACCGGGGCCGCCTCGGGCACGGTGGACGGTGCGCCTTCGGGGCGGATCTCCTCTTCGTCCGCCTCGATCTCCCTCTCAGTCACGGCGGGCAGGGCCCCGCCCACCTGGCGCATCGACAGGCTGATGCGGCGGCGGGCCACGTCGACCTCGATGACCTTCACCCGGACCTGGTCACCGACGGACAGCACGGACTCGGGGGAATCCACGTGCTGCTCGGAGAGCTCGGAGATGTGTACGAGGCCCTCGATGCCGGGGGCGACACGGACGAAGGCGCCGAAGGGCACGAGCTTCGTGACCTGGCCCTCGATGATCTCGCCGGCCTGGTACTTGCGCTCGAACTCCTTCCATGGGTCTTCCTGGGTGGCCTTCAGCGATAGCGAGACGCGCTCCCGCTCCAGGTCCACGTCGAGGATCTCGACCTCCACCTCCTGCCCGACCTGGACCACCTCGCTCGGGTGGTCCACGTGCTTCCACGACAGCTCCGAGACATGCACGAGACCGTCCACCCCGCCCAGGTCCACGAACGCCCCGAAGTTCACGATGGAGGACACGGTCCCCTTGCGCCGCTCGCCCTTCTGGAGCGACTCCAGGAACTTCTTGCGCCCCTCGCTCTGGGATTCCTCCAGGAACGCCCGGCGCGACAGCACGACGTTGTTGCGGTTCCTGTCGAGCTCGATGATCTTGGCCTCGATCTCCTGGCCCACGTACGGATGCAGGTCCCGGACCCGACGAAGGTCGACCAGGGAGGCCGGCAAGAAGCCGCGGAGGCCGATGTCCACGATCAGGCCGCCCTTCACCATCTCGATGACGGGGCCCTTGATCGTGCCACCGGACTGCATGACCTCCTCGATCCGACCCCACGCCCGTTCGTACTGGGCGCGCTTCTTCGACAGGATGAGGCGGCCTTCCTTGTCCTCCTTCTGGAGGACGAGGGCCTCGATCCTGTCCCCGACGTGCACGACCTCGTTCGGGTCGATGTCGTGGCGGATCGAGAGTTCCTTGGCCGGAATGACCCCTTCGGACTTGTAGCCGATGTCGAGGAGGACCTCGTCCCGGTCGATCTTGACGACCATTCCCTCGACGATGTCACCGTCTTTGAAGTCGCGGAGACTGGCCTCGACCGCGTCGACCAGTTCCTCGGGTGTCAGGTCGCGCTCGGGCGCGGCCTTGGCTTCGCTCGTCTCGATGTGAACCATCTCCTCCTTCGTGCGCGCGACGTGCCCACCTGCGGCGGGGTGGATTGCGGTGATGCGGACGCGCCTCGCGGCCCGGGAATGGTAGCTACCTGGGCAAACGCCCGTCAACGGGTCGCGGCATCTGTGGCCGGCGACGCGGCGTCAGTGACCGGCCGGCGCCGCTTCGGCCCAGTTCCGGCCCCAACCGATATCCGCCCGGAGGGGCACGGACAACTCGTGGGCCTGTTCCATCTCGTTCTTCACCAGCGCAGCGGCCTCCTCCACCTGAACCGCCACCACCTCGAAGACCAGCTCGTCGTGCACGGTGAGGAGCATATGGATCTGGAGGGACGAGGCCCGGATCGCCCGGTCCACCCTGATCATCCCGAGCTTGAACACGTCGGCCGCGCTCCCCTGGATCGGCGCGTTCAGGGCCATCCGCCGGCCCAGATCCCGCACGCGAGGGTTGGACGCCTGGAGCTCGGGGATGTACCGGCGCCGTCCCAACATGGTCTCGGTGAAGCCCTCTGCCGCTGCCCTGGCCACCTGCCGGTCGAGGTAATCCCGGATCTGGGGGAACGACTCGAAGTACGCGTCAAGGATCTCCTGAGCCTCGTCGGGGGCGATGTCCAGGCGCTGGGCCAGGCCGAACGCACTCATCCCGTAGGCCAGTCCGTAGTTCACCATCTTGGCCCGGTTGCGGAGCGACGCGTCCACCTTTTCCTCGGGGAACCCGAACACGCGGGCGGCCGTGGCGGCGTGGATGTCGCGCCCCTGGGCGAATGCCGATTTCAGGCCCTCGTCGGCGGACAGATGGGCCAGGATCCGGAGCTCGATCTGCGAGTAGTCGGCCACCAGCAGGAGCTGGTCCCCCGAGCCCGGGATGAACGCTCTGCGGATCTGCCGCCCCAGCTCCCCTCGGACCGGGATGTTCTGGAGGTTGGGGTTCGACGAGGAGAGCCGTCCGGTGGTCGCGCCGGTCTGATTGAACGTGGTATGCACGCGGCCGTCCGCCGGATCCACCTGCCGGGGCAGAGCCTCCAGGTACGTCGAGTTCAGCTTGTCGAGCTCTCTCCACGAGAGGAGCGCATCCACGATGGGGTGCTGATCGCGAAGCTTCTCCAGGACCGAGGCGTCGGTGGAGAGCTGCCCCTTCGGCGTGCGTTTGCCCGGCGACAAACCGAGCTTGTCGTACAGGATGGCCCGGAGTTGGGGTGGTGAGTTCAGATTGAACTCCTCTCCCGCGAGCCGGTAGATCTCGGCCTGCAACGTGGCCATGCGGTCTCGGACGTCCTTCGCCATGCCATTCAAGTACTCGACGTCGAGGGCCACTCCGCGGGCCTGCATCCGGGCGAGGATGGAAGACAGCGGCATCTCCACCTCGTCGAGCAGCCGGCGCAGCCCGGCCCGATCGATCCGCTCTGCCAGGGCCGGGGCCAGGAGGGCCACCGCGGCGGCCTCGGCCGCGACCACCCGCCAGGACTGGCCGAACAGCTCACCCTCGGCCTCCCCCTGCATCCCGGCCAAGGGGTCCGACCCCAGGTACTGCTGGGAAAGGGCGCTCAGGTCGAAGGTCGTGCCGGCCGGATCGAGCAAGTGCGCCGCAAGGATGGTGTCGAACGCCACGCCGGCGACCGTGCGCCCGGAGGCGATGACGGCCGCCTCCGTGTCCTTGGCATCGTGCGTCCACTTCAGCGCCGACGCGTCCGACAGGCCGCGGGCAACCGGGTCGAGCGTTTCCAGGAACGCGTAGGCGGCCTGCCCGCCGCCGAGCGATACGGCCACGCCCCGGATCGATCGTCCCTCGAGATCAAGGCGAACGGCTTTCGGCCCCAGGTCCGCGATGAGGGAGCCGACCTCCTGGGCCGAGGTCTCCCGCAGATCGAGGTCCGCCAGGTCGGCCGCGGGCTTGGGGCCGCGGCCCACGTCCTCGAGCCGTTCGAGAAGCGTTCGGAACTCGAGCGAGGTGAACAGGCGGTGCACCGCGTCCATGTCCCACTCGCCCATCACGCTTTCGTCCGGGCTGAGGTCCAGCTTCAGGTCGGTATTGAGCCGGGCCAGATCCTTGTTCAACAGGAGCTGATCCCCAGCCTCCTCGATGGAGGTCCGGAGCTTCCCCTTGAGCTCCGAGGAACGAGCCAGGAGATCCTCCACCGAGCCGAAATCCTGGACCAGCTTCGATGCGGTCTTCTCCCCCACGCCCGGGACGCCGGGGATGTTGTCCGATGTGTCGCCCTTGAGTGCCACGTAATCCAGATACCGCTCAGGTGACAGGCCGAACCGGTCTTGGACCGCACGCTCGTCGTACAGGGCGATGTCGGAGATTCCCCGACGGTTGAACATGACCTTGATCCCCGGCCGGACCACCTGGAAGAAGTCGCGGTCGGCGGTGACGATGACGACCTCGATCCCGGCCTCCGCCGCCTGGACCGCAAGGGTGGCGATGACGTCGTCGGCCTCGTGCCCCCCCACCCCGATCACCGGCACCCGGAGGGTCTCCAGGACCTCGACGATCAGCCCGAGCTGCTGGCGGAACTCATCGGGGGCCTCGGGCCGGCCTGCCTTGTACTCGGCGTACTTCTCGAGCCGGACTGTTGGAGCCCCGATGTCGAAGGCCACCGCGATCAGGTCGGGACGCTCCTCGGCCAGGAGCTTGATGAGCATCGAGGTGAAGCCGTAGACGGCGTTCGTCACCTGCCCGGTGCTGGTGGTCAGGGATTGCGGCAGGGCGAAGAAGGCCCGGTACGAGAGGCTGTGCCCGTCCAGGAGGAAGAATCGCTTGGGGGGATCGCTCACGCTGCTGGCCACCGAGGGGATTGTAGACGCGGCCTCCGACGGCCCCCCCGCCGATCGAGGCACGCTCTTCGGCATCGATGAGACTGAGTAGAATCCGACTGGCCCAGTAGGATTCGGCCGGTTTTTCGGGCCCGAGGAGCGAGGAGATCTCGAGGACGTGAGCACGCTGCAGACGGTCATCCTGGGAGCGGTGGCCGGGTTCACCATCTTCGTCGGACTCCCGATGGGCCGAGTGCGGCACCAGAGCAAGGCGCTGAAGACCTTCCTCAACGGGGTCTCGGCGGGCATCTTGATCTTCCTGCTGTTCGACATCCTCGAGCACGCCACCGAACCCTTGGAGGATGCCGTCAACCGGGGCGCGTGGGCCCACCTGGCGGCCGTCGGGCTCCTGTACGGGGCCGGATTCGGGGTGGGACTCCTCGGCCTCCTCCATGTCGGGCGGGCTTGGCGCCGGCGGCCCGGCGCGAGCGTCGGGCCGGGCGCCATGGCCTTGGCCGAGGCCGACGTGCGGGGGGAGGCCCTTCGGGTCGGCATGTCGATCGCCGTCGGGATCGGGCTCCACAACTTCTCGGAGGGACTGGCCATCGGCCAGGCCGCGACGGCCGGCGAGGTGTCGCTGGCCCTCCTGCTGGTGATCGGTTTCGCCCTGCACAACGGCACCGAGGGGTTCGGCATCGTGGGTCCGCTGGCCGCCGCCGGCGAGCGGGCCTCGTGGGGCTGGCTGCTCCTGGCCGGCGTCGTCGGTGGCGGGCCGACGTTCCTGGGGACGGTCGTGGGGACGATGTTCCACTCGGATCTGGTGTTCGTTGCGTTCCTCGCGCTGGCCGCCGGTGCCATCCTCTACGTCGTCGGGGAGTTGTTCAGCGCCGGTCGTCGGTTGTCCTGGGAGATCACGTTGTGGGGCGTGTTCGCCGGATTCGTGTTGGGACTCGGCACCGAACTCGTCCTGATCGCGGCGGGCGCCTGATCGGTCGTCACTCCGCGTCACGACGGATCGTCGATCGTTGTCACTCTTTCTTCCATGGAGCGAACCGGGTCGCTACCAGCGTGGTTGTTCCGAATCCCTTGCAGCGCAAGTAGGCGTTTCGCGTTGACAGGTCACAGGCGCCTCGCTAGATTTCGCTCCGGTCCCGAGCGGTCGCAGGGACCGGGAGGCCGGAAGGTGCCTCCGGGAGAGAGACTTTCCGAAGGGGCGCGAGTTCCTAAGGAAAACTTGCTTCCGGGCGGCGGCCGGTCGACCGGGGATCCGGGTCGCTTGGGGCCAGCATTTGACGGGTCGAGGAACCGAGTAGACAACGCTCGCGTATGGGGAAGGCGTGAGCGGCTCCAAAGGTTCCTCGGCCCGTCTTTGTCCTCCGGTCCCCTGATCCGGTCGCCGGCCGCTCTCTGGTCATCGAGCGATGACGATCACCCCGGTCATCCCCAGCGACTGATGGAACCGGCAGAAGAACGGATACTCCCCCGGCCCCCCCAGGAACGCGGCGATGTCGCGGATCACCAATCGTCGGCCGGGCGCCACATCCTGGGAGTAGGTCGTCCCGGGGATCGTGACATTGTGGACGTTCCGCCCGTCGTTCTGGACGACGAGGTCCCGGCCCGGGCCGATGGGGGTGGTGGGGTGCGCGTCGTGGAAGTGGTAGTCGATGGCCGTTACCACGTAGGCGGGACGGGCTGTCTTGCTCCACACCGTGGGTGCGAGGACCACCACGGCCACGGCGGCCACGGCCAGGATCCCCCGGGCCCGGACCGACTTCACCCGAGCCTCACAACACTTTGGCCAGGAATTGTTGCAGCCGTTCGGTCTGGGGGTTGGCGAAGACCTCCGTGGGATTGCCCCGCTCCACGACCATCCCGCCGTCGGTGAAGATCAACCAGGTCCCAACCTCGCGGGCGAACCCCATCTCGTGGGTCACCACCATCATGGTCATCCCCTCCTCGGCGAGTTGCCTCATGACGTCCAGCACCTCGCCAACGAGCTCCGGGTCCAGGGCCGAGGTCACCTCGTCGAAGAGCATCAGCGTCGGTCGCATGGCCAGCGCTCGCGCGATGGCCACCCGCTGCTGTTGCCCGCCGGACAACGCGCCGGGGTAGGCGTCGGCCTTCCCGGCCAGGCCCACCCGCGTGAGCTGCTCCATGGCCCGCTCCTTCGCCTCCGTGGCATCCACCTTGAGCACTTTCTGCAGCGCAACGGTGATGTTGCGAAGGGCGGTCATGTGCGGAAATAGGTTGAAGGCCTGAAACACGATCCCCATGCGGGTTCGCACCCGGTTCAGGTCAGTCCGACAGTCCGTGATGTCGTGCCCCTCGAACCACACGTGGCCCTTGCTCGGGATCTCCAGCATGTTCACGCATCGGAGCAGTGTGGATTTCCCCGAACCGGACGGTCCGACGACGACCTGGACCTCGCCCGCGTCGAGCTCGAGGTCGATGCCCTTGAGGACGTGATGTTCCCCGAACCACTTGTGGATACCCTCCAGGCGAACGACCACCTTGTCGTCGGCATCCAATTCAGGCCGCTCCCGCGATGCCCACGAGCCCGCTCCGGAGTTTGCGTTCGGCAGCGTTCACGATGCCGATCAGCGGCAGCGTGACCGCCAGGTATCCGAGTGCAGTGCCCACGAAGTACGTGGCGTTGAACGTGTCCGAATACCCTTCCTGCCCAATACCGAACAGCTCCTCCTGCCCCAAGATGACACCGAGGACGAAGATGAGCGACGTGTCCTTGATCAGGATGACGAACTCATTCAAGAGTGGCGGGATCACACGCCGGACCGCTTGGGGGACGATCGCGTACCGCATGGCTTGGGCATAGGACATGCCCAGGGATCTGGCGGCCTCGATCTGCCCGCGTTCGATCGACTGGAGCCCCGCCCGGAACACCTCCGCCGAGTAGGCGCCCATGTTCAGCGCGAAGACCAGGATCGCCGTGAAGACCGTACCGATGTTGAGATTGAAACCGAAGGTGAACACTGCGTAGAAGAACGAGAGCTGCCAGATCAACGGAGTTCCACGGAAGAAGTTGATGTAGGCGCGCGCGGGCGCCCGAACGACCCTCCGTCTCGACAGCGTGAACAGGGCGAGGATCAAGCCGATCGCGATACCACCGGCCTCGCCGAGGAACGCCATGTACAGGGTCCGGCCGGCGGCTTCGAGGAACAGGTGGAACGTTCCTTTCAAGTATGTGAAGTTGAGGACGTTGCGAACGAAGGGGAACAACAGGTCCCCGGAACGGAACCACAGGACGAAGAGGGCAACGAGTACCGCCTGAACCCCCAGGACCGCTCCGGCGATCGCATGTTCCCGTTTACGGCGCGTGTCCAATCGCTTGTAGGTGCCCCAGCCGGCCACCACGGCCGCGCCGCCCAGGGCGATCGCCAAGGCGAGGACGGTCGTTTCCGCCTGCGACCCAAGCGCGGTGACGATGTTGCAGACGCCTCGTGCACCAAGCGCTTCGTTCAACTTCAGTCCGGCCGCTTGGCACTCGGGCGTGATAGACCCGCCCCCGACGGCCCACGCGATCTGCAGGGCGAGGGTTCCGCCAATGGCGAGGGCGATGGCGGTGCAGCCGGCGACGAAGATCGATACGGGCCACGGTGCCGTGGGGCCCCGGACGTCGGGAGCGGTCTCCAGTGCCTCCTCGACGGTCCCTGTGACGGCTGCGCTCATCGGACCTCCCCTTCACGGGGCGGGATGGGCCCCCGTCGCCTGCGACGGGGGCCCATCCTCCGACCTCGATTCACGCGGGCTGGAACTCCGCCGGCACCGGGACGCCGGGGAAGTACTTCGTGAAGATCGTCGCGTACGTCCCGTCCGCGATCACCTCTTGGAGCCCATCGTTCCAAGCCTGCACCAACGCCGTGGATCCCTTGGCGAATGCGAAGGCGTATTTCTCGTTGGTGTCGATCTGCTAGGTCCGTGAACGCCTGAGGCGCTGCCGGGTAGCTCTTGATCTGGATGCCCTTGGGGGCCAGGTTGTCTTTGGCCCACTGCTCACCGGTGGTGCCAGCCTGAACCCCGACGACATCCCCCGACGTCAGGTCGTCGACGGATTTGACGTCCGGGGTCTGCTGCGTGTTCACGGTGAAGCCCTGCTCCGAGTTGTAGTAGAAGTCGGAGAAGTCCACGGTCTGGGCCCGCTTCTTGCCGACGGATCCGGTGGCGGTCACTGCGGCGGCGACCATGTCGAACTTGCCTTGGTTCACCTGGGTGAAGATGGTGTTGAAGTTGGCCTTCACCCATTCGACCTTGAGATCGAGCTTGGCGGCGATGGCGTTCGTCAGCTCGACGTCGAAGCCGGTCGGCTCCTCGCTCCCCGGCTTCACCGTCTCGAATGGCTTGTAGTCGAGGCATGAGCCGACCGTCAAGATCCCCGACCCCTTGATCGTCGTGATTCCCGGGGTCCCGCTCCCCCCTCCAGAGGGCGTCTCCTTGCTGGCGCACGCCGCTACGATCAGCCCGAAGACGGCCAGCGCGGCCACGATTCCGATCAGGCGACTCCTCAAGGTCCCCTCCTTACTCGCCCGAGCTGTGTGCCCGGGTCGCACCCTGGGTCACACGGCCCATTATGGTCGAAAGGGCTATCGTTTCGCTTCTCCCGGGCACGCGCAAGCGGCGCGCCGGGCCTCACCGGGCGTGCGTGGCGGTGTCCGGAGGGGGATCCACCGTCCTCCCTCGTCCCGGTACAGACGGACTCGCGCGGACGACCGGGTCAACTCGCCGTCCGGCCGGAACATGTAGGTGCCGGCCAGGCCCCGGTACGTCTCCCTCTCCGACAGGAACGCCAGGACCTCCGCGCCGGACGCCGCTCCGGCCCGGATGGCCCGCACGAACATCCCGGCCGTGTCCCAGGCCTCGGCGGCGAAGGCCCCCGGAGGCACCCCGAAGTCGGCCTGGTAGTCCTGGATGAACCGCTGGGACGCGAGTTCGGTTGCGGTGGATAGGTCCGCGCAGGGACACGCCGCCACGGTCCCCAAGCCGGCCCGGCCGGAAACGGCCAGGTACGCCGGGTCTTTCATTGCGTCGCCCCCCACGAAGGAGATCCTTCGGCCGCCCGCTCCGTGGAGGGCCCGACGAACGAGCGCCCCGGTGGTCGAGGACCCTCCCCACACGACGACGCCGCACCGCGCTCTCGAAACGGCAGGCGCGATACGGAGCGAGCCCGGCTCTGTCGCCGCGGTGTGCCAGCGAAGCACCACCTCGGAGGTGGTGGAGGCGGCGACCGCTCCCAGGAGGGCCCTTGACCCCGAGCTCCCGTCTCCGAGCACGCAGGCGCCCCGTCGCGGCGACGGGACCGAGTCGACGAACGCCGCGATGGCGCGTCCTTCCATCGTCACGTCCGCCACGGTTCGTCGCCAGGCCATCCATCCCCGTTTCGACAGGTTCGGGCCGAGGGGCGACAGCGTGAGCGTGGGCACGCCCGCGCGGTCGAGAACGTTCCCGGCCGCCGACTGCTCCCGCCCGGTCATGGAAGGGGCTGCGATGGCCCCCACGAAGGCCGGGTCCGCCACGATCTCCCGGGCCGCGGCCGCCGCCGTCGCGGCTTCACCGCCGGTGTCCACACCGGTCAGCTCGACGGAGACGGGGAGGCCATGTCCGAGCGCGGCCGTGTCGAACGCGAGCCTCGCTCCCTGGAACGCGGGTGCCGACCGCGCGGCCGCTTCATCCGACGAGAGGTCCTCGAGGAACGCCACCTTCAGCTGCACCGGGAAGGGTGGCACCGAAGTGGAAGCTCCGGGAAGGCCGGGCTCGCCGCTCGTGCAACTCGCGAGGGCGATCAGCATCAGGCCAATGAGGAAAGCGAGCCTTCGTGCCCTGGCGGAAGCCGGCAAGATTGTGAATCTGCGCATGGTGTCCTTCGAGTGTATGGCGTGCACGCCCTGGGCCGATGACACCCGACCTCAGTGTCAGCCCCTTTCGCTAGGCTCTCCCGAAGTCTCGAGATTGGAGTACGAAACGCGCCCTGGCCATCAGTTCGATCATGTCTCATTGCTGATCCGCGATGGATTCGGCGATGAGCGGATCGGCGCGTTGACCGGGATCCCGAGATCGACGGTCCGCGACTGGCGACGCAAAGGGCGTCCCGGCTTGCGTCAGAGAACCGCAGCGCTTGACTGCCCACGATGCGGCGGTTCCATCTCTGACGAGTCTGCCTATGCCTATCTCCTGGGTCTATACCTCGGTGACGGCTGTATCTCCGAACTGCCGCGCGCCCTGCGCCTGCGATTTGGTTCTCGATGTTCGATACCCGTCCATCATCCAGGAAGCCAAAAGGACCATCGGTGCCATGCATCGGACTGGAAAAGTGGGAGTCCTGCAGAGGGCAGGGTGCGTCGAGATCTCGTCGTATTGGCAGCACTGGCCATGCGTCTTCCCGCAGCACGGACCGGGGCGAAAGCATCTACGGCGGATCGAGCTCGCTCCTTGGCAGAAGATGATCACTGACAGACAGGCCCCGTGTTTCTTGCGCGGCCTGATCCATTCTGATGGGTGCCGGTCATTGAACCGCGTCAATGGAGGCGAATATCCGAGGTACATCTTCACGAACACGTCATCGGACATCCTGAAGATCTTCTGCGATGCTTGCGAGACGTACGGCGTGGCGTTCCGAAGGATGCGGTGGAATGCTATCTCGGTCGCGCGTCGTCCCGACGTCACAAAGCTCGACCGAGTCATCGGTCCCAAGTCCTGAACCAGCCGCCCGCTCGGATAGACTTGGATCGGCCGGGGTGGAGAAACCAGGTAGACTCGGCGCCCTCAAAAGGCGCTGGGCTTCGGCCCGTGAGGGTTCGAATCCCTCCCCCGGCACAACTAGACGACGTGAGCCTCCCGGACGAGGTCGCCTCGCTGGAATCGCTCGAGCGAGAGGCCGGAGACGTCAACCGTCATCGCTTGGCCTTGCACGATCATCTCGGCCAGGAGCTTCCCCACGATCGGCGCGTGCTGGAACCCGTGCCCGCTGAACCCACAGGCCAGGTACAAGCCGGCGGGATCCGTCACCGGCCCGATGATCGGGTGTCGGTCGGGAGTCATCTCGTAGAGCCCTGCCCACATGCGGGCGATCCCTGCCCGCTCGAGCGGGGGGAAGACCCGGACGGCGGTCGGGACCAGCTCGTTCGCCACCAGCGCCTCGTCGACCGTCGTGTCGAACGACGCTCGCTCGGTGGGGCTGCCCATCCCCATCAGGACACCGGGACCCTCGCGATGGAAGTAGAAAGTGGTGTCGGCGTCGACCACCAGCGTCTTGCGGTCGGGGGCTCCCGGGAAGGGCCCCGTCACCACGACGTTGCGGGGTACCGGCTCCAGAGGCAGCACCACCCCACATGTCTTCGCCAGGAGGCCGGCCCACGGCCCCGCCGCGTCGACGACCACGTCGGTCCAGATCGGACCCTCGCTGGTCTCGACCCCGGTGACCCGCGCTCCGTCTGTGAGGACGGCGCGCACTTCGACGCCGGTCCGCAGCTCGGCGCCGGCACCTCGCGCGATCGTGGCGTACCCGGCCGTCAGCCCTGAGGGATCGGCGATCCCGTCGTCCGGGCAGAACGTCGCACCGATCATCCCCTCCAGGCTGATGCCCGGAGCGAGCGCTCCCGCCTCCTCTGGCTGAAGCAGACGAGCGTCGATGCCGAGCCCGCGTTGGAGCTCGGCTGCGGCCACGAACGACCGCCACGACGTCTCGCTCCGGACGAGGAACAGGTAGCCGTCCTGGTGGACGTCGAGCGGGACGCCGTGCGTCTCCCGGAACGACAGGATCATCGGGACGCTCGCCAAGGAGAGCCGAATGTTGACCTCGCTCGAGAACTGGTGCCGGAAGCCACCGGCGCAGGCCCCGGTGGAGCCCGTTCCCAGGGCGTCCTCCCGCTCCAGCAGTAGCACGCGACCGGCCCCGGCGGCGGCCAGGTGGTATGCGGTGCTGGCCCCGACCACGCCCCCGCCCACCACCACCACGTCCGCGGTCTCGGTCATGCGCCCAGCCGGTCCACGGCGGCTCGCGCCACCACGAGGTCCTCGAAGGCCACGCCGACGGACTTGAACACGGTGACGTCCTCGGGGCTTCGACGAACCGTCACGCCGTGCACGACCTCCGAGAGGTCGGCTACCACGTGGTCCGGTCCGATGGATCCCGCCCCGAGCGGGAT
>WNGE01012517.1_pt1 | contig 12381 bp, 7 predicted proteins | sample 5400651 | NCBI WGS metagenome assembly WNGE01 (sample SAMN13153370, study PRJNA577476) | soil metagenome | isolation source: 60 cm soil or saprolite under grassland replicate 2 | place: USA:California | collected 2016-06-15 | reverse complement strand
GCGACCCCGCCCCGGGAGGCGGCCGCGGCCCCGCCCCGGGAGGCGGCCGCGGCCCGGTCCCAGGAGGAGGCCACGGCCCGGCCGCCCATGGATCGAGCCTGCCGCGCGCCGCGATCACGGCCTGGCCAACCCTGGGCGTCGCGATCGCGGCGATCGTCGCGGTCGCCGTGATCAGCATCGCCATCTGGGGAGCGGGTCAGTGGGCGGAGTACGTGAACGTGCTGCGGGCCGGCACGGGAGCCGACTTCGTCTCCCGGCTGAACATCGGTCCGGCGAGCCAGCTCGCCCTGCTGACGGGCGACGACGGCGTCGCCGTACGAGTGGCACCGGCCGTGACCGTCGTCGCCCTCGGGGTGACGGCCGCGGCGGCCTGGCTTCTGAGACCGGTGACCCTCAGCCTGGCCGTGGCGGCCGCCGCTTCCCTCATCGTGACGCCGATCACCTGGTTCCACTACCCGGTCGCGCTGCTTCCGTTCGCGGCCGCCGCCTGGCTGCAGGCGCGCGATTCCGGCCAGGCGACGCGGACGGCCGCGTTGCTCGTGGCGGCGCTCGTCGTCGCCGGGCTGTCGATCTCGGAGCCCGTGGCGGTCTGGCTCGCGGTCGGCCTGGTGATCGTAGCGTGCCGGCCACCCGCTCAACGGGCCGGTGCCTGACACGGCATCCATGGTGGCCGCGGCCGTCGCTGAGTCGGCCCCTCGAATGAGGGCGTGGAGCCGTTCCGCGCCGACAGGACAGTGGCGTCGCCGACCGGCCTGTCGCCACTACACTTCGGCCGATGCAGACCCCGTCGCTGACGATCGTGTTACCTGCCTATAACGAGGCGGCGAGGATCGGACCGGCCTTCGATGAGCTGTTCGGCTATCTGCGACGGCGCGGCGAACAGGCCCGCGACAACGCGCCGGGCGCCGGCCTGCTGCCCTCGGAGATCCGGGTGCTCGTCGTGGACGATGGCAGCACGGACGACACCGCGGCACTGGTCCGTGCCAGGCCCGAGGCAGGCATGCCGGCCGATGGCTCGGCGCCGACGCTCGACCTCATCTCCGTGCCCCACGGCGGCAAGGGCGCGGCCGTCCGGGCGGGAATGCTCGCCGCCGAGACCGAATTGATCGTCTTCGCCGATGCGGACATGGCCACGCCACCCGATCAGTTCCCACTCATCGTCCGCGCCCTGGTCGACCACGACGTCGCGCTCGGCAGCAGGATCCAGCCCGACGGCTCCGACATGCGCGGCTCACAGCCGCTCTACCGCCGATTGCTCGGCAAGGCATTCCACGCGTTCGCATCCGCCTGGGTCGTCGGGGACGTCCAGGACACGCAGTGCGGCTTCAAGGCGTTCACCCGCGAGGCAGCCCACGACCTGTTCCTGGAGCAGCGGATCACGAGCATCGTGTTCGACGTCGAGCTCATCTTCCTGGCCCGGAGACGGGGCTACCGCATCGCTGTCGTCCCCATCCGCTGGTACGACCGGCGCGGCTCGCGGATGCGGGCCGGCCCCAGGCTGGCCGCCCGGGTCGCGTGGGACGTTCTGCGAATCCCGATGCTTCACCGCCGGTCCGGCCGATCGGCCCGATCCGGCAGGTCGGGCTTCGGGGGCGGTTGATCGGTCTTGGCCGCACGTCGGCTCCTCGATGCCGCCCTGCCGATCGTGGCCGTCCTCATCTTCGTCGGCGGCGGAACGGCGATCGCCTGGGCCGCCGGCTCGACGCTCGGCTACGACTATCAGGCCTACGTGCAGGCAGCGGCCCGGCTGCTCGCCGGGCGACCGCTGTACGACGCGGGCGCCGACGTGTCGGGAGCCTTCGGCCTGTACCAGTACCCACCGCCGTTCGCCCTGGCGATGATCCCGTTCACCTGGCTGCCCGCCGGAACGGGCGTCATCGTCTGGACGGTCGTCCTGGCGCTTGCCTTCGCGATCGGGACGTGGCTGCTCCCGGTTGGCCGGTCGGTGCGGTGGCTGACCCTGCTCCTGGCGGGGTTGTGCTGGCCGTTCCTGTACTCGCTCAAGCTCGGCCAGGTCGGCCCGCTGCTGTTCCTCGGATTTGCCGCTGGTTGGCGCTGGCGCGATCGGCCATCGATCCTTGGCACCGCGATGGCAGCCGGGGCCCTGGTCAAGTTGCAGCCAGCACTGTTGTTCGGATGGGCGCTGGTCACCGGCCGTCGCCGAGCGGTCGTCACGGGTCTGGCCGTCGTGTCGGCTGCGGTGGTGGCGGCGACGGTGGCCGCCGGTCCTGGCGCATGGTCGGATTACGCGTCCTACCTGGGTCGCATCAGCGCGCCGGTGACGACGCCGCACAACTACACGGCCGGTGCGATTGCGTACGCCGTTGGCGTCGAGCTCCCGGTCGCGACGGCGATTCAGTGGTCGAGCGTCGCTCTGGCCGCCGTGGCCGTGCTGTACGCATGGTGGCGGGCGGACGCGGACAGCGGCTACGTCACCACCGTGGTGGGTAGCCAGGTCCTTTCTCCCCTGCTCTGGGAGCACTACGCGATGCTGCTCCTGATCCCGGTGGCACTGCTGCTCGAGCGCCGCCACTGGTGGGCTGTCGCGCTGCCGCTCCTGCCGTGGCTCGGTCCGCTCGCCTATCCTCCGGTCTTCGTTGCCGGACTCCTCGCCCCGCTCCTCACCGGCTCGCGGAGGAGCCCGGATGACGCCACCACGCGCCCCGCCACCCGGGTGCCTGCCCGAGACGCCGAGGTTCCCGAGCCTCGAGTCCTGGAGATCGGTCGATCGACCGTTCGGTGAGCGACCGTTCCATGTACGACGGGCGGGGGAATGTCCGGGCTGCAGCGCTGGCGGTCGGGCTCGTGCTCGTCGCGATTTCGTTCGTCATCTACCTGTTGAGCGCACGGCAGTTCGATGCCGGCCGGGGCGACTTGTTCTGGCTGGCGGACGCATTCCTCAAGGGCCGGACCTGGCTGGATGGGCCTCTCGGGCCGAACGACGTCGTCTATGGGCCCTCCGGCGAGGTGTTCGTGCCCTTCGCGCCGTTCCCGGCCATCGCGTTCATGCCCCTCGTGGCCGTCATCGGTCCGGCGAATGCCGATCTCTGGGAGCCCATCATCAACGCGGCGATCGCCGCGGCGGACGTTGGCATGGCGATGTGGCTGGCCGGCCGGGCCGGCGTTCGATCGCTCGTCGATCGCGTCTGGCTGGCCGTGCTCCTCGGATTCAGCACCCAGATCTGGTGGGTGACCACGCGCGGCGGCGTCTGGCACACCGGTCACCTCATTGCGACGTTCCTCATGCTCGCGGCGCTCATCGAGGTCTTTGGCCGGCGGCGCTCGCTTCTGCTGGGCCTCCTTGCCGGGGCCGCCTTCCTCACCCGGGCGCCGCTCGCGTTCGCGGTGCCGCTCTTCCTCCTTGTCCTGCGTCGGCGGATACCGGACTCACCGATCCAGCCGGATTCGCGTGGTTGGCTGGACGCACGCACCTGGCCGATCGAGGGCTGGATCGGCATCGCATTCGGGGTGCTGCCCGCCGTCGCATTCTTCCTCTGGTACAACGAGGTCCGGTTCGGCTCTCCGCTCGAGTCGGGCTATGCGCTGGCCACGCTGCCGCCATGGCTGGCGGCGGTCCGAGCCGAAGGCCTCTTCTCGATCAGCCACCTGGGCATGAACCTCGATTACCTCTCCACCCACCTGCCCACACCGATGCCGAACCCGCCGTACCTGCAGCCGGACGGGCTGGGGCTGTCGATCTTCGTGACGAGTCCCGGATTGCTGCGCGCTGTGCGCGCCCCGTGGCGCGACCACTCGGTTGGCCCGCTGGCGATCGGCCTGGGGCTGACCGCGGTCGCGACGCTCGTGCCGACTTCGGAACGATCGTGGGACTGGCCAGCGTCTACTGGGCCTACCACCTGTGACCGCGGGTCGGCTCGTACCGGCTCGCCCCGCGCCCATCCACCTCCGGCCGCCACGCTGGACGGCCCCGGTATCCTCAGGCCCGTGGTACTCCCGGGGGATGCCGATTTGCCGCCCGCTGCTGTTCCATCCGCCGGGATGACGTCGACCCGAAAGATTCTGGTGCGTTTCGGCCCCGTCGTGGCCGTCCTGCTCGTCGGTGCGGCGTACGCCGCATGGCAGCTGACAGGCGGTGCCCCCGAATCGCAGGACTCCAAGGCCTACTACCTCGCCTCACTGGACGAACCGTATGCACGGTCGCTGGTGGGCGGCGACTACGCGTACCTCTATTCGCCCGCCTTCGCCCAGGTGCTGGCGCCACTCCGGCTGCTGCCGATGGGCTGGTTCGTGGCGGTCTGGACCCTCATCCTCGTGGGGGCGCTGGCCTGGACCGCCCGCCGGCTGGCGCTGCCCCTCCTGCTGTTCCAGCCGGTGATCGCCTCGATCGCCCTCGGCAACGTCGAGATCCTCATCGCGGCCGCCATCGTCGCCGGCTTCCGCTGGCCGGCTGCGTGGGCTTTCGTCCTGCTCTCCAAGGTGACACCCGGCATCGGCCTCGTCTGGTTCGCGGTCCGGCGCGAGTGGCGGTCGCTCGCCATCGCGCTGGGCGCGACCGCCGGGATCGCCGCCGTGTCGTTCGTCATCGCGCCCAGGCTGTGGTTCGACTGGGCCGAGGTCCTCTCGAAGAACGGTGGGACGACGGTCTCCCTCCCGACCCTGCCCGGCCCGCTCTGGCTCAGGGTCCTTGCCGGCGGGGTCATCGTGGCCTGGGGCGCGCGTACGAGTCGCCGCTGGACGGTCTCGGTCGGCTCGGCCATCGCGGTCCCGGTGGGCTGGTTCACGTTCACGGCGATCATCGCGGTGGCGATCGCCGGCCTGCTGGTCCGGACGCCCGGCTGGTCGGTTCGCGGGATGGTCATGGCGATCGCGCATCCCGACATCCGGGCCTGGCGACGCCCCGCCGCCCCGGCCGCAACGGATCCCCGGGCCGCGACGGATCCCCGGGCCGTGCGGGCCGATCGATGAGCAGCCTCGAGGGCGTCCCATGAGCGCCGGTCTTGGAGCCGGCACGGCCGTGAAGCCGCGCCTGGTCGCGCGCTGGCCCAACCTGCGGCGGCTGGCGGGCGGGATCCGCGAGGCGGTTGCGCTCGACCGTTCGCTCGTGGTGGTCTTCGTCGTCTCACGCCTTCTGGTCGTCCTTGCGGCCCTCGCCGCCGAGACCCTCATCATTCGCAACCCGAGCCTGACCAGCGGCGACGGCGCGCCTGTCCTGCGCAGCCTGACGAGCTGGGACGGCTGGTTCTACCTGGGTATCGTCCGGGACGGCTACCACGCCGCTGCGGTCACCGGCGGCTATCACGACTACGCCTTCCTGCCGCTCTACCCGCTTCTGGTCCGCGTCCTCGCGGCGCCGTGGCCGGCCTTCGCCGGTCTCACGGCCGTGGTGGTCAGCAACGTGGCGTTCCTCGTTGCCCTGGGCCTCTTCGTCCGGCTCGGCGACGCGGTGGTGGGTCGCCGGCGAGCTCGCCTCGCCGCGGTCTACCTGGCGATCTTTCCGTTCGCCGCCGTGTTCTCGATGGCCTACACGGAGAGCCTCTTCCTGGCCCTGTCTCTCGGCGCCTTCCTGGCCGCCGAGCGGGATCGACGGCCGCTGGCCGGTCTGCTGTTCGGCCTGGCCTGCCTGTGCCGGCTCCAGGGGGTGCTCATGATCGTGCCACTCGCCGTGATCGTCCTGCATCGTGACGGCTGGCGGCCGCGGCCCTCGCTGGCGTGGCTGGGGCTGGGACCGGCGGCCTCGGGCGCCTTCCTCGTGTTCGTCGCCTCGCTCACTGGCCGCTCCAGCGGCTACCTCGACGCCCAGGTCGGCTGGGGCCGCTCCGGGCCTGTGACGGCAGCGGCGAACGGCGAGAGCATCGGCCAGCTGTTCACGACGTACCAGGGGACCCTCATCGCCGTCCTTGCGATCGCGATCTTCCTGCTCGTGTACCTGCGAAGCGACCGCATCCCGGTGGCGTATGGGCTGCTGCCGGTGCTGACCCTGGGGCTTGCCCTGTCCTCTGGCCTGCTCGAGGCCATCGGGCGGATCGCCATGCTCGCGTTTCCGTACGCCTGGATCCTGGCCGGCCGCCGAAGCGGCTGGTTCAGGCGCGCCTGGCCGATCGCCTCGGCCGGTCTCATGACCGCCTTCGCCATCCTCATGTTTGGGGGGTACTACGTCCCGTGACCCGCGTCCAGCCCGCCGCCCACGCCGCATCGGTTCGCTTCCTGATCCCGCCTGTTGGCGCTCTCGCCGGCCCGGCCGCCCGCCTGTTCCTGACCAGCGCCACCATCCTGTTCGTCGAGTTGCTGCTCATCCGATGGGTCCCGGCCAACGTCGTCTACGTCGGATACTTCAGCAACTTCCTGCTCATGGCGAGCTTCCTGGGCATCGGCGCGGGGATCCTCTTCGGTCGCGACGCCGGGCGCATCCCGATCTCGCCGTTCGCGCCGCTCCTGCTGGCGGTCGTCCTCCTCGTCACGCGAGCGCAACTGAACGTCCAGCTGGGGTCGCCCGATGAGATCTTCTTCGGGCCTCAGAACAGCCATTCGGCCGACGCCAACTACCTCCTTCTGCCGTTCATCGTCGTTCTCGTAACTGTCGTCATGGCCGGGCTCGCGGTGCCGCTCGGCGGCCTTCTGACGGCCATGCCGCCGCTGCGTGCCTATGCCATCGACATCGCCGGCTCGATGGCCGGCATCGCCGCATTCACGGCCCTGTCGGCGGCGGGCTCCGGGCCCGTGGTCTGGTTCACGATCGTCGCGGTCCTCCTCTCCCTCGGCGGCCTGGCCGTCGGCATCACCCGCTGGTCAGCGGTCTCCGCCCTCGCGATGGCCGGCGTCATCGGGCTGTCCGTGGTGGCCGCCCAGCGCGGCGACGTCTGGTCCCCCTACTACCGCATCTCCGAGTACAGCAGCGGCGGCGTCAGCGCCATCGACGTCAACGGCGTGCCCCACCAGGCGATGATCCCGGTCGCGACAGCACGCCAGTCGTTCTACCAGCAGGTCTACCGCTGGTTCCCGGACCGGACCTACCAGCGGGTCCTGATCATCGGCGCCGGGAGCGGCACCGACACCGCCCTTAACCTGGCAAACGGGGCGGGCTCGATCGATGCCGTGGAGATCGACCCACAGATCCAGGCGATCGGAGCCCGCGACCATCCGGCCCGGCCATACGACGACCCCCGCGTCCAGCGCTACGTCGACGACGGCCGCGCCTTCCTGCGCAACGCCACCGGCCGCTATGACCTGGTCGTGTTCGCCCTGCCCGATTCGCTCACCCTGGTGAGCACCTCGGCCAACATCCGGCTCGAGTCGTTCCTGTTCACGAAGGAGGCCTTCGACGGGGTCCGCGACCACCTGGCCCCCAACGGGATCTTCGTCCTCTACAACTTCTATCGAGAGCCCTGGCTCGTCCAGAAGATGGCCGGCATGCTCCAGCAGAGCTTCGGGACGAGCCCGATCGTCCGGCTGTACCCGGAGTTCGGCGGCACCGCTGCGACCCTGGCCGACGGCCCGCTCGTGGCCTCTCTCGCTGGCGCGGCACCGCCCGGCGACCGCATGGACGCGATCGACACGGCGACGGCGCCACGGCCGGCCACGGACGACTGGCCCTTCCTCTACCTGCGGGAGCCGCTCATCGCGCCGCACTATCTCATCGCCCTCGGGCTCGTCCTGCTCTGGGCGGGGCTTCTCGTCGCGCGCGCCGCTCGTCGCGGCGGGACGACGTTCCGGCGTTTCAGCCCGCACTTCTTCATGCTCGGCATGGCCTTCCTCCTGCTGGAGACGCGGAGTCTCGTCACGTTCAGCCTCCTGTTCGGCAGCACGTGGATCGTCAACTCGCTCGTGTTCTTCGCGATCCTGGCCAGCGTCCTGGCGGCCATCGGCATCAACGCCCGGTTCCGGTTCAGCGATCCGAGGCCGCTGTACGTGGCGCTCTTCGGCGCGATCGCGGTGAGCTTCCTGCTGCCGCCGACGTCGCTCCTCATCGAGCCCGCCTGGCTGCGCTATGCACTGGCCGCGACGTTGACGTTCGCGCCCGTCTTCTTCGCGAATCTCGTGTTCAGCCACAGCTTCCGCGACACTCGCACGGCCGACATGGCCTTCGCCAGCAACCTGCTGGGAGCGATGCTCGGCGGGGCCGTGGAGTACCTGGCCCTGCTGACCGGCTACCAGGCCCTGCTCGTCGTCGTGGCCGGGCTGTACGGCCTCGCGTTCGTGTTCGCCCGGCGCTGGCGAATCCTCGCCGACCGCGATCTCGTCATCGAGGGCTTCGCGGACCGGGCGGCTCCCCCGACCGTCGTCACCGAACCTGCGGCGTGACCCCGCGGGCGACGCCGGCCGGGCGGGGACCGGCCGGCGCCACCTCGCAGAGCCGGGGCGCCGTCCGGGCCGCGGGGCGCGCGCTCGATCGGCTGGTCGCGACGCCGGCCAGGCTGCGGCTCGCGCTCGTCGCGGTGGCCGCGTTCCAGGTGATCCTGTCCGCGGCCGTGGTCCGGGCGATCGCGCCGAACGCCTGGCTCGCCGACGCCACCCGGGACGTCGAGGCCGCTCAGGCGCTCGCGGCCGGCACGTTCGGGACCGATCGCGGCTACCTCTACTCCCCGCTCGCGGCAATGCTCATCCTCGCGACGACGTGGATTCCGGCGGGTGTCGCGGGTGGAGCCTGGCTGGTCGCGCGGTTGGGCGTGCTCATCGCCGGGATCGGGCGAGAGACGCGCGGATTGCCGACGGCCGACCGGCTCCTCATCGCGCTCGCCGCAGCCGCCTTCCTGCCGACGGTCTACGACCTCATGCTCGGCAACGTCTCGATCCTCCTCGTGGCTGCCGTGGCCCTGGTGGCCTGGTCGCCGGACCGGCTCCGAACGGGACTGCCCCTGGGGCTCGCGCTGGCGACGGCGCCCAAGCCCGCACTCATCCCGATCCTCGTGTGGATGCTCGTCTTCCGGCGGCGGGCCCTGGCCGGCAGTCTCGGGACGGCCGGTGCGGTGCCCCTCGCGGCTGTCGCGGTCCTGGGTGTCGCTCCGTACGCGGCCTGGATCGACGTCCTCCGCCATCCGCTCTACCTGGCCGGGCCGCAGGGCGGCAACTTCGCCCTGACGGGGTTCTTTCCGACACTCGTTGCCGTCGCGCTCGGTGCGCTGGCGGTGGCGGCGGCCATCGTGGCACTCCGGCGCGGTGAGACGCCCGGTCTGCTGGCGGCCGTGGCCGTCGGACTGCTCGTCGCCCCCTACACCCTCGCCTACGGCGCCGTGTTCCTGCTCCTCGCCGTCCGGCCGCTGGCAGGCGTGCTGCCGGCGGGGTTGCTCCTCCTCTCGGGGCTCGCCGCGCCGGTCCTCGTCATCGTGTTCCTGCCCGGTCTCGCCGGTGCCCTCCTCGCGGTGGCCGTCGTCGTGAGACCATGGCGCTGGCCGCCTCTCGCGAAGCCGCCCCCTCCGGAGTCGTCGCTCCGATAGCAGCTGCCGCTGGAGCCCTCCCTGTGACCCGACGCTGGCCGATCCTCGGCATCTTCATCCTGTCCGGCGCCGCCGGCCTCGTCTACGAGGTGGTCTGGGCGCGCCAGCTCGTGCTCGTCTTCGGCAACACCACGCAGGCGGTCTCGGCCATCCTGACCGGCTTCTTCGGCGGGATGGCGATCGGCAGTGCCATCGGCGGAAGGATCGGCGATCGGGTCCGGCGTCCATTGCGGATGTACGGGCTGCTCGAGCTCATGCTCGTGGTCGTCGTCCTCGCCACGCCGGTCACGTTCCGGCTGCTCCACGAGGTCTACCGCGGTGCCTTCGGGACCCTGGAAGGCAATCCCGGGCTGCTGGCGCTCGTCCGCTTCGGCCTGTCTCTGCTGGCACTGGGGCCGGCCACCGTGCTCATGGGCGCGACGCTGCCCACGCTGACCCGGTACCTGAGCCTCGGCCCTTCTGAGCTCAGCGGGTCGTTCAGCAAGCTGTACGCCGCGAATACGATCGGGGCGATCATCGGGACGGTCGCGGCGGGCTTCGTCCTCATCGAGCTCCTCGGCCTCACCGGCACGCTCGTCACCGGTGCCGTGTGCTCGGCCATCGCCGGCCTCGCCGCTCTCCTGCTCGACCGCGGTCGGACGGCCCTGCCATCGGCCTCGGCGCCGCCGCCGGTCAGCGTCGACAGCCTTCCGCCGCCGCCTCGCGTGCGCCTCGCCATCCTGCTCGCCTTCGTCTCCGGCCTGACCTCGCTCGGCTACCAGGTCCTGTGGACCCGGCTGCTGGCCAGCGGGACCGGCAACTCGACGTACGTGTTCTCGACGATCCTGGCGGTCTTTCTCATCGGTCTGGCCGCGGGCGCCCTCTTCTACGCGTGGCTCCGGCCTCGGTTCCGGGATGTCGTGCCCCTGCTCGCCCTCGGCCAGGTCCTCGTCGCACTCCTCGTGACCGGTGGGATGGCGCTGGTGATCTCCAGGCACTCGACCGGGTCGCTGCCGCTCACCACCCATTTCGACGAGCTGTTCACCGGCTATCTCCAGCCCGTGGTGCTCGTCGTCCTGCCGGCCACCTTCGTCATGGGCCTCACGTTCCCGGCTGTATCGGCGCTCGTCGCCGACCCCACCGGTCGCATCGCCACGAATGCCGGCCTGCTCCTCGCCGCGAATACCGGCGGAGCCATCGTGGCGACGTTCCTGATCCCGTTTCTGGCCATCCCGCTGCTCGGATCGCCGACGAGCGTCGCGGTCCTGGCGCTCGTCAACGCGTCAGTCGGGGTGCTGCTCGCGCTTGCCGGCCCCATTCGTGAACGGCTGGCGCAGTTCGTCACGTCTGGTGCGGGTGTCGTGACTGCCGGGCTGGTCGTCATCGGGCTCCTGGGCAACCGGGTGTTCCTCGACCCGAATGTCAGCCTGATCACGCACGCCGGCGGGCAGATCGCGGCCAGCCGTGAAGACGAGATCGCCTCGGTCGTGGCCGGCCAGGTGTCCGGCTACAAGCAGCTCTGGGTAACCGGCTCGTCCATGACCCTCCTGACCGTCGATGCCAAGCTCATGCCGATCCTGCCGCTCATGCTCCGGCCCGCCTCGTCAACGGCGCTGACGGTCGCCTTCGGCATGGGGACTGCCTACCGGGCTGCGCTGATCGCGGGGCTTCATACCGACGCGATCGAGCTGGTCCCCTCGGTGCCGGGAATGTTCTCGACGTTCTACGCCGACGCCGAGGAGGTGCTGTCGGACCCGCGCGGGCGGGTGATCGTTGCGGACGGCCGGAACCACGTGGAGCTGACCGACCGCTTCTACGACATCATCGTGGTGGACCCGCCGCCCCCCATCGAGAGCTCGGGCGTCTCGGTCATCTCCAGCCACGAGTTCTACCGGGCGTCCAGGGCTCGCCTCAATCCCGGCGGGGTCATGATGCAGTGGGTGCCGTACGGCCAGACGCTCGACGAGTTCAAGGCCCACGTCCGAACGTTCCTCGATGTCTATCCCAACGTCATCGTCGCGCAGGGCCCTGGCGGCTTCGGGTTCTACATGCTCGGCTCGGAGGCGCCCATCGCGTTCGACGACGCGGCTGTGCGCGCCGTCCTGGCCCGGCCCGGCGTGCTGGAGGACATCTCCTCGGCATACGACTCACCGCATGAGTCGGTCGACGGGTGGGCCGGCCGCATCTCCGGTTTCGTCCGGCTGCACGGCGACCAGGTTGCGCGATTCGCCGGCCCCGGGCCCCTGATCACGGACGACCGGCCTCTGCCGGAGTACTTCCTCCTCCGCCACACGCTCGGACCACCGTCGCCCCGTCTCAACCCGAGCCAGGTCACCGCGCCCTAGGCCATCGACAGCTCGGGGCGCCCACGATCGAATCCTTCCGCCGCGGCGAGCGGCTGATAGCGCTCGCGACGACTCCGCGCCGCCCACGCGAGCAACGGCATGAGCAGGAGCGGAATGTCGGGGAGCGAATAGAAGACGGACGGCCAGGTCGCCCCGGCATTCTGGACCGCTGTCACAAAGTCGATCCATAGCGGGAGCATCGTCAAGCTCACCACCGCCACGACGACGACCCCGAGCGCCAACGCCCGAGGGTTCCGACAGCCGGCGAGCATGAACGGCGCCAGGCTCGGCTTGAGCAACACCAGGGCCGCGGGCCAGCCCCAGACCAGACCGAGGGCCACGAGCGCCGCGACCCACATTCCGGTGTTGCCCCAGATGATCATCGACTCGTCGCGCGGATACCACAGCGCGAGGGCGAGGAGCGGCCACGTCCACGCTTCGGGGCGGAACCGGACGATCACGGCGGCGATCGTGCCGAGCGGGATGATCCACCACAGCGGCGCGGGCAGGTACGACAGCGGCACGAACAGCAGCAGCGCCACCGGCGGATAGATCATGTCTCGCCCCGACAGCTCGGCGTATGGTCCGGCGAGCTGGTGAGGCAGGTACACGCTCGCACCGGTCCGCCAACGATCGGCGATCGCCATGAAGAACCGGTAGTCCTC
>WNGE01025597.1_pt1 | contig 12382 bp, 24 predicted proteins | sample 5400651 | NCBI WGS metagenome assembly WNGE01 (sample SAMN13153370, study PRJNA577476) | soil metagenome | isolation source: 60 cm soil or saprolite under grassland replicate 2 | place: USA:California | collected 2016-06-15 | reverse complement strand
ACGACCACGGCGCCCGGATCGGCATTGGCCCCGTGTGCAGCGACGACGCGGCGCGCGCGGCTGCGGGCCGACGCTGAGCGCCGTGGCTGGGCGACCGGGGCCGTCATACCGCTGGTCAGCAAGGCGGAGTTCACCGGCGGCCAGGCCGCCGCCCCCGCGCCGCCGGCGCACACCTGCCACGCCAAGGGCTGCCGCACCCTGCCGGGCCAGGAAATGCGTCGCATACGGCCTCGCGGCGATCGCCAACGGCAACGGCACGGAGCCCTGATGAGCGGAGCCGAGATCCGGTCAACGCCCCCGGCTCCAACGTGGTGACGTCTACGCCTGCCAGCATGAGCGGGACCGCTCTCCTTGAGCTGGCCGAGGCCCGCCAGGAGATCGCCCCCGAAGGCGCCTTTTCTGCCGACGGGGGCCGAACTGACCGAGACCGGGCGGGAAGACGCCGTCGCTGTGGCCCGCAGCTGGCTGCGCGCGGCCGTCCGCGTCGGCCTCGCCCACCTTGCCCCTGCGAGGGCGGCGAGGAAGACGCCGACGAGAACGCCCGCCGCCTGCCCCACCTGCGGCGTCGCGTTGGCCCGCCGAGTTCGGGAATCGACGGCTCCTGCAGGATGGACGCGCGGATATGCTGCGCACCCCGCTGGGTGGGTTCTGCCCACGAGTAACAAAGCCTATCCGCATAGTGATAAGGGGCTGGTCTCCCGTGGGTCGTCAATTCACCGATACGATGCTTCGATTAAGCGGAGCCTTCAGGCAGCTCATGACGTGTTAAGTTTCGCCGCCGGGCTGTTTCTCGTCACTACAGTGCCATCGGTGCGCGGGGAGCATCTGCGCGGCTAGCGGTAAACGGGGGCTGGGGTGTGTGTGCAGCGGAAACGGGATCCAGTCGCCGAGGGGCTCGATCTTTCCGTGCTTCGATGGCGCCGCTCGTCCAAGTGCGACAACACCTACTGTGTCGAGGTAGCGACGGCGCCGGGGCTCGTTTTGGTCCGGGACTCCGCGAACGTGGCTGGCAAGGTTCTCGTTTTTTGTGCCGCGGAGTGGAAGATTTTCGTGTCAAGAGTCCGCAACAATGACCTATGGGTGTGATGCATCTGTGCCCTGGTGCGCTGAAACTGGTAGCAGGTCGGTGATTCGGTGATGTTGCAGGGCACAGGGCTTGGCCACCCAGCGCGGCGGGCGTGGCGCCACCGCGGGGCTACGCGCGTGCCGGCCACGGCGTGCGGCCAGCGAGTCGTGCGATGACCCGGTTACGTGCAGGTGGCCCGCGCTGCGGCCAGGCAACGCCACTGCGTGATCCCGAAACCACGAGGTTACAGAATGCGCCGCGTAAGGAGCCGCGTATGCGGCTGATCATTTATGGGCTCTCCACTGGCCTTGTAGCCGCCGCTGCGGGAGCGTTCGCAGCGGCTGGGACGAGGGGCGTGGTGCAGGTCGTGATATGGGTCTGTGTCACTGGTTTTCTGGTGGCGGGGGCTGTGTGGCTGGCAGATCCGGCGCTGGCCGTCCTCGGTCGTTACCTGTGGCCGAGCTCGGCCCCCCACCGGCCGGACGGCGGTGAGTGACTTCTTTCCGCGCCGGCGTGCGTTTTTCGTGTTTTCGGCGGCCGAGCAGAATCGTGGCGGCCGTGCCGGCCAGGGGGGCGCCGATGCTCACGGCCACTTTGACGCCCAGTGGTGCCTTGTAGACGATCATGTAGGCCAGAAATGCCAGGGCCAGTAGTACGACGGCTATGCCGGCTGTGATCGCATGGATAATTTTGCAGAGATTTGTGGTCTTCTCCTTGTCGCTCAAAATGCCATCCCAGAACTCATACCCATTTTGCGGCCTCGAGCCGGTGGCAGGTTCTTGGGGCGGCGGGCCTGGGTCGTCCGCGCGGGCTGGCGACGTCATGGCCGGTGCCGATTCACGGGCGTCATGGGCGCCGGCATTACCGGCCGCTGACAGCCGGGATCAAGGCGGTCTGCCGGCATGGGGTACATACACCTGCCTAACGGGTTCGGCCGCGCCCAAGCGGCGCGGCCCGCATAGTACATTGCTATCTAGGGCACGTAGTGGCCCGCGGCCGGGCTATCCACGTCGTCATTCAGGTCTCGGATCGAGATCTCGATTAGTTCTTTCGTCTTCTCGGCTGGTAGGGAGATGTCTTGAAGCTGGTCGAATGCTGCCCGGTACTTGGCGATCCGGTCCTGATGTTCCCGTGTGGTGATGCTGCCCTCAGCGGTTTCCTGGTAGAGGACGTCCTCGTCCCAGTCCGGGAACTCCAGAATGGTGAATGATCCGGGCATCGCGGGATGCGCGCCGACCGCGAAAGGGACAATTTGAAGCGAGATTTTCGGGTGTTCCATGACGGCCAGGAGATGGCGAAGCTGGCCACGCATGACGCCTGCGCCGCCGACGCGGCGGCGCAGGGCTGCCTCGTCGAGAACGAAGAACATGTCGGGGCAGTCGGGGCGGTCGAAGATCTCCTGCCGCGCGGCACGCAACTCGGACCTTTCGTCGGCACGTGACGCTGCGATGGCCTGAAGGATGGCTCGTGCGTAGTCGTCGGTCTGCAGCAAGCCCATGACCGCCAGCGGTTCGAACGCGCGTATCGCTGAGGCCGCGCTCTCGTAGCCGAGGTACTGGGCGAACGCGGGAGACAGGACCTCTTGGTACTTGGCGAACCACGGCCGGCGCTTGCTGGCACGTGCCATCTCGACAATAGCGGCGACTTCGGCCTCGTCGCTGACCCTGTAGAGACCGAGCAGCGCCCTCAGGTCGGTGGTGGACACGCCAACCGCCCCGGCCTCGATCCGCACGATCTTCGACATGGACCAATCCAGGGCCTCGGCAGCCTGGCGCTGGGTCAGACCTCGTGCCTCCCGCGCCTTGCGCAACGTGCCGCGCACCCGCCTTCGGTACAAGGTCGGATCTTCCGGGCGCCCTGGCATGGCGGTCCTTTCGGTACATGCGTGAGCAATACGGCTATCAGCCTCTAGCCGATCAGCCTTACATCAATCTGCTCATACCTGGGAGAATTGGCCGATAGCTTATCAGCACAGTGGACAGGCATCCGTGACCGCCACCCACCGCATGCGCCCGCCGCCTCGCCGCCAGCCGGGGCCCCGCGCCGGGACCCTTCCAGTAGCTGGCCGGCCCCCTGCAGTAGCTGCCTCGCGCGACACCCCGTGAGGCCGTGCCGTTCGTACCGGTTGCAGCAAGGCCGAACATGCGCAAGCCCGGCGCGCTCCCGTCGGCTTCGCCGAACCAGCCGCGGGCCTCGGTGTCGGCGCTGTTCGCTCTCGGCGGGGGACCTCTTGTTACGCCTCGCCGCTCTCCCGGCGAGCTCACACACCCCAAGGCAGCAGCCCCCGTTTGGTCACCCGCCCTCCTTTGTGGCGGACGGCCGGGATACGTGAAAGCAAAGGGAGGAAGCAGTGAAATGAGCATCAACGCCGGCGACGCCACCGCCGCCCTGATCGAACGCCGGGCGGCCGAGCACGCCGCCTCGGCGATCTCCACGCTGACAGAGGCCCGGCTGTGGCCAACCGAGACCTACTGCTGCTCACGGTGTTTCGCGCCCGCGGCCATGCGCGATGGCGCATGGGGGCATGTGGACCCGGCCGACGATGCGGTGTGCCGTGGGCGCCATCCGATGGCGGCAGGGGTGAGCCGTGCTCCGGCTGCGATGACGGGTTCCGGCGGTTGCCGTACCAGGATTTCAAGTTCGAGGTAGTCGCCCGGTGGCCGCAGGACAGGGAGTGGCGGGTCAGCCGCGCCCAGATCTTAGCGTGGCTGCGCCAACATGCCGAACGCGAGGACGGCTGGGGCTGGCTGAGGGAAGCGGCGAGCCATGGGTGAGCAGCAGCATTTCGCTGCCATTCCGGACGTGGAGGGGGTGAGCCCGATGCCGTAACGGCGTGAGTGGCGGAAGGCCCGCTTCCCGGTCCGGGTCGGCGAGGTCACCAGCGAGATGCTCGGCCCCGCACGCGCGGGCGCTGACAGGTCCGGCCTGCCGCAGACGGTGTGGCCGTCGAAATGGTTCGGGCCGGGTGACTTCTACGGGGTGGATTGCGTGCTCACGTTCGCGGCGGCGCCGGGCGCGACAGCGCAGGACGCGCCGCGCGGCACGGCGGAAGGGCGCGCGACGGAGCCGCTGCTCACGGTGCTGCCCGCTAACTACTACCACGGGCCGACGTCATGGCCGGCGCCTTGAACACGTGCGCGAGGGCGGTGAACTAGCCGCATAAAACCCCGTCCCGCCCGGTGTCACCAGGCGGGAACTCCGGCCACTCGGCCCCTGGGAGGCGAAATGTACAACGGTCAACATCATCCTGCAGGCCCGCGAGACGATCTTTCTGCGCCGGCTGTGCTTGAACGCGCGGCGGCGCTGATCGAAACCCGGGGCCTGGCTTGCGGCGAGTTCTCCACGCCCGGCGGCGGCGTGCTGAGTTCCGGTTGCCCGCTGTGCACGGCCGCAGCGATTTGTGTCGCGGCCGGGCTGCCGCCGAACTGGTTCGCCATCAGCCGCAATCTTGCCTGCCCGCCGGAACTCGCGTTGCGGGCCGAGGCGGCCCGCAACGCGGTCCTCGCCCTGGCTGAGCGCGTGGGGATACCGCGGTTCGAACGGGCGGATACGCCGGGCGTGACGGGTGATCTTCCGCTTGGGCAGGTGTACTCGTGGTCGGACTCCCGCGAGGGCCGAGGCGCGGGAGCCGTGGCTGCGCTGCGGGCCGCGGCCTGGACGGCGGCAGCCGCATGAAAACACGCACCCTCACCCAGGCTGACCTGCTGGCCGAGGCTAAAGCCCGCTTTGGCAACGACCCGCTGGGCTTCGCGTTCCAATGCCCCAACTGCGGCGACATCGCCACCGTCCGCGACTTCATCAAGGCAGGCGGCAAAGACGCCGGTGGGCGCGCCGGGCAGGAATGCATTGGCCGATCGCTCGGCGCGCTCAACGCTCCACACACCCGGGACGGCCGGCTCCGGTGGGACGGGCGTGGCTGCGACTGGGCCGCATATGGCCTGATCCCAGGCCCGTGGACGGTCGTCACGAATGACGGCCGGAAACTGAGCGCTTTCCCGCTCGCGGAGGCAGCGCCCAGCGACCGTCCGCGAGGTGAGCGGCACCGGTTTGCCCGGGATGCGCCGGGTTGCCGAACAGGCCTGGCGATGCCGGGCTTCACTTTGGCGGGGCAGGCGATGGCTGAGTTCAGCCGTGGCGGGCCGCTGACCCGCACGGCCGCACCACGGCAGGAGATCAAGGTGGCCGGCTACCGCGCCGCGATCCGCTACCGGCGGCGTGACCGCGGCGGCTGGGGGGGCTGGCAGTGCACGCACACCCGCAGCGGCGAGATCGCGGCGATGAACTGCGCCATCCGCGAGCTGCGCCGCACCTACGCCCGCACTTCCGGCCGGTCCTCGGCTGGCAGCGGCCGCTGGTACCGCGAGCTGCACGTGTTCACCCAGGCGGTGACCAAATGAGCAAGGTACTTTGCCTGATCCACAATGACAGGCACATCGGCGCCGCCGCCAAAGGAACCACCGCCGGCCTGCTACGCCGCCAGTTCGCCCTGATGACCGAACTTGGCATCGCCGGCGGCTGGCGCCTGGAGCAGCTCGGCCATCGGCCAGGCGCTGGCGAAACCACGCATGCCTGGCCGCGGCGGCTGCGGCACGTGCCGCACCGTCTACAAGTGCGGCTGCGGGCCCGAGCTTGTCCTGGCGGGTGGCTGCCCGCACGGCATGGCCGAGATTGTCCGCGCGGCCGCGCGGACGGTGGGGTATCCGTGACCGCCCACACCCGTTCTAAGTGACCTGCGACCACGTCAACGGGACGCCCCGGCCGGGCAGCGCTTCTGCCTCGGCGCCAACGTGGAGGGCCGCACCAAGGCCGAGGCGCGCCGCGAGGCGAAGAAACAAGGCTGGGCGGTGGGCCTGCGTTCCCACCGGCGAGCCCGGCCGCGACTTCGGCTATTGCCCCGCCCGCAAACCACCGGCCGGCCGCACGAACGGCGGCTGAGCTGCGCCGCCGGGCGCCCGCGCCGTCAGCCGGTGAGCAAACCGCAGCGGCCGCGCAGCTGCGTGAAGCCAGCCGGCAGCCCGCGACCGTCAACCGAAAGAAGAAAAGGCCCTCTGTCATGGCCGACCCGGATAAGCTCTTCGCCCGGCTGCAAGACGCCGGCGCCCGTCAGGACGCCGCCGAACTCGCGCAGATCTCCTACGACCTGTACGCCGGCCTCGGCGCCGCGCTGCACCACCTCAGCCAGCTTCAAGCGGGCCTGGGCGACCTTGCCGTGCTGCGAATCTGATGGCCACCATGCCCATACCCTGCGCCACGGTCGGATGCCGCGCCGGCGCCGAGGCCGCCGTCATGTGCAGCTTCCCCGAGAGCCGCGGCAAAACGGAGATCGCCGCGGTGTGCCGGGAGTGCGCCAAGAGCTACACCCGGCGGCCCGTCTTGAAGGCGGCCGTGCACCCGCTGGCAACCGCCACGTGTACCGGATGCCAGCGCATGACCATCATCTGCCGCCACGGCGCCGCCACCCTGACGGCAGACCCAAGCGGCCTGCCCCACCGGTGCCGGGAGACGCAGTGACAGCAAACGGCGGGACGAAGATGACCACCGTGTACTTGTGCTATCACGGCGGCGTGGTCGCGGGCTCGGCAAGGTGGCATCCGTGGATCGCCGAGACCCTCGCCGAGGCGACCACGACCGGCCTAGGTGGGTGCCGGGCCGGGCCGCCCGGCCAGCCGGTGTTCCGCACCGCAGGCCTGGCGCAGCAGTGGGCGGCGTGGGCACGCGGTTTCTGCGCCCACCCGGACATGCGGGCCGGGTGGGAAGTGCGGGCGGTAAAGGTCCGCGAGTTCCGGCTTGCCGGGGACCGGGCCGCCGTGTCACGCCCGCCGTCCCCGCGCGGGGGAGCACATGGTGACCACGACACGGCCGCAATATGACCATCTGGCGCCCCCGAATCCAGCCTGTTTACTTGACCAGGTCCGCGTCAGTTGATGCCGTGACGATCGCTCAGCCAGGTTCCCTACCGTGGTTGGCTGGGGCGATCGCTGCCGCGCCGATCCGGGTCCTCGGGCCGCTGGCGGCTCTGCGGCCCGAATCGGCTTGCCGCTGAATGGCCCGGTGCGGGCGCAGGAGCCAGCAAGCCGCGCTGATGCTGAGCCGGGTTCGGGCGGGCCCGCCGGGAGCCACCGCAACGACCTGACCTGTGTTTGCCCGCCCAAAGACAGCAGAGCACCGGCGCCGAGGCGGCAGGCCGGCACAAGCTCGCCCGGACCGCCCAGCAGATCGGAAGGCAACCCGCGAGGACTGCGGGTCGCAGGCCCCGGTGTTCGACGCCGAGACCGAGTAGTTCTACAAGGCCGAGAAGGCCGGCCTTTTCGACGACTGAGACCTCTTTGGTCCCTGTCCGGGCACGCGCCGCGCCGGGCCAAGGCCGCGTCCAGCGGCCCGGACGCCGCGCCAGGCACGGCACTAGTGCTGGCCGACCGCTCGCTTCAGGTCCAGCGCGCCTTCGACGGCGCCTACGCCAAGGTCACGAGGTCACATACGACCGCCGACCCGCGCGGCTGGCATGCGGGGTACGCGGCCCGGCCAGCGGCCAACCAGGGCGGCACCGGCGTGAGTTCCGGCGCGTCGCGCGCCCTCGCGGGCGGGAGGTAGATCCGCTGGCAAGCGAACTGTGGCAACGGACCAGCGTGCAGACCGGTATCGGCAGGCTACGGCAGTGGCCGGTCACGGGGCTGAGGTGGTCATCGCGTTCGAGGTCGGTGAGCGGGCCTGGCGCGCGTCGTGGTACCGCGACTGCGGCGACGGCTGACCCCAGCACGGCGGCGAAGGCAGCGAGAGGAAGGCACGAGATGGGCTCGGCACTGGTGATCCACCCGGACGGCACGATCGTTGAGGTCAACCTCAACGCCGGCGCTGACCACCTCGCCCTGATGCGCGAGCATCTCGGCTGCCGCCTCATCGACGTCGTCGCGCTGACGAGCCAGCTCGACATGTGGATCGACGACGAGGGCCTGTACACACAGCCGGTCAACCCGGTCGCGACCGCACTGGCCGTGCACCACGGCTTCACCTGGCAGGTCTTCCACGGCCCGGTGCTGCTGTGCGGCGTGAACAGTGACGGCGACAGCGTGGACCTGGACGCCGATCAGATGCGCGGCCTGCTCGCCCAGCTCATGGACGTGGCGGAGGCGCTCCAGTGACACCCAGACCATACGCCGCAGCCCTGCGGGAATCGTGCCCATGACGCAGCCAGGCCTGGGCCTCAACTGGGTGGACGAACCCGGCGGCGGCCCTCACCTGCGGAGCGTGTCATGACTGTCCTATCCGCGAGCCCGCACGGCCGCCCCGCACGGGAGCACTCCACGACAAAGAGAGACCGGCCGCAATGACTGAGATCCGCGCCAAAGACGTCACCGTTAAAAAGCTGTTCCGCGCCTGCTGCCACCTACGCGGCTGCGGGTGGATCGGCACCGAGCACGCCACCTTCGCCGGCGCCAGCACCGAGCGGGAAGCCCACATCACCAGGCACCGGCTGGCGATGCAGGACGCGGATCATGACACACCCGCGCCCAGCGGTGGCGAGGAGGTAGGGCACGCCATGAGGACTGACCCACAGGCGTTCGCCCGCGAGCTGATGCAGATGTGCACGCGGCTGCGCCAAGTGCAAGACGAATGGGCGGACGGCGAAACGAAGATCGATCACCCCGTGAGCAAGGAGCTGGCCGTCACGATGGCGGACACCATCGCCCTGCTGCAGGAGATGCGGGCGTGCCTGCCGAGCGTGCGCATGGCTGGACGGTGATGTCATGACGCGCTGGCTGGTCCTGGCCGGCGACGGCACCGGGCCCGTGGCGATCGGCCCGGTCTCCAAGGAGCAGACCGTAAAGGCCATTCGCGAGCAGGCGGAGAAGCGCGGGTGGACGCTGCTCGGGCAGGCACGGGAGATGTCCTGGCGCGAGTTCCGGGGCGCCGAGCCTGCGGGCGTGCCAACCGCAGGGCGGTGAGGGCATGATCCCGCACGCAAAGCTGATCCAGACGAGCCCCCGGCAGGACGGAGGCAACGAGGCGATGAACGGCACCCATTATCTCATGCCTGGTGACCCAATCCCTCCCGGGCGGACAGGCGGCATGCCGGGGTTCGTCGTCGGCGAATGCGGACATCGGGTCGCCGCGAGCGAGTGGCGAGCGGGCTTCCGCAACTGCGAGCGCTGCGGAGAAAGCGGCGAGGCTGGAGACCCAGACCTATGAGCAGATGTACCGGCCCTGAACGGCCTCGCCGACGCGGTGATTGACCTTGGCAGGCTGGCGCTCGCGTTCGCGGCTATCGACCGGACCGCGTGCTACCACCCCGATGGGGTGACCAAGGAGTCCGACTCCGACCACACGGTCATGCTCGGATGGATCGCGCCTGCTCTCGCGGCCCGCTGCTTCCCCCAGCTTGACGCGGGACTGGTGGCCCAGTTCGCCCTGATTCACGACATGCCCGAGGTCTACGCCGGAGACACCCCGACGCTGCGGATCAGCGACGCCGCGCGCCGCGCCAAGGCGGCCCGGGAAGCGGCCGCCACGAGCCGGCTGGCGGATGAGTTCGGGGAGCGGCTGCCGTGGGTGCCGTTCATGCTGACCCTCTACGAAGCCCAGCGGCTGCCCGAGGCCCGGTTCGTGCGGGGGCTGGACAAGTGCCTGCCGAAGGTCGTCCACCTGCTCAACGAAGCCAAGGGCCTCATCGAGGAAGGCATGACTGCCGCCGGGCTGCGTGAGGTGTCCACCCGGCAGGCCGAGGACATGGCCACCTACGTCGGCGACTTCGCTGAACTGCTGGAACTGCGGGCCGAGTTGTCCGAAAGGACCATCGCGCTGCTCGCCAGGATCGAAGGGGTCACCGTGCCATGAGCCTGCATTCTGCCGCCGGGCAGAAAGACGGCGAGCCGCTCCTCGTCATCGTTGCCGAGGGTCATTCCGATGTCGGCCGCTTGCTCGATGTGCTGAACTTCGGGTATGCCCGCTGTGAGCACGCTGCACTGGCCGCCCAGGCCACGCGGCAGGTCCGCCGTCACCCGGCCGGCCGGGACGCGCTGCGCCTGCTTAAGGCGCATGGCGGCCCTGACCTGTTGAAGGCTGTCCCGGATGACAAGGGCATCCTCAAGGCGCTAACCCGGGCACTGGCTGACCCAGGCAAGATCGTGCGCCGGGAGCCGGATGAGCCGCTGGTGATCTGGCAGCGGCGGGCTGCCGTCGCCACTATTGTCCCGTGGCTGGCCTCTGAACCCGCCCGGGCGGTGGCCAATGGCTGACAAGGCACCGAGGCAGGTCTTCGCCTTCTACCACCGCCTCGCCAGCGTATCCGACGACACCAGCAGCGCGATCAGCCAGCAAGCTGACCGGATAGCGGCCTTGGCCGAATCACACGGATTGCATCCCTCGATCGGGATAGATATCCCAGAAGAAACCGCATCCACCGGCCCAGCCGGAAGCGGCGAATTGCCAAGTCAGCATTCCGGGCTGCATGGCGGGTTTCCCTTATTGCGCCCAGGTGACATGGACGATAATGACCCGCCGGTGCCGTTCTGAGATCACATACACCAGGACACCCCAGTCGCCAAACGCTGCGGTGAGCATTTCGGGTGGGTGGCGCGGGTGGTACCGCATACCGCCATGGGGGTTGCCCGCGAGTTGTTCCAGCGTGCCAGCGAGCGCACAGCGGGCCTGCGAGGTCAGCGCAGCGACTTGCTGTTCAACCTGGGCGGCTCCGGGCAGAGCTCGCGGCCGTAGTACCCATGACACCCGCCGCCCACCGGCAGACCCCGTCCTCGCGATCCCGGCCCTGCCCTCGGCAGCCCAACGCGGTCTGCGGGGCGGGGCCGTTCCACCCATCGCCCCGTGAAGGAAACCGCCGCGATGACAACTACCACGACCGCTACGTCCCGGGCCTTGCACAGGCTGTGCCTGGCGGCCCGCTCGGTCGCGTGCGGTGCCCCGGCCGGGCAGCCCTGCCTGACCAGCGGGGGCCAGGAGGTCTACCACCTGGCCCGCTGCGCCCGCACCACACGGCTGATCACCGCCGACGGCATGGCCGTGGCGATCATGGCGGCAGGACCGGTGTTCACACCCGCCAGTGTTATCACCGGCGGCGCGTCATGACTCGGCGTATCACCGTCCTGGCGGCCCGCCTGGCCAGCGGTGGCGGGCCGCTGGCCAGGCGGCGCGAGCGCGCGGCCCGCGCCGCGATCGGCATGCCAGCCCGCCACCCCGAGCGCATCACTGCCGAACTGGGCCGCCGCCAGGAGGAGTGGCTCGCCGCCGTGGCCGCCCGCCTGTGGCCACAGGATGAGTATGCGCAGATCGTCCGTGACACCCGCCCGGACGGCGGGCTGTGATGGGCGGTCATCATGCGGCCGTGTTCGCGCTCATCTTCGCTTCCCGGCCCGGCCGGACAAGGGCACTGGCCCGAGGAGTGGTGGACACCGGCCAGCCCCGCTCCGAGACAGAGAAATGACAACAATGCGTGTGGATTGCCTGAATTGCCAGCAGGAGCTCTATCGCGACAGCACCCAGTGGGTGTGGCGGCACCGCGGCACCCTCATGGTCCGCTGTGACGGCAAGCGCGGGGACGGAAGTGGCGGCCAAGGACCGTCCGATCCCTACGAGGTTGCCGTGCCAGAGTGCGCCTACTGCGCCAGCGCTGGGAATTTCGGGTGCCGGAGCTGCGGCAAACAGCTGTGCGCAGACCCACGCCCACCTGGACGGGCGGGGCGGAGCGGCCTGTGACTCCTGCGACCTGGCGCGGCGCTAACCCCTGAGGCGAGAACGGGCTCAGGATGCCCTGGCCGCGGGGGCACTCGCGAGCCTGCCTGATGAGCCAGGCCCAAGAGCCGCAACAAGGAGGCCGAGATGACGCTGGCTGAGCACTGTGAACGGTACGTGATGACGGCGGTAGTGGATGGCAGCCAAGACCTTGCGCGGGAGTACGCCGCGTTCATCGTGAGCGAGGACGCCGCCGGCAACCACGGTTCGCTCGGCCCAGGTGCCCACGACCACGCGCGGGAGTTCCCCGCTTGGGCGCGGGAGAACACCCGGCCGTGCGGCCAGTGCGGCGCGATGTACGCGCACAGGATCGCCGGCACTGCGACGTACATGTGCGGCTGCTGCGGCTGCACCGTGGCGCGGTCATAGTCCGTGGCTGCCAGGACCGAGTACGTGCCGGAATTCTGACCGCTTCGGCCGGGGACCGGGCTTGCGCAGACGGTCCCGTGCCGTGGCTGCTGGACGGGCGGTCAACCGGGAGCACAAGGAGAACGATCATGGCAGACCTGGAGCTAGGCGAAGCGCTGGTGGACAGCGACGGCAACCTCGCGTTCGTCGTGTGCACGGATGGGC
>WNGE01014235.1_pt1 | contig 12383 bp, 15 predicted proteins | sample 5400651 | NCBI WGS metagenome assembly WNGE01 (sample SAMN13153370, study PRJNA577476) | soil metagenome | isolation source: 60 cm soil or saprolite under grassland replicate 2 | place: USA:California | collected 2016-06-15 | reverse complement strand
CTCCCGGCCGGCGGCGCATGACGATCGCCCCGTAGTCGAGCGCGTCGATGTGCTCGTCGCGGTAGTAGTCGGCCCAGCGGTTCAGCCGTTCGCGATAGTCGTCCGGGCCGGCCGCATCCCGATTCCAGGCGGCGGCGCTCGCGAGCGCCTCCTCGGTGCCGCTGTGCAGGAGGAAGGCGTCGCAGCCCGAGCCGGCGAGCCAGGTGGCCGGGCGCGGAGGGTCTTCGCCGCCGTCGATCCAGCTGACCATCACGGTTGCGAACGCGCAGTCGGCGAGCACGCCGGGGAGCGCGCGCACGAGCTCCTCGGAGACGCGGTCGCGGCCGAGGCCGCTGTCGCGGAAGACGTACTCGTTCTCCGGGGACACGACGTACGGCGGATTGGCCACGACGAGGTCGAAGCGCTCGCCGTGCACCGGTTCGAGGAAGCTTCCGGCGCGAAACTCGACGTTGTCGACGCCGTTCAGCGCCGCGTTGAACGCGGCGAATGCGAGCGCGCGCTCGTTCACGTCCGTTGCCACGACGTGCTGCGCATGGGCGGCGAGCAGCAGGGCCTGAATGCCGTTCCCGGTGCCCATGTCGAGGGCGCGCTCGACAGGTCGGCGGACGGTCAGGTGCGCGAGCGTCGCGGACGGCCGGTGCACGCCTGCCACGTGGTCCGGCTGCCGGTCGGTCGATGGGTCGGACGCGATCAGCAGCTCGTCGTGAGGGACGAGACGGACGAGCGCCTTCACGTCATGCCCGACCTCGAGCAGTCCGAGCTCGGCGAAGACGTCGAGTCGCAGGGGCGTGAGGTGCTCGTCCGCGCGTGTTCGCGGAACCGCCGAGCCGAGGACGAAGAGCTCCACGAGCGTCGCCAGGCGCGTGGGGTCAGCCGCGAGCCGCCGCGCGTGCACCGGAAGGTCGACCGAGCTCGCAAGGAGCTCGTCGCCAGAGCGTAGGAGCGCGCGGACTCCGTCTGCGTCGAACCCACTGTCCTCGAGAAAGGCGCGCAGCCGGCGAACGTTGTGAGCGCCGGCGACGGGGGTAGCGGCCACGGTGCTCATGGTCAGCGTGCGGAGGCGCCGAGGCGCCCCCGCCCGACCGTGGTCTTAACCCTTGTCAAACGCCGCGCCGTTGTACTCGATCTTGTTGAAGTTGAGCGAGAACTGGTCGGTCGGAACCGCTTCTCCCGAGCCACCCGTCTGGTACGACGAGACCAGGACGTCCGTGAACGTCACCTTGTAGAACTCCCCGTTCAGGCGTTCGCTGCGGCCGGTAAGCACGCCTTGCCTGATGTGCCGGCCGGTCGCGCACGTCAGGAACAGCGCAGGCGAGGCCTTGCTGAAGTTGGCCGTGAAGTGGAAGTCCTGGACGATCGCCTTGCCACCGGCGCCTCCGCCTCCTGCGGGGTCGGTTTCCTGCAATACACCCCAGCTGAACGACAAGATCTCGATCGCGTCCTTGTGGTCGCGATCGGTGCTCTCACCGTCGATCCCATCGAGTTTCAGGAAGTAGTCGACTAGTGCCATCACCCTCCTCCTACGCGGTCAGGGTCAGCGTGAACTCAGCAGTGCCGTCGCCTCCAAGCTCGCGTGGAGACTGCTTGGCGACGTAGGTCCCGCTCACGCCGACGTAGCGGCCGGTGCCGCCGACGATCGCGAACGGGTCTTTGTGGATGCCGGCCGCGCCGACCCCGAGGATCGTGCCGTCGACCAGGTCGAACGTCTGGAGCTGAAGCGGACTGCCGCTTCCGAGCAGGTTGGCGGCCCGGAACGTTCCCAGCTCGCGGCCTCTGCGGTCGACGATGCGGCCGCCCGGCGTGCGCACGGCGGCGGGGGCCGGCAAGCTGCCGGGCTCCGCATCGTGCACGGTGTGCCGCCAGTCGCGGCCGTGGAGGACGACGGTCTTCGTCTTCCGTCCGCTTGCTGCAGGAACAGCAGCCGGCACCGCCGCCCCTCGGGCAACCGCCCGGCTGCCGACCGCGCCGAGGCCGGCTGCGCCACCCGCGAGCAGCAGCATTCGCTTCAGCGCGCCGCCTCGGGTGGTCCTCCCGACCTCCTCGTTGGAGCTCATATTCACCTCCGTGATCTGCGCCGGAGGGCAGGCGACCCGGCCGCGCCGCAGCGGCGCGTCCCCCTTCCGCCGGTCCCGTACAGAACAACCTAAACCCAATACCGCATTCATTGCAAGCGAGCTCTTGGCCTAGGATTCCCCGGTGCAGAAGTACGAGATCAGCGAGCTCGATTCGGGCGAGCGCGTCATCACCGAGCGCGTGCCGAGCGTTCGCTCTGTCGCTCTCGGCTACTGGATCGGCGCGGGATCGCGGGACGAGAAGGACGAACGCGCGGGCGTCTCGCACTTCATCGAGCACCTGCTCTTCAAGGGCTCCTCGTCGTACAGCGCGCAGGAGATCGCCGAGACCTTCGACGGGCTCGGCGGCGAGCTGAACGCGGCGACGTCACGCGAGCACACGGTCGTGTACAGCCGCGTGACCGACGCGCACCTCGAGACAGCGGTCGACGTCATGACCGACATGGTCTTCGCGCCCACGTTCGCCGAGCTCGACTCCGAGCGCGAGGTCGTGCTCGAGGAGATCGCGATGTACGAGGACACGCCGCAGGAGCTCGTCCACGATCTCTTCTCGCAGGCGGTGTTCGGCGACCAGCCGCTCGGTCGCCCGGTGATCGGCCAGCGCGAGGTGATTGCGAACGTCAGCCGTCGCGCTCTCTCCGGCTACCACCACTCGATGTACGTCGGGGGCAACATCGTCGTCGCCGCGGCCGGGAACCTCGAGCACGGCGACCTCGTGCGCCTCGTCGAGCGCGCGCAGCGGCGGCCCGAGGACACCCCGCCGAAGGGCGTGCGCGTGCGCCGGCCGCTCGTCAAGCCGCCGCCGCCCAGCGTCCGCTTTCAGCAGAAGGACACCGAGCAGTACCACGTCTGCGTCGGCGCTCCGGGTATCTCGCGCTCCGACCGGCGCCGCTTCGCCGCGTCCCTGCTCGACTCGATCCTCGGCGGCTCCGCCTCCTCGCGGCTGTTCCAGGAGATCCGCGAGAAGCGCGGGATGGCGTACGCCGTCTACAGCTTCACCTCGCAGTACACGGACACAGGTCTCGTCGGCTTCTACGTGGGCACGCGCGGGGAGAACGTCGCCGAATGCCTGGAGATCGCGTCGCACGAGCTCGCGGACATCGCCGCGGGCCGTCTCCGGCCGAACGAGCTCGAGCGGGCGAAGGAGAACCTGAAGGGCCGGATCGTCCTCTCGATGGAGTCGACGTCGAACCGCATGAGCCGGCTGGGCAAGTCGCTGATCACGGACACGGAGCTGCTCTCGCTCGACCGTCTGATCGCAGAGATCGATGCCGTCGGGGAGGACGAGGTCGCAGAGCTCGCGACGGTTCTGCTCGCGCCGGAGCTGCTCTCGGCCTCCGGGATCGGCCCCGACGAATCGACCTTCACGGCTGCCGTCGAACGGATCAATCCCGCACTCGTGCACGCCGCAGCGGCGTGAAGATCTGCCTGTACGGCCGCAGCGGCAAGGTCGGGCGCGTGCTCGAGCCGGCGCTCGTGGCTCAGGGCCACGAGATCGTCGAGCTGGCACAGGCCGAGGCCGCGGTCGACTTCACAGCGCCGGACGCCGTCGTCGACAACGTCCTGCAGGCGCTCGATGCCGGCGTGCCGTGCGTGATCGGCACCAGCGGCGCCGACCTGCGCGCCGTCGACGCGCGCGGCCGCGAGCGCGGGCTGCCCGTCTTCTTCGCGCCGAATTTCGCCGTCGGCGCCGTGCTGATGATGCGGCTCGCCGCCGAGGCGGCGGCGTTCCTGCCGCGCGCCGAGATCGTCGAGCTGCACAACGAGGCCAAGCAGGACGCGCCGTCTGGGACAGCGCGTGCGACGGCGGCGCTGTTCCCCGGCGAGGTGCCGATCCACAGCGTGCGCCTGCCTGGGCTCGTCGCGCACCAGGAGGTGCTCCTCGGCGGGGAGGGGCAGCTGCTGACGATCCGCCACGACGCCTTCTCGCGCGAGGCCTACGTGCCCGGCGTGTTGCTCGCGCTCGAGCGGCTGCGTACGCTTCCACCGGGGTTGACGGTGGGACTCGACGCACTGCTTTGACGACGACGCGGCTGGAGACGTTCGCCGACGGCGTCTTCGCGATCGCCGCGACGCTGCTCGTCCTCAACGTGGAGGTTCCGGAGCTCGGCGCGCACAGCCTCGGCCACGAGCTCGTGCGGCTCTGGCCCGCGTACGTCGGCTACGCGGTCAGCTTCGCGACGATCGGGATCATCTGGGTCAACCACCACACAGTGCTCCGCCTGATGCGCGGGGCGGACCGGATCTTCCTGTTCATCAACGTCTTCTTCCTGCTCTGCATCGCCTTCATCCCGTTCCCGACGCGGCTGCTCGCGACGTACGTGCGCACCGACGACGGGCGCGCGGCGGCGGTTGCCTACGGCATCACGCTCACGGCGACGGCGGTGTTCTTCTACCTGATGCGATCGGCGGCGGCGGGCGGCTGCTGCGGGCCGACGCGGACCCGCGCGAGGTGGACGGGATCACGCGCAGCTACAGGCCCGGCGTGCCGATGTATGCAACCGCGATGATCGTGGGAATCTTCCAGGCCGAGGTGAGTGCCGCGCTCTACGCTGCAATCGCGTTGTTCTACGTGCTCTCGAGCTCGCTGTTCGGCCGCGAGGAGGTCGCGGCGTGACGCTCGACACGCGCGTCGGGATCCGTCAGATCGCGGGCAAGGACGTCCTCTCGCTGAGGCGCGAGCTCGCCGAGATCTGGCCGGACGCCTCGCGGGCGCGAATCGACGAGATCGTGCCTCGCCACGTCGTCCGTGAAGGCTTTCGTTTCCTCGGCGCCTTCGCGGACGGACGCCTGGTCGGCTTCGTCTACGGCTACCGCGGAGGCGCCGGGCAATGGTGGCACGACCGCGTCGCCGCCGCGCTCGGCCCGCACGGGACGGAGCGGTGGCTCGCGCCCGGCCACTTCGAATTCACCGAGCTGCACGTGCGCGCGGAGTACCACCGCCGCGGAATCGGCGGGCGCCTCCACGACGCGCTCCTCGACGGCATCGACGCGCCGACCGCCGTGCTCTCGACGCAGACGGACAACGACCCGGCGATCGCGCTCTACGCCGGTCGCGGTTGGCAGGTGATCGTCCCTTACCTCGACTTCGGCTCCGGCCGCCCGTTCCTGATCATGGGCCTCGACCTGCGCTGACTCCGTTCTCAGGCGGCAGGCGCCGTCTGCGTCGGTCGCATGCTCCGAGCGCCGCGCCAGGCTTCTCCAGTCAGGTAACCGGTGAGGGCGAAAATGACGAGCGCGTTGATCCCGTGGAGGATTCCGACGGCGTGCACGCTCTCGCTGATCCACGCGAGGACGATCTGCACAGCGACTGCAACCGGGACGGCCAGCGAAAACAGGATGCGCCGCTTGCCCAGCCGGGCCGCGAGGGCAAGGAGCAAGAGGACGACGGCGCCGAGGAAGATGAGGTAGCCGAAGCCGATGTGGAAGTCGAAGCCGTGGTCGAAGACCTTTTCGCTGATCACCTTGTGCTCGTCGGAGCCTTTCTGGTCGCCGAGCTTCTGCGCGGTGTAGAAGGCTCCGTACGCTGCAGCGGCGATCTGCGCGATGACAGCGAGAAAGAGAAGCGTCATCCAGTAGCGGTAGATCGTTGCAAGAGTCTTCACCGGTAAGCACCTCGCGGGTTGGGGACCCGACAGTTATACGATCGTGGTCGGTCAGTGGCAAGAGTCATGAAGCTCGAGGTCGTGGAGGGCGACATCGCGGCGCTCGCCGTCGACGCGGTTGCCAACGCTGCGAACAACCACCTCTGGATGGGCGCCGGCGTCGCTGGCGCGCTCAAGCGGGCGGGCGGCGACGAGATCGAGCGCGAAGCTGTTGCCAAGGGGCCGATTCCAGTCGGAGACGCCGTCGCCACCGGCGCCGGGCGTCTGCCCGCGCAGTGGGTGATCCACGGCGCCGTCATGGGCCAGAACCTGCGGACGAACGGCGAGCTCGTCGAGCGCACGACGCAAAGCGTCCTCAGGGTCGCGGACGAGCTCGGCGCCGAGTCGCTCGCGCTGCCCGCGTTCGGGACGGGCGTCGGCGGCTTCCCGCTCGACGAGTGCGCACAGCTGATGGTGACCGCCGTCCGGGCGCACGAGCCGCGCACGCTCGAGCGAGTCGTGTTCGCTGTCTTCGGCGAGGAGGCGCGGCGCGCCTTCCAAGGGGAGCTCGCGAAGGCGTAGAATCCACGGTCGTGCTCGGCGAGGTCCTCACCGCGATCGTCACCCCGTTCGACAAGGGCGGGCGGGTCGACGTGGACCGCTTCCGCGAGCTGGCGGAGTTCCTCGTCGAGAACGGCTCCGACGGCCTCGTCGTCTGCGGGACGACGGGCGAGTCGCCGACGCTCAGCGACGCGGAGAAGATCGAGCTCTGGGAAGCAGCCGTCGAGCTATTGCGCGGCCGCGCGACAGTCGTCGCGGGGACCGGGACGTACGACACGGCGCACTCGATCCACCTCACCGAGCGCGCAACGGAGATCGGCGTCGATGGACTCCTCGTCGTGACCCCGTACTACAACAAGCCCACGCAGCGCGGGATCGTCGAGCACTTCAAGGCGATCGCGGCAGCAAGCGACAAGCCGATCGTGGCCTACAACATTCCAAGCCGCGTGGTGATCAACATCGAGCCGGAGACGATCGAGCAGCTCGCCGACATTCCCACCGTCCGCGCCGTGAAGCAGGCACACGACGACCTCGATGAGGCGCGGCAGATTCCGGGCTTCGGTCTCGATCTTTACGCGGGTGACGACAACTTGATCTATCCGTTCCTCGAGCTCGGTGGAGTCGGCGTCGTTTCCGTCCTCGGACACGTCGTCGGCCCGCAGCTGAAGGAGATGGTCCGCCGCTATCGGGATGGAGACGCGGCGGGCGCAAAGACGGTCGACGAGCAGCTCGCGCCGGCGTACGAGCTCCTGAAGGTGCAGACGAACCCGATCGCGATCAAGGCGGCGCTGAACCTCTCCGGCCACGAGGTCGGCGGCCTGCGCCTGCCCATGGTCGAGGCGACGGAGGAGGAGACGGAGCGCGTCCGTTCCTGCCTCGAGCGGCTCGGCGTGCTCGTCGCCGCCTGAGCTACCCTTCCGCCCACAGGCGAAGACGGAGAGTGACGCCTCCCGAGCCCGTCGGCCGGCCCCCGTCACAGGGCCTAATCGAGGCCAAGTGACACTTTGTCACTTGCGCGAAGTGCGGTGGCACCGCGGGATCGCCTCCCGCCCGCACCCCCAGGCGAGTCGCCGAAGGGAGGTGCCACGAATGGAACGGATCCTCACGTCGGAGCTGGCGGCGCACGCCGGCGAGCGCGTACGGCTGCAAGGCTGGCTGCACCGCAAGCGCGAGCTCTCGCGCGTGTCCTTTCTGGTCCTGCGCGACCGTGCGGGACTTGCCCAGATCGTCCTACCGACACCAGCGGAAGGAGTTAGTGGCTCAGTGCCACAAGCTCGGGAGCTCGAGCCCGTGCCGGCCCCCGACCGGCTCCACGACAGGGCCGGGCGCTCCTCGGAACGACTTAGTGGCTCAGAGCCACTAAGTCTTCTGCCCGAGACGGTGCTCGACGTCGAGGGGCTGGCAGTCGCGAGCGAGCAGGCGCCGGGTGGGGTGGAGGTACACGAGCCCGAGATCCGCGTGCTCGCCGAGCCTGCCGAGCCGCCGCCGGTCGAGCTTCACCGGCCGGAGCCGAGGGAATCGCTTCCGACGCGTCTCGACAACGCACCGGTCGCCCTCCGCCACCCGGCGGTGCGCGAGCGCTTCCGTCTCGCGGCGCGTGCCGTGGCCGCGTTCCGCTCCACGCTCGACGGGCTGGGCTTCGTCGAGATCCAGACGCCGAAGATCGTCGCGTTCAAAACCGAGGGCGGCGCGAACGTCTTCCCCGTGGACTACTTCGGCCGCGGTGCGTTCCTCGCGCAGAGCCCGCAGTTCTACAAGCAGACGATGGTCGGCGTCTTCGAGCGGGTCTTCGAGGTCGGTCCGGCGTTTCGCGCGGAGCCTCACGAGACGGGACGGCACCTTGCTGAGTACGTCTCGCTCGACGCCGAGCTCGGATTCATCCGCGACCACCGCGACGTCATCGACGTCCTGCGCCCGGTCGTCTCCGCGATGCTCGAGGCGGTCGGGCAGAAGCCGCCGGCCGAGATGCCGATCGTCCGCTTCGAGGACGTGCGAACCGGCGAGGAGCCGGACCTCTCTCCGGAGGACGAGCGCCGCATCTGCGCCGAGCACGGAGAGCTCGTCTTCGTCGAAGGCTTTCCGACGTGGAAGCGTCCGTTCTACACGCATCCGGACCCGGAGCGGCCGGAGTGGTCGCGCGGCTTCGACGTGCTCTACCGCGGCCTCGAGATCGTCACCGGCGGCCAGCGCCTGCACCGCTACGAGGACTACCGGGCAGCACTCGTGGAGCGGGGGATCGACGAGACGCCGTTCGCCTCGTACCTCGACGCGTTCCGCTACGGGATGCCGCCGCACGGGGGCTTCGCGCTTGGGCTCGAGCGGTTCGTCGCGCAGGTCGTCGGAGTCCGCAACGTGCGGGAGACGACGCTCTTTCCGCGCGATCGTTCGCGCCTTCTTCCGTGACCCGACCTATGCTTCGACGTCTATGAGCGTGCGGATCATTCCCCTCGGCGGCCTCGGCGAGGTCGGCAAGAACATGACGGTCTACGAGTCGGGAGGGGAGGCGATTGTCGTCGACGCGGGGCTCGCGGTTCCGCGCGACGAGCATCTCGGCGTCGACCTCGTCCTGCCCGAGATGACGTATCTCGCCGAGCGTCCCGGCGGCGTGCGCGCGGTCGTGCTCACGCACGGGCACGAGGACCACGTGGGCGCGCTGCCATACCTCCTGCGCGTTGCGAACGTGCGTGAGGTGTGGGCGACCCGGCTGACGCTCGGGCTGATCAAGTCGAAGCTCGACGAGCACGGGCTCCTGCGCGCGGCCGAGCTGCGCGAAGCCGAGATCGGCTCACCGTTCGACCTCGGGCCCTTCCGCATCGAGTATGTGCGCATGGCGCACTCGATTCCGGACTCCGCCGCGCTGGCGATCGAGGCGGAGGGAAAGTTGGTCGTCCACACCGGCGACTACAAACTCGACCACACGCCGATCGACGGGCAGAAGACGGACGTCGGCCGGCTCGCCGAGCTCGGCAACCGCGGCGTCGACCTGATGCTCGGTGACTCGACGAATGCGGAGCGCCCGGGCGTGACGCCGTCGGAGCGCGTCGTCGGCGAGGCGTTCCGGCAGATCTTTCCGCTGCGCAGCGGCCGCATCCTCGTCTCGTCGTTCGCGTCGAACGTGCACCGGATGCAGCAGGCGATCGACGTCGGCGTCGACCTCGGGCGCAGCGTCGCGATCGTCGGCCGCTCGATGCGCAAGAACGCCAACATTGCGCGCAACCTCGGCTTCATGGACGTGCCTGACGGCGTGCTGATGAAGCCCGAAGAGCTGCGCGAGCTGCCACCCGGCAAGCAGCTGATCCTCTGCACCGGCAGTCAGGGCGAGCCGATGTCGGCGCTGACGCGCATCGCGTACAACGACCACCCGGCGGTCAGCGTCGAGCGCGGCGACACGGTCGTGATCTCCGCCAAGCCCGTCCCCGGGAACGAGCTGCGCGTCCACGACGCGATCAACCGCCTCGCGCAGGCAGGCGCCGAGGTGCTGCACCAGGAGATCGCTCCGGTGCACGTCTCAGGACACGGAAATGCCGAGGAGCTGCGCACGATCATCTCGCTGCTGCGGCCCAAGGCCGTGATGCCCGTGCACGGGGAGTTCCGCATGCTCGCGGCGCACGCGCAGCTCGCGCGCGACGCCGGCGTCCCCGCTTCGGACATCGTGATGGCCGAGAACGGCTCGGTCGTCGAGCTGACCGATCAGGGACCGCGCATCGTCGACGAGATCACCGCCGGCGCCACGTTCGTCGACGGGCTCGGCGTGGGGGACGTGAAGGACGTCGCGTTGCGCGACCGGCGGCGCCTCTCCGAGGACGGGGTGCTGATCATCGTGGCGACGCTCGCGCCGGAGGACGGCCTCCCGACGGCGCGGCCCGAGCTGATCGCCCGCGGCTTCGCCGGGGCGGACGAGCTGATCGAGGAGACACGCGACGAGGCGGCGCGGGTACTCGACGAGCTGCTCGCGGGCGACGTCTCGGAGATCAAGCTCCTCCAGGAGCACCTCCACGACGCCGTCGGACAGTTGATCTACGACAGGACGCGCCGGCGGCCGATGATTCTTCCTGTGATAGTCGAAGTATGAGCACTCTCGCGCCCCTGACCGCCGCCGCCTCCCGGCCGGCGGAGCCGGCCTCCGGCGACGGCTCGCCCCGCCGGCGGCACGATGCTCTCCGGGCCCGTGTTGCCCACACTGTTCCCTCCGGCCTCGCACCCCCAGCGGGGCGTCAGGAACGCGAGAAGCGCAGGCGCAACGCATGAGCACCCTCAGCAGCCCAGAGACGCTCGGCTGGCCCGAGGTGATCGTCGAGAACGCGGCGGAGATCGCGTCGGCTCAACGGCTGATCGGCCAGCTCCGCGCGTGCGAGGTCTCCGCGCTCGCGTTCTGTCGCCTGCTCGAGCGCTGGAACCGCGGCGACGCCCATCCTGCGACGGCGGGCGGACGGGACGCGGCGCTCCGCCACGCCGCCGACCGGATCGAGACCGCACTGAGCGGGCTCGAGGAGCCGCTGGCCCGCTACCTGCTCGAGCTCGAGCCGGCCTTCGCCGAGGGCGGCACGTGGTACTCGCAGCCGTCGAGCGCCGAGCTGCTCGACTGGGAACCCGTGCTGCGGCGCGCCGGGGTGCACGCCTGCCCGAACCGCGTCGCGAAGACATACCTCGAGCTGGCCGTGCTCGTGCGCGCCCTCGAGGGGCTGAGCGACGCCGTGCGAATGCGCCTGGCGCCTGACCGGTCGTCGCTGTGGGCCGGGCTCTTCGACCTGCGCGAGAACCTGCTCGGCCGCACGCTCGAAGACCTGCGCGCGCTGGCCGCCTAGCTCGATCCTTTCGCTCACACGTAAGGACGGTCGTGCAGAAGAGGGCTCTCCCTCTTGGGACTGTTGGGTCGTCTCCTATGGTGCGGGGCGTGAGCAGCTCAGCTTGGCGCGAACTGTCAGAGCGTTGGAACGATGACCCTGGCGCCCTCCTTGACGCGTACGTCGCGGGCACAACGATCGAGGAGTGGCAGCGAGCGATCGACACACTCCGCGCTTTGGGCTGGCCCTGCTCGTATACGGAAGACGGCGATGTGGTGCCGATGCCCGCGAACGCTTGCGCCCTATTCACCCACGCCAAGGAGCGCGCGTGCCTTTGGCAGATTCGCCCGCTGGAGACGCTACGAATCAACTCCCACTTCTTCGTCGAGGACGAGATCGAGTTCGATCTGGACCCGCGCGAGATTGGAGACGAACAGCACCTTGAGGTCGTCCGCGGGTTTCTCGGGACTCTCGGCCGTGCTTTGCACAAGCCTGTCGGGCTGTGCATCGAGGGCGGCCCGCCGCGATGTCCCGACGACCTGCGTTACGAACCCGAAACGGACACAGTTCTCATCGTCCCTCGTTTCTGAGGACACCCGGTTCGGAGTGTCTTCCGGAGCACTGGCGCAGCTCAACGTGCTTAGCCAAAGACGCTCCGCGGTAAGGTACGACCGTGCGCGTCGCGGCAGTCGGTGTCGGGATTGCGGGAGCCTTCGGTCTGTTCATGCTCGGTTCGATCTTCGGATTGAACGGGCAGCAGTGGGCGTGGTGGCGTTGGGCGGCGTGGACCGGAGCCGGGCTGGTTCTGATCGCGGCGGTGGTCAGGTCAACGCTCCGTGTCGCGCCGCCGTCGGGAGGCGAACGTTCGGCTCGGCTGGCTGGAGCATTGTCTGGCGCGACCCTCGTTACAGCGAGCGTCTTGGTTATGGCCCATCGCTACAACGATCCATACAGCGGCGCTCTCTTCTGGCCGCATACGCTGGCCATAGTTGCCTTCATCGGCTTCGCGCTTGTCGTCGTGAGCGTCGCGTCGTGGACCGGCGATCCTAACCGCCGCGCCTAGGCGGCTTCAGGGACCATTCCGTAACGCTCGCGCAGCCGAGCGGGCGTTGTCTCCTAGCCCGATTCGCTTGCTTCCGGGCTGGGGGTGAACAGCTTCCAGTGCCCCTCGGAGACGACTTCGACGGTGCCGTCGACGACCTTTATGGCGGTCTGATCGTCAATCGCGTACGCCGGATTTGGGATCCCGGCGGCCCATCTTTCTATGTTGGCCAGGGAAGTGTCCGGCATGTCCTCGCGCTCCAGGTGCGGAAACAACGAGAAATCAACCAGTCCCAGCGCTCTATCGCTGCCCGTGAGCGGGTCACTGTCGTCGTAGGTCT
>WNGE01022567.1_pt1 | contig 12386 bp, 16 predicted proteins | sample 5400651 | NCBI WGS metagenome assembly WNGE01 (sample SAMN13153370, study PRJNA577476) | soil metagenome | isolation source: 60 cm soil or saprolite under grassland replicate 2 | place: USA:California | collected 2016-06-15 | reverse complement strand
TCAAGAAATCCGTTAGGTGCTCAGCGCAGTAAAGCACGCGGGTTCCGATGCGAAAGAACCGAACGCGCCCGGCTTCGCGGGCGCGGAGAAGGGTTATGCGGGCAATGCCTAAACGCTTGGCTGCCTGTTTCTCGGAAAGTAAATTGGGGTAACTTTGTGTTGCTTCCATGAGCTCGGTGTATCTCAAGCTCTGTGCCACGGCGAGGAGCGCACGGAAGGAATGGGAAACGCCGGGACGGGATGTGAATGAATAGGAGAGAACCGGAAACGCCTGGCTCGGGTCCGGGAACACCGGGAAACGAGATAGATCACCCCTGTTGTAAAACACCACACTTAAAGTGTATGTAAAATCCAACACCCTAACGCCGAACTGACGCTCTTGCGAGAGCCGGGTCCCCACCTGTATGTAAAACGTGACGCCCAAAGTGTTCGTATAATGCGAACACCTGTGTGTAAACCATCACAGGGGATCTGTGTGTACCATACACACACCCCGGCTCAAGCGCCGGTCTCTTTAGTAGTCCTTTTACCAACCCCGAGCCATCATTTGGACGCCTTCGGTTGGTCATACTCGCGGGACTCTTCCTTCTGGATTGTCTCGACCAGGCCGTTAACATATTCCCGAGCGATGCCCGTCTTCATATCGAAATAATTGTTGATAGATTCCCGAGTGTGCCCCTTCTCCATGAAGGCCTGGGCGACTAATTCTTCAAAGGCGACTTCCCTCCCCGCACGAGCTTCAATTACTGCTTCCCGCATTAACAGAACCTGAAGCGTCTTGAGCGTCTCAGCCGTGCCCTGGCCGGGCGGTATTTCGGAATCGCCAATCCCCATCGCCTTCCTTCGACGTGCACCGAGAGCCTCGTCCAGCAACACGCGAATGACCGGGGCGTCCTTCGTAGCGCCCGTTGATTCCATGATCGCCCGAACCTGATAGACCTGATCCATGTACATGTTGAAGGACGAGACCTTCTTTGACAGTGTTCTCTTTCTTCCCTGGGGTCGTATTGCCATTGAATCCTCCGCTTATCGAGATGCGGATTTCTTAGCAAAAATAAAGCCATAACTAACGACGTATGGTGAGCTTAAACTACTCTCCCAGTTGCCCAAGTTTCTTAATAGATTTGGTAGAGTCTAAAGCTTCTGAAAACACAAGGTTTAGAGGAATGATAGAGTTGAATTGTGGGTTCTATCTTGTCTGCCCTCCCTAGTTTGGTTCTTTATGAGGTTCGTGCATACTCTAGCTCATCGCAAAGAGTGCCTGCTTACGTGCGATCGTTGGTCTGGGTTAAGACTACGAACTGATGATTAGTTAGCTGCGCAGCGCAGCTCTCATCGACCGTCCTGACCGGAGCGAAGAGTGCACTCAAGGACAAAGCGAATGGGTTAAGAACTCGCGGGGTTCATCGAAGCGCAGCGTAGATCCTTGACTGCCCTCGTCGCGCCGGTACGGCTCTTGCTTCGAGGGCGCCGGACGTGCGAGCGATGTGATACACGCTGAGAACACGAGCGCAACGTAGATACGGAGGGATAACTAAAGAGATGCCGGGCGTACGATAATCGCAATTATGTTCCGGCGCATGCGGCATGACATCGCTTCTCCGATGGCGCGGACGCATGACTGACCAGGACATAATTCTCGATTATCGGATGACCGGCCGAGGCTTGTTTAGGTCGAGCGTCAATTTGATCGCGCACTGCCACTTGGTAATAATGCAGTCAATGAGCGAGGAAAACGCTACGATCTATGAGCAACCTTTAAGCGGAGGTGAGGCGGCAGCTTTCTCCAGTCGCGAAACACAGACCTCAGATGAGCTTAAAATACTAGATCCTCAACTGGCGGGCCTCTATGAACACGGTTTGAGACTGCTCTCAAAAATCCATGAACCAGGCTTAGCTTATTTTGTGGCGCACGCCGGAAGGGAAATTTCGCGAGGATTGATTCAAAGGTTATTAAGTGAAGAGGAGATCTACATACCTGCCGATCAAATTGATGATCAAGAAAAGAACCGAGCAACTATCGCTGGAATCCTTCAACTACCGACAGCTGACCCTCGCGTTGATATATGGTTTCAACTCATACGAAGTTTTGCGGCTTGGACTCATTACAGCGAATCCGGTCCTCCGCCAGATGCAGTCAAGAGTGCATTTGAGCAACTCAGTTCTCTTTTGTTCGGACGAATCGGCCCATATTTTGCCACTCAAGGTAAGCTCGACGCACTCTTACAAATCACATTGCCAACTGATCATGACGTCAAGACTCTTCAAACGCATCTGCTCAGACCTGCGCAGCGGCAATATTTTTTCGGACGACTCCAAAATCCGCTTTGGGCCAAACCGTTAGCCGACGCCGAAGTTTTCTCCAACCCGCCAGATCTCATTCCTACAGCAGATCCTAATAAGTTGCTTTACCGCTCGTGGCCTGAGGGAATCTATCTTGCTCGAATAGCTCCATTCGATACCGCACTTGTGCTAGCGGTTGTTGAGAGGATTCCTAAGAGCCTCAAGAATCCCATTGTGTGGAATGCGGTAGTAGACGCAGTGCTACCCTTGCCGCCAGAATCCGCATGTAAGTTCGTTGATAAACTGAAAGACGCGCTGGAATGCGGCTCGACAAACTTCTTTGCCGATAAGATTGTAAAGATTACCGGCACGCTCGCTTTGGCTGACAAACAGGAGGCGTTTGAGTTGGCTAACCATCTCATGTGGGTGCCTTCTTCAAATGAGGGGCATGACAGCCGAGTCGCTGTCTATAACACTGAGTGGATGTTTCCAAGATTTGCTCACTTAGGTTTAGGTGGGTTCTTCAAAGACGTGTTGCCTGCTCTAGAAGCCATCGATTCAGAAAAGACTTTGAGACTGCCTACTTTCAAAGGTTGACCGGATAAACACATTCACTGAACCCGACGAATATGGTTTGGGTGTATGGCGGCGCGCCGATGAGTCACATTCCACGCGAGAAAATATTCCAGCTAGCCTTTTCAAGGGTGTAACCGAGATAGCGGTTCGATTAGCTCAATCGGGCCCCGATTCTGCGGCTCGCGTCATGAAAGTGTTGGAAGAGCGCTCGGACAAAATATTCACCAAACTAAAATACGGAATTCTGGCAAAGGCGGGCGACCACCTAATCGAAAAAGTAGATGACGTAATCGCCTCCGATGAGGCCATAAATCCGCCCTATTTCCTTCGCGAGATTCCCGAACTAATTAGAAAACAGTTCGAGAGCGCCTCACCTTGGGCAAGGCGGCTATTCCGCTACGGGGTCGAGAGAGGGCCCGACATGAAGCAAATGCGCGGTTACTTCCTTCAAGATGAGGTTGCTGAACCAAGTGAGTCGCAATTAATCGAAGCTAGAATTCATTGGCTAAACCGTCGGTTGACTTGGTTTCGAGGGGAGATTCCAGATGAGCTAAGCGCCCTCGCCACAGAAGCCGGAATGGATAGCACGAAGCCAACTTTTGAGGAACAGGAGTTAGCCGAAGTCGGTCACTACATCGGCGGAGGCGTGTCGTGGGTTGGCGAGCCGGCTGTTGAGACAGAAGACTTTTCGGCAAGGCCTGTGGAAGAGATATTTGAGCTATTAAGAAGTTGGGCTCCATCACAAACAGAGGAGTCCCGGGCTATCGGCACTAAGCTAGAAAGGAGCGTCCTGGAATATTGCACAAGTTTCCCCGACAAGGCCTTCGAACTTGCCGGAATGCTCACAGAGGAGGAAGTATCTCCGCGCTTCATCGAAAGCCTTCTAACGGGCTTTCGGCAGGCCGCTCAAGGAAACAAGTCGATCGATTGGAATGGAGTACTGCAATTCGCTTCTTGGGCAATTCAACAGGCCTGCGAACAGACTAATTGCACTACAGACGAAGATCTGAATTGGACAGAGGTTGCTTCATCAGCAGTGAGTCTAGCTCGCGCAGGAGCAGACAAAGATCCTGCGGCACAAACCGCTAGTACATCAATGTGGGGGATCATGCACACAGCTAGTGATTGTGGCCTTCTATGGCAAGATTCAAGCGAAGAGCCGTTAAGGAATTTCGAAGAGGTATTGAGCGCGGCACTGAATAGTCATTCCGGCAGATTAGTCGAAGCGTTAATTTCAGTGGCCCTTTGGACTCACCGCGCAACAGCATCCGAACTAGAGCAACAAGATTCAGTGGATGATCAAACGCCCGTACAACAACAACTCATTCCAATTCTCAAACAAATCTTAGACAAGCGCGGGCGCTCCGGGATCGCTGGACAGGCAATGCTGGGACATTTCATTCCCCAAATCCATTTCTTGGCGCCGAATTGGGTCGTTACAAATTCCGAAGCGTTATTTGGCGGCGGCGCTGAAAATCCACTTTCACATCCGATTTGGGCGGCCTACATTACGCGAGCGCCGACTTACAAGAATGTGTTTGAGGCGCTGCGTCACTGGTACCTAGTTGCCGCGCAAATCGCTGGCACTCCTGCGGGTCGCATCAGTGAAGAGGAGCGGGATTGGTCAATAACAAGAAATCTTGCAATCAAAATCACCGTCGAAATGATACGCGGCAGCGTGTCGATCGGCGACCCTGACAACTTACTAGAAACTGTCTTCACCAACGTTCCCGTTTCAGACAAGTCTCAGGCCTACTGGAATATTTTTAGCTGGTGGAGCGAATTGTCAGAGCCGCCACCAGCATCGTTTGTTGACCGCTTAACCGCTCTTTGGGAGTGGAGACTTAGTGAAATATCCAAGCAGCCGGATCACCCGGACTCAATAGCGGAGGCGGGCGGATTGTCCTGGTTGTTCAAAACTCGATACGTCCCTGACGAAACGCTAATCCGCTTGGGTCTGCCAACGATCAAATTAGCTCGCGGAGACATTGAGACCTACGGCGCTTGGGAAAAGTTATTGGAGTTGACCAAGATCAAACCTGACGAGACTTTTGAGGCCTTGGAAATCATAGTGCAGCACGAGCTGAAAGCCGAGTACGCGTACATTCCAGTGGAAGACGTGCTCCCAACACTTCGCACTGTGCTCCAGGCCGGAAAAGCTGAAACTAAGAGGCAGGCGACACAATTAATTAACCGGCTTGGTGAGAAGGGATATCTTCAGTTTGGTGATTTGCTCGAATCGAACGGGGGCGCGTGAATTGAGACGGCGCTTTTTCTTTTGTAATCATGCTTTTCGAATACCCATCAAAAGAACAATGGAAAGCGCTCGGGGCGACATTCCCTGTCGCGCGCGTGCAAGTCAGACTCGGTGATTTTCAAATTGATTATGATCCCACCACCGCTGGTCCGCGTGAAGTTTTTGAAGGATTGAAACCATGAACTGGGAACGGCATCTTCAGAGTCGGATTAGCGATGTGTGGACTAGTTATCTGATGCTTTTGTTCTACTTCGATATGGGAATTCCCGATGACGAGTGGTCGATCGAAGGAGAGCAGGGCGGTATCAGATACTTCCCGCATTTTGAAAGGCGGCATCACGAGATAAAGGCGCAATTCGATTTCTACACCGATGTTCTTTACTACAAGATATTTTCCGTATGGGACACGGTAGGCCAACTGTTATTTCTCATTTTTTCACTTCCCTTGCGAGCCGATGAGAAGCCTAGCTTTGCGCTAGCCGTCAAGAGACTCAAGGACCATCAACTTGGTCTATACAATGATTTGAAGAGCATTACAAACCACCGCGAATCCAGAATGGCGCGAAAGTTCACGAATAACATAACACACAATTTCCAGCCGAACTCCTTAGGCTCGAACGCTCGAATGCCGAACGAAAACATGATGACTTTTGGTGGCGCAAGCTATACGCCATCAAGAGCATTTAAGGAGAATGTAGTTCATACACTCGACCTGTTCGCGAAGACTTTGGATTTTGTCAAGCGTCAAATCAGGCGGTAAAAATGGATAAAGCCCCTTACATTATCGGAAGCCCTGACGAGTGGAGAATCTTCGCTGAAGAAAACCGCGTCTTTGTAGAATCGCTTCCAAGGCTGCAAAACAGCATTGATAACATCATCGCAAGATCAGCCAATGATCAGAAGCCGATTGACAGAGCGCTAATGACGCTTGGGTGGATTTGCGCAAACGATTTTAATGAAATCGTCACACTCTGCGGAAACGGTTTAGGCATTGGCGGTCTGAAGTTGTTGCGCGGCCTGTATGAACGTGCGGTCGTGTTGCAGTACCTCTCCGCTTTTCCCGCCGAAGTGCAAAGGTTTTTTGACTTCAACAATATTCATTTTGGCAAGCTGTATCTTCACACAGCGAAAGAATTCAATTTGAAAAATACCTTACCAGCGGAGCGCATTAAGGAAATCCTAAAGGCGAAGAAAGATGCTGAACAGAGATTTCAAGTGCCAATGTGCGAAACCTGCGGCACGACTCAAAGTCCAATGTCTTGGTTTGAAGGTGGAACACTTAAAATGGCGCAAAAGGCCCGAAAGAAATTAGGACTGAAAAAGGGCGAAGGCTTGGACGAGATGTATGGAATCTGTTACTTCATGCCGACGATGCACACGCATCCGACCTTTTTTTCGTTTAAGGAATGGGTCGAGTTTTCTGATGCTGGAATGGAATGGAAGCCTGTAGCTATTAAAAACCCATAATGACTATTTTGAATTAGGCTTGGACGATGAACTTGAAGGGCGGGGAAAAGACTTCCAAGTTAGTTGGTCGTTGCGCAAGTCGAATGATGGGAAAGTCTGAACAGATATGAAGCCAGGGCTCGACATTTGGATACAGTGGACCATCCTATAACAGATTTGCGGGAGCATCCGGAATGATCGTAATTTGCGTCACGAAACCCGGGCCTTGGAGGCTTCAGGTCGTTCCAACGAGACCACCTCGAAGTTAAGGCTGGCCAAATCGTCGTGCAGAACTAGCTCTGGTGTCATTTCCAGATTGAACATAAATGCTAGACCGAAGAAGTCTATGAAGAATGGCGTGCCCTCCGGTTGGTCGAGGTAAACAACTTGTACGCTGGGGTGAGGTTGAGACTTTGTCCTTACCAGCATCTTGTTTCGGATATTGGTCTTACCACGAATAAAATCTCTTGCAGCGTCGAATCTGGTGGTGCAAGCATATTCCCGGCCTTGCTTCATCGCTACCATCCCGAGTCCGATCTTGAAAAGCGCCCTGCCTATAAGAGCCCAATTCAGCTTCTTGCCTTTGAACGACATGTTGTACCGATATAGATCATCTCCGAGCTGCTCGACGGTTTTGATATGACCAGTTTTGTCTTTGGGCTTTATGGTGATTTGGCGTGGCCCAGTCTTAGCGATTGAGAAATTGTGAAAGTTGGCCTCTGGAAGTTTGCCGGCCTTTGTGTAGGGCACAAAATAAACACGCAACCAAGCAATGGGCTCGAACTTGATCAGTGCTTCATCCAGATGCGACAACACTCCGTTGTTACATTCGTCGCAAACATAACCTTTAGGTAGCACCGTGTCGTAGTTGCCCAACGATTCCGCAACTATGTGCTCCTCTGACGAGAAACTTCCGTCACTCTTCAAACAGTAGATGCACAAGTTCTTAATGTGGACTTCTGTGGGTTCGGCCTGCTGCTCCGAAATCAAGATAGCGTCAAAAAGAGCTGAAGCGATTGAAAAACAGCCGAGCATGTATTCGTAGAATTGATGGAGCAGAAGTGGCCCCACCATTGGAACTCGTGAAATATTCTGCAAAAACTCGGCCGCTCTTTCATCATCCGAAAAATACCCTCCGTCGGAGACGGTCTCATAAATCTTTCGGGGTGAGAACTCTTCACTGTTGATTGTAATCTTACCGTATCCGGCTTCGACCTTTCTGATTAGAGAATCAATGCCTTCAACCATTTCTGCCGGAAGGTTGTGCTGATTATCTTCCTGAAGGCCAGCCCACACCTTTTTGTAGTGCAAGCCGTCCTCGGGCATCAGAAAACGCCGCATCAACACAGCAAACCGCACCGTTTCTACCGGGTCCGGAGTTTCACAACTCGCTGTTATGCTCGTTCCATCAGACTTCGCTTGGAATCCGAAATTTCCAGTTTGAGCGAGAGCTGAATACACCTCCTTAGCCTTATGGTAGTGGCGCTTGAAATCACGAATGAGAGAATTCATATCAATCACATTTTAACCGTTGTCTGTCGAATCGTCACTTTTGCTGTATTACGTGATTCAATGTGTAGCTAATCACTCGCTGCCAAATGTCGAAACACACTTGATTCAGTTATTTAAGGTTGCCCTTCACGTGAAAGACTTGCTGAAGAAATAATGCTCAGAACGAGGGCCGTGATTTTCCTAAAGCCAATTTACTCGGAAGTACCTTTCGAATCCTTGGCTTGGTGAGTGTTGTTGGATTTGTGGACAGTCAGCGCAAGGAGTCTTGTGCTATAATTTCGACCATGGAGCAGCAAGAACTCATCGAGAAGATTAAGAGACTTCCTCAGGAAAGTGTCGCTGAAGTCGAGGATTTTGTGGACTCTTTGACACGGCGTAAAGGTATTCTCGATCGAAAAAGTCTTCATCAGGCACTCACTAATTACGCAATTCAACATGCAGGGACGGATGCCGATTTGGATTCAGAGCTTGAGGCCGCTGCGACCGATCATCTCCTCCAACAAAACTCAGAACAATGAAACGGGGCGAAGTCTACTGGGCCGATCTCGTTCCTCGTTCAGGGTCCGAGCAGCAGGGTCGACGTCCGGTGATTGTTATCTCGCACGACGCTTTTAATCAGACACAAGGCTGGAGATCGATCATCGTTGTGCCTCTTTCAACCTCTGCGGCCCAAGCGGGGCGCGGCCCTTCCGCCGTATTGCTGCATCAAGGCGCAGCCGGTCTCAGCAAGGAGAGTGTCGCGCTCTGTCATCAAGTGACCACATTGGATCGCTCGAAGCTCAATCAACGAATTGGCGAGTTGAATTCAGCGGACCTTAAACAGGTCGAAGATGGGATCAAGGCTGCGATGGACTTGCGGTAGTGATGGTGCAAACTAACGAGGTGAATTCTATGAATGACGAAGCATTTGCTGATCTGAGGGAAGCAATGGAAGATGCCCTCGCCTATGAGCGTGGCGAGCTGCGCAATTTGAAGGTAAGCCGAATTCAGGCTCCGCCCCGCCCAAGGCATCTGCTGGGCAGGCGAACAATTCTTCGCGCACTTCTTGCCAAGAAACTAATTCCACGGTTCCCGCGTCAATCTCAGCAACCCGTCGCTCAATCTCTTTAGACCAGGCCGCTTCGATGTCTTGATCGGAAATTCCTTCGCGCTTTATTTCCATAACTCAGTTGCTCCCGGACTTGTCACGCCTCAAGGAATCGCTGCCATAAAGATAGCGATCATGTGAGCGAGCGAAGTCAGGAATTCCGGTGTCGATCGCGCAGTCGCTTAAGAGTCGCGTAAGTGCGTCCCATGAACTCTCGTCCGTCTCTTGTAGTCTTCCTCGATCTGTTTCGCTGGTGATCACGGTAACTTCGACAGACGTACCATCAGCCAACGGGAGTGGCTCCGCGAGCCGAAGTGCACCTTGTTCATATATCGCTTTGGTTTTTCTAATCATGGGATTCGCCTAACCATCCGCCGACGTAAGCCTCAACTTTTGGCATCACATGCACAAGATAAGGTGAGTCCACGCCTAGCGCGCGAGCTTCGTCATAAACGGTGCACGCGTCTTCTCCGTGCGCAACTAAATTGCTACCGTCGAGCGCGACCCACTGATCGAGAAACTCCTCGCGATACGCTTCTATCCAAGCGCGCTCTTCATAATGAGTTCGGTGGGAGGGTGTCATAGTTAGGGTGATTGCCTCTCAACAACTGCGTGCTCAGTTTACCGCCTCCGTCGCATCCAGAACCAGCTCTGGCGATTCGACAATTTCTGCTAAGGCTAACGGTTCCGAACCTTCCGCGTTGAATGCATCAAGCGCCGCTGCAGCGCGGCGGGTGGTTTCGATGTTTGCGTTGACGTAGCGATAGGTTGTGTTCGCTTGGGTGTGGCCCAGGACGCGACCAACTTCGGGTAATGGAAGGTGAGCGGCTACCAAGCGCGTCGCGGCGGTGTGGCGAAGATCGTGATAACGAATGTCTGGCAAGCCTGCCTCCGTTCGCACGGACCTGAAACTGTTCTTCACGTTGTTAGTGAAGCCAAACACGAGTTGGTCTCTAACCTTCGGCGATGCGTCCCACAGCTTCTCTAACTCCAAGGCGAGCCGCGTGGTCAACGAGACTTGGCGCTCTTTCATCGTCTTCGTATCGAAGGCTCGGATTGTTAGTACGCGCTCTTCAAGTCAACGTCGCTCCATTTGAGTGACAGAATCTCGCCTTGTCGCATGCAGGTATCGAGTGAACAGATCAGGATTGGTCGAAGATGTTTTTGATAGCGATTCGCACAAGCGGCCAGCAAGCGAAGTTCTTCGTCGCGCGTGAGAATGCGTTCACGCTTCCGCTCGTCGGCAATGCTGATCAGCGGGTCGCCGCCACGCATGGGATTTCGCAGAATCCAGCCTTCGCGCTCCGCGATATTAAGAAGTCTTCGTAACTTCTCGAGCTCGCGGTTGACTGGGGCGACGCTTCGCTGTTTCTTTGCCTTAGTGGGTTTTGCGAGTCTTTCGGCCCGAAATGCCCGAATATCGGCGTGAGTAATGCCCCGGAGCTGCCGTTTGCCAAAGTGCTCTTTAAGCGTATTTACAGCGGCGATCGCCGGCGAGAGGCTGCGAACACCCGCTACCTTGCGCCCGTCCACGTATTCGGCTGGCTTGAGGTATTGTTTTTCAAAGTAAGTCGCAAGATCGAGAAACGTCATGTGCTCTTTCGCGAGTGAACGACCACCAGTCGCATCGACTTCCGCGAGAAGTTCATGGACCAAGTCACCCGCGTCTACCTTGTTCTCAGCTCGTCGCTGGCGATCATGTCTCTTGCCGGTGACAGGATCGGTGTAGGTGACGCGCGCCCACCACGTCGGCTTCGCATTCTTGCCGCGACCTTTTCTTCTCACAACTGATCCAACTCGTGCTCTCATTTCGACACCTCCTATTGCACAAACAAACTTCACTTCGCGTGTCGCAAATTAACAAGCTATAGTTCATCAAACTTGCACACACTTTCGCACACAAATCGAGTGTGATTTCGAGAGCATAGCAGCGTTGTCAAGTTAGACCTGATTTCACTTTCAGCCAGTAAATACGGGCCTTCGAAGCGAATTTTGATAACTGTAGATATCAGGAGAAAATGGTCCAATTACGATTCACACGCGAGGGGTCAGTAGTTCGAATCTACTAGCGGGCACCAATATTTCGCAATGAATTACGGGCGACGCCGAGTCGTCCGTTTTCGTCCGCACACACGTCGATCTGAAAAACGATCAGGATTTTGCCCTAATGCACCTTCCACATCAGCAAATGCTCTGCTCGGAAAGCTCTGGTAAAAAGATCCTTATCTGCGCAAGAACTGAAACTTCGTTAACGTCGCTGTTATTTCAAACCACTCAACTCACCCCCGTTTGTTCTCTTACTGGACTTGCAACTGAGTTGGCCGAACCTCATCCCTGGTGGCGGCAATTGTCTTCTTCCTTAGAATGGCTGCCGAGATCAAGGTAACGATCAAGCCGATGGGAAACGGCTCAAAGAAAGTTATCCCGGCGTTTATAAACGGATTGTCATAATTTCCCTTAAAACTCTTCATCTGCTGCAACTTCGCGTCGATTACCTGCTGACTGGCGCCAGAGGACCTTACTTTCTCAATCATGTAGCTCGCGTATTTGTCCACAAAGTCCGGCATGAATTTGAAGTAAATGATCTCCCGGGCAACGACATAGCAGACACACGCAACCAGCGTGATCAGACCAGGACCTCTCTTTCGACAATCAGTTCCCGTTCGACGATGACCTGCTCTTTCCGAGTAAGCCTGAGCCCGAGCCAGATGCCCACGCAGGCAAAGATCAGCGCCGTCAAACCGCCGTAAATCTCGATCGAGTGTTCCACGACGATAAAGCGATATTCAATGAGTTTGAGCGCGGCGATCAACAGCCCGCCACCGAGGCCGTAGATGAGACCATAGATAAGTGGATTAACGCGGATGACACGAGGTACAGAGATGTTGGCAGACGGGTAAACGGCTGGTCTCTCTAGCGACAGTATCCAGCTACAACATCAACCAGCCAATCGAATCGAAGAGTTCCGACGAAATTGATTTTGATGATGAGTCCTTCGTTTGACCGCGAAGCGCTACGTCCGAAGGCCTTCCTCGTGATCAGCCCGTCTGCGCTTTGGCCAGTTCGTAGGCACCGTTCCACGTGGCTTCAACCTCGGTCTCCGATTTTGCCATGGTCTTGAACGTGCCACCGCCCGTGAGGCCGCGGTACTGACCATCGCCGCCTGTGAATTTAAAAGTGCCTTCGACGGTCATCGTGCCGTCTGCTGCGGAGACCTTGCCCTCG
>WNGE01020057.1_pt1 | contig 12387 bp, 6 predicted proteins | sample 5400651 | NCBI WGS metagenome assembly WNGE01 (sample SAMN13153370, study PRJNA577476) | soil metagenome | isolation source: 60 cm soil or saprolite under grassland replicate 2 | place: USA:California | collected 2016-06-15 | reverse complement strand
GAATGGCGGTTGTCGAATAGCCAGGGACCACGGGAATCGAGACCACGCGCCCGCCGGCGGCCTCCACTTCTTCGCGGCCAACGATCTGGTCCCCCGCCCAATCGCCGCCTTTTACCAAGACGTCCGGGAGCAATCGGGAAATCACTTCGCGCGGCGTCAAATCATCGAAAATGACGACGGCGTCCACGGATTCCAGCGCGGCGAGAATTTCCGCGCGCTCGCGTTCGGCAATGACCGGACGGCCCGGACCTTTCAATTGGCGGACGCTGGCGTCACCATTCAGCCCAACAATGAGCACATCTCCCAGGCCGCGGGCGAGCTCCAGGCTGCGAATGTGGCCGGGATGGAGCAGGTCAAAGCAGCCATTCGTAAAAACGATGCGCCGTCCGTTGCGTTTCTCGCGGCCAAACCGCAAAATCGCTTCGTCAAGCGTCAGGATTGCCGAATTCAAAGGATCTCCATGCGGGCCGGAAAACAACAGAGTGAACTCCGCGAAAAATTAGTTTATCACGCGCGAGAGGTCCGGCGCGCAAGGGCCGGCAGCGGGGTAGTGGGTCAGTCTCCGATCACATGACTCATCAGGAGTTGGTACCTACATGCATGGTCGTGGCTACAGGGTTTAGTAACTGAGATTCCTGGCCCGCGTATTACGAAGCCGCCGGTGCCTGCCCCGGTCTGGGCAAGGTTGACTTCTATAGTGACGGTAAGCCGACGTTCGCGCTGGCCCTGACCGCGAGGGGTCAGGCTAACCGTACGACAAGACCAGTGTTAGCCCATAACAGCGGAGCGGCTTGGAAAACGACGACTTTGGACACGGCAGACGGCCCCGCCCCTGTTGTTTGGAGTGAAGGGCCAGGGGAACACAAGGGTGTTTATCAACCCAAAATTCGTGCCGAGAGACCCGTCATTGTGTTTTGTGGATATTCCTCATGGGCAGTTCTCTACGCATGTACGAGCAATAGCGTAGCTAAAATCTGCCTCCGCGATTGACCAGTTTCCGTCAACTTGATGCAAACGAGCTACCTGCCTTTGGTTCACCGTTATCAGAGGGCATTCCCCTCAAGACTTCCTGAGCACTGCACGGCCCTTTGCGGGTCTGGAAACAGTACCAAAGTAACCTTGCTTCCTTGGTGCTCGCTAACTGAGACTCGAAAGAACGGACGGAACTCTGGTGCTCGTCGAACGTAGTGACACTTTAGCGCGGCCCATTATCAATACATGCATTGGAACGCGCTGAAGAATTACCGGATGAGGCCTTCCGCATTGTTCTCCCGCTGCTGCTAAAAAACCTCGTGAAAGAGGACAAAGGCTTGGTCTTGGCGCCCTACCTTAGATTTTCTTGTCGCACGCAACTCGTGCCGGGAACTCGCCGAACATCAGTTCTTGTTGTCTTTTTGTTCACCGGTATTCTGATCGGCCAGCCTGTGGCCAATCCACAGACTCCGAAAACCCTTCCCGTCCGAGAGGCGACCGCTTATCAAGGTGACCAGCCGATGCCGGGTCGCCTCGGGCAAACTGTAACAGTCCAGGGGATAATCATCGCTGGGCCGACTCCCCTCAGTTCCAGCGCGATGCTAGCTGATCTTCAGGATTCGACCGGCGGCATCAGCCTATACAGCGCCAATAGCGCGTTGCTCAAGGGCTTTCACCGCGGCGACGACCTTCGAGTTACAGGAATCATTCAGCTGAATAAAGGGCAAACCCAGATTCTCATTCGGCATATAGACCCCCTGGGGCCGGGCAAGCTTCCTCCTCCCCGGGACGTGCTTGTCTCTAACCTTCTTGGTGCTCGTTACCTCGGACAACTCGTCCGCGTGGAGGGCATCGTTCATTTTAGAAAAGGCTTTGGTGGACGCACTGAAATAACCCTCACTGACAGGTCCGGAGAAATTCCCATCTACGTTGGAAGCTTGCTCTTGCACGATCCGCAGCTTTCCCGGGAGTTGGTTGAAGGGCGCTTCGCCTCAATGATAGGTGTCCTAAATTATGCCCAGCCCGGAAGCGGGCCCTCGCAATCCGGCTACCGCTTGATTCCCCGGGATTCCGCTGACTTTGATTTCCGCCCACTTCCCCCTTACAAGCTAATCGCAACCACTCTTGCTCTGGTCCTTCTTATACTCATGGGCATTTACTTTGCTTTTCGCCAGCGCGTCGCTGAACGACAAGCGCGAGAGATGGCTGCCCTGGCAGCGGATTTGAAGCATTCCGAAAAAGCCCTGCGCCAATCCGAACAGCGCTACCGGCTGCTTTTCGACCGCAATCTTGCCGGCCTTTACCACAGCACCCTCGACGGACGCATCTTGGATTGCAACGAATCTTTCGCCCGAACGTTTGGATATGGCTCTCGGGAAGAGGTCCTTGCCCTGCCGGGAGGCGCGCACGAATTCTACTCAGGTCCCTCCGAACGCGAGAGCTTCACGTCCGAGCTCCAGAAAAAGAAGATTCTGACAAATTTGGAGATGCGTTTCCGGCGCAAAGACGGTGCTCTCGTGTGGGTTCTGGAAAACGCTACTCTTCTCGACAGCGATGATAATTCACCACCTCTTATCGAAGGGACTGTCGTTAACATCACCGAGCGCAAGCACCTGGAAGAACAATCGCGCCAAGCCCAGAAGATGGAGGCGATCGGCAGGCTGGCAGGAGGGGTGGCTCACGACTTTAATAATCTCCTCACCATCATCAGCGGGAATAGCGAGCTGCTTCTCGATCGCATTGACCCGGCCAAGCCAGTGCACAGAAACGCCAGCCAAATCAAAAAGGCGGCCGACCAAGCCTCGGATCTGGTTCGTCAGTTGCTGGCATTTAGTCGCATGCAGGTTCTCCAGCCGACCGTGCTGGACCTCAACCGTATTCTGTCAGACACCGTCAAAATGCTTCCCCGGCTGCTATGCGAGGACATCGAAGTTGTCCTTGTTCCGGGAGCGTCTTTGGGCCTGGTGAAGGCCGATAAAAATCAAATCGATCAGATCATTCTGAACTTGGCGGTGAATGCCCGTGATGCCATGCCGCAAGGCGGAAAACTGACCATCCAGACTGCAAATGCCGATTTGGACGAAAGCTATGCTCGCCTGCATTCCCCAGTGAAACCCGGGAAATATGTGACGTTGGCCGTGACAGATACGGGCATGGGAATGGATGCGGAAACGCAAGCTCACATCTTCGAGCCATTTTTTACCACCAAGGAGCCGGGCAAGGGCACAGGCCTTGGTCTGGCAACAGTGTATGGCATCGTTAAACAGAGCGGCGGCTGGATTTTGGTCTTTAGCGAACTAGGGCGCGGAACGACAGTTAAGATTTGTCTGCCAAGAATCCAGGAGCCCGTTGCGGAGGGCATTTCAAGCACGTACCGCGCCTCATGTCCCTGCGGAACCGAAACGATCCTCTTCGTCGAGGACCAAGAGGGCATCCGGGACTTGGCTCGGCCGTTCCTGGAAGACATGGGCTACAAGGTTCTGGAAGCCGGTGACGGCGAAGCGGCGCTTAAGATTGCCAAGCAATATAAGGGAGAAATCCACCTTTTGCTCACCGACGTAGTGATGCCCAAAATGGGTGGTCACGCACTGGCCAAGCGTATGGTGGTCCTGCGCCCCGGCGTACGCGTACTCTATATATCAGGCTACGCGGAATACGCGGCCCCTGACCAAGACTCTTACGATGGCGGATTTCGCCTGCAAAAGCCCTTCGCTATGGATACCCTGGCACGCAAAGTCCGAGAAGCTCTGAACGCCAAACAATCTGCAGCAGTCCGCTCGCAATAGCGCTCCTTTCGGCGGGTTTCGGCCACGGGGAACTAATCGCCTAACTAAGTCCAGGTTAACGGGCCACTCGGAAGTAATCCACATGCCAGATAAACTTGCAAATCGGAGACTGATCCGCTACTAGTGGCGGGTAATGAAATCACGACAGGCGATACGAGCACTTGCGGGAGTTCTGCTGTGCGGGCTGGGACTCTGGCTCGCCGTGCCAACTCCGTATCGCGAGAAAACGTACCTCGTCGATGCCGGCGGCTGCCGTATGGAAACCACTGTCGCGGAAAAATACGCGGAAGTTTCTCTGTTTCATGGAATTTCCGCGAACAAGAAAATCATGTCGTACCTGGCGCGAGGCTTTGCCGAGCAGAATCTCCGGGTCTACGTTCCAGATTTTCCAGGCCACGGGCGCACGCCCGGTCCATTTTCGCCCGAGCGCGCGGAACGCTGCGGAGAAGCGCTTCTGCGGGAGTTGCTCGCGCGCGGCGTGATTCGAGCTGATCGCACCATCCTTGCAGGCCATTCGATGGGTGGCGCCATCGCTCTTCGCATTGCATCCCGTGTTTCGGTGGCAGGAGTGATCGCCATTTCGCCTGCGCCGATGCAGGCGGCACACGGTGCCCGGCCGGAGATGCTCCTTTTCAAGGACTCGCCGCCTTTGCCCGCTCATTCCTTGGTCATGAGCGGATCGCTCGAACCGGAGTCGATGCGTGGGAATGGCGCGGACCTTCTTGCTTCGAGCCGCGATGGCAGCTCGAAATACGTGGAGGTGCCGGGGGCAACGCACGTCAGTGTGCTCTTCAGCGCTGCTACGGTGCAGGCCTCTCAGGAGTGGTCCGCGCAAATCCTGCATTTGATCCCCAGCACGCGCTTGCCATCGCACCACCCTCTCCTTGGCGCGCTCGCCGGCTTTCTGGGCGTTCTGCTCATCACCGGCCCCTTTCTACGAGAAGGAGCGGGAAGAAAGCCGACCGAGGAAATCCTTGCGACGGGCGCCATCATCACCGACCGACGACTCTTCTTGGAATGGGCCACAAGTTCCTCGCTGATCGTGGTGATTCTGCGATTGTGGAATCCTCTGAAGGTGATCCGAGTGTTTCAGGGCGATTATCTCGCCAGCTTTTTGTTGCTCTTGGGCGCGGTGCTGGTCGCCGCTCACTGGAACTCCGTGCGCGCGAGCTTCGCCAGCTCTCTTCGCCGACTGCTCGCAGCGGCATTCGCGGGAATGGTGCTGCTCCTCTTGGTCACAGCATGGCTCGATTTGACGTTTTATGAAGCGTGGCTTAGCGCCGAGAAGTGGATGCGCTTCCCCTTTTTGCTGGTTGTGCTTCTGCCCTACCACCTGGCGGAGGAAACGCTGCTCGGTTCCGCGCGGCCTGGGAAAAAATGGCGCAGGCTGGCTCTGGCCCTGTCCTTGAGGCTCATTAGCTGGGGAGCGATTATGGGTGGCGTGTTTGTTCTGCACAGCGGAGAAATTCTCATGGGCCTCCTGGCGGTCTACTTGGCGCTGTTCAGCCTCCTGCAGAGGAGCGGAATGGACATCGTCCGCGAAGAAACCGGTTCGGCAGCAGCGACAGCGCTATTCGGTGCTATACTCCAGGCTGGTTTTTGCCTGGTGATCTTCCCCATCACCTAGACGCCCGTCACCACAGCAACAAATTGACGGGGTTTCCGCGCCCGGGGCGGAATTCGAAGCTACAGCGAGACACAACCATGGCTGAGATAGCGATCGTCGGCGGCGGACCGTCCGGCGCAATGTGCGGTGAACAACTGGCGTGCGCGGGGCACAAGGTCAATCTGTTCGACGAGCACCTGGCGTGGGAAAAACCGTGCGGCGGCGGCCTGACGCACAAAGCCATTCAGTGCTTCCCGTTCCTGCTGGACAATTCCTACCCCAAGAAACTGGTTCATTCGGTGCAACTGATCAGCAGCGAAGAGCATCAGGCAACCCTCGAAATGCCCCATCCCATCGTGATCTATTCGCGGACGGTTCTCAACGGCATGCTGCTCGATCGCGCGCAAGCGGCGGGTTGCCGCGTGCACCGTTCCCGCGTCATGAGCGTGGATACCACGACCACGAAGCCGCGCTATTGTCTCGATGGCGAATGGCACGAAGCCGATTTCCTAGTGCTCGCCGCGGGTGCGCGCAATCAACTGCTTCCCGAAACGCGGGCGCTGCAGCGCGACGAACTGGAGATGACCCAGGGTTACTTCGTGCCGCAGACGGCCGATGCCATCACCATCAAATTCCTGCCGCACTTCGAAGGCTATATCTGGTCGTTCCCGCGCTGCGATCATCTCTCGGTTGGGATTTGCGGGAGCATGTCCTCGCATACGAGCACGGAGCTGCGAAGCCACCTGAACGCGTTTGTGGAGAAGCACGGGATCCCAACGGATGGCGCCAAGTTTTACAGCCACGTCTTGCCGTCACCCAAGGAACGGACGCTTTCGGAACGGAACGTAGTGGGCAAGAACTGGGCTCTTGTCGGAGATGCGGCCGCGTGGGTCGATCCACTTACCGGCGAAGGGCTATTTTATGCGATTCGCTCCGGCGAATTGCTGGGGCGCTCGCTCGCCGAGGGCTGCCCGGAGAAGTATCCTGCGTGGATCAAGGCCACTTTTTCGGCCGAACTCGAATTTGCGGCGCGTATCGTGCGGCGTTTCTATCGTGGCTCCTTCCTGGGCAGTGCGGTCACCACGCGCATGGTTCAGTTCATCCGGCGCAGCCCGGTGTTCCGGCAGTTGATGGGTGACCTCTTCAGCGGCACGCAGGATTATTCCAGCCTGAAGCGCAGGCTCTGGGGCCACCTTGGCATCACCATCAGCGAATTCATCGCCAGCGTCCTGAATCTGGATTCGGCGGCCAGCGCGCGCGTGCCCGGCGCCGGAACCGCTGGCGACTGAAGAGGGTTTGCCATTTCGATTGATTGTCTTGATTGTGGACATATAGTTTTTTGACTGCTGCCGGCATCTAACGGCCAGGGTAAAGTCCACCTCAGAAATCATGGCCACCGAAAAAGACGCCAAATCTCCTTCCAAAAGCGAAAAGCGCACGAACGCGTGGAAAAACCTTCCCGATGTCTGGGCCTTGGTCAAGCCGAGACGCGGGCTGCTTGCGTTAGGCTTCGTGCTCATGGCCATCAATCGCGTTTCGGGATTGGTGCTGCCGGCGTCAACGAAATACTTGGTGGATAACGTCATCGGCAAGCGGCAGATGAATCTGCTGACGCCGATCGTGCTGGGAGTGCTCGCGGCAACCATCATTCAGGGGGCGACGTCGTTTACGCTGACACAGCTACTCTCCAAGTCCGCGCAAAAAATGATCGCGGATCTGCGCCGGCAGGTGCAGGCGCACATCGGCCGGCTGCCTGTGTCTTTTTACGACGCAAACAAAACCGGGGCGCTCGTCTCGCGGATCATGAGCGACGTCGAAGGCGTGCGCAATCTGATCGGAACGGGACTTGTAGAGTTTGTCGGCGGATTGATGACCGCGGTCATCGCCCTCGTTTACCTGATTCATACCAGCGTGGCGATGACCGCTGTGGCTTTTGGGATACTCTTGGTTTTTGGGTTCGGGATCAATAAAGCTTTTGCGACGATTCGCCCCATTTTCCGCGCGCGACCAAAAATCACAGCCGAAGTTACTGGAAGACTCACAGAATCGCTGAGCGGTGTTCGCGTTGTGAAGGGCTATCACGCCGAGGAGCGCGAGGAAGGAGTCTTCTCCGCCGGTGTTCGACGCTTGCTGGACAATGTGCTGAAAACGCTGACGGCCACTTCCTTGATGAGTCTTTCCGCCGCGGGCCTCATGGGAGTCGTCAGCGCCATCATCATGGAGTTCGGTGCGCACAAGATTCTCGGTGGCACGATGACGCTCGGGACATTCTTTGCTTTCAACATTTTCCTGGGCCTGCTCGTGGCGCCCGTGTTTCAGATCGTGGCCATCGGCACGCAAATCACAGAAGCGATCACCGGCCTGGAGCGCACCCGCGAAATTCTGAATGAGAAGCTGGAAGATGAAGCGCCCGGCCGCACCGTGACGCTCGATCGCGTGAACGGCATGGTGGAGATGGAAGACGTGAGTTTCGCTTACGACACGCGGAAGGAAGTCCTGCACGACGTCAGCTTCCAGTCGGAGCCAGGAACGGTTACGGCCCTCGTCGGCCCGTCCGGGGCGGGGAAATCGACGATCATCGGACTGATTGCGGCGTTTTACGTGCCATCGAGCGGCAGAGTGTTCGTGGACGGCGCCGATCTGGCGACCGTGAAGCTGAATTCCTATCGCACGCAGCTTGGCGTCGTGCTGCAGGAAACTTTTCTTTTTGATGGCACGATTCGCGAGAATGTGGCATTCGCGCGCCCTAACGCCACCGAAGAAGAAATTCTCGCGGCCTGTCAAATCGCTCGCGTCGACGAGTTCGCCGAATCCTTTGACAACAAATACGACACGGTGGTGGGCGAGCGCGGCGTGAAGCTATCCGGCGGCCAGAAGCAGCGCGTTTCCATCGCTCGCGCCATTCTCGCCGATCCGCGCATCCTCATCCTTGACGAAGCCACCTCCAGCCTCGACTCCGAATCGGAGGCCCTCATCCAGGAAGGCCTGCGCTATCTCATGCGCGGGCGCACGACGTTCGTGATTGCGCATCGCCTCTCGACGATTCGGCGCGCGGATCAGATTCTTGTCGTCGAAGACGGCCGTATTATCGAGCGCGGTACCCATGCATCGCTCTACGCTCTCGGCGGCCGCTATTACGACCTCTACACCAAGCAGCACGCCGTCGAAACCAACGTCTTTCTTGCACCCGGCGAAAGCACTGTTGAAGCGGACGAACCGAGCGCTCCCGAGGTCCCGTCCACTTCCAACGACCGCAGCGGCGCGGCCCTGCCGGAGGCCATCCGCATCATCCGCGGGCAAAGCGGCTGACGGATTCCGCACGCGCAAAGGAAAAAGCGCGGCTGAAGAACCGCGCTTTTCTAATCCAAGCCAATTTTGTGGAAGCGTTACGCCATGGGGCGGCGCACGACCAACTTCTTCGCCGCGACGGGCGGGATCATGGTGGCCATTTTGCGGATCATGGCCAGCACCAGGCGCTTGTCACCATCGGAAAGGGTGGTGCTGTACTTCTTGATCTCCGCCAGGAAGTGAATTTCGTTCTGCGAGAGTTCTCCCAGCGCTTTTTGAGTTTCGCGGTCGCGCGGCGTTTCGGTCCCCGGGAAAAAGTCCGCCAGCGAAATATCCATGGCTTCGGCAATCTTGGCGAGCGTTTCGAGGGATGGAACGGTGTGACCGTTTTCAACGCGTGAAAGATAACAGCGCAAGAGCCCCGTGCGGCGCTCGATGTCGCCCTGCGACAGTCCGCGCTGGCTGCGATAGGTTTTGATGACCGCTCCGATGTTTACTCGCGGTTTCTCTTTTGGCATGGTCTCCCCACGTGCGGGGTATCTTAATTACTAACAGCAGGAGTGGCAAGAGGGAATTTTCGCGGGATGCTTCCAATGCGATACGGGTCGAGGAGAGCCCCGGAGGAACGCCCGCCGGTACAAAGGCAAAGGGCGAGCCGTGGCTCGCCCCTTTGTGAATATTCCTTGGTGCGCCGACACGCAGCCGCGAGAGCCAGACTTACTTTTGCGTTGGCGTCACCGTCGCGGGTTGCTGCAAGCGGAATTCCAGCAACGTCTCGCTCGGCACCTTGACTTGCTGGCCCTTCGTCAAAACCTGAACGCCTGCGCCGGCCGCGGAACCAACTCCGGCGCCAATCGCCGCGCCCTTGCCGCCCCCGGCAATTGCGCCGATGATCGCGCCGGCCACCGCGCCGCCGCCAACTTTCTTTGCTGTATCTGAACCGCGGCCCTTGCCTTTCAGGCTGTAATCGCTGCTGACGACCGGGTAATCCTTGCCATCAATTACGATTCGGGTCAGTTCGAGCTGCAACTCCGAACTCCCGGACATGTGCCCGGCTTCCTTGGCTTCGGCCAGCCGCCCGTAAACATCCGTTCCCTTGCGCGCGACCACGGTATTGCCAATGGTCAGGTCTGTCTCAAGGCTCGCGTGGAAGACGTCGCCCACGTGATTTTTCGCGGAGTCCACGCCGTCGATCATGCGCACCAGCAGAGTCTCCCCCGCTGGGATGGTGACGTCGCCCCCGGCAGAAGTGTTCGCTGCGGAGCTCGCGGCAGCAGGAGCCAAAGCCGCCGCGGCCGTTCCCGAATGACCCGTGAACGTCAGCGCCACGATGTCATTTGTGTTGAACGCCTGAACTTCCCCGCTCACCTCGAAGCGAAGCACCGCCTGGGTGCCTCCGAGGTACTTTCCTTTCAAAACGCGGCCATCTTTCAATTCCAGGGTGTCCGCAGCGGCCACGCCCACAAAAAACAGTCCCAGTGCCACCGCGGCCAAGAAACGATATATTTTGTTCATTCTTCCCTCTCTCGATCGAAAATCACAAATTCAAGTGATCTCTTCACTTCGGGTTCATGGCCTGACAGCCGACGCCGCTTACAGTTGGCGCGTAGCCTCGTCCGCTTCCTCCGCCAAACGCATTAGCTTGGCGACGATGCTTGTATTACTGCCAGTTGCCGGGTCGAGGAAAAGCTCATCGTCGACGAAATTCTGGACAGCGGCCACCGCTCCGCCATTCGGTTTCCATCTCTGGTCGGCCACTTATGACCGCGATTTGCGTGACGTTCTCGATGTCCAAACGGATGTAGCGCGCCAGATCGGCAAGGCGCTGGCGTTGGAACTGCTCCCCGACTAGGGCGCCGTTGGCTCCACATTCCAGCCGTCGACAACCAGCTCGGGCGCCGCCCCATCGAGTGAGGAAAGATCAAATCTCGCGGTGACAGTTTTCTTTTCTCCCGGCAAAAGAGAAAAATAATTATCGCTCCAGAAAATCGGCGTAACGTCCTCGCCGCTCTTGCCCCCCGTGAGCCGCAGATGAACCATGAACGCCACGCTTGCGCTCACGTTTATCGTCATCACTGTGAGAGACGAATCGCGGCCGCTCGCGTGGATGGTCTTGGTGATGGCTACCCTTGCCTTGGGCAGGCCGTTCAAGCCAGTAAGATCTGCAAACTCTCTCTGTGGTGTGTAAACCGTGTCCTTCCTGCCCGCCCAGTCGAGCACGTCCGGCTTTGTGGACAGCCAGTAGAAATTGTCGCTGACCAGCTTTCCCGCTGCATCATGAAGCTGGAGCTGCAGGAAATAAGCCGGTGTCAGCCCCTCCGGCGCCGGCAAATCGAAGGCCTTCGTGCTGCTATCAGGCGTTAAATCGAGCGTTGCGTCGCGCGAGGCCTTTTCCTGGGCGTCGATGTCGTAGATCTTCGCGCTGACTTTCATCCCTTTAAGCGCCTCGTACGTGCCGTTGATCACCGCCACGGAGTTGTCGTCATACGAGTACTGGACGTGCACCGGCTCGCATGCTTTCTTCGTGCCGAAGTATCCGCCCGCAGGGACAAGATAGTAGTCGTAGAGATGCCAGATCAGCGAAGGCCAGGCGTTGTTCAGCATCCACTGAATCACGCCGGTTGAGGTGTATTTGTTGCGCGCGTAAGCTTCAAACATGGCGCGCTCGCCGTCATAGGTCATAGCCTCGGCCTTACGCTCGTAATCATCAAGGGAAGCTGCCTGGCCGTAGCGCCGGTTCAGACCATCGGTAAAAATATCCACGGTCGTGAACCGCGCGCCACCGGCGTGAAAATTCCATACCTCATCGATGGGCCAGAGGTCATCCCGGGGAATGAATTTTTCAAGGGATTCTCGAGGAGGTATTGCCGGCCCCGGACTTGTCTCCGTGTTGTAGCCGTAAGCGCCGCCAGCCAGCGTATCCGCTAACCAGTACACCGGCGGCACGTACTCGTACGGACCGGTCATCTTCACTCCCGATTCTCCCGTGACCGTTGTCTTCTGTTCCGAGGCTGACGAGACCACGGGATTCGGCCACTCCAAATTTTTCTCGATGTCCAGGTAGATTTTTTCGACATCCGCGGGAGGTGGATTGTCGCTCCCGTTGAGCCAAACAAAGACGCTCGGATGATTTCGCAGCCGGGTGATCTGGTCCCTCAATGAAGCTGCCGCAATTCTGTTTTGATCGTCCTTCCAGATCTTCCAGCGCTCCCAGGCGTCGCAGCACGTCCAGCCGGGCATGACCAGAATTCCAAGCCGGTCCGTTTTTTCGAAGAATTCGTCGCGATCCAAGCGCCCTTCCAGCCGGATCGCGTTCATTCCCATGTCTCGCACGTATGCCAGGTCCGCATCCAGTCTTGGGGACGACCATCGGAGAAGGAGATCGGGCGCCCAAGCCGCACCGCGTATTAATACTTTTCGGCCGTTGACCTTGAACAACCGGTGCCCCTTTTCCGTGAGTTCCGACGTCACTTCTCGAATTCCGAACGTGACGCTTGCGGAATCCGATATTTGCTTTCCAATTTTGAATGACAGGCTGGCCGTGTAAAGATTCGGCGTCCCCATCTGATAGGGCCACCATAAGCGAGGATGCGCCAGCTTCAGTTTCGCGAAATGTTCCGGCGTGAACGTAACGACTTTCGCTTCGCCGCGACTCAGTTCCACGGGTTGTTGCAACTCGATGCCTTCGAGTTTCGCGCGCAGCGTGCCTTTTACTGGACCATTCGAAACGTTTCG
>WNGE01007018.1_pt1 | contig 12387 bp, 14 predicted proteins | sample 5400651 | NCBI WGS metagenome assembly WNGE01 (sample SAMN13153370, study PRJNA577476) | soil metagenome | isolation source: 60 cm soil or saprolite under grassland replicate 2 | place: USA:California | collected 2016-06-15 | reverse complement strand
GACGGGGTCGCTGGCAAATAGTGACAAGCCGCCGCGGGTGTTACGCATCCGCGACGTCGATTCCTGTGACAGCGTCTTTGAGTTGGCTTACCGGCGGTAGTTTTGTCTTAAGCTTGGGCGGCAGGAGCCGGTACTCGGCGACGCCGATTGGACTTTTGGCATCGCGGAGCGTGTATTCCACCACAGTCTTGTTCTTTCCCCTGCAAAGAATGATCCCAATCGTGGGCGAGTCCTGCGGCGTCTTTACGAGATTGTCCACCGCCGCCTGATAAAAACTCATCTTTCCAGCGAACTCCGGTTCGAAATCGACAATTTTCAAATCGATTACGACATAGCAGTGAAGCCGGGTGTGATAAAACAGCATGTCCAGGAAAAATTCGTCGCCGTCCACTTCCAGCCGGTATTGGTTGCCGACAAAAGCGAAGCCGGAGCCCATCTCAATGAGAAAATCCTTCAACCGGTCGAGCAGGGCTTTTTCCAAGGCGCGTTCCGTGGCTGATTCATCGAGCGGGGCGGGTTTAAAGACGTAGGGATCCTTGAGGATCTCACGTGCGAGATCGGATTGCGGCGACGGCAATGTGAGCGCGAAGTTTGACGGAGCTTTGCCCAGTCGCTTGTGCAGGTTGGTGTCGAGTTGATGAATGAGGACGCTGCGCGACCAGCCGTGCTCCACGGTTTTGCGGATATAGAATGCCCGCGTGGCAGCATCCTTCAGACGATCGAGCAGGACGCAATTTTGGCCCCATGGAATTTGTGCAGCAAGTTGTTGCACAATTTCACGGTCCGGCCACGCCTCGGCGAAAGCGCGCATGTATTTGAGGTTGCGAGCGGAGTAACCAGAGAGCTTCGGAAACTCCTGCTGAAGGTCGTTGGCAAGACGGTCGATGACCTTCGCGCCCCAACCTTCGCGTTTCTGACTAGCGAGGATGTCGCGCCCAATTTCCCAATAATGTAGGACAAGCTCGGCATTGGCCGCTAGCGCGACCTTGACTTGTGCGGTACGGATACGCCGTTTGATGCTCTCTACAAAGCGGTCATAAAATTGTGCAGCAGCTTGGTGCACAATTCGCGGTGGCTTCGGCTTCTGCCTAGCGCTCATACGTCGCGCGAGAATTTACTCGTCGCCGAGGACTTCATCGAGCGGCTTTGTTCGTCTGCCCTTGATGTCTTCCATCGCTTCCTTCCAGAGACCGTCGAGTCGTCAAGAGATCGCACAACGCCGCGCCAGAAAAGACGCGCAGCTTAGGCATGCGTTACTTCGAGCTCTTTGATAGCAACTTTGCGTTCGTCCAGCCTGCGACGAACCTCCGACTCGTTCGCACACTCCAACCACAGTTCGACTGCTTCTTTGATCATTTCTTCCGCGTGCTCAGGCGTTTCGCCTTGACTGACGATGCCGAGTTCGGGGCAGTTCGCCACATACAATCCATCCTCTCCCGGCTCGATCACAGCGGTAAGTTTCGGAAGTTTCATGATGAAGAGTTTACCTCACTCTGCCACTCTTAGCCAATAGGGACGCTCATGGCGCTGATCTGCCGGAAATTTTTCCGATGAGAAGGGGAAAGCGCCAAAGGCGCTGGGGAATAGTGATAAGTGACTAGTGATTGGTGAACAGTGATCTGTGATCGGTGGCGCGGACCTGCGGGTGCCCTTCTTAATCAATCGGGCAACTGCACGCTTTGTGGATGGCGAATGCGGTTCTCAGGATCGTACCGCCGTTTCAGTTGCTGGAGGCGCGCATAATTTTCTGCACCGTAATAAGCCGTTGGCCAATCTTTGAAAGCAAGGTCCGGATAGTTTGCGTAATGGCGCGTGACCCCGGCTTGCGCAATATGAAGGCGCATCCGACCTATCGCCTCTTGAAGAACCGCCGCATGCGAGGGCGACGCCCAGTATGCCTGAGACTCGCCCAGGTAAGGGAAAGCGCGATGCGGATAGGCCCCTTCCACGTCGTTGGAAATGGCGCCACCCAAGGTGTTGATCTGAAAAACCAGGCCCGGAACACTTAAGACTTCTTCGAAAATACCGGGCAACGCAGGCCGGATGTCGGCTATTTCTTTGTAATATCCAGCGCTGGCATTTTTGAAATAAACCGGACCCGGATCTCCATAATACCAGGACAAGGATTTCTTTAGAGGAGAGGGGACCGCAGAGGTCGCTTTCTTCGTTAGGCCGGCGAGCCGGCGACGGAAAGCTACCAACCCTTTTTGCTCCCGCGAACCGATGGTGGTGACAAGCACGGTGACCTGGCTGCCGTTCATGATCCAGGCCGAAAACGCCTCGTTAGGCAAGTCGGCGCTGGCTTCGAACCAGGTCTCCAGCAAATCCGTGGCGCGTTTCGGATCGAGTCTGTAAGCGCGAAACTTCCATGCCGAAAATAATGCCGGGGCGGCGCGCGTATTGAACGTCAGTTCGGTCACGATTCCGAAATGGCCATTTCCACCGCCACGCGAGCTCCAGAGCAAATCCGGTTCCTCGTTTGAGTCACGGATTGTCCCGGCGCCATCCACCATTTTGACCCTGCACAAATGGTCGCAGGTCAAACCCCATTTTCTGGCAAACATCCCATAGCCGCCGCCAAGTGTAAGACCTGCCAGACCGACTGTTCCGCACGAGCCAGCTGGCAAGTAACGGCCTCTCGCCAGAAGGAACCGGTTCACTTCTTCCAATCGACAACCTGCGCCTGCGGTCAAAATGCCGGACTTCGCATCAAGCTGCATCTGGCGCATCGGCGAAACATTCACCACCAGTCCATCGTCGTTCAGACAGAATCCCTCAAAGGAATGCCCGCCTGCTTTTACTGCGACCGGCCAATTCTCTGCTTTTGCTCGTTCGAGGGCGTGTTGAACGCCAGTCTCAGATGTGCAACAAGCGATGAGTTTTGGCTGGGTTAGGATCCCAGCGTTGTAAACCTTCCGGGCAGTCGCGTAATCAGGCGCATCCGATGTAAGAAACTTGACGCCATCAGTGGATGGGTCCGACGGCGATCTGGATATTGTCGGTCTCTCGTTCGCGACAATGCTCGAGACATCGGCAAGAATCGCGGTCGTGGCCGCAAGCGATGTGCGGAGAAAGGATCGGCGCGTCTGCATGAGTCGCTCCGGACTCGATCCTGCACAGATAATCTGGCGATTGAAACACAAATGGAGAGCAGTCGCCGCTCCAGGCGACCAAGGCGGCATTGAGTCGCCCGTCAGCGCGTTTCGGTAACTGGTGCCGGAGACTGACTTTCAGACGGCGAGGACGTCGTCGTTAGGTTCTTTTTGATCAGGTACCAGAGCATTGTCGCGAGCAAGAGCGAGATCAGCTTCGCGCGCCAGTTTTCCAGAGTCAGTCTCGTGCGTAGAATGGAAATCAACTTCGTGCGCCAGTTATTCATGTCAGTCTCTTCATAATTGCTGTGCAGCAAATTTCCGCGCTGGATTGAGAAGCATCTCCGCAATGAATGGCGCTCAACTCGTCGCCGATGGCAAATGGAATGCGGCGCGTCCCATCGCTTGCTCGTCTCACCATGCGACCAATGCAGTCTATTGAAATTCGCTCGTTGCCCACATTGACTCATGCGCTCCCGCCCATTTCGACCTCTCGGTTTGCCCATCTATGTCGCACGCCGCCCAGCGGCTCCATTCGCTCACTGCTTCCCTCGCAGCTTAATGCCAGTCCGGCTCGGACCCTTGATCACTCGCACTGCCCGTGCTTGCGCCAGGTCGAGCCGACTTGCATTTCCTAGCTGCGTTGCAGTCTACCCGCGCGATTGAAACTCGTTCGCTGCCCGCGCTCACTCGCTCCTACCCTCGTCGCTTTACCTTCTATGTCGCTGATCCCGTCAGCTCCATTCCCTCACTCGCGACGTGTTCTATGTCGCTGATCCCATCAGCTTCGTTCAGTTGTCAGCGTGATTTCTCGGGATGCACTTTCTTGAACCCTTCCCTGTACCCCTTTTCGAAAGCCTGTTTCCGAGCCTCTAGCCCGCCTGGTGGCGGAGGATTTTGGAGCTGATCGCCCGATCCCTGTTGCTCAAAATACTTCTGGGCCATCAAGTTCAACTCGTCGTCGGTCGGCAACTTTGCGTCGCGCGGCGCTTGCTCTCCCGCCTTTTCGCCGATTTCGTAAGCCGCGCGTTCTTCAGCCGTTCGGCCGTGAGATCCTCGATGAGTCCAGAACACCGCCGCACCGCAAACGACGAGCGCCGCTAATCCGATCAACACAGAAAACCGAGCCGGTTTGAATTTTCTGGCCATGCCCAGAGTCGAGACTCTACGCGATTGGTGATCAGTTAGTAGGAGCGATCACGCTTTTTGCGTTCCCGACCGTCGTGGATAAAACCGACGTCACCAAGATCGCGGACATACTCGCAATCCACAGGTAAAAGCCGAGACCGTATCCGACGACATTTGCCATGTGTCCGGCTTCGTTGAAAGGGGCCTTCTGAATTAAGAGTGTTGTGGCGGCGAGAATCAGGGAAGCTGCCGATGTGGCTAATGCCATACGCGAGCGATTGATAGAAAGAAGGATAATGCTCACGAGAAAAAGCGGATTTGCGAACCATGCGATGTATGAGAAGCCGAATAGCAGGCAAACGAACCCCAATAGAAAACTGGAATCACCGTGGCTCAATATCAATGTTTTGAGACCGAGAGACGAAAGAAACAATACTGCCGCAAGGACGATTCCGGCTATTCGTAGCATGGAATTGCTGTGGCTATTCTGGCAATGACTGCCGCCTTAAATCATGAGGACAGACCTTTGCGGGCAATAACCTCCGTTTGATTGCAGAAGCGATCGAGTTGACTCGCGATCTCCCGATTCGCTCGGTCGCCGCGCCAGGCGACCAATGCAGTCCATTGAAATTCGCTCGTTGCCCACACTCGCTCACTGCTTCCCTCGCAGCTTAACCTTCTATGTCGCGCAGCCCAAGCGCTCCATTCGTCGGCTTCCCAGCACGGCGTATTCGTTCGCTCACTCGATCGCTAGGAAGGTAATCCCTTCTTTGCGATCAGTTCCATCTGCTCGCAAAAGCGATCGAGCTCGCCTAAGGTCGTGTAAACGTTGGGCGTGATACGAATGCCCTGGAATTCTTCGTGCACGATGGGCACGGTGAAGATGTGGTGTTTGTCGAACAAATATTTCGTCACAGCGTTCGGATCGGTGCCTTCGACGTGAACATTGCCTATTGCGCACGATTGGTTGGGATCGAACGAAGTGTTGAACCGAATTTTGGGCACGTCTTTGAGCCGGTTCATCCAGTAACGCGACAGGTAGCGTAACCGCGCTTCCTTGCGTTTGCCGCCGATGCCGTTGTGAAAAAGGAGCGCCTCGCCGATGGCGAGCTTCGGCGCAGCTGAGTGGGTGCCGATCTCTTCGAATTTGCGGATGTCCGATACCTGTTTGGATTCCGCAGCCATGAGCGGCCAGAGTTTTTCGATTTTATCGCGCTTGACGTAAAGCATGCCGGTGCCTTTCGGCGCGTAGAGCCATTTGTGCAGACTGGTGCCGAAGTAATCGCAACCGATGTCGCTTTGCTTAAAACAAAACTGGGCGAAGGAATGGGCGCCATCGACGATGGTCTCAATGCCGCGAGCGCGCGCGATGTCGCAGATTGCTTTAACGGGAGTGATCTGCCCGGTGATGTTGATCATGTGTGAGATCAGGATGATGCGAGTACGGTCGGTGATTCCTTTTTCAAACGCGGCTGTGATCTCGTTGAGGTTCTTCGGCGGAATCGGAATCTGAATGAGCTTGAGCTTTAGGTTTTCCCGTTTTTCCCGCTGACGCAATGTGGTGAGCATGCGCGGATAGTCCTGGGTTGTGGTGAGAATTTCGTCGCCAGGTTTGAGGTCCATCCCCATGAGCAGAATCTCGAGCGATTCCGAAGCGTTGCGCGTGATCGCGATTTCTTCGCGATCGCAGCCGAACAGCTCGGCCAGGCCGGTGCGAATGGTTTCCGATTGCGGCTCGAGGATTTGCCACATCGTGTAAGCGGTGGCGTCTTCCTGCTCCCAGATGTAACGGACGAGCGCCTCGGTCACGATCCGCGGGCTGGGCGAAACGCCGCCGTTGTTCAGGTTGATGATGCCGCGTGTAACGCTGAACGAGTTTTGGATGGTGGCCCAGTAGTCTTCGTCCATGGCCGCTTCTTCCGGCGTGAGATGCGCGACGTTCTTCGACGCTGCCTCAACATTTCTCAATAACGACGCGACCGCTGCCGAAGAAAGCGCGGCCAGACCAAGGCTTTTGCCGGCGATGGAAATGAAATCCCGACGGGTGCGCTTGCGAATGACAGAATTCGGGCTCGTCATGAGATTAAGAAAAGAATGGAGCTGATGGGATCAGCGACATAGAACACGTCGCGATCGGGAACCGCGCGGGTAGACGGAAACGCAGCTAGGTAGCTGGCGCAAGCACGGGGAGTGCGAGTGATCAAGGTAAAGTGACGAGGGTAGGAGCGAGTGAGCCGGGAGGCGAGTGAATTTCAATGAAGCGAGTGGGACGAGCGACATGGACGGGAAAGCCGCGAGGGTAGCGGAGACCGAGGCGGGGGCCAAGGGAATCAAAATCGCGTCGCGTGCGCACGGTGTGTCCATCTTTGCTAATTCGCTACGACGTGACAAGCCCGCCTGACCTGCCTTCATCAGCCGCCTCTGCGAAAGCAACGGCGAGCCATGATTACGGCATGGCAAGCAGGTCGACGGCGTTCCACGGCGTCGTGTTGCGGAATTGGTTTTCTGGGCGATAGTCGGAGGTCAAGAAGTACTAAGGAGGAAAGTCAGCCTCCGGTGCGCGCCAAAGTCGGTGCGACGTTGGTGCCGAGTAGAAAGTCAGAATCAATTATTATGAAAGCCGATCTCATTGCAGCCGCCTCCGAAGTAATCACTAATCAGCAAATCCTGGTGAACATGGTCTCACGCCGTGTGCGCCAGCTTTCGCTCGGGCATCGTCCCCTGGTGGAATATGCTCCGGGACTCCGTGAAGCCGATATCGCGTTAACCGAGATCGCTGCCGGGAAATTGACGTTCGAGTCGACCTTAGGTCAGAATGGAACCGCTGAGGCTCCCGCCCGGGTCGTACTGTTTCCCAGTGTCGCGCCGAGCAAGAAAGTTAAAAAAGCTGCCTAGCATGAAGAAGCGCTGAAGGCGCTCGTGATCGGTGGAACCGAAGAAGAGTTGTTAGTTGAGTGTTGATAGTTGAGAGACGGACGCGGGAAAGGGCACCCAGGAAAGTGACCGGTGGTCAGTGGTCAAGAAAATTGATACAAGTGTCGATTGTTGATAGGTGAGAGATTGAAAGAAGGCCAGAGATCAGTTTTGCGCGGAATCCGCCGGTGCAGTAGTATCGACTCGTGACACTGAAGGTGCTCATTCATAAAGCGGAAGAAGGTGGATACTGGGCGGAAGTGCCAGCACTGCCGGGATGCGTCTCCCAAGGCGAAACAGTAGACGATGTCCGCGCGAATGTTCATGAAGCGATCGAAGGCTGGCTGCTGGCTGAAGAAGGCACAACCCAGCCAGGCGCGGCTGATCGAGTACTCGAAGTGACTGTGTGAAGCAGGTCTCCGGGCGCGAGCTTGCCCAAGTTATTCAACGCCGTGGTTGGACATTGGCTCGGGTTCACGGTAGCCACCATGTTTTTACGATGGCTGGCCGACGCGAACGGATCGTGATTCCGATCCATGGAGATCAGCGCTGAAAAGGGGATTGCTTCGCTCACTTATGAAGATCGCCGGGCTGCAAGAGGAGGATCTCTAGAATGAGGTAAAGCCGAGAGGTCAAATGGAGCTTTTTGGAAAAGCGACATAGAAGGCAAAGTCGCGAGGGTAGCGGCGAGGAAGCGGGGACGCGACCGAGTTTCAAACGAGCGGGAGTAAGTGAGTCAATCGGTCCGTTGGCGGAGAAGAAGACGGAAGCTGATTCTGCGGCCGGTTCCGCTTTTGTTACCCTTGGGCCATGGCGCCCATGATTAATGCGACCAAGCTCGTCGCGACCGCGATAGCGACTTTCGTTTCGACGGATAAATTCATAATTTTCCCTTTCAATTATGGCGAAGACCCCCGGGCTCCCGCTTTTTATCTTTCCTTTTTGGATTCCTTCGAATTTCTGCGCGCTTATGGATGCCACGCGGAGAGGGAGGGGGAAAGCAAAGGAAGCCGTGATCAGTGATTAGTGATCAGTGATGAGTGATCGGAGATTAGTGAGTAGTTGATAGTTGAGAGCGTAAAGCTCCGTTGGAAGCCACGCTCCTTTTACGGAGTTGAGAGTCGAAGCCGTTCGTTGGCGGAGAAGAGGATGGCGAAACCCGGAGAAAAATCCTTACAAACGTAGTGCTGTTTTGCATAGGATTCCCGGCAGATGAATGCACGCTGCGAAGAGATTGCGTCAGCAGTGCCCGCCGACTTGGATGCATTGCCTCGGTTACGCGGATTTCGCTTGCGCGGGATGGAGATGACGCGGCTGGAAACTTTTATCGACGCAGCATTCGCGTTCGCGATCTCGATGATGGTAATCGCCGCTAATCAGGTCCCGGATAATATTGAAGAATTACTGGGCGCTTTCAGGCATGTGCCCGCGTTCGTGGCAAGCGTCGTTGTCCTTGGAATTTTTTGGCGCGGGCATTGGAAATGGAGCCGGCGTTATGGCCTCGAAGATGGTGTCTCGATTTTCATCAGTTGGGCGATGCTCGCCACCATCCTGATCTATATCTATCCCTTGAGAGCGGTTTTCGGGTCGATGTGGTTTTTTCTCAGCGACGGTCGAGTAGGCCAGGCACTCGGAGCCCGGAGCGATGCGCAAGCGCGCGCCCTTTTCGCGACCTTTGCTATTGGATTTACGGCCATCGCGCTGGAGATCGTGCTTTTGAATCTGCGTGCCTGGCAATTGCGCGACCCGTTACGATTGAATGAACAAGAAAAATTGGCGACCCGCGGTGACATCGCGGGCTGGAGCATCCCGGTGGTTGTCGGAATCATTTCGCTGATCCTGGCGCTGATTCTGCCGAGGGAGCAGCTCGCGTGGAGCGGCTGGGTTTATTTTTCAATGGCCGTTTTGGTGCCGCTACATTCGGCCTACTGGAAAAGAAAGACTTAAGGAAGAAATGGAGCGACTGGGAGAAGCGACATAGAACACGGACGCGCGGTGCTATTTCGTCTTTCTGGTTTGCAGTAAACGATCGATTGAGAACTTGCCAGCGCCGATGAAGATCAAACCGAGGAAGATGATGAAATAAAGCGCTGCTCTCAGCCAATCTTCTTCCAGGCGGACGCTGTATAAACCGCGCCGATCATTTAGCAAAAGTCTAAAGACGAAAGCCGGGCGCACTCGAAATTAAATTGTAAATCTTGAGTCGGCGATTCGAAAATAATTTCCCAATCGCAGCGTCGGCGACCTGACCAGATTGAGTCATCAACAGGTCCAAAATTTTCAGAGATACGAATTAATAAGGAGAAAGGGGAATCATGAGGATATTGACAATAACAGCGATTGTGGCGTTACCGCTCCTGGCGTTAGGCCAGACAACGGAGCCACAACAGACGCAGGGGCAGACGAAGGAAACGCAGACTACTGCGCCGGCGAAAGGGAAGAAGATGCGTCCCGCGCAGGAGCAGAGCAAACCGCAGGCAAAACCTGAAACGGGCGCCAACGTACGTGGACAGACGGACGTTAAGGGCCGCGCTCCGGACGTAAACAGGAATGAACCTGGTATGAACAGGAATGAACCTGGCGCACGTTCGAGCACGAGCCAAACGAACGTGAGGAGCACGAATCAGACGAACGTGAATCAATCCACCAGGGTGAACGTGCAAGAGTTCAAGTCGCGTCACAGCGAAGTGTTCAGTCTTGGACGTCATCCGAAAGAGTTCTTCGTCCAACGTTTCGGGGCGAACCATTTCCGGCTGATCGGGAACACGTACTTTGCGTTTGTCGACGGCTGCTGGGTCGCGGTTGACGTGGACGGCTTTGTATACTCGGAACGGGTAATCTGCGCAGGCGATCCGGAGTTTATTGAAGTTGAGTAGCGCAGCCTCTGCGCGACACAAAAGCGCTCCGTTGGAAAATGCGGGGCGCTTTTTTTATGTCGACCGATCCTGCACGAGCAAAGACGTTGCAGTTCGTCATTCGGGCTAGAACCCAGCCGCGAGCGTCATCCGACGCGAACTTTCAATACACCTATGGATGAAGCACAAAAGGGAAAAATCCTTCGTGGAACGCAAGGACTAGGAACAGTGACGCCGCAAATGATCGAGGAGCGGGCGCGCCAGATCGCGCGCAGCGACGGACGCGCACAACCAAATGATCTCGACCGGACGCGTGCGCGGGAGGAGCTGGTCGGTGTTACGTCAGGGTCGGAGAAGCCCGCGACAAGAGAGGAACCGGGTCGAGACTGGGGAATGCCACTTGTGTCCTCGGGCGAAAAAGCTCCGACGGTGCGCGCCGAAGATGAGCAAAACATCCCGGAGAAACTAATTCAGGAAGGCGTTGACGAAGCTGACCGCGATCAGCGTTCAAGGTCTGGGGAAAGCGGTGAGACGTAATCTGAAAATTAATAAAGTGGAAAAAGGTCGACCGCATCGCTGTGAAATGCGCCGTCTCGCGTCTCAACCGAAATTTTTTCCGCCGCGCGGAGCATAGGGTAGTCGGTTTTATCCGGCTGACGTGCCAAGAGAGGTGTCTCGTTGAGCTGTAATCTTATTTGCGAGGAACCGGATGGATGCGGCTGCACGAACTATGGTTAGGCGATCGATGCCGCGTAACACCGAAAACGTTTGCGAGCACGCGCCTGAGAGAAAATTACAGGAAGGACTCTGAATAGATCGCGAATGTCCAACGACTAAATATTATTATTATGAAAAAACTTACCAGTTTACTAATAGGCTGTTCGCTGGCGCTGTCTGGTGTCGCCTTGGCGCAACAGCCAGTCGAACAGCAATCACCATCAAAGGGCAAGCGCGCCCCTGAAAAAGCGCGCGCGCCTCAAGCGCAACCCAGGCCGAATGCGACGAAGCCTGAGGCTCCAGCGGCGAAGCAGCACGGAGCGATGAAGGAACACGAACCTACGAATCAGCCCGGAGCCATGAAGGAACGCGGAGCTACGCATGAGCGTGGCACAACCAATGAGCCCGGTGCAGGAAAGGGCCAAAAAACTCCAGCGAACCAGGAATCTGCGAATGCGCCGGGAACGAACGTTTCCGGTCAACGGGAAGGCGCGCCGACACCTCGTGCAAAGCAGCAGGTTGAGCAGCGGAGGAAAGGGATGAAGGAGCCCGCCGCGGCGGCAAAAACATCTGCTACTCCAGCAACGTCGCCGGCAGGCGCTGCGGCAGGTGCAGCTCCGGCAGTCTCGCCAGCCGGCCAGCAAAATGCGCAGGCTAATGCGGGAGCCAAAGCGAAGAAGCCGGATCCGCAGCAGGTGCAACAGATCAAATCGCAGCACGCGAACTTCCGTGCGCAGCCAAAGCCGCAGCAGGTTCCGGCGGTTACCTTTAACCAGAACCGTCGGATTGAGGGAAGTGATCGCTGGCAGGGTCAGCAATACGAAGTATTCCGTTCATATCATCCGGAACGGCACGATCAGGGCTGGTATCGATCGCATTACAACCGTGTGGAGCTGATCGGTGGCGGTTACTACTACTGGAACAATGGCTACTGGTATCCAGCATGGGGTTACAGTCCTTCGGCCGAATATTATGCCTACGACGGACCGATCTATGTCGGTCAACATGCTGAGCCGCCGGACAAGGTGATCGCCGACGTGCAGGGCGTATTGCAACAGATGGGCTATTACAAGGGTGACGTGGATGGATTGCTCGGGCCGTTGACCCGCGAGGCGCTCACCGCCTACCAGGCCGACCAGGGGCTCACCACGACAGCGGCGATCGATCAGCCGACGCTCGATTCCCTCGGGATGGGATAAATAAGAAATTAGAAAGATAGATTTGAGAAGCCGCCGGGGCACGTCAATGCCCTGGCGGCTTTTCTTTGCTGGGTTTGTTTTTCAAACCGCGTCGGTCTCTTTGTGATCGATGTCGGTTCGACGCAACAGATAGTCGAGTCCGCCGATTCGGTACCACCGGTAACCATAACCTTCCAGCATAATGCGGTGCTTCCCTGATTTGTTCGAACGACTGTGGTTCTCAGCGAGAAGATTAACGAGCAGTTTGCCCTGTTCGCTGTTGACTCCCGGGTCCACGAGAATTTCGCGCGGTTGTTCGTGAAGATTATGTAGAAACAACACCGAATTATTGCGCCAGTTATACCGGAGGGCGAGAACGGCGGGATCGCGGACTTTCAGCACGGTAAAATCTCCCCAGCCAATTTCCGGAACTTCTTTGCGCATTCGAATGATGCGCTCGGTCCAGTTCAGCATTGACTCCGGATCGCGTCGCTGGACCGCAGC